>Ga0164290_1000073_pt1 | contig 357165 bp, 380 predicted proteins | sample Micstemetagenome_FD_108782 | JGI IMG/M metagenome (GOLD analysis project Ga0164290, IMG submission 108782) | Contaminated culture microbial community from soil near Moab, Utah, USA - Microcoleus steenstrupii SON62 (Illumina Assembly) | ecosystem: Environmental > Terrestrial > Soil > Soil crust...
AGACGAGGCCGGCAATGAGGGCGCCGCGATCGGCAGGTTCGGCGCGTTCATCGAAAGACTTGCAATCGCCGCCGCCGTGCCGGTCGAACCCCACGACACGTCCTGAGGTGCGCCTGTTATGCCTTGGCGTAGATTACTTCTCTGTGTCGCCAAACGACGCGGTCACGACGATCTCGCCAACTATTGCATCGTTGAACGAAGGCAAGTCTTCGGCGGGGATCCAGTATTCAAGATGGGCCCGGCTGCCGGCGTGCTGTACGCCGTAGCGGTCGAGAAAATCGGCACGCACGTTGAACCGCGTGACGAAGCCGGCGCCGCTCGCCGGCACGTTCCAGTCGCGGGCGATCTGGATGGCATAATCCTCGGACAGGACGGGATAGAATATCGGCTGGTCCGGAAGTCTGGGCGGAAAGGCCCGCATGCGCAGATCGCGGATCAATTTCAGTTCCGCCGGTCCGACCGGCCGCCACAATGTCTTTGTCTTCGGTTTTGTCATAGGATCGGCTCCCGAGGGAACGCGCGCATACAGCATGATCGCCGAGATATCCAGCCAGCTCGCCGGCGACGGCCTGATCCTGCGTGGTGGATTCGCCTTCGCGCCGGGCGAGGAGGCGTTTGCCGGGGCGCGGGCGGTGCTGCTCGTCGGGCATGGCGGGCCGACGATCTGGCCGCATTTCGAAGCATGGCAGGAGAGGCAGCCGCTGGACCTTGCCGATCCGCTCGACACCTGGTCGCGCGAGAAGATTGGCGAGGTCGCCACCCGGTTCGGCGCGCACGCGGTGTCGCCGTCGGATCGACCCTACCTGCCGTTCCAGCAATGGGCGATGCGGGCCGAGGGACTGAAACCGTCGCCGCTCGGCATCCTCATGCACCCAACGTTCGGCCTATGGCATGCCTATCGCGGTGCGCTGCTGTTCACGGATCCGGACGCGGCCCGGGAGATTGGGCAGGCCGCGCGCCCGCCTCATGCACCGATTCACCTGTGCGACGGATGCGACGGAAAACCCTGCCTGAAATCATGTCCGGTCGATGCCTATTCGAACGACGGCTTCGCCTATGAAGCCTGCCTTGCGCATGTGCGCTCCCCGCGCGGCGCGGCCTGCAGGCAGCATGGCTGTCTCGACCGAAATGCGTGCCCGTATGGCGCGGCCTACCGCTATCCGGCGGCGCAGCAGGTTTTCCATATGGCGGCGTTCGTTGGCGGCGCTAGGAACTCTTCACTTCGCCGCTGATACCTGCCTGCAATACTCTGGATCGAAATACCATTTGTTGTCTGGGACCAGTTCCTGAGCGTACCGCACTTCAGCTTCAAAGCGGGCTTCACCCACCGCGTCGCAAGCGAACCTGTAGTAACGGTTGAAGTTCCCCTGGTCGGGATACTGCTTCAACATGTTGCCGAACGCCCGCTTGAGCTTCGGCCAGTCGGCCAGCGTCGACCGGAACAGGGTCGGTCCGTAACGCACATCCGACACGACCCAGTAGGCACGCGCATACATGCTGTCACTATCGCGCTCGGCGGTGCGCTCAACAGCATCCTGAACAAGCCGATCTATGGCCTCGACGCTACCGCCCCATTCGGGAAACGTGCGCGTGAGCGCATTAAAGTAGATGTCGTAATAATATGGATGCCTGGTGGCTCCCTCATCATAGAGTTCGATGAAGGCATATTCCGGCCAACCCTGTGTCGTCGCGATTCGGATCGCCGTGGCGTACCAGGCCGGGTCTACGGATGCCACTTCCTTGTTGTTGTAAAGATGTTCGAGCGCCAGCATGGAGTTCTCCTGAAAGGATCGGAGCTGTGCCGGTTTCGTCTCCGAGACATAGCGAGTGCCGCGATGGTGCCAGGCGATCTTATAGAGTGACGAGGCATAGGCAATGTGTGCCGCAGGGGATTGAGGACGTGCCACGATCCATCGCATAGCCCTTTCCTTGTGGTCCTCGAGTTCAAGCAGACTTGAAGGACCTTCGGGCTGGTTCAGCGATGTCGGATTGTCCAGTGCGCTATAGAAGATCGTCAGCTTCCAGAGGCCGCTCTCGGTGCGTTGATTATCCGCTCTGAAGCGCTCGGCCATCCTGTCGAGTTGATCGAACTGCTCTGCGTAGTATGCAGCCGATACCTCGTCGGTGAGTTCATGTCGGGTTACTCTCTCGTCGGCAAAGGCTGACGAGAGCGTGGCCAGGGTCAGGCTCACGGCAGCGACAAGCATGCGCATCGAAAATCCTCCGCTCTTCAACTCCAGCTTGCAGATGACGAATTGCGATCCGGTATATTCGAATACTTGAATTGTAAGTGTTCGAGGTTCAGGCAGGGGGATTGCCACAATGAACGTCTTCGGGCTTTTCGCAGCGAGAAAAATTCGGCTGCTCACCCAAGGAATGCCCTAATGGCCTCGTCCAAGGAACAGACATGGCCTTGGCTGCGGAAGACACCGGCGCGCCGGATGAGGATCTGATCGCGCACGCGAAAGCGGGCGACCATGATGCATTCGCCGAACTGGTCGGGCGGCACTACGATTTCGTCTTCCGCGTCGCGTGGAAATGGTGCGGGCACAAAGCCGATGCGGAGGACATTGCGCAGGAGGTCTGCGCGCGGCTCGGCCGGTCGATCCGTTCCTTCGCGGGGCAGGGCGCGTTCACCACCTGGCTCTACGCTCTGACGTTGAACGTCGCGCGCGATCACGGCCGCAAGGTAATGCGCGAGAGCCGCAAGGCCGCTGCCTTCGGGGTGCATGCGGCGGCGTTCGGCGAGGCGATGCCCGAACCTGACGAGCGCCCCGACGCGCTGTGGGAAGCCGTGCGCAAGCTGCCGGACAAGCAGCGCGAGGCGGTGCTCCTCGTCTATGGCGAGGAACTGTCGCATGGCGACGCGGCCGAGATCATGGGATGCGCCGAGCCGACGGTCTCCTGGCACATCCACGAAGCGAAGAAACGGCTGAAGGTGCTGGTCGCCCAGGCCGGGGAAGCGTGACGATGACGGACGAAGATCTTTCGCGGCTCGGCCGCTCGAAGGTGCCGATGCCCTCGAAGGGCGCGCGGGAGCGTGCGCTTTCGGCTGCGCTGGAGGCCTTCGACGAAAAAATCTCTCCCGCTCCCCAAGGAACGCGCCGGGGCGCGCGTCTCACCGACAAAGCAGTCACGCTTTGGAGGTCTCTCATGTCGCGCAAACTTATCGCCAGCCCGGCCCTGGCGGCGCTCATCGCCCTGCCGGTCGCCGGCTATTCCGCCTTCTACCTGATGGAGACATCGCCGCTGACGCTCGGCAGCGACGCCGGCGGGCCGGTGACGGCGCCGGCCGACGCGCCGAAGCCGAAGGCGGCGCCGCAGGCCGAGGCGCACAAAGAGATCGCATCTTCGCCGTCCATCCAGGAGAGCGAGGCAGCGCCTCCGGTCGCAGCACAGCCCGCGCCGACTTCCGCCGAGCCGGCGATGGATTCGATGTCCACTCTCGGCGGCGCGGCGACTCGCCAGGCGGTGCCGAACCGTGCCGCGGCGCCGCTGGCCGCGCAGGAACGCCTGATCGCGCCGCCGTCGCCGGATGCCGATGCCTTCATCGGCCAGACGCCGAACACGGAACGCTTGACCGAGTTCGACACCAATCCGGTGAAGTCGGCACTTGAAAACCCGGTCTCGACCTTCTCGATCGATGTCGACACGGCGTCCTACGCCTTCGTGCGGCGCTCGCTGAAGGAAGGCATGCTGCCGCAGGCCGACACGGTTCGGGTCGAGGAGATGGTGAACTACTTCCCCTATGACTGGGCGGGTCCGGCCGACAGGGCGGAGCCGTTCAGGTCGACCGTGACCGTCATGCCGACGCCGTGGAATTCCGAGACGAAGCTGATGCACATTGCCATCAAGGGCTACGACGTGAAGCCGGCCGAGAAGCCGAAGGCGAACCTCGTCTTCCTGATCGACGTGTCGGGCTCGATGGACGCGCCGGACAAGCTGCCGCTGCTGAAATCGTCCTTCCGCATGCTGGTCGACAAGCTCGGTGCCGACGACACCGTCTCGATCGTCACCTATGCTGGCGACGCGGGCATCGTGCTGGAGCCGACCAAGGCGTCGGACAAGGCGAAGATCCTGTCGGCGATCGACACCCTGTCGCCCGGCGGTTCGACCGCGGGCGAGGCAGGGCTGCGCGAGGCATATCGGCTGGCGCAGCAGTCCTTCGTGAAAGGCGGCGTCAACCGGGTGATGCTGGCGACGGACGGCGATTTCAATGTCGGCCAGACAGATGACGACGACCTGAAGCGGCTGATCGAGGAGAAACGCGCGAGCGGCGTGTTCCTGTCCGTGCTCGGCTTCGGCCGGGGAAACCTGAACGACCGGATGATGCAGGAGATCGCCCAGAACGGAAACGGCCAGGCCGCCTATATCGACACACTCGCCGAGGCCGAGAAGGCGCTGGTCGAGGAGGCTTCATCGACGCTGTTCCCGATCGCCAAGGACGTGAAGCTGCAGGTGGAGTTCAATCCGCAGGCGATCGCCGAATACCGCCTGATCGGCTACGAGACCCGCGCGCTCAACCGCGAGGACTTCAACGACGACAAGGTGGACGCGGGCGAGATCGGCTCGGGCCATTCGGTGACGGCGATCTACGAGATCACGCCGAAGGGCAGCCCGGCGCAGCAGATCGATGACCTGCGCTACAGCCAGGCTCGGACGGACAATGCGGCCGGCATCGCCAATGCCGACGAGTATGCCTTCGTGAAGATCCGGTACAAACTGCCCGACGAAGAGGTGAGCAAGCTGATCACGACGCCGGTGACGGCTGCCAACGAGGTCGCGAGCTTCGATGCAGCGTCCGTCGACCAGCGCTTCTCGGTCGCGGTCGCCGCCTTCGGCCAGAAGCTGCGCGGCACCAGCCAGGTTGCATCCTACGGTTATGACAGGATTTCGGAAATCGCCGCCGCCGCCCGCGGGGCCGACACGTTCGGCTATCGCGGGGAGTTCCTCTCCCTCGTGCGCCTTGCCTCGGCGCTCGACGGCAGGCGGTAGCGGCGAGGGGCGGCACCTCTCGCGCAAAGGTCTTTCCGGGATTGTGCCGCCATGGGCGGGCGAGGCAGGCCGGCGGGGGAAACCCCGCCGGCCTTTTCGTTTGAGGTGCCTCTTGAAAGATATATCTTTTGTACGATATGTCGTTTGAACGATATATCTTGAAAGGAGCATTTCATGTTTGGACGACACCACAAGCGAGACTGTGGCGACTGGCAGATGGCCGGCCATGAAGGGCGGGGGCCGTTCGGCCGTGGACCCGGTGGCCGGGGCGGTCCGTTCGGACGCCATCACGGCGGCCCGTTCGGCGGCCGCGGGCCGCGCATGTTCGATCCCGGTGCGTTGCGGCTGGTTGTTCTCGGCCTGATCGCCGAAGAGCCGCGTCATGGCTACGACATCATCAAGGCACTCGAAGCCATGTTTGATGGAACCTACAGCCCGAGTCCGGGCGCGATCTACCCGATGTTGCAGATGCTGGAGGAGGCCGACCTCGTCGTCTCGGAGGCGGACGGCAACAAGCGGCTCTATCGCATCACCGATGCCGGCAAGGCCTATCTGGAAGAAAACGCCGCCGAACTCGAACGGATCAGGGCGCAGATCCGCCACGTCTCCGGACGCATGGGCGGTGCAGCGATCGGCGAGGAGATGCGCGGCCTCGGCTTTGCGCTGCGCCAGAAGATGCGCGGCGACTGGTCGCGCGATCAGGTCGAGAAGGCGCGCGAGATCCTGAAGAAGGCCCGGCGCGAGATCGAGGACCTGTAAACCCTGAGCGCAGGCGTCAGCAGTGGGAGCGCGACCGCTTGAAGCTGCCGCGCCCTTCGCTCATCCTGCTCCGAGCACGGAGCCATGCTGATGGAAGAAGGCCGACACGAATGGGACCTGCCGGAGATCGGCCTGCGCCGGTTGGGCTCCCAGGATATCCAGCTCTTCTGGAAGCGTTTCGCCGCGGCGCACGGCCCCGGACTGTCTCATGGCAGCCTCTATTCGCGGTGGCGGGTGGTGAATGACGAGACCGTCATCTCCCTCTACCTGACCAACCACAGCGTTGGCCTCTTCGTTCGCGGCCATCGCGGAGAGCCCTATTCCGCGACGGCGCGCCGATTGTCGGCCTACGAACCGGAACTGGGCACAGCGCTGGGTGCTGCGCTGCGTGGCGACTATCCGCTGTGCTACCTGACGGACCGGCCAACGGCGATGACCGACACGAAGGCATGGGGCGCGGCCTTCGACTGGCTGCGCGCTGCCGAAAGCCGATACGAAACGGTCCTGCGAAAAGTCCTGGAAGGCTCCGAGCGTGATCCGGGACCGTAGTGTCGATCAGCCGCGGCGTCGGCGCTCCCGGCGTTCGCCGGACGGCGCGCCGCTCTCGTTCGCCGGCTTGTTGCGCATCGGCCCGATGCGAGCGACGACATCCTCGACGGTTGGGCGGACAGACTTGACGTGGCTGTCGATAGCGTCGCGGATCGCCTTCAAGTGAACGAAGGAGGTGCCGCAGCAGCCGCCGATGATCTTCGCGCCCGCGTCGATGGCGAGGCGGGCGTAGTCGCCCATCAGCTCAGGTGTGCCGGAATAGTAGATCTCCGCGCCGCGGAATTCGGGTATGCCGCAATTGCCCTTCACGATGACAGTCGCCTCCGGAGCTGCCTCCGTCATGTCGAGCAGCGAGGAGAGGATGTCGGAGGCGCCAACGCCGCAATTGGCGCCGACAGCGACCGGCAACTCGGCCATGCCTTGGGCGACGCCGTGGATGTCCTTCGGATGCAGCCCCATCATCGAGCGGCCGGCCGTGTCGAAGGATGCGGTGTAGGTGTAGGGCAGACCGACGCGGATCGCGGCCTCGGCGGCCGCCCGGATTTCGTCCGGCGCTGACATGGTCTCGATCCAGGCGACGTCGGCGCCGCCGGCCTTCAGGCCCTCGATCTGCTCAGCGAAGGCGTCAACGGCCTCGGCATAGGTCATCGCGCCGAGAGGTTCGAGCAATTCGCCTGTCGGGCCGACGGAGCCGGCGACGATGACCTTGCGGTCCGCTCTATCGGCGACACGGCGCGCGATCTCAGCCGCCGCCTTGTTCAGCTCGTGCACGCGATCCTGCGCGTTGTGCAGCTTCAGGCGCTGGCGGGTGCCGCCGAAGGAGTTGGTGAGGATGATGTCGGCGCCCGCGTCGACGAAGCCCTGGTGGAGAGCGACGATCTTGTCCGGGTCAGCCGTGTTCCAGAGTTCCGGCGCCTCGCCGGCGGCGAGCCCCATGGCGAAGAGATTGGTGCCGGTCGCGCCGTCGGCAAGCAGCACGCCCTTCTCGGCAAGGAGTGCGTCGATCGGGTTCGTCATGGGAAGGCTTTCCGATTGGAAGATCGGATAATGATATAAAGAAGTCTTTATATGCGGTCAATCGCCCGGTCGCGCAGGCCTCGCGCAAAGGCGGCGACTTCGTGCGCGTTCACCTCGGCGGCACGGATGAGATTGTCGAAATGCCGGGTCAGCGTGCGGATCGGCGGGGTGGCGTTGAGGACCAGATACATGTCGCCGACATAGATCGCGGCGCGGATCGGGCCGAAGATCGTATACGGGATCGAATAGCGCAGCCGCCCATCGTAAAGATAGAGGCGGAAGGCTGGGTAGAGCTCGTCGATCAGGTCGGCCATGTGATCGAGCTGGCGGCGGCGTAGCTCGGCCGGAACACCGGACCAGATGCCGCGGCCTTCAGCGAAGATTTCCAGCGTGTGCCGCGGCATGCAGACCTCCATGTCGGTCTCCGGCCGGCGATTGTAGCCAATGCGGTACTGCACCTCATCGATCTTGGCCTCAAGATTGCGGTTGGAGATCTCGGCCTCGTAGGCGATCAGTTCGTCAGAGCGCAGCAGGTCGGGCAGGCCAGCCGGCACATAGCGGATCTTGGTGCCGATCGCCTCCGCATGCCATTTCGCCAGCAGCGTTCGATCATAGCCGCCCTGTTCTTCCTCGATCTCCAGGCTGGCGCGCAGATCGCCCGTCGAGCCGTCGTCCTGCGACAGGCCCATCAGCCAGTCGAGCGATACCTTGTGCTCGGCGGCGATGTTGAGCAGCGTCTCGGCGCGGGGCAGGCGCGTGGTGGCACCCGAGAGGAGCTGGGAAAGTGCCGAGCGGTCGATGCCGACGGAGGCCGCGAAGGCGGACTGGCTCGCGCCCGCACGGTCCACGAGCTTGCCAAGGCGCTCGCGGAACAGGCTCGACAGGTCACGCTTGTCCATGCGCACACTCCCGATTGTTTATAATTCACAACAATTGAAGATTTTAATGCGCAATGTCAACGAATCCTGCGCATTGTCGCGTTGCAGCATGGAATCTCTGCTGACAGGATGTTGTCAGGAATCATGAGATTCCGGGGGACGAGAGGCTTGAACGGCGGCATGGCGGGTCGGGACACGGGGCGAAGGGGACGCGAGCCGGGCGTCGAATGGCCGACGGTGGCGCTGATCGCCGCCTGCTATGGCGCCTGGCTCGCGGCAGGGCTGTTCCTCTATCCGTCTTGGCCGATTGCTGCGTTCGTCATCCTCGCGCTGACCGTGGCGCTGCATTCCTCCTTGATCCACGAGGCGCTGCACGGCCACCCGACGCGGACGGGCTGGGTCAACGAGCTGCTGGTCGGCCTGCCGCTCGGCCTGGTCTATCCCTACCGGCGCTACAAGACCTTGCACCTCCAGCACCATGCCGACGAGCGGCTGACGGACCCGTTCGAGGATCCGGAGAGCTACTACAAGGCGCGATGGCAGCACGAGGCGATGCCGGGTTGGCTGCAGGGCGTGCTCAGGATCAACAATACGATGGTCGGCCGGCTGATCGTCGGTCCACCACTCGCCACGATCGGCTTTCTGACGTCCGAAGCACGGCTGATCGCCGCCGGCGACAAGGCAGTGCGGCTGGCTTGGCTGCATCATGCGGCGGGCCTCGCCATCGTGCTGCCGGTCGTGACCGTCGCCTTCGGCGTGCCGCTGTGGCTGTACGTCCTGGTTCCCGTCTGGGCGGGGCAGTCGATCATTGCCGTGCGCACCTATGCCGAGCACCAGTGGTCGGAAAGGCCGGACGGGCGAACGATCATCGTCGAACGTTCGCCGCTGTCGTTCTTCTTCCTGAACAACAACCTGCACCTCGTGCATCACAAGCTGCCGACGGTCGCCTGGTATAGGTTGCCCGCGCGGTTCCGCGAGAAGCGCGACGAGTGGGCTGCGATGAACGGTGGCTATGTCTATCCGAACTATCTTGCGCTGCTGAGGAGCTACGCCTTCCGCGCCAAGGAACCGGTCGTCCATCCGGTGCTGCGCCAGCGGCCGGAGCCGGGCAGGGCGTTCCGGCCGCGCGTGCGCCAGCACAATGTCGGCGGGCTGGGCAGCGCCCCGGTGCCGGCAGAACCGCCCAAGGAGTGAGCGTGACAGAACGCTTGCGCGGCTTGCCCAAGCGAGGCATCTCTTCCGCATGACTTCGTTCATCGCCGCGCTTCCGATGTACGACTGGCCCGAGCGACGCGAAGAGGTCGAAGCCGAATGGGCCGTGATCCGCGACAGGCTTCGCGCGGCCGGCGTCGACGCTCCCGAAGGTCTCGTGCGCCGCAATGCCGATCTCCCGGCGGCGCAGGGCGGTATCCGCGACGCGGAGGGCCGTGTCGTCGCACCTGACCCGGCGACATTGCCGCCCGAAGGGCTGGACCTTCCAACGCTCTGGCGGCATCCGGCGCTGCTGCTTGCGCAGACGTGCTGGGGACCGATGAAAGAGACAGGGCTCGCCGCTCAGGTAACGGTCGTCGGCCAGTCGGACTATTCCGGCATCGCAGGGGGAGGAGGCGAGTTCTATTCGAGCGCGATCTTGATGCGGCGCGGGAACATGTCCCATTCCGGCAGGCCGGAAGGCGATATCGAGGCGCCGGCAGATGGCGAGGCCTGTCTGCCGCTCGAACTCCTGCAACGCGCACGTCTCGCCTTCAACGAGCCGCATTCAATGTCCGGACGGCTGGCGCTGAAAGCGGATCTCGAAGCCGCGGGCGCGGGGTTCTCGATCTTCTCAAACCTGCTCGAAACGGGTAGCCACCGGCTCTCCATCCGCGCGGTAGCGGAAGGCCGCGCCGACGCGGCGGCGATCGACTGCCGAAGCTGGAGCCTGGCAAGGCTCCATGAACCGGCCGCGACGGCGCTCCGGGTCGTCGGATGGACGAAGCGAAGGCTGGGACTACCGTTTATCTCGGCGCCCGGCTTTTCAGCGCTGCACGGCGCTCTGCGCAATGCGCTCGGTGGCTGAGATCACGCCAGGAGGCGTTCGTCCAAGGGATAGGTGGAAAGCTGCTCGTTGCCGCTGGCGGTGATCAGGATCTGCTCCTCGATCTTGACCCCCTCGCGCCCGCCGAGCCGGCCGATATAGCTTTCGACGCAGAGCACCATGCCGGGCTCCAGCGCGCCGTCCGGCGTGTCGTCGGTCCAGTCGGCGGCGTGCGGTAGCGTCGGGTATTCGTCGGCCAGGCCGACACCGTGATAGAGCACGCCGTAACGGGTGGGGAAGCAGTCGGGCGGGGGATTCGTCGAGCGTTCGACGAGGTCGCGGAAGCCGGTGCCCGGCTGCATCAGCGCAGTGTTGTGCGCGATCTGATCGGCGGCGATCCGGTAGAGGTCGCGCTGCTCGTCGCTGGCCTTCCCGTCGCCGCAGAGCCAGGTGCGCGAGAGGTCGGCGCAGAAGCCGTAGGGGCCGATGAGATCCGTGTCGAAGGCGACGAGGTCACCCGCTTCGATGATCCGCGCCGAGCATTCCTGGAACCACGGGTTCGTGCGCGGCCCGGAGGACAGGAGCCGCGTCTCGATCCACTCGCCGCCGCGCGCGATGTTGGCGCGGTGCAGCTCCGCCCAGAGCTCGTTCTCGGAGATCCCTGGCTTCAGCGCCGCCTGCATCTCGCCCATCGCCGCCTCGCAGGCGACGATGGCGCGGCGCATGGCGAGAATCTCGTCAAGCGATTTGATCAGGCGGGCATTTTCCATCACGGCCTCACCATTGCCGACCGAGATGCCGAGGCGGGCAAGTTCGGTCACGCCTTCCGAATTGAGGTGATCGACGGCGATGCGGCCATTACCGCCGCCGTGCTCGCGCACCAGCTCCGCGATGCCGCCCGCCCAGCGCCGCACCTTCATCTCGGTCAATTCGCCGCCGTAGAGATACATCCACGAGACGGCAGGGCGCACTTCGTCGACGACACCGGAATGATCCGACAGGTGCTCGCAGGAGAAATAATCGAACAGGACGACCGGCCCCTCGGTCGCGACGAAGCAATGTCGCGTCGGGTTGTGGGCGACCCAGAGCTGCATGTTGGTCGAGTCGGTCGCGTAGCGGATGTTGACCGGATCGTAGAGCAGGGCGCCAGCATAGTCGCGACGCTTCAGCTCAGCGCGGATGCGGTCGAGGCGGTAGCGCCGCATGGCGGGAAGGTCGGGCGTGGCGATGCCCCTGGCCGCCCATTCACGCTCGGCCGTCTCGCCGTAGCCGAGGACGTGCTGGTTTAGCGCAGCGGCTTTTTCCCGCGAGGCGCTGCGCAGGGCCGCCTCTTCGCCGGGGAGAAAGGGCGCGATCTTGCGGTGGCGAGAAAAGTTGGCAGGGTTCGTCATCGACCGAGCTCGAGGGGATGGCTGATCACGGTGTGGCCCGCTCAACCCCGCATCTTCTCGCCCCTCGGATCGAACGGTGGCTCGACGTTGATGCGGGCCTTGCGGCGGTGGCCGAGGATCTCGATCTCGAACAGGCCGTCGCTCTCGTCGTCGGCGAGTTCGGCGGGGACGTAGCCCTGCGCCATCGACTTCTGCACGTAGTGCGCATAGCCGCCGGAAGTCACCCAGCCGACGACGGACCAGTCGCCGTCGTGCAGGCCACGGATCGAGGATGCGCCGTGAGAGGCTTCGGAGGTGCGGACCTCCTTGCCGTCAGGACCGAAGCGCGGAGCGCCGAAATCGTGTGTCTTGCCGACCGTGCCGTAATCCTTACCGTTGACCTTTGCCCAGATCGGCTCATCGCCCATCACGTCGGCGTCGACAGCATCGACGATCAGCGAGACACGGCGGAGCTTCGGGCCGTCGGCCAGTTCCTTCGCGGCGGCCTCGCGGCCGACGAAGTCGTTCTTCTCCATCTTGATGAAGCGCTCCATGCCGCCTTCGAAGGGGCCGTAGATCGGGCGCAGTTCGCGGAACCAGGTCGGGAAGTTCTTTTCGAGGCGCATGGACAGCAGCGCGCGCATGCCGAAGTCGACGATGCCGAACTCCGCGCCGGCCTTCTTGATCTCGGCATAGACGAGCCGCTGGTAGGCGGGCGCCATCCAGATCTCGTAGCCGAGGTCGCCTGTATAGGTGATGCGGTTGACCATGCAGGGCGCGCCGCCGACGGCCATCTCGCGGAAGTCCATGAACCGGAACGCCTTCGACGACACGTCGACGTCGACCAGCTTCTGCAGCAGCTTTTGGCTGTTGGGACCGGCGATCGATAGGCCGACCAGCGTCTGGTCGAAACGGTGGATGCGCACGTCCTTCGGCTGGTGTGTCTCGAACCAGCGCATGTGATATTTCTGCGCGGCCGACGAACCCCAGATCATGAACCTGTCCTCGCCGGTCTTGGCGATGGTGAAGTCGCCGATCAGCTTGCCGAACTCGTTCAGCATCGGCGTGAGCACGATGCGGCCGGTTTTCGGCATCCGGTTGGTCATGAGACGATTCAGGAAATCCTCCGAACCTGCTCCGCTGACTTCGTATTTTGCGAAATTGGCGATCTCCGTGACGCCGACGCTCTCGCGCGTCTTCCTCACCTCGTTGCCGACATGCTCGAAATCATTGGAGCGGTGGAAGGAGACGATGTCCTTCGGCTCCGAGCCCTTCGGCGCAAACCAGAGCGGGGTCTCAAGACCCCAGGAGTCGCCCATGACGGCGTTCTGCGCCAGCATTGTATCATAGAGTGGCGTGGTCTGGGCCGGCCGCGCCGCCGGCAATTCCTCGTTCGGGAAACGGATCGAGAAGCGGCGCGAATAGTTTTCGCGCACCTTGGCGTTGGTGTAGCGGAGGCTTGCCCATTCGCCCCAGCGCGCCACGTCCATGCCCCAGACATCGAAGCCGGGATCGCCATTGACCATCCAGTTGGAAAGCGCGAGCCCCACGCCGCCGCCCTGGCTGAAGCCGGCCATGACGCCGCAGGCGACCCAGAAATTGGTCAGGCCCTGGACCGGGCCGACCAGCGGGTTGCCGTCCGGCGCGAAGGTGAAGGGGCCGTTGATGACCTGCTTGATGCCGGCATTCGCGATGCCCGGGAAATGGCGGAAGCCGATCTCCAGCGACGGCGCGATGCGGTCGAGGTCGGGCGCGAGCAACTCGTGGCCGAAGTCCCACGGCGTGTTGACCGGAGACCAGGGCTTGCAGGCCTTCTCATAGGTGCCGAGCAGGATGCCGTTGCGTTCCTGGCGGGTGTAGATCTCGCCCTTGAAGTCGAGCACGCCGACCATCTCGCGGCCGGTCTCCTTGTTGAAGGCCTCGACCTCCGGCATCGGCTCGGTGAGCAGATACATGTGCTCCATAGCAAGTACCGGCAGTTCCAGCCCGACCATGCGCCCTATCTCGCGTGCCCACAGGCCGCCGCAGTTGACGACATGCTCAGCGTGGACCACGCCCTGTTCGGTGACGACGTTCCAGGTGCCGTCAGGCTGCTGGGTCAGTTCCTTGACAGGGTTGCGCAACACGATTTCGGCGCCGAGTTTCTTTGCTGCCTTCGAATAGGCGATCGTCGTGCCGGAGGGGTCGAGATGGCCTTCGACCGGGTCCCACATCGCGCCGACGAAATGGCTTTCGTCCATGAACGGAAACATCGCCTTCGCCTCGGACGGCGTGATGAGTTCCGTATCCATGCCGAGGTAGCGGCCCTTGGCGTGCGCCAAGCGCAGGAAGTCCATCCGCTCGGGGCTATCGGCCAGCATGACGCCGCCGGTAAGGTGCAGCGAGCAGGATTGGCCGGAGATCGCCTCCAGCTCCTTGTAGAGCTGCACTGTGTAAGCCTGGAGCTTGGCGACGTTGGGATCGCCGTTCAGCGTATGGAAGCCGCCTGCCGCGTGCCAGGACGAGCCGGAGGTCAGTTCCGAGCGCTCGATCAGCATGATGTCGGTCCAACCGGCGCGGGCGAGATGATAGAGCACCGAGCAGCCGACGACGCCGCCGCCGATGACAACCGCTTTGTAGTGGGATTTCATGGGGATGGATCCGTTGGGTGAAATGGTGAATCAGAAGTCCGTCGGCGCGCCGCCTTCGGCGACGCGTCTGTCGACGAAGGCGTCAAGCTCTTCGCGGCGGGCAGGGTCCATGGCCGGGGCTTCGTAAGAGGCCAGCCGTTCCTTCCAGACGCGGTTGGCTTTTTCCACCGCCGTCGGCGAGCCGGCCTCGGCCCAGGTCTCGAAGTTGCGCCAGTCGGACAGGATCGGCGCGTAGAAGGCGGTCTTGTAACGGTCCTGGGTGTGCTGGGTGCCGAAGAAGTGACCGCCCGGGCCGACATCGCGGATCGCCTCGACGGCCAGCGCATCTTCCGACAGGTCGAGCGGCGACAGGAACTCCGTCACCATCTGGAGCAGGTCGATGTCGAGGATTGTCTTCTCGTAGGAGGCACGCAGCCCACCTTCGAGCCAGCCGGCTGAATGAAGGACGAAGTTGCCGCCGCCCTGTACCGCGCCCCAAAGCGAGAAGACGCTCTCATAGGCCGCCTGCGCGTCGACGGCATTGGCGGCGCAGGTGTTCGAGGTGCGGTAGGGGATGCCGTATTTGCGCGCGAGCTGACCGCCGAGAAGCTGCGCCTTCATGTATTCCGGGGTTCCAAAAGCCGGCGCGCCGGACTTCATGTCGACATTGGAGGTGAAGCCGCCATAGCCGACCGGCGCGCCCTTTCTCACCATCTGCGTGAAGGCGATACCGGCGAGCGCCTCGGCGTTCTGTTGCACCACCGCGCCTGCCACCGTCACCGGCGCCATCGCGCCGGCGAGCGTGAACGGGGTGACGATCACCAGTTGCCCGTGCGAGGACATCTGGATGATGCCCTCCATCATCGGGATGTCGAGCTTCAGAGGCGAGTTGGTGTTGATGATCGTGTAGCAGACCGGGTTGTCGAGAAGCTGGTCCGCTGTCAGCCCGTTGGCGATACGGGCAATCTCGATGCCGTCGAGGTTGCGCTCGCGGCCGAGCGAATAGATGTGGAACACCTTGTCGGTCAGCGTCGCGAGGTCGCGGATGCATTCGAGATGCCGGATCGACGGATGCAGGTCGATCGGCTCGACCGGATAGCCGCCGGTCGCCGAGATGACGTTGTGCATCTGCGCCAGCTTCACGAGGTTGCGGAAATCCTGCTGGTTGCCGGGCCGACGACCGCGGTCGAGATCGGAGCAGTTCGGCGCCGACGCGACCTGGGCGAAGACGAGATTGTCGCCGCCGAAATCGATCGAGTGGTCGGCATTGCGCGCGTGCACCCGGAACTCGGAAGGCGCGGTCGCGATCGTCTCCAGGATCATTGCAGGATCGAAACGCACGCGTTCAGAGCCTTCGCGGACGTCGGCACCGGCTTCCTTCATGATCCTGCGCGCGTCCTCGTGCAGCACGTCGAGGCCGATCTCTGACAGTACCCGCAGCGAAGCGAGATGGATCGCCTCGAGCTGATCTTCGGAGACGATCGGAGTCGGCGGGAAGGGGCGCTTCAGGCGGCGGAAGGGCGGCTGCTCGAAGGCAGACGAGGTCCCGGCGCGCTTGCCGGCGCGGCCTCCGCTGCGGGCACGGACTGCCGGCGCGGCATCGGCTGAAGCTTCGGACATGCAATTCCCCGACAGACTGACGATTTCGGGGCTATATTGGACGGTGTCGACGATCGGGACAGCCGGAGCGGCGACCACAAGCATGAAGGATACGACATGCGCTGGCGCGGTGTGTGCAGTGGGAGATATCGCCCCGTCAGGCTTCCCGTCCTGTCAGAGCCACTCGCTGGAGCCCGCCGCCGGCATCGGCTGCCGTTCCCGCGTGACAGCCATGCGACCGTTCGCGACTGCGCGCCTGGCGTCGACCTCGTCACGGTTGGTGAACCGGTCGGAGGAGGCGCCGCGTGTCGCGTTGAGGCGTAGGGCGAAGGCGTGCAGATGCTCGGTATGGCGTATGCGAACCTGATAGCGCGATTGCATGGCTGCCTCTCGATTGTTTGCGGCCCGTCCTGACCCGTGATCACGATCCTCTGGCAATGTTTCGTGTCTGTGCCGCCGTGGGGGCGGCTTTGAAACATCGGGTTTCGACACGCGCCGTCGTGCCTGCGATTCCGGACCGAGATGCGGGGTGCTAGGGGAGGCGATGCAAGAGCGTACTCAACCCGATTCCCGTGACAGCCATATGCCGCTTGGGGTGCTTTCCGGCCTCACCGCGGCAGTGACCGCGTTTGCGCTGGCGCAGGGCTTGTCCTATCCGCTCTTCACCTTCCTCATGCAGCGGCAGGGCATGACGCCGGCCGAGATCGGCCTGTCCGCCGCGATGACGCCGCTCGGCCTGATCGTCTCGGCGTTGTTCGTGCCGCAGCTGGTGCGAATGCTCGGCGGACGGCGGCTCGCCGTCACTGCTGCGCTTGCCGGAGCACTGCTGTTTTTCATGGTCGGACTGCTGCAGAACTGGATTGCCTGGTATCCGCTGCGGTTCCTCATCGGGCTGGCGATCAATCCGCTCTACATCCTCGGCGAGGTCTGGATGATGGCGCTGGCGCCCGACGCGAAGCGCGGGCGGATCATGGGGGTGTTCAACGCGGTGACAGGCATCGGTTATGCGGCGGGTCCGCTCACGTTGACCGCGGTCGGCACGGAGGGATGGCCGCCGCTCCTCGTGGCGATCCTCGGCTTCTCCGGCTGCGCGCTGCTCCTCTTCCTGACCACGAAGGGGTTGCGCGGTTTCGAGCCGGATCCTGACGGAAATCCGGCCACCGGCGTTTTCGGCTTCTGGCTGCTCGCGCCGGCGCTGCTGCTCGCGGTCACGGTCTCCGCCGCCACGCAGCAGAGCGCCTATTCGCTGATGCCGGTGTTCGGCGCCGGCTACGGGCTGGTCGAGGCGCGGCTCGCGGCGCTGATCACCCTGCTTTCGCTGGGCAACATCGTACTGCAAGTGCCGCTCGGCTTCCTTGCCGAGCGGCTGGGCGCCCGCACGATGATGATCGCTTGCGCCGCGCTCAACGCCATCTGCGTGCTCTCGCTGCCGCTGCTGATTTCCGGGCCGTTCGTCTGGCCTGTGCTGCTGCTGATGGGCGGCGTCGGCTACGGCGTCTACACGATGTCGCTGGTCGAACTCGGCAACCGTTTCCGCGGCCAGGCGCTGGTGGCGGGCAATTCGGCATTCGCCCTGATGTGGGGGGTGGGCGGCATCATCGGCCCGCCCGGCTCGGGCGCAGCGATGCAGGCCTTCGGGCCGATCGGCCTGCCTGCCGTCAGCGCGGGACTGAGCGCCGTCCTGATCATTTTCGCGTTCTATCGCGCGACGAAGCGGCGGGCGTCTTGATAGGTTCAAGGAGCTTCGACTAGATTTCCGGCATGATCCGTTGCCTCCGACAGTTTGCCGGGCCAGCTTCGACGCCTTCCAGGCGGACGCTGCACGTCGAACTGCTGCGGCTCTGCGCCCGCATCGGGTATTCGCCGCCTGCTCCGTGAATCACCCCGGTCTGCCGGATCGATTCAGCAAAGAGGCGCAAGACGATGAGCTACCAGAACTTTTCCCTGAAGCAGTTGCAGGAGATCGATGCGGGGCATCATCTCCATCCGTTCACCGACCACAAGGAACTACGGGCCGTCGGGTCCCGCATGATCGTGCGCGCGGACGGACCTTATATCTACGATTCCGAGGGTAACGAGATCCTCGACGGCATGGCGGGCCTATGGTGCGTGAATGCCGGCTACGGGCGCACGGAACTCGCCGAGGCGGCCTATGAGCAGATGAAGGAGCTGCCTTATTACAACTCCTTCTTCAAATGCTCGACACCGACGCCGGTGCTGCTGTCCAAGAAGCTGGCGGAGATCGCGCCGGCGAACATGAACCAGGTCTTCTACGGCTCGTCCGGCTCCGAGGCCAACGACACGGCGCTGCGCGTCGTGCGCCGCTACTGGGCCTTGGAGGGCAAGCCGCAGAAGAACCGCATCATCTCGCGCAAGATGGCCTATCACGGCTCGACGATCGCCGGCGCGTCGCTCGGCGGGATGAGCCACATGCATGAGCAGCTTGGCGGCGCGGTGCCGAACATCGTGCATGTCATGCCGCCCTATTCGTTCGAGCTCGCGGAGCCGGGCGAGAGCGAACACGATTTCGGCATCCGCGCCGCGCGCGCGGTCGAGGATGCGATCCTGGAAGCCGGCGCCGAGAATGTCGCGGCTTTCATCGGCGAGCCGATCATGGGGGCAGGGGGTGTGAAGATCCCGCCGGAGAGCTACTGGCCCGAAATACAGCGCATCTGCCGCAAATATGACGTGCTCTTGATGCTCGACGAAGTCATTACCGGCTATGGCCGCACCGGCGAGTGGTTTGCCGCGCAGGCGATGGGCATCGAGGCCGACACGATCACCACCGCGAAGGCGCTCACCTCCGGCTACCAGCCGCTGTCGGCGCTGTTCATCGGCGACCGTATCGCCAGGACGCTGATCGACAAGGGCGGCGAGTTCTTCCACGGCTACACCTATTCGGGACATCCGGTGGCCTGCGCGGTGGCGCTGAAGAACCTTGAGATCATCGAACGGGAAGGCCTGGTCGACCGGGTGCGCAGTGACACCGGTCCCTATTTCCGCAAGACGCTGATGGAGCGGCTTTCAGGACATCCGATCGTCGGCCAAGTGCGCACGTTCGGCCTGCTGGGTGCGATCGAGATCGTCGCCGACAAGGAAACGCGCGAGCGCTTCCAGCCGTCCGGCAGCGCGGCGGTGAAGGTGCGTGACCACGCGATCGCGCAAGGACTGATGATGCGGGCGACCGACGACACGATGATCCTGTCGCCACCGCTGATCTGGACACGCGAGACCATCGACATCGCCGCCGGGCGGATCGAGAGGGCGCTCGATCTCGCCGCCGCCGACCTCGGGAGGATGTGATGGCCAATCCTCCGATCGTGCCGCTGGTCGAGTATGCTGATGCCTTGCCCGAGGTCCGTGCCGTCTACGACGACATCATGGCGACGCGGAAGACCGATTGGATCAACAATTTCTGGAAGGTTCTGGCGCACGATCCGGCGAATCTGAAGCGCACGTGGGAGGCGCTGAAGGTGGTGATGGGGCCGGGTGTGCTCGATCCTCTCACCAAGGAATTGATCTATATCGCCGTTTCGGCGACCAACGGCTGCGAATACTGTACCTATTCGCACACGGCCTCCGCGCGGGCGAAAGGCATGACCGACGCGATGCTGATGGACGTTCTGGCGGTGACGGCCAAGGCCAACGAGACCAACCGGCTGGCGAACGCGCTGCGTCCACCGGTCGACTCGCAGTTCCTGCCCAAGGGCTGAATGGCTCGATCCGGAAGGGAGCCGAGTGCTCCCGCGAGGCTACTGAACGAGGACGGCGCGCTGGCAAGCGACGCCGTGTAACCGAACGTCGACCTCGCCGATCTTTATCCCCAGCGCCAGCAGGAGATTATAGACCAGCGAGTCCAGCGGTGCGGCGACGGCGGACAGCGTCTTTCCGAGCAATGCGGTGATCGTTCCCCCCAGGCCGAGGTTGAGTGGGCCGAGTTCCACCGAGAGATCGAGCTCGCCGAGCAGCGAGGACACGGCGGTTTCGAGGAGATTGCCTGTGGAGACCGACTTCGCAGTCAGGTTCTTGACGTCGTTGTGGCTGAAGGAGAGATCGGTCTCCTTGACGTTCGTCGCCGCGACATGGGCGCTGGCGTTGACCTTGATGCCGAGGGCATTCACCACCGTCGCCGATCCGTTGACGGGGGACGACACGAAGTTGGCCAGGTTGGCCGCAGGGACGTTCGCGATCCACAATTGCGCCACGCCTGGCTTGGCGCTGACGGTGACCTTGGCGCTGTCGGGCGTGCCGGCAGGGCAGGAGACACTGGTCAGCTTGGCGTCGGCATAGGCCAGCTCGACATAGATCGGCAGCCGGATGGTGACGCCCGCCAGGAGACCCTCGCCGCCGACCTTCGCCTCGATCAGCAGCCGCGTCTGTGCCGTGTGGACAGTCTTACCGAGTTCGCCGATGGTCATGAATGGCGTCTTCTGCTCGGGTTCGCCGATCGCGAGATGGACGCCCACGCTCGTGAGTCCCGGCACATTGATGCCGAGCGAGACGGCCACCTGATGCTCGCCATTGGCAAGTGCCGCCGAGGCAGTCAGCATCTGCATCGCGTCGAACACGGCCGTCATGCCGCTGGGCTTGGTCCCGACGCGCACGGCGCCGAGCGTGCCGACCTCGAGGATGCTTCTCAGCGGGATGGTGAGCTTCGCCGACGGGTTGCCGTTCAGGATCTTCTTCAGAGCAGCGGATGCGGTCAGGTCCCCGGAGCCAGTGATGTCCGCCATGACCTCGATGATCTGGCCGACGGTGACCGTCGTATCCAGCACGTCGTCATATGTCGCGGCGGTCAGGTCGAGTTCGGTGGCGAGGCCGTCGAGGAAGCTGAGCACGTCGATACGCGCATCCACCAGGGCGCGGTAATCCATCACGCTGAGCGAGACGTTCGTGCCGAGCAGCGCGTTCAGAAGCCCGTTCAGCAGCCCGCCGTCCAGGCTCGCCAGGCGCGAGCCGATCGAGAATGTGGCGGCCGAGGAGGAATAGGCGATGCCGCTGGCCGACACCATCGGCTTGTCCATGAAGCTGCCGGCGAAGAACAGCGAGCCGCTTTTCTGCACGGTGACCTTGACGGCGTTCGCCGGCTCTCCATTCGGTGTGAAGCGTTCGCTCGGCGTGATCGACGGGTCGGCGGTGTATCGACCGATGCTGAATTCATATGCGGCGCGGCGACCGTCGCCGACGAGCCAGGTCGGTATATTCTGGTTCTTGTCGCGTTGGGTCGCCTGCGACATGCCGTTGTCCTTCAGGGCCTGTTCGACAAGCGTGGCCGCGTCAGCCGGCGCGCGCGCCGCCTGGATGGCCGCGATATCGGTGATGCTCTGCAGGCGACGCTTTTCCAGATAGAGCGCTGCCTCGTCGACGCTGAAGGCCGCCACGACGAGCGCCACCGAAAAGAATGCGGCGGCCATGATCGCGATGTTGCCGGTCCTGTCCTTTCCAAACCCGGCGCGGGCCCGGTCGAGACGTTCGGAGAAAACTCCCAGACGCCGCATGTTCAGAGCCCCCCGATGCGGATCGTCGCGGTCCTGCTGATCGTCTGTCCGGGCAAGGGCAGCGGTGGATAGAGGTTCCAGATCGGCAGGCTGCGCGCGTCGTAGGAGATCGAGACATTCGATTGCGACGGGTCGGTCGCATTGGCCGAAACGTCTGCGATAACCGCCTCGGTTCGAAGGAAGAGATAGTCGGCGGAGTTTTCCTGGATGTATTGCGCGACGAGTTGCTTGCGCTCCGCCTCGCTTATTCCGGCCAATGCGACACGCGCGGCATCCGCCGAAAGTTGCTGAACGGAATGGGCCGCGCCGAAATAGATGCCGTAAGCAGTCATTCCGAGCATGAATGCGATGAAGATCGGCGCGATCATCGCGAATTCGACCGCCGTGGTTCCGTCCTCCGCCTCGGCCAGATCTCGCCTCATGATGTCGCCTTCCCCGTGAGCAGACCCAAGCTATGGCTATCGAGGCTATGATCCGGCTGTTAATCGATGGTTTATTTAGTAGTTGATTTTGCTTGATTATCTGAATTGTTGAACCGATCTCATCATATAAATCTTCGTATGCGAATTGATATGCAGTATTGAATATCGATGCGTACAAATGATATGGGGATAATCCTATATGTATGCATGCTAATGAGTGCATCTTCCTTTTTTATGTATGTGCGCAAACGTTCTTCAAGCGGCTCTGATCGGGTTTTTAGTGTGCATGCAAATTAACATGGAGTGACAGGGATCGCGCGGGCGATATCGGATCGCTGCTAATGCGACACCCCGAAAGCCCCATTCGATATGAAAGTAGATGTGCGCGCGTGTTTAGGTGATCCGCGTGGGTAATCTCGCCGCCGGTCAAAGTGCTGTGATCGAACACCCTGATCGTTCCTGTGATCCAGAACCGCGCTGGTCGTGTCTTTCCAGCGATCAGCGCGCAAGGCGAGTTCATTCAAGGGCGCAACAGAGACGCGCCGAAAAATTCGGAAGTTTTTTGCAGAGGCGCATCGCTCTTCGACCTTGCCGGAGCAATTCACCGATCCGCAGCCGCCCGCATCGGTTCCTGTAGATCGTCGGACCGGTGCGATTGAGGTCTCAGGGCACAACGCCTACGGTGAGATCTGAAGCCGAGACTTGGAGCAAGAATGGCAAGCCAACCGTTGAACGATCCGGCCGAGATACCGCGCGAGCTCGATCGCTGGAACTGGGGCGCATTCTTCCTCAACTGGATCTGGGGCATCGGCAACAGCACTTTGATCGCGCTCCTGGCGCTGATCCCGGGTATCAACTTCATCATGATGATCGTGCTGGGTTTGCGCGGCAGCCGCTGGGCGTGGCGCAATCGCTATTGGCGGGATGCGGACCATTTTCGAAGGACGCAGCGCAAGTGGGCGATCGCCGGACTGGCGATCTGGATCGTCGTGATCGGCGGTGTGGCCGGGCTGTTCGCCAGCATCATTCCGATGATGAAGCGCAGCGAGGCCTATCAGATGAGCATGGAACTCATCCGCGCGGATGAGCAGGTCAGGCAGGTGCTTGGCGACGACATCACGGCCGGCTTCTGGGTGTGGGGCAACATCTCGGTCTCTGCGGGAGGAACCGGCAGGGCCGAGCTGTCTATTCCGCTCTCGGGCTCGAAGGCTGCCGGCAATGCCTATGTGCAGGCGGCTCGGACAGGGGGCGCGTGGGAGGTGCTGCTGCTGATTGTACGAGCGGAGGGCAAGGACGTTCCTATCGTGCTGCGCAACACGAAGAACATCCAGATCCCGAATGCGCCAATCGACCTTTGAAGGCCAGCGTCGCTGCGCCCAAAACGCCAAAGCCGCGCCTCCGGTCTTCCGGAAGGGCGCGACTCAAGCCTAGGAACGCAGGAAACGCTACGCTTGAAACTTTCGGGCTCCGGTACGCGAGACCTGATCCGGAGCCGGGCGGTCTTTGATGTCCGCCTCGGGATCAAGTTCTAACGGGATATCGTTACCGCCCGGTTATCAGGTGCTTAGCAAAGGATGAATCGCGAATTTTTCTCGCGTCCTGTGGCGAAAATCTTCGTTAATTTCCGTATACTTACGTTAATGACGTCGAAAGGTTCGTTCACTCACCGCGCAGGAAGCGGATAATTCCCGAGAAATCCGCGTCGCCGCCGCCCTGCGCCGCGTAGAGCGCGTAAAGCTGGGCCGCTTCCGCGCCCAGAGGCGTGACGGCGCCGGACGAGGAGGCGGCCTCCTGGGCGAGCTTGAGATCCTTGAGCATCAGCGCGGCCGCGAAGCCCGGCTTGTAGTCGCGGTTCGCAGGCGAGGTCGGAACAGGACCCGGGACCGGGCAATAGGTGGTGAGCGACCAGCACTGGCCGGACGACGTGGAGGCGACGTCGTAAAGAGCCTGATGTGACAAGCCGAGCTTTTCGGCAAGCACGAAGGCCTCGCCGACACCGATCATGGAAATGCCGAGGATCATGTTGTTGCAGATCTTGGCCGCCTGTCCGGCGCCTGCATCTCCGCAGTGGACGATCTTGCCCGCCATCGGCTTGAGGATCGGCTCGGCCATGGCGAAGGCGTCTTTCGAGCCCCCGGCCATGAAGGTCAGCGTGCCGGCCGTCGCACCACCTGTGCCGCCGGAAACCGGCGCGTCGATCGAGAGAAGGCCGTACTTGCCGGCGATCGCATGCGCCTTTCGCGCGGAATCGACGTCGATGGTCGAGGAATCGATGAAAAGCGCGCCGGATTTGGCCTTGGGCGCGATGTCATCGTAAACGGAGAGGACGTGCTTGCCCGCCGGCAGCATGGTGATCACCACGTCGGCATCCTTCACCGCCGCCGGCGCATTCGCCATCACGGTCACGCCGTTCTTCGTCGCCGCCTCGAGATTGGCGGGCACGAGATCGAAACCGAACACGGTGTGGCCGGCCTTGACGAGATTGGCGGCCATGGGATTGCCCATGTTGCCGAGACCGATGAAGGCGATGGTGGTCATTGGTTTCCTCCGGAAATAGGGGAGTAAGGGAATAGGGCAGTAAGGCAGTAGGTTGGTGAGTAGGAAAGATGGACGGGGCAGAGCCGCATCTGATCTTCCTACTGCCTTACTGCCCTATTCCCTTACTCCCCTACCTCCCAATCAAATGCCTCGCGACGATGACGCGCATGATTTCGTTGGTGCCTTCGAGAATCTGGTGGACGCGGAGATCGCGGACGAGCTTCTCGACGCCGTAGTCGTGCAGGTAGCCGTAGCCGCCGAAAACCTGGAGCGCATCGTTGGCGATCTTGAAGCCGGTGTCGGTGACGAAGCGCTTGGCCATCGCCGACCATTTGCCGGCGTCGTGCGCCTTGGCGTCCAGCTTCGAGGCGGCCGCGTAGAGGAAGATGCGCGAGGCCTGCAGTTCGGTCTCCATGTCGGCGAGCTTGAACTGCATGGACTGAAAGCGATCGATGGCCTGGCCGAAGGCCTGTCGTTCCGAGGCGTATTGCAGCGCCTTGTCGAGCGCGGACTGGGCGCCGCCCAGCGAGCAGGCGGCGATGTTGAGCCGGCCGCCGTCGAGACCTGCCATGGCGATGCGGAAGCCCATGCCCTCGGCCGAGAGGCGGTTCTCTGCCGGCACCTTGCAGTCCTCGAAGATCACCTGCCGGGTCGGCTGCATGTGCCAGCCCATCTTGGATTCCAGAGCGCCAAACTTGAGCCCCGGCGCGTCCTTCGGGATCACGAAGGTCGACACGCCCTTCGGGCCGTCCTCACCGGTGCGCGCCATTACGACGTAGACGTCGTTGTCGCCGGCGCCGGAGATGAACTGCTTGGTGCCGTTGAGGGTGTAGTCCGCGCCGTTGCCGGGACCGCGCACCGCGCGCGTCTTCAACGCCGCTGCGTCGGAGCCCGCCGAGGGTTCCGTCAGCGCATAGCTCGCCAGCCATTCCATCGACGTGATTTTCGGCAGGAAGCGCTGCCGCTGATCGTCGTCGCCGAAGACGTCGATCATCCAGGCTGCCATGTTGTGGATCGAGATGAAGGCGGAGAAGGCCGGGCAGGCCCGCGCCAGCGCCTCGAAGATCAGCACTGCGTCCATGCGGCCGAGGCCCGAGCCGCCGACGTCGTCGCGGACATAGATGCCGCCTAGGCCGAGCGCTCCGGTCTCGCGGACCACGTCGGAGGGGAAATAGCGCTTCTTGTCCCACTCCAGCGCATTCGGGGCCACGCGATCCCCGGCGAAGGCCGCCGCCATCTCCTGGATCGCACGCTGGTCTGCGTTGAGCTCGAACTGGCCCGAGGCCTGATCGACCGTCGCATCCATCTACGCCTCCCTGGCATCTTGTCTTGTTGGCACGACAGTCTAGACCAATGAAAGGGTCGCGCAACCGGCTCGCTCGCACTCGATCCGGTGCAACCGGTGTGCATCAATTGCTGTTCCGAAGGGATGGGAATGGGAAAAATCGCACAGGACCTTCTGATTGAAACGCGCGCCTTCCTGGCCGGGAGCGGGCCCCTGATCGCCGATTTCATCGCGCCCTGGGCACTGGAGCTTCCCGAGCGGACGCTGGAGGAGGCATCCCTGCCGTGCCTTGACCATCTCGATGCCTGTGCGGCTAGCGCCGAGGGAGGTTCGGGCGAGGAACTGGCGCGCCTGCTCGCGGAGAGGGGCCAGCGGCTCCGCTGGGGCCAGACCTACACGGTGAGCGACTTCGGCCAGGATTTCCTCGACAATTACGGCTGGCTGGAGCTGGTGGGCACGCGCGGCCACTTCGCCGACGACAACGTCGCCGGCGGCTTCCTGCTGCTCGGACCCAGCGTGCACTACCCGGATCATCATCACGAGGCGGAGGAGATCTATATTCCCCTGACCGGCGGCGCGTTGTGGCGAAAGGGCGATGGCGAGTTCGCGGCGCGGGCGGCGGGCGAGATCATCCATCATCCCTCCCATGTGAACCACGCCATGAGGACCGGCGACGATCCGCTGCTTGCGCTCTATCTGTGGCGCGGCGGACCGCTCGCCGCGCGCTCGATCGTCACCGGCAGGGCCGGCTGATGGCGAAGGCCATCATGCTGCAGGGTACCGGCTCGGACGTCGGCAAGACGGTGCTGGTGGCGGGCCTCTGCCGCGCGGCGATGCGGCGCGGCATTCGAGTGGCGCCGTTCAAACCGCAGAACATGTCGAACAATGCGGCGGTTGCTGCGCATCCCGACCGCGGTTCCGGCGAGATCGGCCGGGCGCAGTGGCTGCAGGCACTGGCCTGCGGTATCCGGCCGACCGTGGACATGAACCCGGTGCTGCTGAAGCCGCAGTCCGACATCGGCGCCCAGGTGGTGGTGCATGGCAGGGTTGCAGGAGAGGCCGGTGCGCGGGATTACCAGAACCTGAAGGGCCGGCTGCTCGGCGCGGTGATGGAGAGCTGGTCACGGCTTTCGGCAGGCGCCGACCTGATCGTCGTCGAAGGAGCAGGATCGCCGGCCGAGATCAACCTGCGCGACCGCGACATCGCCAATATGGGCTTCGCCACCGAGGCGGACGTTCCCGTGGTGCTCGTCGGCGACATCGACCGGGGAGGGGTGATCGCGGCGATCGCCGGCACGCACCTGATCCTGCCGGAAGCGGACCGGGACATGATCGAAGGCTTCCTGATCAACAAGTTCCGCGGCGACCTTTCGCTTTTCGACGACGGACTGGCGGCGATCACCCGTTTCACCGGCTGGCGATCCTTTGGCGTCGTGCCGTGGCTGCGCGAGGCGGCTTTGCTGCCGTCTGAGGATTCCGTGGTGCTCGACCGCCTGGCGCGTGGCGGCGACAAGGCGCTCAAGGTAGCGGTGCCGATGCTGCCGCGCATCGCGAACTTCGACGATCTCGATCCACTGAAGGCGGAGCCGGAGGTCGAGGTGATCTTCGTGCCACCGGGATCGCGGCTGCCTTCGGATGCTTCGCTGGTGGTGATACCCGGCTCGAAAGCGACGATCACCGACCTTGCAAGCTTCCGCGCGCTGGGCTGGGCGGATGATCTCGCCGCTCACGCCGCCCGCGGCGGGCACGTCGTCGGCCTCTGTGGCGGCTATCAGCTGTTGGGGACGAGCGTCTCGGACCCGCATCGCATCGAAGGCGGGAAAGAGCGGGCGGAAGGTCTTCGTCTGCTCGATATCGAGACCGTGCTGGAGCCGGAGAAGACCGTCGGTGAGGCGGACGGGTTCTCGCTCGCGTTCGACGCTGCCGTGCACGGCTACGAGATTCACCTGGGTCGCACCGATGGGCCTGATTGCGCGCGGCCGCTGGTCGAGATCGGCGGCAGGCCGGATGGGGCCATGTCGGGCAACGGGCGCATCATGGGCACCTATCTGCATGGCCTGTTCAGCTCGACCGCGTTCCGCCGGGCCTTTCTGGCGCGACTGGGCGTGGAGGGCGGTGCGTTCGATCATCGTCGCAAGGTCGAGGAGGCGCTTGACGCGATAGCAGATCACCTGGAGCGATCGATCGACGTGGATGGCCTGCTCGCTGTCGCGCGGTAGCAATTCAGCGGTGCTGCTCGTACCACGCCATGATCGCCGGCATGTTGTGCTCGAACGCGCCTATAAAGACGTTGAGAAGTGCTGCCGGTTCGGTCGTGCGATTCTCGAAATCGTGCATGGTTCCCGCCGGGATGCGGATGAACGAGCCGGTTGCGAGGTCGTGCCATGCTTCTCCCAGCATCACCGACATGATGCCGGCGATCACGTAGAAAAGCTCGTCCTCCGTAGCGTGCAAATGTGGTCCGGGGCCTTTCCCGTGTGGCTTCACCCACCATTCGGAAACGCTGTAGCGCTCGCCCGTCTCTTCGCCGTCCGCCTTGAAGACGGCGCGCATGTCCGGCATCTCGTAGACGCGGCCTTCGGTGGGGCCGAGCACGATCGGGCCGCCGCTCACGCGGCATCTCCGTCCGCCTTCGGCCAGTAGGTGCCGAGCGACCAGACGACGCCTTCGGGATCGGCGCAGATGAATTCGCGGCTGCCGTAGTCGCGATCGGCGGGTTCCTCGAGGATCGTTGCGCCGGCGGCTTTGGCGCGCTCGCAGGCGGCGTCGCAATCGTCGACGGCGATGTAGACCGACTTGCCACCATTGTCGCCGGGCGCGCCGACCATGCGACCATATTCGTCGTCGCGAACGCTGCCCAGCATGATCATGGACGAGCCGAAGGAGAGTTGCGCATGACCCACCTTGTTGCCGTCCATGAATTTTGCATCGATGGAAAAGCCGAAGGCCTCGACCAGCCAGTCGATCATCCGGGCTGCGTCGCGGTAGCGGAAAGTGGGGAAGAGGCGAGGGGCTTCGATCGTCATGTCGGTTCTCCTTTTGGTCAGCCAACAGGAGACTAGTGAGGCGGGTTCCACCGGTCTTGAAGATTTGTAACCCTCAGGCCGCCGCCTTCCATGCCGTCGGTGTCGAGCCGGACATTTCCTGGAATTCGCGCGTGAGATGCGCCTGGTCGGCATAGCCGCATGCGGCCGCGATATCCGCCCAGTCCTCGCCGGCGCGCGCCAGTTGCTGGGCGCGGTTGAAGCGCATGATGCGCGCGAGCGTCTTCGGCGGTACCCCTATTGCGGCGCGGAAGCGTTCGGCGAGATGCTTGCGCGACAGGTCGAGCCGCGCTGCGAGCCGCGATATGCGCACATCGCCGTTGCGACGGAGCAGCAGTTCGTAGGCTGCCTCGGAAACAGGGTCGTGCGCGGCGGAGCGGAGCAGCCGGCCGGCGACGAAGCTCTCGATGAGATCGAGCCTGCGCACGGGGTCGGCCAGATCTGCAAGGCGTTGGCGCAGCTCGCGCATGTCACTCTGTGCGAGGTCATCGAGCGCGACCATCCGGGCCGCCAGTTCGCTCATCGGCAGGCCGAAGAAGCGCCAGGCACCGAGCGGCGTGAAGTTGACCTGGATACAGTCTGAAAAGCCTGTCGAGTGGATCACCACCTGCCCGGGAAAGAGCCCTGAGGCGAAGCTGCCGTAGGTTTCGTCCGAGCCTGGGTCGCGGCCGAGCCCGATCGCGAACGGCGTGCCGAAGCTGATGACCAGCGGAACGACCAGGGATGCGGTTTCGACCTTTCTGAACAGGCCCGGAATCGTCTCGCGGTAGTGAATGAATTCGTGGACGCAGGACGATATGCCAAAGGCTGCGGGACGCCGCAGCATCTCGAACCCGTCGGGTGGAACGGGCGGGCCAGGCACGGAGGTGGCATGCATGTCCATCGGTCGATCATCGCCGCATTCCGGTGGCGAATCCAGCCGCGATTTGCGCGCCCCGCCTTCCGGGGCGCGCGTCATGCATCAAGGGTCGTCAGGCCCCTTTGAACAGACAGCCGGCCGCGAGGACGACATAGGCGAGAGTCATCACCCAGAATGCCGCAATCGGAATGAAGGTGATAACGCTGACGGACATCAATACCGCGATGATTGCGATGATCAGCGCGATGATGAAGACCACCGTGGTGGGCGCGGACAAATTCATCTTCTTCTCCTCTCCTCGTGCGTGCGAGTCGCACGCAAGGGAAGCTTACGACTTTGGTCGTAGAAACCAAGTGCGTTCAGCCGGCGGCTTTGCGGCCTGCGGGGGCCGTTTCGATGCGCGCGGATTCAAGCTAGACTGGCCGGATCACGGAAACGGGGAATGCTCATGATCGCTGGCCTGATCGAGAAGGTGCGGGTGCTGTTCGAAGGTGACCCGGCGGTCAGGCGCGTCGCCGACGATCCCGTGTTGACGGCCGAGCTGATGCTGCTCTTCAGAATGGTGCTCGCCGACGGCGAGGCGGCGGGACCGGAACTCGAAGCGTTCAAGCGTATCTGCCGTGACGGCTTCGGTATCGGCGAGGAGAGCCTGAAGGAGGTGCTGAAATACCTCCAGGACTTCGGCTACGAGAACACGACGGCGCGTTCGCTCGGCGCGTTCGGCGAGTTGCCGCTGGCGCGCCGCATTACACTCGCCCGCCACATGACAGAGATCGCTAAGGCGGACGAGAAACTGTCGGCGCAGGAAATCGACCTGCTCAAGCGCACGGTTTCGCTGCTCCACATCGATCCGCGCGAATTAGTACGGCCGGAATAGCTCGTTCCACGATGCTGCGCCTGCCTATTCGCCGGGGACTGACGATGTCCACGGTGTGAGGACGGCAAAGTCCGGCTGATATAGCCGGTAGGCCGTCGCGCGCGTCGTCTCGTCATAGCGGGCATCAGAAGGTCTCGACGGGTTTGAGCGGGGGAACGGTGTGAGGCGTTCGACGAGCTCTTCCTGGACCCCCAGTTTTCTCAGCAAGGGCGGAAGGTCGGTGGACAGCCTGTCGACATCGATCAGCCGATCGTAGGAGAGGAGATCGTAGAACATAATGTCCGTCTGCCGCATGAAATGAATGTCGAAGTCCGTCCCGCTCTTTTCGAGCCCGCGGACGAACCTGTCGAATCCGATTCTGCGGAGTATCGCGTTCCGCTGTGTGGTCCGAGGATCGCGGCCCAGAACAAAGGCAGCCCTCTTGAACAGGCCCGCATACAGATAGGTCCTGCGGTCGAAGTACTTCGCATATCGGCGCACGTCGTAATTGTACATCGACACCAGGCGATCATAGGGATTCCGAATGACGGATATCCATGTGTAGTCGTCGAATTGGTGCCTGAATCTTCTGACGTATTTCACCGGAACGTAGAGCGTTTCGATGTCACGGCCGGATTTCCGGCCCGGCGTATAGCGGGCCGCGTGATCCGTATCGATCCGATACTCCGAATCCTCGATGCCGTGGATGATGTGCAGGACGCGGTCCATCGTCGTGGTGCCGCATTTAGGGACGGGAACATAGACGAACCCGTATCTGTGCGAGACGACGGCTCTCAAATCATGTGCCCGACCGCCGCTCTTGCCTGGATGCTGGGTGCTGGTCATCTAGAGTCACTTCAAAAAACAGGCCGTGCCGCAGGAATGCGAGAGCCCGTTGCATGTTCAGACATTCTGGATGCGGCTGAGGACGGTCGCAGAACCAACCTCACGACCTCGACGCTCTCAGCGCGCTGGTTCGCCCAACGTGCTTACGGGAGGTGTCCAAACTTCGGCCGAAATGTTTCCAAACATCTCTGGAGGGGTAACGTTTTGTTTTCGCGGGTAACGATGCCCGGTCAGGGCCTTCGCGCAGGGCATTGCCCGGTTCCGGGCCCGGCGCAGAGACCGACGCCGATCCGAGATGGATCGACGAGGCGGCGGAGCTCAGCCCTGTTCCTGCAAGCGGCGCGCGATGGCGCGGTGGAGATCGGGGGCCGCGTCGACCAGCGCCTTGGCGGCGTCCGATTTCGGATGGTCGAGTATCTCGCCTGTGCGACCTTCCTCGACCATCCTGCCGTCATGCATAACCATCACTTCGTCGGTGATCGCACGCGCCACCGTGAGGTCGTGGGTGATAAAGAGGTAGGCGACGCCCAGCCGCTGGTTGAGGTCGGCGAAGAGGTCGAGCACCTGCGCGCGGATCGACACGTCGAGCGCGGAGACCGGTTCGTCGGCGACGATCAGCTTCGGGCGGGTGATGATGGCGCGCGCGATCGAGATGCGCTGGCGCTGACCGCCCGAGAACTCGTGCGGATACTTGTCCATGTCGGCCGGCTTTAGCCCAACCTCATGCAGCGCGTTCGCGACCAGCTCGCGCCTTTCCTGCGGCGACGGCTTGTGGTCGAGGAGGTGAAGCGGCTCCGAGACAAGCCGCTCGACCTTATGGCGCGGATTGAACGAACCATAGGGATCCTGGAACACGACCTGCATGTTGCGGCGGAACGGGCGCAGCTTAGCCTCGTCCTTGCCGACGAGGCTCTCGCCCATGAAGCGAATGTCGCCCGATGTCGGGTGGTCGAGCGCGAGGATCATGCGGGCGAGGGTGGACTTGCCGCAGCCGGAGCGGCCGACCAGCGCAATCGACTGGCCGGGTTTCATCGAGAACGAGACGCCACCGACTGCCCGGAAGGGTTCCCCCTTCTTCAGCAGCGAGATGCGTCGACCCGGATAGTCGCGGACGACCTGGCTGACCTCCAGCAGGTTGTCGGCCGTTGCGCTTGCAGCGTGCTTGTTCGGCCGCTCGGGCACGTGCATCGAGGCCTGGGCGAGTTGGCGTGTGTAGGGGTGAACCTGTTCCGAAAGCGTCTGTGCGGTCTCGCCGTCCTCCATCACCTCGCCATGGCGCATGATGGTGACCCGATCGGACATGTCGGCCACGACGGCGAGGTCGTGGCTGATCAGCAGCAGTCCCATCTTCTGCTCGTCGACGAGATCCTTGAGCAGTTCGAGGATCTGCTTCTGCAGCACGACGTCGAGCGCGGTGGTCGGCTCGTCGGCGATGAGCAGCTTTGGCTTCAGCGCGCAGGCGATGGCGATGACGACGCGCTGGCGCTGTCCGCCGGACAGTTCGTGCGGGTAGCGGGAGAGGGGGAATTTCGCCTCAGGCAGGCCGACCCGGTCGAGGATTTGGCGCGCGCGCGCCTCAGCGTCGGCGCGATTGGCGCCGGTGTGCCAGCGAATGCCTTCCGCCACCTGCTCGCCGATTGTCTTGACCGGGTTGAGCGCCGTCATGGGCTCCTGGAACACCATGCCGATATCGTCGCCGCGCAGCCGGCACATCGCGTTCTCGGTCGAGGAGAGGATGTCGATGCCGTCGAAGATGAGGCGGCCCGATGCCTTCGCGGCCTGGGGCAGGAGCTGCATGATCGCCAGGGCGGTCATCGATTTGCCGGACCCCGACTCGCCGACGAGGCCCATGACCTCGCCCTTGTCGATGGCGAGGTCGATGCCCTTGAGGATCGGCGTGCCGCCGATGTCGAGCTTCAGCTTTTCGATCTCGAGCAGGCTCACCGTTCGCGCCTCAGCTTCGGGTCGAGGACGTCGCGCAGGCCGTCGCCGAGCAGATTGAGGCCGAGCACCGTGATGACGATCGCCATGCCGGGAAAGAGTGCGAGGTAAGGCGCCACCATCATGCGCGTCTGGGCGTCGAACAGCATACGGCCCCAGGTGGGCATGGGCGGTTGCGCGCCGAGGCCGAGATAGGACAGGCCTGCCTCGGCGAGGATGCCGAGCGCGAACTGGATCGTGCCCTGCACCAGGAGCATCGAGACGATATTTGGCAGGATGTGCTCGATGGTGATCAGCGTCTTGCCCTTGCCGGAGGCCCGGGCGGCGAGGATGAATTCGCGCGGCCACAGCGCCAGCGCGCCGGCGCGGGCGACGCGGGCGAAGACCGGGATGTTGAAGATGCCGATGGCGATGATCGCATTGACCGCGCCGGGACCGAAGATCGCCGTGATCATCACCGCGGACAACAGGGCGGGAAAGGCGAAGACGAGGTCGTTGAAGCGCATCAGCGTCTCGTCGACCCAGCCGCCGCGCGCCGCGGCCCAGCAGCCGAGCGGAATGCCCAGCGCCATACCGATGCCGACCGCGACGAAGGCGACGGCGATCGAATTCCGGGCGCCGACCATGATCATCGACAGGATGTCGCGGCCGAAATGGTCGGTGCCGAACAGGAATTCGGACGAAGGCGGCTTCATCCGATTGGCGACGACGAGATCGGTAACATCGTATGGGGTCCAGAAGAAGGAGACCAGCGCCATGGCCGCGATCAGTGCGGTGATGACCAGGCCGATGACGAAGGACCGGTTGCGGAGCGCGAGGCGGAGGATGCTCTCCTCCTCCGGCGCGGTGATCGGTTCGGCGCTCATGTCCGCACCCTCAGCCGCGGGTCGACCAGCGCATAGGCGAGATCGACGAGCAGGTTGACGACGACCACCGTGGCCACGAGCAGCATGACGACGCCCTCGACCACGATCAGATCGCGCTGTGTGATCGCCTGGAAGATCAGGCGGCCGAGGCCGGGCAGGTAGAACACGTTTTCAATGATGATCGTGCCGGCGAGCAGGAAAGCGAACTGCAGGCCGAGGATGGTGAGCACCGGGATCATCGCGTTGCGCAGCGCGTGCCGCCACAGCACCGTGCGGCGCGGCATTCCCTTGGCGCGGGCGGTGCGGATGTAGTCCTCGCCCAGCACTTCGAGCAGGGCCGAGCGGGTGACGCGCGCCAGGATCGCCGCCTGCGGCAGCGCGAGCGCCACGGCCGGCAGGATCAGCGACTTGATGCCGGGCCAGATGCCGCCGGCCCAGCCCGGAAACCCTCCGGCCGGCACGAGGCGCAGCCAGACGGCAAAGACATAGATCAGCAGCAGCGCGAACCAGAAGTTCGGGATCGCGACGCCCACCTGGGCGGTGCCCATCGCGATGGAATCGGCGAGCCTGCCGCGCCGCGCGGCGGAGAACAGGCCGACCGGAATGGCGATCACCGTCGACAGCGCGAGCGATATCAGCGCCAGCGGCAGCGAGACGGCGAGGCGCTCGCCGATCAGATCGATCACAGGAGAGGAATAAGTATAGGAGCGGCCGAAATCGCCGACCGCCAGCCCGCCGACCCAGCCGAGATAGCGGACGATCAGCGGATCATGCAGGCCCATCTGTTGTCTGAGCGTTTCAAGGGCTTCCGGCGAGGCGTTCATGCCGAGCATCAGCAGTGCGGGATCACCCGGCAGAACCTCCATGACGCCGAAAACGACCATCGACGCCACGAGGAGCGTCGCAAGGCCGATCAGCAGGCGTTTGAGAAGGAAGGCGGTCATGGGGAATGCCAAGCTTTCCCTTCTCCCCGTTCACGGAGAGAAAGTGGCCCGAAGGGCCGGATGAAGGGCGACGCGGACATATGAACGATGGCGCTGCCCCTCATCTGCCTGCCGGCATCTTCTCCCCGTGAGCGGGGAGAAGACATCCCGTCAATCCACCCACTTGACCTTGGTCAGGTCGAATGCCGGTGTGGGGGTGTTCTCCCACATGCCCTCGATCTTGGCGTCCCAAACACCGACCTTGGGCAACTGGAACAGGAAGCCGTTCACCGCGTCGTCAGCCAGAATCTTCTGTGCCTGGCCGTAAAGTTCGTTGCGTTTCGCCTCATCGGAGGTGACGTCCAGGTCGGCCATCACCTTGTCGAAGGCAGGATTGTCGTACTGGAAATAGTAGTCCTTGCGGGCATAGATGCCGATGTCGTTGGGCTCGACATGGCTGACGATCGACAGGTCATAATCCTTGTCGGTGAAGACCTGCTTCAGCCAGTCCGCCCACTCGACGGGAATGATCTCCAGCTCGATGCCGATCTGCTTCAGTTCGGAGGCGATGATCTGGCCGCCGTCGCGGGCATAGGCCGGGGGCGGCAGCTTGATGGTGGCCTTGAAGCCGTTCTCGAGGCCGGATTCCTTCAGCAGTTCCTTCGCTTTCGCCACGTCGTGCGGATAGGTGCCGGTCAGGTCGACATAGGCGGCGTTGCCTGGCGAGAAGTGCGAGCCGATCGGGGTGCCGAGGCCGGACGAAGCGCCCTTGATGATCTCGTCGCGGTCCAGCGCATAGGAGATCGCCTGGCGAACCTGCAGCTTGTCGAACGGCGCCTTCTTGTTGTTGATGGCAAGGATCGTCTCGCCCTCCGTCGAGCCGATCACCACCTTGAAGCGGGGATCGGATTCGATCTGCGGCAGGGCGTCGCCGAGCTGCGCGTTTGCGAAGGCCTGCACGTCGCCGGAAAGCAGCGCCGGCACGGCCGCGGCGGCGTCGGGGATGATGCGGAACTCGGCCTTGTCCAGATAGACCGGCTCACCCCAGTAATCGGGATTCTTCTCGATCGTGATCGAGGAGCCCTTCGCCCAGTTGACGAACTTGAACGGACCGGTGCCGATCGGCTTGTCCTTGTTGGTCTCGGCGCTCTCCGGCGCCACGATCACCGCGTCGCCCCAGCCCATATTGTAGAGGAACGCGCCCTGCGGCTGTTTGAGCGTGATCTTGACCGTCGCCGGATCAACGACTTCGACCGTGTCGATCTGCGCGAACAGCGCCTTCTGCGCGTTGGTGGAATTCTCCGCGCGAGCGCGGTCGAGAGAGAACTTCACGTCCTCGGCGTCGAACGTCGTGCCGTCGTGGAACTTCACGCCGGTGTGGAGCTTGAACGTGTACACCTTGCCGTCGTCGCTGATCGTCCAGCTCTCGGCCAGATCCGGAAGCACCTCGCCCTTCGAGCCGATGCGGGTCAGCCCCTCGAAGATGTTGGCATAGCCGACCTCGTCGATCGCGGCGGCCGCGCCCGCGGTCGGGTCGAGATGCGGCGGCTCCAGCGGCAGGCCCACAACGATATCCGTCCGGGCGGCGAAGGCCGCCGTCGACGATGCGAGCGCGATCGCGGCAGCTGCGAGAATGGAAGACCAGGATTTCATGGAAGCAAGCTCCGGAATGGTGTGACGCGAGATTGAAGCCCGAAAAACGCCGCGAGTAAATCGGCTTTGTGCCAAGCCGCCGATCCGGAACGGAAATTTTTGCCGTCGCAACGGGTTGCGGCGGCGATTTATTGCAGTTTCGCAGGGCCGCTGCCGTGTGGGCGCAAGCCTGCTGTGGCGGTCAGCGTCGCACCACGATCTTCATGTTGCGCAGCCCTTCGCGCTGCGCCATCGAGAACAGCACTGCCGCGTTGGCTGGGTGCAGGCGAATGCAGCCCGAGGATGCCGGGCGGCCGAGGCGGCTCACCTGGTTGGTGCCGTGGACCGCGTAATTGCCGGAATAGAAGATCGAATAGGGCATCGGCGCGTTGTTGTAGCGGCTCGAGCGGTGATTCCTCGACAGCCACTTGGCCGACCAGCTTCCCGTCGGCGTCACCTTGCCCTTGCGTGCGGTGGACACCGGCCAGCGATACTTCACCACTCCACCATGCGTGACCGTCATCGTCTGCGAGGACAGATTGACTGTCGCCACCACCTTGGCCGCGACCGCGGCCGATGGCTGGAAAGCGGCGACCATGGCCGCGAGCGAAAGACTTGCTATGAGCTTGCCCAACATATCGAAACCCCTGTTACGCCCCAAGGCAAACTAGTTGCGGCAATAATCACGTGCAACCGATCCTCGCGCAAAAGCACGAAGATTTCATTTCATGGTTTATGGGGAAGGACTTGGTTTCGCTTCGCGGAACCTAGGCGCGGGGCTCGCCATGCAGCAGGATATCCAGCCCGTACGCCATGACCTTCGCGCTTTCGACCATGTCGTCGATGCCGACCCATTCGTCCGGTCGGTGGGCAAGGTCGAGGATGCCGGGGCCGTAGGCGACGCAGTCGTGCAGCTTGCCGATCCGGGCGATGTGCTTCTGGTCGTAGGTGCCGGGCGAGATGACATATTGCGGATCGCGGCCGAAGACGCGGCGGATGCCGCTGGCGATCGCCCTCGGCACCGGCGCGTCCTCCTCGGTCATCCCCGGATGCACGATCATCAGGTCGCGCATGCGGTAATCGAATCTCGGGCGCTCCCATTTCAGGCGGTCCAGGATCGACGTCACCTCGGTTTTCACCTCTTCGAGGCTCTCTTCCAGCAGGAAACGGCGGTCGATGACGATCTTGCAGGAATCGGGAACGTTGGGCGACGGCAAGCCGGGGAAATAGTCGTCGGTCTGGCCGCCATGGATCGAATTGATGTTCATGGTAGAGCGCCGCGCTCCTTCAGGCACCACCGGCATGCGCGTCTGCTTGCGGTCGAGCGCAGGGAAGAGTTCGTCCTCGAACGCGCCGAGCACGGCGCCCATGTGGCGAACAGCACTGTCACCGAGGAACGGCATCGAGCCGTGAGCGATCTGGCCCTTGGTCTCGATCTCCGCCCACCAGACACCGCGATGTCCAAGGCAGATGCGATCCTTGTTCAGCGGCTCGGGGATGATGACGTGGTGCACGCGGGGAGGCGAGAAATATCCTTTCTCGGCAAGATAGGCGACGCCGCCGAAACCGCCTGATTCTTCGTCCACCGATCCCGAAATCTCGATCGCGCCGGCGAAGTCCGGGTTCATGTCTATATAGGCTTCGGCCGCGATGATCGACGCGGCGAGCCCGCCCTTCATGTCACAGGCGCCGCGGCCGTAGACGCGGCCGTCCTTGATGACGCCTCCGAATGGATCGAGCGTCCAGCCTTCGCCAGCTTCCACCACGTCGATGTGCGAATTGAAATGCACGGTCTTGCCGGGGGTGCGTCCGTCGAAGCGCGCAATGACGTTCGTGCGCGGGTAGCGGTCGTTGTCGCCGGGTGTGCCGACGCCACGGACATATTCGACCGTGAAGCCGCGCTTGCGCAGGCGCTCGCCGATATATTCGGCGCAGGGAGTGTACGCTTCTCCGGGTGGGTTGATCGTCGGGAAGCGGATCAGGTCGGCCGTCAGCGCCGCAAGCTCGTCCGCGCGGGAATCGATGGTGTCGAAGGTCTTTTCGTTCATGACGTGATTTGAGCGGGATGGCGAACGCGGCGCAAGCGGTGCGTTTCGTTTCAGGCGCGAAATGCGATTGGACCAGAACCGCGAAAAACCTGACCGCGCGGTGCGTTCACCTGTTTGTGTGCGCTTGTTCATACACTCTTCAGTCGCGGACGACTAGAAATCCTGGAGTGGGCATTCGGATGGGGGATTTCATGATGATGAGAACGACCATATTCGGCGCTTTCCTGGCAGCTGCCGTGACGATCGGCCTGCCGGCGGTCGCTCAGGCGGCGACACTCGTTGCCAATGTCGATGTCGCAACGCAGACCATGACGGTCAGGAAGCACGGCAAGCTGATCTACACCTGGAAGGTGTCGACCGCGCGCGGCGGCTACGTGACGCCTGCCGGGCAGTGGAGGCCTTACCGCATGCACCGCATGTGGCATTCGCGCAAATATGACATGGCGCCGATGCCCTTCGCGGTGTTCTACCACGGCGGCTATGCGGTGCACGGTACAACGGCCGTAAGCCGACTCGGCACGCCCGCCTCGCATGGCTGCGTCCGGTTGGCCACAGCGAACGCTGAGACGTTCTACTCGCTGGTGCGCGAGATCGGGCCCGGCAACACCCGCATCATCGTCTCGAAATAGGATCTTCGGAGCGAACGCGACGATTTGCCGTCCGGACGGCTTTGCCGCGACTGCGGCTCGACTATAAGAGTCGGCCGTGGGAGCAATGCCTGATGAGTCCTGAACCACGCCTTGCGCTCTCCAAGCCCGTCTCCGACGAGGTGCGCAAGACGACCTGCTACATGTGTGCCTGCCGGTGTGGCATCGACGTCCACATCAAGGACGGCAAGGTGCGTTACATCGAGGGCAATCGAGACCATCCGGTGAACAAGGGCGTGCTCTGCGCCAAGGGTTCGGCCGGCATCATGCAGCACTACGCCCCGGCGCGCCTCTCCTCGCCGCTGCTCCGGACGGGGCCGCGTGGCTCGGGCGAGTTCAAGCCGATCTCCTGGGACGAGGCGCTGTCGCTCGCCGTCGACTGGATGGGCGAGGTGAGGGCGCGCGATCCGAAGAAATTCGCCTTCTTCACCGGCCGCGACCAGTCGCAATCGCTGACCGGCTTCTTCGCGCAGCAGTTCGGCACGCCCAACTACGCCGCGCACGGCGGTTTCTGCTCGGTCAACATGGCGGCCGCCGGTATCATGACGCTCGGCGGCGGGTTCTGGGAGTTCGGCTCGCCCGACTGGGAGCGGACCAAGCTGTTCGTCATGTTCGGCGTGGCGGAAGACCACGATTCCAATCCGATTAAGATCGGCCTGTCGAAGCTCAAGTCGCGCGGGGCGCGCTTCGTCTCAGTGAACCCGGTGCGCACCGGCTATTCCTCAGTGGCAGACAGCTGGATCGGCATCCGGCCGGGCACTGACGGTCTCTTGGTCATGTCGGTGATCCACGAACTGCTAAAGTCGCGCAGGATCGATGTCGATTTCCTCGTGCGCTACACCAACGCGCCATGGCTGGTCGTCGATGCGCCGGGAACGGCGGACCACGGGTTGTTCGCTCGCGACGGCGAGGGCAAGCCGCTCGTGTGGGAAAGCGTGACGGAGCGGGTGGTCGCTGCTGGTACCAAGGGAGCCCGGGCGGCCTTGTCGGGTCGGTTCGAGCTCGAGGACGGTCGCGTTGCGGTGCCGTCGTTCCAATTGCTTGCCGAAAGGTATCTCGACCAGCGCTACGCGCCCGAGAACGTGGCGGGCGAGACGGGCGTTTCGGCGGACGTGATCAGGGGGCTGGCCTCGGAGATCGCACGCGTCGCCTTCGAGGAGGCGATCGAGATTGCGCAGCCCTGGACCGACATGAACGGCGAAAGGCATCCGTCCTTCGTCGGCCGGCCAGTGTCCTTCCACGCCATGCGCGGGATCTCGGCGCACTCGAACGGTTTCCAGACCGCGCGAGCGATCCACGTGCTGCAGGCATTGATCGGCGCAGTCGACTGTCCTGGCGCCTTCCGCTTCGAGCCACCCTATCCGAAGCCGGTCGAGGCGCATCCGACGCCACACGGAAGGGCGGAACATTTCGGCTCCAACAAGCCGCTGTCCGGCCCGCATCTCGGCTTCCCGCGAGGCCCCGAAGACCTGCTTATCGGCCCGGACGGCGATCCGGCCCGCATCGACAAGGCCTTTTCCTGGGACGCGCCAATCTCCGCTCACGGACTGATGCATATGGTGATCGCCAATGCGCATGCCGGCGACCCGTACAAGATCGATCTCCTGTTCCTCTACATGGCCAACATGGCCTGGAACTCGTCCATGAACACGGCCGGCGTCATCAAGATGCTGGAGGACAGGGACGAGGCGACCGGCGAATACGTCATTCCCAGGATCATCTACAGCGATGCCTATGCGTCGGAGATGGTCGCCTATGCCGATCTCGTCCTGCCGGACACGACCTATCTCGAACGGCACGACTGCATTTCGCTGCTCGACCGGCCGATCTCTGAGCCTGACGCGGTTAATGACGCGATCCGCTGGCCGGTTGTGGAGCCCGATCGCGACGTGCGCGGCTTCCAGTCGGTGCTGATAGACCTTGCCGGCCGGCTGAAGCTGCCGGGGTTTGTCGACCATCGCGGCGTGCCGCTCTATAAGGATTTCGCCGACTACATCGTCCGGCACGAGCGCCGGCCAGGCATTGGGCCGCTGGCGGGATTTCGCGGGGCAGGCGGTGACCGGGTGGGGCGAGGGGCCTCGAACCCGGACCAACTGAAGCGCTACATCGAGAACGGCGCGTTCTTTTCGGCCCACATCCCGCTGGAGGCACAGTTCTACAAGCACGCCAACCGCGCCTATCAGGATTTCGCGGTAAAGATGGGGTTCTTCGACACGCCGCAGCCCGTCACGTTCCAGCTGTACAGCGAAATCTGCCAGAAGTTCCGTCTCTCGGCGCAAGGCCTGCGCGAGCCGATCGCGCCCGAGACGCATCGTGAACGGCTGGACATGGCGTTCGACCCGCTGCCCGCCTGGTACCGGCCGCTGGAAGAGGCGGGTGTCGACCGCGAGGCTTATCCCTACCATGCGATCACGCAGCGGCCGATGTCGATGTATCATTCGTGGGGATCGATGAACGCCTGGCTGCGCCAGATCCACACGCGCAACGTGATGTACGTGCCGGGCTCAATCTGCGACGAGGTCGGGCTCGTCACGGGCGACTGGGCCTGGATCATCTCTCATCACGGGCGGATCAAGGTCGAGATCGCGCGCTCGGACGCAGTCAACCGCGACACGATGTGGACCTGGAACGCGATCGGCAAGCGCAAGGGCGCGTGGGGGCTGGCGAAGGACGCACCCGAGAGCAATCGCGGCTTCCTGCTGAACCACCTGATCCACGAGCTTCTGCCGCCCAAGGGCGACGGCATGCGCTGGTCGAATTCCGATCCGGTGACGGGTCAGGCTGCCTGGTACGATCTCAGGGTCAGGATCGAAAAGGCGGAACCGGATCAAGTGTCGAGGCCGGCCTTCGCGTCTGTCGGACGAGCCGGTGCGGCCAACGACAGCCCGTCCGAACTGCGCTACGGACAGGAGTGGGATCGATGACCTCGCTCCCCGCGCTGCCGACGCCGAAGAAGCTTGGGCTCGTCATCGATCTCGACGTGTGCGTGGGCTGCCACGCCTGCGTGATCTCTTGCAAGGAATGGAACACGGGCGGCTACGGCGCAGCGCTGTCGGACCAGGAGCCTTACGGATCCGCGGTCTCTGGCACGTTCCTCAACCGGATCCACACCTTCGAGGTCGTGCCGGAGGGGGGCGAGATCGTCGGAGAGGCGGGCGATGCGCGTATCGTCCATTTCCCGAAGAGCTGCCTGCACTGCGAGGACGCGCCCTGTGTCACGGTCTGCCCGACGGGCGCCTCCTACAAGCGCTCCGCCGACGGGATCGTGCTGGTCGACGAGGACAAGTGCATTGGCTGCGGTCTCTGTGCCTGGGCCTGTCCCTACGGCGCGCGCGAGATGGATCTGGCCGCCGGCGTGATGAAGAAATGCACCCTGTGCGTCGACCGCATCTACAACGAGACGCTGCAGGAGATCGACCGCGTGCCGTCCTGCGTGCGAACCTGTCCGGCAAATGCCCGGCACTACGGCGATTTCGCCGATCCGCGGTCCAATGTCTCGATCATGGTCTCAGAACGCGGCGGCACCGACCTAATGCCGGAGCAGGGCACGCGACCCGTGAACAAATATCTGCCGCCCAGACCGCGAAAATCGCTCGCAAGCACGATCCCGCTCGCCGAGAACACCGATGGCGCGCGGGGTTTCTTTGCCTGGCTCGACGGCATGCTGGATCGCATCTGACATGCATCCCGCGCCGTCGATAATTCTCTTCACGACCTTGTCAGGGCTGGGCTACGGCCTCGCGGCCATGCTCGGCCTCGGGCAGCTCGATCCGTCGGCTACCGCGACGAAGGCCGCGCATATCGTGGCGCTGCTGCTGATCGCGGGCGGGCTGTCCTCGTCGACGCTCCATCTCGGCAATCCGCAGCGCGCCTGGCGCGCCTTCTCGCAATGGCGGTCGAGCTGGCTGTCGCGCGAGGGCGTGATGGCGGTGCTGACCTTCATCCCGCTCGCCGTCAACGCGATCGCCTCGCTCTGGAGCGGGCGCTACTCGCCTCTTCCAGGCATTCTCGGAGCGCTTCTGTGCGGCATTACCGTCTACTGCACGGCAATGATCTATGCCTCGCTGCGCTCGGTGCAGGCCTGGAACACGGCATGGACGCCTGCCTGCTACCTCGCCTTCGCACTGGCCGGCGGGCTTACACTGGCGAGCTTGTTCTCCACATTCGGGGGAGGCGAGGCGGTCTGGCTAACTCTCCTCGCCGTAGCCGCACTGGTCGGAGCGTGGGGCGTGAAGCTGCGCTGGTGGTCGCGCCTGGGCGAACTTGAGCAACTGTCCACGCCGGAAACGGCGACGGGCCTCGGTCCGATCGGCAAGGTGCGCCTGCTCGAACGTCCGCACATGAACGGCAACTACCTGACCAACGAGATGGGATTCCGGGTGGCGCGCAAGCATGCGGCCAAGCTGCGCCGGGTCGCGTTGCTCGTAGGCGGTGCGGTGCCGGCGGTGCTTCTGTTGCTCACGGCGATTGCAGGCACGTCGCCTGGGGTCGCGACTATCCTTTCGGCCATCGCGGCGCTGGCCTTCTTCGCGGGAATGCTGGCCGAACGCTGGCTGTTCTTCGCAGAGGCCCGGCACACCGTGATGAACTATTACGGAAGCTGATCGGCTGACGAAGTAGAGCCCGTCAGCCCCACCGGCGGTGGAACCACATCCACTGCCCCGGATATTCCCGCACCCAGCCTTCCACGATGTCGTTGATCATCTGGCACAGGGCATCGGCGTCGATCTGCCCGCGGGCGTCGCGCGGCGGCTCGATCTTGTCGCACAGTTCGAGACGGTAGCGGTTGTCCGGCAGGCGTATGCAGCGGACGGGGTAGATCTCGGCATCGTACTGCCGTGCGAGCCGCGGCACGAGAGGGCTCGTCTCGCAGCTGCGGCCGAAGAAGGTCGTCGGGATGCCCTTGCTGAACTTCTGATCGACGAGCGCGCCGACGTTGCCCTTGTTGTGGAGAATGCGCGCCAGCACATAGGCCGCGCCCGCCTTCGAACGAACCATGCGGTTGCCGGAGATCTTGCGTCTCTGGCTGATCTCCTGGGCGATGAACGGATTGTTAGGGGCACGAAAAAGCGACGCGACTGTCATGCCCAGCGACGAGGCCGCGATCGGGAACATCTCGAAGTTCCCGGTATGCGCGGTGAAGAATATGCGCGGTCTGCGTCGCTTGCGCATCTCCGTAAAGACCTCGCCGCCCTTGAATTCGACGCGGCCGGGCGTCTGCTGTTCCGCGTCGAAATCGTAGAGCTGGTCGAGGAAGACATATTCGACCCCGAGCCTGGCCATGTTGCCCCACATGTCGAGCGCGATTTCCCGGCACTCAGCCTCGCTCTTCTCCGGATAGGCCCGACGAAGATTGTCCATCGCAATGCGGTGGCGGCTGGTCCAGGGCCCGACGCGGCGCGCGAGGCGGTCTGACACGTTGAGCGCTCTGTCGGCCGGCAATTTCTGCAGCAGTGCGAATGTCGTGAACACGATCTTCGCGACCAACCAGTGGTTGGCGCGGCGAGTACGAAAGGCAATCGAGCGGGCGATGCGGCCGGGCAGGGCGGAGAGCTTCATGGGCTCAGGCGATCCGCAGCAGGATCTTGCCGAAGACGTCGCGGCTCTCCATACGCGCCAGCGCGTCGTCGAGATGATCGAAATCCACCTCGGAATCGATGACCGGATGCACCTCACCGATGGCGAGCTTCGCCATGACGGTCGCCATGTTCTCGATGCGGCAGCCGAACGATCCGATGATGCGCAATTGCTGCTGGAAGAGCTGCATCAGGTTGATCGCGGTCGATACGCCGGAAGTCGAGCCGCAGGTGACGAGCCGGCCGCCCTTCTTCATCGACAGCATCGACCCGGCCCAGGTGTCGGCGCCGACATGTTCGAAGACGACGTCGACGCCCTTCTTTCCGGTCAGCTTGCGCACGACGCCCTCGAACCTGTCCTCGCGGTAGTTGATGACGTGGTCGGCGCCGAGCGCCCTGGCCTTTTCCATCTTGGCATCGGAGCCGACCGTCGTGATCACGGTCGCGCCGGCAAGCTTGGCGAGCTGGATCGCGGCCGTGCCGATGCCCGAGCCTCCGGCATGCACGAGTACGGTCTCGCCGGCCTCCAACTTCGCGTTGTCGAACAGCATGTGCTCGACCGTGCCGAAGGTGATCGGTGTCACGGCGGCAGCTGTTACGTCTACTCCCGCCGGGGCAGGAATCAGCTGGCGCGCGGCGATGTTCATGCGCTCCTGCGCAAAGCCGTCAAGGTGGAAGCCGTGCACGCCCTCGACGTTCTCGCAGAGATTGTCGCGCTTCTCGCGGCAGGCTTTGCAATGGCCACAGGTGCGCGCGCCGTAGATCGCGACGAGCTGACCGGGCGCCAAGCCGGTCACGCCTTCGCCGATCGCCTCGACAACCCCGCAGGCTTCGGCACCGACGACCAGCGGCATCTTGCGCTTGGCGAAGGCCATGCCGCGCCAGCCCCAGACGTCGATATGGTTCAGCGCGACGGCCTTAATCGCAACGGTCGCCTCGCCGGGGGCGGGCGGCGGGGGCGGGGCGATGTCGACGGCCTCGATGCGGCGGTCGGCGACGAGCTGCAATGCGCGCATGTCTTCGTGCGGTTTCCTGCGGCGGTTCGGGACTTGACCGCGCCGCTTAGACGGGTTCGCGCGCCATGACAAGGCAAGCGTTCTGGCCACCGAAACCGAACGAGTTCGACAGCACCGTCGAGACATCGGCCTCGCGCTTGACGTTCGGCACGACGTCGAGATCGATCGCCGGATCGGGATGGTCGTAGTTGATTGTCGGCGGAAGCACGCCTTCGCGCATAGTCATGAGCGAGAACACCGCCTCGATCGCACCGGCGGCGGAGAGGGTGTGGCCGATCATCGACTTGTTCGACGAGACGGGCACAGACCTGATCCGCGGACCGAACACGGTCGACAGCGACAGGTGTTCCATCTTGTCGTTTTCCGGTGTCGACGTGCCGTGCGCGTTCACATAGCCGATCTCGTCCTCGGAAACGCCGGCGTCGTCGAGGGCGAGCTTCACCGCCGCGATGGCGGGCGAGCCGTCGGGCTTCGAGCGCGTGCGGTGGAAATCGTCCGCCTTCTCGCCGCATCCACGCATGATGCCCAACACGGTGGCGCCGCGCGCGACGGCGCTCTCCAGCGACTCGAGCACCAGGGCCGCGCCGCCCTCGGCGAGCACGAAGCCGTCGCGATCGCGCGAGAAGGGCTTGGAGGCGCGCTCCGGTGTCTCGTTCTGCATCGACAAGGCCGACAGAAGCGAGAAGCGCACCATCGATTCCGCGCTCGCGGAGCCATCGGCGCCGATCGCCAGCGCCCGGTCGCATTCGCCACGCCGGATCGCCTCGACGCCGAGCTGGATCGCGGTCGCGCCGGATGCGCAGGCCGTCGAGGTGGTGATGGGCAGCCCGCGCGTGCCGAACAGGACCGCGAGGCGGTCGGCGACGGTGCCGAACAGCGCTTCGTCGAAGATTGAGGCGCCATTGCCGGCCCGCGCGGCTTCGAGCAGGCGCTGGTAGCCGCTGCCCTCGTTCACGCTTCGGTACATGGCGAGTCGGTCGGCCCACACCAGCTCGACGGGCGGCGAGGCCAGGAACAGCGGGCCGCCGAAGTCCGAGCCGATACCCGCCTCGGAGATCGCCTCTTGGCCGGCGCTCGCCGCCAATTCGTAGGTGAGGGCATACATGCCCTTGTCGCTGCCGGGCAGGAAATCCACCGTGCCGGCGATCGTGGTCTTCAGATGATCGACCGGAAACCGCGTGATCGCATGGATGCCCGACGTGCCGGCGGTCAGCTTCGACCAGTTTTCCGTCTTGCCGGCTCCAAGCGACGTGACAACACCCATGCCGGTGACGGCGATGAGCGGGCGCCCGAGATGATCCTTGTATCGGCTCATTGTGGTCCTCAAGCCTTTCGTAGGAGGGCAGCACCTTCCCCGCGATGATGGCCGATGGCCGTGGCAAGCACGACGTCCGGCGTCCCGTCATACGATGTTTCGGTATCGGATATCGCTCCCGGGGCGCGGCCGTTGGAGAGCGACAGTGCCGCGAGCGCGACGGCGAATGGAAGCTGGGCTTCCTTGAGATGACCGGTCAAGCCGGAGAAGCCGCGCAGGGCATGGGTCGCCAGCGCTTGTTGCTCGGCAAGCGTCGGTCTCGGGGCACCGGAAGCGCCCGAAATGATCAGGCGGCCGGGCTCTGCGCCAAGCGCCTCCACAAGGGCTGCGATGTCCTGCGCCAGCTTTCCGTCGGCGCGGGACGAAAGCGACGAGGCGACTTTGTCGACGACCGCATAGATGCGCGCGCCGCGCGCCTGCGCCTGCTCGCGCGTCTCCAGCACCAGAAATGCTCCGCCGGAGCCCGTAATCACACCGCCGCCCGCAGCATGCCGGTCCCACAGTGGCTGCCATGGGCCGCGGTGGAGGTATCCGCCCAACTCGTAAGCGAGGAGCTTGTCGGGGTGCTCCGTCTGGAACGCGCCGCCGACGAGCGTGTGCGTCGACTGGCCCGATGCCAGCCGGGCAACTGCGGTCTGCAGGGCGGATACGCCTGCGCCTTCCTCTCCCATGAAGGTGCGGGACGAACCGGTGATCTTGTGGACGATCGAGATGTTGCCGGCGAGCAGGTTCGACAGCTGGGCGAGAAAGAGCGTCGGCCTCAGATCGTTGGTCAGCTTCTCGTTGATCAACGCCTCGGCGTCGTTTCGCGTCAGCGTCGCCTCGAGGATGTTCTCGTCGACTTCCTTGTCGCGTTCGCCGCTGCCGGCGGCCACGATCATATCCATCGTCGTGCAAAGCGTCTCGTTGGACTTGAGCCCGGCATCGTCGAGGGCCAGTCCCGCCGCATAGACGCCGAGCCTCTGCCAAAGCTCCATCTGCCGCTGGTCGCCCTTCTTGGGGATCTGCAGCGTCCAGTCGATTTCCGGGAGGGCGTGCACCGTGTAGGGAGCGAATCGCTCCGAATCGGTCGGCGGCGGCAGGGAAGGGGCCTCGAAGGCCTTCCAGTGCACCTCGGCGCCTTCGCCGAGGCAGGAGACCAGGCCAATGCCGGTGATGACGACGTCGCGAGCGCTCATTGTGCGCTCATGTGCGGCAATGGATGCGGCACCGTCAAGCTTTGTGAGGTCAGGCCGCCTTCTTGGCCGCAACCAGGGCGTCGATCTTCGCGCACAGATTCTTGAGAACGAAATATTCTTCCGTCGACACGCGGCCTTCGTTCACATCCTGCGTCCACTTCTCGAGCGGAATCTTGATCCCGAATTCCTTGTCGATCGCAAAGACCGTGTCGAGAAAATCGAGGCTGTCGATGCCGAGATCATCGATCGTGTGGCTTTCCGGCGTGATCTTGTCGCGATCGATCTCGGTCGTTTCCGCGATCAGGTCCGCGACCTTTTCGAATGTCGTCGTCAAGCTGTACCTCTTTGGGTCGGTCGATGGCGATAGCTTTGCAGGCTCTAGTCGTTTTCGCCCCAAAGTGGAAGGGCGAAATCGCCGCGCCTTGGGAACGTAGGGGCCGACACCTGTTGGAAAAGGCCGCCGGAGGGGACTTCGGGAGCCCCCCCGCCTGTCGTCAGGCGTCACGCAGCCGGACGAGGTTCCACCTTTCACGGTCCCGGCGGCACCGTAACGGTTCCGGCTTCTCCGCCCGTGAGCGGTTCCCATTCGATCCGGTCGTCCAGCCGGTATTCGATCGTGTGGATCACCACGGACGTGTCGCCGATGAAGGCGAGGTTGTAGCTTGGCTCGATCGGGCCATGCCCGTAGGCGAGGCGTCCCTCAAATTCCGGCCAGCCAGGATGGCTGGTCGAGCGCGGGGCGGAGAAGGGGACGCCCTCGATCGAGCCCGATAGCGACATGTGGCAGTGGCCGAAGAAGACATGGCGGATCGTATCGCGGTGGCGGCGCAGGACCGCGGCGAACTCCTTCTTCTGGACCAGCGCCAGGATGTCGGTGGCAAGCACGCCGATCTGCACCGGGTGATGGTGAAGGAAGACGAGCGCCGGCTTGCGCTCCCGTTCGGCTTCCTCGAGTCGGGCCGACAACCAGGCGAGGCGCTTCGGCCCGAGGCGGCCGCTGTGGTTGCCGGCAAGGTTCGTGTCGAGGAAGATCAGACGATGGCCGCCGATCTCTCGGACGTGCTGGATGTAGCCGTAAGCGTCCACCGGCGCGTCGGGGAAAATCTCCTTGAAGGTCTCCCGGTGGTCGTGATTGCCGATCATCAGGATCGGCTCAAGCGGAGACGCGTCAAGAATCTCGCGGAGCTTCAGATACGCCTCGCGCCTTCCGTGATGGGTGAGGTCGCCCGAGATTACCACCGCCTCGGCATCGGCATGCCGCTTCGCTACGTGGGCGAGACAGGCTTCGAAGGCGGCGACCGAGTTCTGTCCCGCGATCGGGTCGGCATTGATGTGAATGTCGGAGATGTGAACGAGTTTCATGTCCGGCTGCCCCTTGCCCTTGCCTCTTACCGGAGCACGGGCGACGGCGGAACCCGCCGACCCTGTTCCGCAGCGGGAGGAAATCGCTTCGCCGGCCGGCGCCAAAGAAGATAGTCTGGACCGGTCCGCGACGAGGCGGACGATCAAGCTGGCGGTTTCTCAATGACGACAATCCTGTGCGCGGGCGTCGCGGTCATCGATTTCGTCTACCAACTCGACGAGATGCCGCGCCGCGCTGAGAAGTACCTGGCAAAGGACGCCTGGATGACGGGCGGCGGCAACGCGGCCAACGCTTCGGTCGCGATCTCGCGGCTCGGCGGCCACGCCCGCCTTGTCGCGCGTCTCGGCGACGACGCCGTGGCCGACATGATCGTGTCCGGGCTGGAAGTCGAGGGGGTAGACTGCGCGCTGGTGCGCCGCTTTGCGGGACGGAAGTCGTCTTTCTCGGCGGTCTTCATCGACGCGGCGGGCGAGAGGCAGATCGTCAATTATCGCGACATGGATATCTCCTTCGGCGCGGAATGGCTGGCAGCTGCCGACCTCGGCCTATTCGATGCCGCCCTGTCGGACACGCGCTGGCCGCAATGCGGCGCCGCAGTGCTCGGCCGCGCGAGGGAACGCGGCGTCCCGGGCGTGCTGGACGCCGAGGCGCCGATCGCGCTGGCAGAGGAAGCGCTGTTGCTTGCCTCGCACATCGCCTTCTCGGCGCAAGGCTTGCGCGACTATGCGGGTCATTACGACCTAGCGAAGGGACTGCGCGAGGCCGCGCGTGCCACCGGAGCCTGGGTTTGCGCGACGGACGGTGCGAAGGGTGTGTTGTGGCTCGACGGAGGCGAGGTGCGTAGCGTCCCGGCGGTTGCCGTAGCCGCAGTGGAGACGCTCGGCGCGGGCGACGTCTGGCACGGCGCCTTCACGCTGAAGCTCGCCGAGGGCGAAAGCGAAGAGGCCGCGATCCATTATGCCAATGCCGGCGCCGCGCTCAAATGTGCTGGCAGTGGAGGCCGCGCCAGCTATCCGAGGCGGGCCGACGTCGACGCTCTCCTGTCGGGCTGAGCGAGGTGGCTCAGAACCTGATGCGGCCGAGCACGTGCAGGCCTTCGTCGCGCAACTGGACGATAACGGCCTCGCCTTCGCGCGCGTTTTCCCCGGTCAGCGCCGCGATGTTCTCCAGATGGGTGACCATCACCATGTTGCCGGAGCCGCTCCAGGCGCGGATTTCGTCGAGAACCTCCTTCGACTGGGCGTCCTTTTCCGGAGAATTTGGAGTGAACGGGTCAAGAGCGTGGAATTCCTCGACATCGTCTGTGCCGAAGGCCAGGCGCGCCGTTTCCTTGGTGCGGCACCAGCGGCTGGTCAGCACGCGCTCGACGGGAGCGGCCCGTGCCGCGAAGAGCGCGCCCAGCTTGCGCGCCTGCTGCCGCCCGGCATCGGAGAGATTGCGCTGGGTGTTGCACTTCTCGATGTCGAAGTTGGCCGGCTCACCGGAGCCGGGAGCGAAGGCATGGCGCAGGAGCACCACATGCCCTCCATCCCGCAGAAGCGCCCACCCCGCCTCCGTCGCGCCGGCCGCGGTCGCTGCGAACAGAGCCAGCGCAAGTATCAGACATCTCAGCATGCAACCCCCTGTCGGTCCGCATCGATATAGGGTCGGACGGCCGGAATCAAAGACAATCGGCTCACCGCCGACCTGCGTCCGGCTCGCTGGACCAGCCGACACGGCCGGCTTGCGCCGATTGCGCCCGGCGGGCGGCTCGCCTAAACCCGGCCCATGTCCTCCGTTGTGGAAACCGTCCTGTTCGTCTTCGGCCTCGTCGCGGCCGGTTACCTGGCCGGCGTGACGAACTATCTGAGGGTCGAGGTCGGAGACGCCGTGGCCGAGTTCGCCGTTGGCGTGGCGCTGCCGCTGCTCCTGTTCCGCACCATGCTGGGGGCTGATTTCCACGGTGCTGCCCCTTGGGCCTTCTGGGGCGCCTATTTCTCGGCCGCGGTCGTCACCTGGGCCGCCGGACAGATCCTAATCGTCAAGGGATTCGGGCGCGACGCCAGGGCGGGGGTGGTCGGCGGCGTCACCGCAGCCTTCTCGAATATCGCTCTGCTGGGCATCCCCTTCATGCTCGGCGTCTATGGCCAGGAGGGATTCGAGACCCTGTCGCTGCTGCTCTCGGTCCATCTCCCGATCATGATCGCCGCCTCCATCCTCTTGTTCGAGATCGTGGGGCGTGAGGATGGCGAGAAGTTCAGGCTCGGCCTGCTCCTGCGTGCGTTTCTCAGGCGGATGTTCACGAACCCGCTGATCATCGGTATCCTTGCCGGGCTTCTGATCCGTATATCGGGCCTTCAACTGCCCGGCCTCGTAAACCGGCTGGTGGACGCGGTCGCCGACGTCGCCGCCCCGGTCGCGCTGTTCACGCTGGGCTTGAGCCTGCGCAAATACGGCATCGCCCGCAACGTGAAGGCCGGAACGGCGCTGGCGCTGATCAAGCTGTTCCTGATGCCGGCGCTCGTGCTTGGCACGGCCTGGCTCTTCGGCCTGCCGCCCTTGACCGCCAAGGTCGCGGTCGCTGCCGCATCGCTGCCGGCCGGCGTCAACTCCTATCTGATCGCCACACAGTTCGGCACCGGCCAGGCGCTTGCCTCCAACGGCATGACGATCGGCACGGCCATGGCGGTCATCACGACGACCATGTGGCTTGCCATCGCGCAAGCCGTGTTCGGTTAGGACGCAACCTTGGCCGCGCGCAGACGGAGACCTCATTCGTGACCCAGGAAATCGTTCCGGTCGACGCCGCGCACGCGCTCGTCGCCTCGGCGCTGACCGCGTCCAATACCTCGATCGAGAATGCCGGCCTGGTGGCGGACGCGCTCGTCGGGGCCGAGCTGGTGGGTCAGGTCGGGCACGGCCTGCGCCGCGTCGTCGCCTATGCCGCGCAGGCGCGTGCCGGGAAGGTCGATGGCCATGCCGTGCCGAAGTTGGTCCGGACCAGACCATCGGCAGTTCATGTCGATGCCGGCAGCGGTTTCGCCTACCCGGCGTTCGATCTGGCGACGAGGGAACTCCGAGACATGGCAACGTACCAGGGCATCGCAGTGGCCGGCATCTTTCGCTCCCACCACGCCGGCGTTACCGGACTGGCCGTCGAGAGGCTCGCCGAGGCCGGTCTCATCGCGCTGATGTTCGCGAATGCGCCAGCTTCCATATCGCCATGGGGCGGGCGGACGCCCCTCTACGGGACAGACCCGATCGCGTTCGCTTGCCCGGTGGAGGGCACTTTTCCGATTGTTATCGATCTGTCCCTGTCCAAGGTCGCCCGCGGCAAGATCATGGCGGCCGAACAGAAGGGGGAGCCAATCCCGGAAGGCTGGGCGTTCGACCGGGACGGCAGGCCAACGACCGACGCCTCGGCCGCCATGGCCGGCACGATGGTGCCGGTCGGCGACGCCAAAGGCACCGCGCTTGCCCTTATGGTGGAACTGCTTGCAGCAGGACTGACCGGCGCCAACTATGCCTATGAGCAGACCTCGTTCTTCGACGCCGTGGGCGGACCTCCGGGCAGCGGCCAGACGATCATTGCGATTGATCCTCAAGCCTTCGGTGGGGTAAGAGCCTTGGGCCGGTTTGCGGAGATGGCCGAGGCCATCATGCAGGTCGACGGCGCGCGCGTACCTGGTGCGAGACGGCATGAGATGCGGGCGCGGCTGAGGCGCGACGGTATTTCCGTCGACAGCGTATTGCTGAACGAAATCAAACAGATTGCTGCCCTCTGAACGGCGGCAGGAGGCCAGGAAATGCTCCAGAAGACCAGCCACTACATGCGCCAGGCCAATCTGATCGGCGGCGAATGGATCCAGGCGGATTCAGGAGCGACGATCGACGTCACCAATCCTGCGACGACGCTGAAGATCGGCACCGTGCCGAAATCCGGCAAGGCCGAGACGCGCCGCGCCATCGAGGCAGCGCAGACCGCCTTCGAGAGCTGGAGGAAGACGACCGCCAACGACCGATCCAAACTCCTGCGGAAGCTGCACGACCTGATCCTGGAGAACCAGGATGCTCTGGCCGAACTGCTGACGATGGAGCAGGGCAAGTCGCTTACCGAGGCCAAAGGCGAGATGGCCATTTCGGCCGCCTATATCCTGTGGTTCGCCGAGGAAGGCCGTCGCACCTATGGCGACACGGTGCCGAGCCCGTGGGCCGAGCGCCGCATCCTTGTGACCAAGGAGCCGGTGGGCGTCGTGGCGGCAATCACGCCGTGGAACTTTCCGTCTTCCATGCTCGCGCGCAAGATCGGCCCGGCGCTCGCCGCCGGCTGCACGGTCGTGGTGAAGCCTGCCTCGCAGACGCCTTATTCGGGCCTCGCCTGGGGCGCGCTCTGCGAGGAGGCCGGCTTTCCGAAGGGCGTAGTTAACATCGTCACCGGTTCGGCCGGCGAGATCGGCGACGAAATCTGCGCCAATCCGCTGGTGCGCAAGCTGACCTTCACCGGCTCGACCGAAGTCGGCAAGATCCTCATGGAGAAGTGTGCAGCGACCGTGAAGAAGGTGTCGATGGAGCTTGGCGGCAATGCGCCGTTCCTCGTCTTCGACGATGCCGACATCGACCGTGCCGTCGAGGGGGCTATGGTCGCCAAGTATCGCAATTCGGGCCAGACCTGCGTCTGCACCAACCGCTTCTTCGTGCAGGAGGGCGTCTACGACGCTTTCGTCGAGAAGCTGGCGGCGGCCTCGAACACGCTGAAGGTCGGCAACGGGCTGGACGCGGGCACACAGCAGGGACCGCTGATCGACGAGAAGGCGGTCGAGAAGGTCGAAGAATTCATCCAGGACGCGACTGCCAAGGGCGGCAAGGTCGTGGCCGGCGGCAAGCGCCACGAGCTCGGCGGCTCCTTCTTCCAGCCGACGGTGATCGCCGAGGCGAAGCCCGACATGATGTTCATGAAGGAAGAGATCTTCGGCCCGCTGGCCCCCGTCTTCCGCTTCAAGACCGAGGAGGAGGCGATCCAGCTTGCGAACGATACCCAGTTCGGCCTTGCGTCCTACGCCTATACCGGCTCGCTCAACCGCGCTTTCCGGGTGATGGAGGGGCTGAAATACGGCATGGTCGGCATCAATGAAGGCCTGATCACTACGGTCGAGGCGCCGTTCGGCGGCGTCAAGGAATCCGGGCTCGGCAAGGAAGGCGGGCACCAGGGTATCGAGGACTATCTCGATACCAAATATGTCTGCATCGGCGGCCTGAAGTAGCGGGGAGAGCGATGGAAGGCGAGGTCTTCGGGACAACCGCGGAAGGCGAGACCGTCCATCGCTACCACATTTCCGGTGGCGGGCTGACCGCCACCGTCATGGAATGGGGCGCGGTCCTGCAGGACCTGCGCCTCGAGGGGCATGCGGCGCCTCTGGTATTGGGCTTCGACCGCTTCGACGACTATCCGGTCTCGTCGCCCTATTTCGGCGCCATCGCGGGACGTTACGCGAACCGCATCGCCAACGGCAAATTCATCATCGACGGCCAGCGCTTCCAGGCCGACACGAACTTCCTGGGCAAGCACACGTTGCATGGCGGGTCGAAGAGCACCGGCAAGCGCGTCTGGTCGCTTGAAATGCGCGGCAGCGACTTTATCACGCTGAGGCTGCTCGACCCCGACGGGTTCATGGGTTTCCCGGGCAATCTCGACATCATCTGCACCTATCGGCTCAAGCTGCCAGGGACGCTGTCGATCGAACTGTCGGCGACGACCGACCAGCCGACGCTGTGCAACCTCACGAACCACTCCTATTTCAACCTGGACGACGGCGGCTGGGATTCGATCCTCGACCATCGCCTTGTCATCAATGCCGGCGCCTACCTGCCTGTCGACGAGGAACTCATCCCTACGGGCATCGTGGAGCCCGTAGAAGGCACCGATTTCGACTTCCAGCTCTCCCGTCCCATCCGGCTGGAGAAGGCTGGCGAGCAGGTAGTCTACGACCACAATTTCTGCCTCTCCTCTCACCGTGGACCACTCAGACAGGCGGCCTGGGCGCAGGGCTCGTCGTCCGGCGTCGAGATGGAGATGTGGACCACGGAGCCCGGCGTGCAGTTCTATGCCGGCCACAAGGTCGCGCGCGAGGCATCCGGGTTGCAAGGGCGCAAGTACAAGGCCTGGGCAGGGTTCTGCCTCGAGGCGCAGGCCTGGCCGGATTCGCCCAACCGTCCGTATTTCCCCCAGGCGATCCTCTGGCCCGGCGACCGCTACCGGCATGTGACGGAATATCGGTTCAGGCAGGGGTAGAGGTCTCTCCGGCAAGAAGACCCCTTGGCTGCTCAGCCGAACGCTGCGCGCAGGCTCTCGACCGGTGCCAGCGCGCCGCGCACCATCACGGTGGTGGCGGCGACGCGATGCGCCAGCGCGGCCGAGTCCAGCGGCGACCGCCCGTCCAGCGCCGCCGCGAGGTAGCCGCCGTTGAAGCTGTCGCCGGCGCCGGTCGTATCCACCGCGTCGACGCGAAGCGCGGGGACCAGATAGGAATCCGACCTGTCCACCACCAGGGCCGGATCGGCTCCGTTCTTCACCACGATCTCCCTCACGCCGGCGCGTCTCAGGCGCTCCGCCGTGGCTTCGGGACCAACGTCGCCGAAGAGAGCCTGCTCATCGGGAAAGGTCGGTAGGGCGATGTCGGTGATGGAGATCGCCTCCGCGATCGTCGCCCGGGCCTCATCCGACGACAGCCACATGCGGGGCCTGTAGTTGGGGTCGAAGGCGACGAGGCTGCCGGCCGCGCGCGCAGCGCTGATCGCGGTGAGCAGGACCGATCGCGCGGCGGGTTCCAGAATTGCCAGGGTGATTCCGGAAAAGTAGACAAGCGCTCGATCTTCAAGGCTTTTCGCCAGCTTTTCGCCATCGGATGCCAGCTGCCGCGCCGCTGCGTCGCTGCGCCAGTAGGTGAAGGATCGCTCCGCGCCCGTCAGCGTAATGGCGTAAAGACCGGGCCGCGCGCCTGGGATCACCGGGCTTGCCGCCACGCCGATCCCGGCCTCGGCGAAGAACGACGTCTGCTTGGCCGAAAACGGGTCGTCGCCGAAGGCGGAGACATAATCGCACGGCAACTGCGTCAGCGCCCGGATCGCCCACAGCGTGTTGAACGTGTCGCCGGCATAGCCGAGTGTCCACGCGCCGTCCGGGCGCGCGGACAGTTCCAGCATGCATTCTCCCACCGAGGCGACGCCCTTGCGATCCATTCGCTTCTCCCTTCGTCGCGACGTCTATAAGGGTTCCGAAGGTCCGGCGACAAGGTCCGCAAAAAGGCGCTTGACCTTCCAGTAACCGGAAGCCCCAACCTGTTTGGGCACTGATGAAGAGGAGAACATCCGATGCTGCGCAGCCGCAAGGTCATCGTCATTTCCGCAGTTCTACTGGCTATCGTGCTGGCGGTGATCGCCTATATGATGATCGCCATGGCACCGCCGTCGGATCTCGACCTCTCGCGGAGCAGGACGACCGCCAAAGGCCTTTTTGCGGTCGAGATCGCGCCGGAGAATCCGGCCTTCGAGCGGAATGCGCTGCACAGCTGGATCGTGACGGTAAAGACACCGGGCGGAGAACCGGTCGAGGACGCGCAGATTTCGGTCGACGGTGGCATGCCGCAGCATGGACACGGCCTGCCGACGGCGCCGCGGGTCACGGCTCCGCTGGGCGAGGGGCGATACCGGATCGAGGGCGTGCGCTTCAACATGTCCGGCTGGTGGGAGTTCAAGCTTCACGTCAAGGCCGCGGCCGGAGAGGACGATGTCACGTTCAATCTCAGCCTCTAGCGCCTTCCGGGGTGCGCTTTCCGGCATTGCCATCGCTGGGCTCGGCATCATTGCCGGGTGCTCCGGCGAGGAGTTCTCGGAAACGGAGAGGGCGACGATCGCCTCGCTGTCGCTCGACGCCTTGCCGCCGCTGCCTGCCGATCCGTCGAACCGCTTCGCCGACGATCGGCTCGCCGCCGCCTTCGGCGCGACGCTGTTCTTCGAGCCGCGCTTGTCCGGTCACGGTGACGTGTCGTGCTCGACCTGCCATCAGGTCGACCGGCAGTTCCAGGACGACCTGCCACTCGCCCGCGGCGTGGGAGTGACGGATCGCCGGACCATGCCGCTGGCCGGCGTTGCCTGGAGCCCGTGGCAGTTCTGGGATGGCCGCAAGGACAGTCTCTGGGCGCAGGCGCTCGGACCGCTGGAGGATGCGCGTGAACATGCCGGCAACCGCACGGCCTATGCGCATTTCATTTCGGCATCGCTGAACGAACGTTACGAACGCATCGTCGGACCGCTGCCCGATCTCTCTGATGTTCCGCCCAATGCCGGCCCGCTTGGCTCTGCCGAGCAGCGGATCGCATGGGAGGCGATTCCCGAACCGAAACGTGCGGAGATCGACGCCGTCTTCGCGAATATCGGCAAGTCGCTCGCTGCCTTCGAGCGCTCTATCCGCCACGAAGAGACGCGCTTCGACCGGTTTGCGAAGGCGATCGCGGCACGCGAGACGCCGCAAGGCGATGCCGCGTTCGACGAGACGGAGAAACTCGGCCTGAAGCTCTTCATCGGCCGCGCCAACTGCGTGACTTGCCATGCCGGCCCGCGCTTCACCGATGAGCATTTCCACAACACCGGCGTGCCGCAGCCGCCGGACCTGCCGGAGGATGTGGGGCGTGCGGCCGGTATCGCCAAGGCGCTCGCGGATCCGTTCAACTGTCTCGGCCGCTACAGCGATGCGAGGCCGGAGCAATGCGGCGAACTGCGCTTCGTGGCGAAGGACGACCCGCTCATGGTCCGGGCCTTCAAGACGCCATCGCTGCGTGGGGCCGTGTCGCGCCCGCCCTACATGCATTCGGGCCAGATCGCGACGATCGGAGACGTGATCGAGCACTATGCGGCCGCGCCCCGTCCGCCGAAGGGGGAGAGCGAATTGCAGCCCCTGACGCTGTCCGAACGCGAGAAGAACGCGCTGGCGGCGTTTCTGGGGACCCTCGACGTCGGGGCTTCGCCGTCTAACTGAGACTCAGTCGCCGACCGCGATGCCTTCGCGGCGCGGATCGGCGCCGCCTTCGATGCCGTTCGCCGTGATGGCGACACCCTGCAGACCCGAATTCTGCTCTTTCACCGCGGTATTGTAGCCCAGCGCCTCCAGGTCCTTCACAAACGACACTGCCGATGTCCCGGCCTCGACGTCGTAGGTGCCGAAGCGGTTTGTCAGATGCGGCAGGGCGATGGCCTGGCTGATGTCCATCTTCCAGTCGACCAGTGCGACGATGGTCTTCGCGACATAGGGAATGATGCTCGATCCGCCGGGAGAGCCAAGCGCGAAGACCGGCTTGCCATCCCTGAGGATGATCGTCGGCGACATCGAGGAACGGGGCCGCTTGCCCGGCTCGACGCGGTTCGCGACGGCGCGCCCATCCTCCTCCGGTGCGAAGGAGAAGTCGGTAAGCTGGTTGTTGAGCAGGAAGCCGCCTGTCATCAGCCTCGAGCCGAAGCCGTTCTCGATCGAACTCGTCATCGAAGCGACATTGCCCTCATCGTCGACGATGACGAAATGGGTGGTCGACGGCATGTCGAACGAGGCGCCGTCGCGGCGCAATTCCGCCTTGTCCCATGGGGGATCGCCTGCCGTAACGCCCTCCTGGAGCAGGGCGGTCGGACGGCGCAACAGAGCGGAGCGGGTGCTCAGGTAGTCGGCGTTGAGTAGTCCCTTCGGGATCGAGACGAAGTCCGCGTCGGCGACATAGCGCTCGCGGTCGGCGAAGGCGAGGCGGGTCGCATCGCCGAGGATGCGCCAGCTTTCCGGATCGTCCGGCCCGAGCGTCGCGAGGTCGAGGGGCTCGACCAGGCCCAGTATCTGGCCTATCGCCAGCGCTCCGGAGGAGGGGGGTCCCATGCCGCAGACCCGAAGGCCGCGATAAGGCGCGCAAACCGCCGGACGCTCGATTGCCTTGTAGTCGGCAAGGTCTTCTGCGGAGAGGAGGCCGGGATTGATCGGATGGCTCCTGACGGCCTCTACGATACTGTCGGCGACCGGCCCCTTGTAGAAGGCGTCCGGGCCGTCCTTGGCGATTGCGGCGAGCGTTTCGGCATAGGCGGGGTTCCTGAGCGTCTGTCCTCCCGCGATCGGCTTGCCGGCCGGGAAGAAATAATCGCGCGTCGAGGCTTGCGTGCCGAGCTTGTCGGCGTCGTCGGCAACCAACGCGGCGAGCCGGGGTGATACGGTGAAGCCGTTCGTCGCGAGATCGATTGCCGGGTCGAGAAGGTTTGTCCAGTCCAATTTGCCGTATCGGCCATGCACCGCCTCGAGCAGCCGAATGGCGCCCGGCGTGCCGACGGAGCGACCGCCCACGACCGCTTCGAAGAACTTCAGCGGCTCGCCGTCAGTGCCGAGGAACAGGTCGCCCGTGGCCGCCTTCGGTGCTGTTTCCCGTCCGTCGAACGTCGTGACCTTGCCCGACGCCGCGTCGTACCAGACGAGGAATGCGCCGCCGCCGAGGCCGGACGATTGCGGCTCGACCAGACCTAGGACGGTCTGCACCGCCACCACCGCATCCGCTGCCGAGCCGCCGGCGCGCAGCACGTCCAGTCCGGCCTGGGCGGCGACCGGATTGGCGGCTGCCACCATATGGCGCTGCGCATGTACAACGGCCTTCGGCGCCGTGGTGGTGGCCGCCTCGGGCGCGATCGTGTCGGCTGCCTGCTGGGCGAACGCGGGCAAGGGCAGGGCGAGCGACAGGGCCACCGATGCGATGCGAATCGGCTTTGCGAGCATGGTCATGGGATGCCTCCTGAACCCGATCATCGGGTCAGGATAGCGGGCCGAACACCTCTTCGAAAGCCGCCTTGAGCGCGACGTCGACATCGGCCATCGTCACCGGCAGGCCGAGGTCGACAAGGCTCGTCACGCCATATTCAGAGATGCCGCAGGGCACGATCCCGCCGAAATGGTCGAGGTTCGGCTCAACGTTGATCGAGATGCCGTGGAAGCTCACCCACTTGCGAAGCCGGATGCCGATCGCGGCGACCTTGTCCTCGGCGGCACGGCCGAGGACAGGCGGCTTGTCCGGCCGAACAACCCACACACCGACACGGTCCTCGCGCCGTTCCCCCTTCACGTTGAAACGCGCCAGGGTGCGGATGATCCATTCCTCGAGGCTCGCCACGAACAGGCGCACGTCTTCGCGACGGCGCTTGAGATCGAGCATCACATAGGCCACGCGCTGGCCGGGGCCGTGATAGGTATATTCGCCGCCGCGGCCGGCCGCATGGACCGGAAAGCGGTCCGGCTGGACAAGATCCTCGATCCGAGCGCTGGTACCGGCCGTGTAGAGCGGCGGATGTTCGAGAAGCCATACCATCTCTGGCGCGGTGCCTGCACGAATCGCCTCCGCACGCGCCTCCATGGTCGCCAGTGCGTCTGGATAGGCGACCAGGCCGGGCTCGATCCGCCATTCGACGGGAAGGCCCTCTTCACGTGGCCAGAAGCTGGTGACGATGTCCTGCCGGATGTTCACGGGGTGCGCTCGGTTTCGAGCAAGATATGGACCTTCGCGGCACGGACGTCCAGTCGCTGGAAGCCTGCCCGGACAGGCGGTGGGACGCGAATGGAAAAGGCGGGAAATTCACCTGCCGGCGCACTTGTTTCACGAAAGGTGATTTGCTACATGCGCCGGGCCGGTCACGACCGGCTCCTACCACGTGCGGTCGTGGCGGAATTGGTAGACGCGCAGCGTTGAGGTCGCTGTGGGGCAACCCGTGGAAGTTCGAGTCTTCTCGACCGCACCATTTCTTTCCAAGCTACACCGGTGGCAGTCCAAACGGTGGCCCGAAAGGGACCCGTGGCCGCCAATGGCGTATCCTCTTCGCCGCTCAGCTTTCTTTAGGCACAGCCGCGTCCCCACCCCGGTCTGCGGAGCCACGCTTGAACGTCGTCTTTCCGACGACGAATTGTGGCGCGTTGTTCACGCGCGTGTAGATCCTGCCGACATATTCGCCGATCACGCCAATGCAGAAAGTCTGTATCCCGCCGATAAAGAGCACGGTGGCAATCACCGAGGCCCATCCGGGCGGCACCTGCGGATTCAGCATCCGCTCGCCGATTACCAGGATGAAGACGATCAGGCTTAGAAGAGCGAGCGCGCAGCCGGCGACGGTTGCCGCGCGCAGCGGATAGATCGATGAGCCCGTCGCCATCTTTCAGGTCTGGGTGTTTTCGGGGCGAGCGGCCTGACGGTTCCTGTCGCGCCGCTGCTCTCGGACCAACTGCCTTCCTCAGATTGCGTTCCGCCCACGTCGCAAATCGATTGATGTTACGGCTGTTGCAAAGGTAAGGATGCGGCGAAGCAGCCGCAGCCACGGAGGCGCCATTGCAACAGCCCGAAGATCGCGCCTCGGCTTCCCGTCAACATGAGGGCAATGCCGATATCTACGACGAGGACGGCGTGATCCGCGCGTCTTTCCTCGCCCATATCGGCGCGGCGATCGCCGACCGCGATGTGTTGGCGCTCAAGCAAGATCTGGCGGATCTTCACCAATCCGAGCTGGGCGACCTGCTGGAGGCGCTGCTGCCGGATCAGCGGCGTGCGCTGGTCCACCTGCTCGGCGAGGATTTCGACTTCGCGGCGCTGACCGAGGTCGACGATTCGATCCGTCAGGAGATCGTCGACCAGCTGCCCAACGCGCAGATTGCGCAGGCCGTTCAGGAGCTCGATTCCGACGACGCGGTCTACATCCTGGAAGACCTCGATGAGGACGATCAGGAAGAAATCCTCTCGCAACTGCCGTTCACCGAGCGGATCAGGCTGCGCCGCGCGCTCGACTATCCGGAAGAGACGGCCGGCCGGCGCATGCAGACGGAGTTCGTCGCGGTGCCGCCTTTCTGGACCGTCGGCCAGACGATCGATTATCTGCGTGAGGACCAGAACCTGCCCGACAGGTTCGCCCAGATCTTCGTCATTGATCCGACCTTTCGCCTGCTCGGCGCCATCGACCTCGACATGATCCTGCGCACGAAGCGCGCGGAGAAGATCGAGGATATCATGCACGAGACGCGGCACGCGATCCCGGCGACGATGGACCAGGAAGAGGCCGCGCAGGAATTCGAGCAGTACGACCTGCTGTCGGCCGCCGTCGTCGACGAGAACGACCGCCTCGTCGGCGTGCTCACCATCGACGATGTGGTCGACGTCATCCAGCAGGAGGCCGAGGAGGACATCATGCGCCTCGGCGGCGTCGGCGACGAAGAGCTGTCGGACAGCGTACTGGCAACATCGCGCTCCCGCGTGCCCTGGCTGCTGGTGAACCTCGTGACGGCTTTTCTCGCCGCATCGGTGATCGGCCTGTTCGACGCGACGATCGAGCAGATCGTGGCGCTGGCGGTGCTGATGCCCATCGTGGCGGGCATGGGCGGCAATGCCGGCTCGCAGACGATGACGGTCACGGTGCGCGCGCTCGCGACCAAGGATCTCGACATCTACAATGCCGGCCGCATCATCCGGCGCGAGATGGGCGTCGGCTTCATCAACGGCATCATTTTCGCCTTGCTCGTCGGCACGGTCGCGGGCCTCTGGTTCGAGGTCCACATCGGCTTCATCATCGCCGCGGCGATGATCATCAACCTGTTCGTGGCCGCGCTCGCCGGCATCCTGATCCCGCTGCTGCTCGACCGGTTCGGCGCCGACCCCGCGGTCGCCTCGGCCGTCTTCGTGACGGCGGTGACCGATGTCGTCGGCTTCTTCGCCTTCCTCGGCCTCGCCGCGTGGTGGTTCGGCGTCGGGTGACGCGCTGCTGCGATTGACTTTTACGTAAATGCCGTGCCAAGCTTTTTCCGGAACGGAATCCGGAGCTTGGCCGTATCGATGGCGCGTGAATACTATACGATCACCGAGCTGACGCGCGAGTTCGACATCTCGACGCGCACCTTGCGGTTCTACGAGGATGAGGGATTGGTCCAGCCGTTGCGCCGCGGCCGCACCCGGCTGTTCCGGCCGTCCGACCGCCATCTGGTCAAGCAGATCATGCGCGGCAAGCGGCTCGGCTTCTCGATCAACGAGATCCGCGAGATCATCCAGATGTACAAGGAGCCGCCGGGCGAGGCGGGGCAGCTCAAGCTCCTGATCAAGCGCATCGAGGAGAAGCGAGGCGACCTGCGCCAGAAGCGCCGGGACCTCGAGGAAACGCTTGCCGAGCTCGACCAGGCCGAGGAATCCTGCGTCGAGCGTCTTGCCGAGCTGGGCGTCAACACCTGAGACGACTGTGCTCGTCGGCCGGCGTCAGTTCCCGGTCTTCAACAGTCCGGAGACCCTCGTCAGCATGGCCTGATCCAGCGCCTTCCAATCGGACAGCAGCTGGCGCGGGAAACGATAGGTGAGGCTGAGGTCGTCGCCGATATGGATGTCGCGCTCGCAAGGTGCCAGCGAGCCTGATGCGGACGTCTCGTCAAGACAGCGCGCGACATAGGGCGGCTCGCCGGAACGTTCGGCCAGGACGAGCACTTCGTTCAGATAACCCGATTTGACGCTGAAGTTCCGGACCTGGAGTCCGCCGGGGAGTGTCTCTCCCGTCGGTTCGGTCAGTTGCGCGTAGATTGGCTCGTAGCGGCCACTCATGTCGCGCGACATCATCCGCGGCGAGAGCGAGGCGAACAGGATGTTCGGCTCGCCGGCGGCATGATTGAAGTCGTCGCGCGCTGCGTCCGAATACCCGTCGAGCTGCGGCCAGCGCATGTAGAGGTCAAGCCTGGAGGCGACGCCGTTGCGGCGCGCCGTCTCGAAACGGATCATGTTTCTCGGCGCGGCGATGACGTTGTTGCCGATCACGACCTCGGCCACCGACGTGTCGTCCGTATGGCCGGCCATGGAAATGGTGCGGCCGGCAAACCGTCCGGCCACGCTGATCGCCACCGACAGCAGCGCAAGTGCTGCAAACACATAAAAGACCCGCCAGGCGAAACGCGAATCGAGCAGGGGCCGTGATATCGGGTCTGCCGCCGTATCCGTCGCCACGTCTTTCTCCGCATCGCGATGTGCCTTGCCGGCACAAGCTGAACGGCACGGCCGTTGCACCGCGCCCGATGGCCAAACTGGGCCAACATGGTAAACGGGAGGTGAACATGGACCATTTCTGGGCCTTCTCTTTCGCCTTTGCGGTGGGGCTTACGGTCGCCGGCTTTGCCGGATCGGTGATGGAGATCGCGACCGGCGCTCCGCTTCGGCTGGCGCCGCCCTTCGTCGATCGCCGGCGCATCGCGCTGTCGCTTGCTGCGAGCCTCGCGGCGGGGCCGTTCATGCTGTTCAACGACACGCTGGAGGCGCGCCGGCATGGGCGGATCGGACTTCCCGCCCTTTCGATCTGCCTCGCCATCGGGGCGGGATGGACGCTGGCGACCGGCATTTTGGCGACGGAGCTTGCGATCCTGCTTGCGGGCGGATAGGTCGCTCGGCGACAGCGAATGGAGGACTGCATGCCAATCTACGCGATCGACGGAAAGAGCCCGGAATTTGAGGAGCGCGACAGCAATTTCATCGCCCCCGACGCCACCCTGATCGGCAACATCACCATCGGACGCGACGTCTCCGTCTGGTTCGGCACGGCCATCCGCGGCGACAACGAGAAGATCCGGATCGGCGCGCGCTCCAATGTGCAGGAACACACGATCATGCACTCCGACCCCGGCTATCCGCTGACGATCGGCGAAGGCTGCACGATCGGCCACCGCGCGATGCTGCACGGCTGCACCATCGGCGACAACTCCCTGGTCGGCATGGGCGCGATCATCCTCAACGGCGCGAAGATCGGCAGGAACTGCCTCGTCGGCGCCGGCGCACTGGTGACCGAGGGCAAGGAGTTTCCAGACAATTCGCTGATCGTCGGCTCTCCCGCCAAGGCCGTGCGCGCGCTCGACGATGCTGCCGCGGACCGGCTGAGGACATCGGCTCAGCACTATGTCGACAACGGCAAGCGTTTCGCGAAGGGCCTGAAGAAAGTCGACTGACTCGACCGTCATGTGACGGCGGCTAGCCCGGCCTGGGCAGGCTCCAGAAAAGGCGGAGCCGGCCCGGGGACATGGGCCGGCTCCTGAACCCGGTCGTTGGGGACGGGGAGGGTGGGGACTCGACCGGGTTGTCTCTGCTCCCTACTTCACGCTGCCGACGGCGACCGGACGGTCATCGTTGACGGCGATCCAGATGCCCGAGTTCCGCTCGGACTGGCGCTTCAGGAACGTATAGTCGGTGTCGGTCCAGGCCAGGATCCTTGGCTCGAGATTGTCGAGCACGAAGTCGCCCAGGCTGGTGCGCACCGTCAGGACGGCATGGCCGTCGCCGTTGGGCTGACGCACCACGGTGATGAGCAGGTTGCCGGCGGGTACGCCGAGGGCCATCAACTGGCGGCGCTTTTCCAGGACATAGTCCTCGCAGTCGCCCTCGCTGTCCGGGTACGACCAGTATTCTTCCTGGCCCCACATCTCCACGTCGGTGCGCGGAGCGATCACCGTGTTGACGGTGTTGTTGATGTCGACCATCTTGGCCCAGAGCTTGCGGCTCAGCTCGACCGGATTTGTCTTGGGTGTCTTCTGCGCGCATTCCTGCGGCACGCGCTGGCAGAATTCATAGTGCCCGATCGGCTGAGTGGTCCGTTCGCCGCCCGGCATGAAATTCGGCGCAGCACTTGCGGAACCCACAAAACCGAGAGCGGCTGCGGTCGTCGCGGCAAGCAGCAGGAAAGTCTTGATTGTCCCCATGTCCCTGTCTCCCCGTTCGAGGTGACAATGACAGGTTCGGATTTATTCGACGCAAAAGTTCGAAGTACAGATTGAGGCGAACTAGAATAGAACAAATATAAAATAAGAATAGAATTTGTGTAAAATTTGATGTTCAGAAGCAACGGTTTGTTTGCACGTGGGCGGGGCACGCGCGGAATGATCCCAGACGAAGCGCTGCGAACGAAAAAGGCCGGGACAAGCCCGGCCTGACTGGAAGGTGAATGGTACGGTGATCTAGAGGTCGCGCCCGGCGCTGAACTCGGCTTCGAGGGATTCCGGCCGCTGGATCACGGCGAACTCGACGGCGACACCGTCCTCGAAGTGGCGCACGACCTGTCCGCGCATCGTGCCGAGAACGACCTGCGTGCCGAGCGCCGGCCTGACGTCGATCTCGATCGCGGCGCCCGAGAGCGACAGGTCGATGATACGGCACTGGTACTGGCGGCCGTCCGCGAGCTGCATGATGCTGATCGGATTGCGCGGCGCGATGCGTTCGTGGCGGCGGTCCTCCGGCAGATCGAGCTCATGTTTGTTCGCGAGCCAGGTCAGCTGGGCGGCCAGCTTGTCCTTCTTGCGGTCGGAGGCGACGATGGTCATGGCGAAGCCGTCGGCCTGGGTGCGGGTGACGACACCCTCGATGCGGCCGATGTGGTCGATATAGGCGATGACCTTTTCGCCAGGCTGGCCGATGCGGTCGGCGCGCAGGAGCACATTGCCCGGCGACATGTCGAGAACCTGACAAGGATGCTCTGAGCGGTCCTCCAGCATGAAGCGGCCATAGATCTTGACGCGCACGCGCTGGAAGTTCCGCCTTTCAGCCTTGGCTTGGGAAAAATCCATGGCGGCAGACGTCATTGCTGTCACTGGCCTCGACCACGTTGGGAGACGGTGCGCCCGCGCGCACTTTCTGCCAAGACCTTAGGTCGAAATAGGTTAATAGCGCGTAAGTCGGAAGCCGCGAATGCCCGGCAAATGAGGCGTGTTCAGTGTCCCTCGCGGCCGCCGTCGAGCACCAGAAGATGCCGGATTCTGCGGCCTCGCGCGCCGGGCCGGATAGCGGTATCCGCCGCTTCCAGCGAAGGAGACAGCGAGGGAACCGGAACCGCCGGCCGGTTGGCCAGGAAGAGCGGCTCGCGCTCGGGGTCGACAACGCGCAGCGAGGTGATCCGGCACTCGACGACCGGATCAGCTCCCAGCCAGTAAGGCCTTTCGACGGGCGTGATCGCGCCCAGTGACCGGGGATGCTGCACACCGCCGTCGAGCGGCAGGAGAAGGAGCTCGAAGCTGTTGGAGCGCCCGTTCCGGCTGACGCCGTCGAAGCTGATCACCACCACGGATTTGGCCAGGAACGCGCCATGCGCGAGGCGGGCGACCACGCGCTCGTCCTTCTGCAGCCATAGCGAGGAGAATGTGAATCCCTTCAGCTCGCGTCCGAAGGTGGCGCACAGTCGGGTGCCGGCAAGACGGAACACGGCCTCGCCACGCGCGTCCTTCTCCAGGATGAACGTGTCGGCGAGCAGCGACTTGATGTCGGCCGGCTCGATCTCTGTGCGCGTCGGGGCAGGGCGCCCGCCGCGGAGTCTGTCCCAATACTGGAACAGCTCGATCGATCCCTTGAGTCTCATGCACCTGCTCCGCTCGGACAGTTCCCGAATGTGCCAACGGGGAACAGCGTCGCGCCCACCGGTGACCTTCATGCCGGACGTTGCAGGTTCCGTGCCAGCACAGGGGCAAGATTGTTAACAGCGCCGGACCGTTAAGGTTAATTTTGGGTTACCATTGCCAGCGGCCGCAAAAACTGCGAAACAATATTCACTTCACGAAGCCATTGGCTTTGCAGCACTTTTCGCGGCGATGGCCGCAATCGTTTGGGTGGGCTGGGGGCTCGACCAAGCCGTTCGAGGGCGACCTCGGACGGCTTTTTCTTTAACCATCCAGGGCAATCGGCTGACACCATTGCTATATGAGTCGCCGCAACGAGGCGACTCACCTCCGATGACCGATTCCGACCGCACCGAACAGCCTGCCGAGACGCCCGACGCGATGCCACACGGTCGCGGCGGCAGGGAGCCATTGTTCAACCTGCCGGGTATAGTGACCGTCTTCATCATCCTCTGCGTCGGCATCCATCTGGCGCGGATCTATGTGCTGACGCCGCAGCAGGATTACGAACTGATCCTGAACGGCGCCTTCTTCCCGGTCCGCTACACGGGCGGCTATGACCTCGACATCTACGCCTTCACCAGTCCGCTCACCTCGTCGCTGCTCCATGCCGGTTGGATGCACCTCATACTCAACATGGTCTGGATGGCCGCCTTCGCCTCGCCGTTGGCGACCCGCATCGGCGTGGTGCGTTTCGTATTGTTCTGGTGCTTTGCGACCGCCGGTTCGCTGATTCTCCATTTCGTCGCGCGGCCGGACGACATGATCCCGGTCATCGGCGCGTCGGGCGCGATTTCCGGCATGATGGGAGCGGCGGCGCGGTTCGGCTTCCGTGTCGACCGCTCGCATAGGCTGCCGATCTTCGCCGGGCCGCGGCTCAGCCTGGGCGAGACTTTGCGATCGCGGGCGGTGCTCATCTTCCTCGGCGTCTGGCTGGTCATCAACTTCGCGGCGGGCGCCGGCCTCGACCTCTCCGGCAGCGAGGGATCCATCGCCTGGGAGGCACATATCGGCGGCATGCTGGCCGGCCTGTTCGGCATAGGCCTGTTCGACAGGTCGCCGTCGCACGCCTCGGGCTCAACGGCCTTGCATTGACCCGAATCCGGGCGCACCATCCATCATCCGGCCAGCGCCTATCAAGTTGGGGGAATGGCGTCGGCCGTCGTTGAAGGAGGAAGACGATGACGGTGAAGGCTATTCTCGAGGAAAAGGGCCGCAACGTGGTGACGCTCACCTCGGCCGAGACGATCGAAAGCGCGGTGAATACGCTTGCCCAGTACAGGATCGGTGCGCTCGTCGTCACATCCGGCAACGGTCGGATCGAGGGCATTCTGTCCGAGCGCGACATCGTCCGCGTTATTGCCGAGCACGGCGCCGCGGCGCTGAAGAAACCTCTGTCGACCGCCATGACCGCCAAGGTAAAGACCTGCAGCGAATCCGCGACCGTCAACGAGGTTATGGAAATCATGACGCGCAGCCGGTTCCGTCACTTGCCGGTGGAAAAGAATGGCGTTCTGGCGGGCATCATCTCGATCGGCGACGTGGTCAAGCGGCGCATCCAGGACATCGAAAGGGAAGCCGAGGAGATCAAGCAGTATATCGCGACGGTCTGAATTCCTCAGCACCGTGCCTGCGGTTCAGCGGAAAATTCGCCCCGAAAGTGAAATCTCCGACAGACCGCGCGCCTCTGGCGAGATGTAGTTCTCCCGTCATGATCCGGGGCCAGCCTTAAGCAGGCTGGCGCAGGGTGTGTGGACGGGAGAGAGCCGATGCCGAGCAAGGTGATTAAGGGGACGTACCACGTCAAGAACCGCTCGCCCGACGGCGATTCGATCGCCTTCCAGGCGGCGAACACGGCCAACTGGGATTTCTTCGACTGGAGCCGCGACTTCCGTAAGCCGACGCCGGAGAAGAATCGCCCGATACAGCTGCGCATCGAGGGGATAGATTCACTCGAGACGCACTACGAGGGCTTCGCTCAGCCGCTCGCCATCGCGAAGTCCGCCACGGATGCACTGCTGCGGGCCTTCGGAATTCCGGTGCTGACCTACAATCTCAACTTCACCAAGATCGTTACGGCCGGGGATTCGGTCGAGGGCGCGATCGTCGCGGCGGATGTCGACGGCTACGACCGCCCGATCGCCTATGCACTGCTGGGCGACCACGGGCTGGCTGACGGCGCGGAACTGCCGGCGCTCACAGACGCGATCGTCGAGATGACCATCAACTACAAGCTCGCCGCGGAAGGGCTCGTCTACCCGACCTTCTACACGACCACCAACGAGACCGGTCTCGCCGCGATCTCGCGGGCCGCGGCGGCCGCGATCGAGGACAAGCGCGGCATCTGGGCCTTCGACCGCAGTCCCGGCTTCCAGTTCTGGGGACCGCGCACGATCCTCGAGGAGGCGGTGATCCTTCCGAAACTGTTCCGCCGGCTGGTCAATTTCTGTGAGGAGAGCGACGACATCGCCAATCTCGGGCAGTGGCTGACCGGCAAGCGCGACCCGTTCACGGTGATCTCGACCGGGCAGCGCTTCCAGAAACTGTCCGACCTCGTCTTCGTCAACGGCCGCGAGGTCGGGCTGAAGTTCGATCCGCTCGACGTGATGTTCCGCCCGACTTCGTAGAGGCTTCCATCCGCGCCTTTCCCGGTCTAGGAAGCGGGCTCCCGCCATCCGGATCGCAAGACGCAAATGTCCATCATCGATACACGCACTCCCGACGCCAAACGGCTGATCCCCGGCGCAACCGGCGACTGGGAGGTGATCATCGGCCTCGAAGTGCACGCCCAGGTCCTGTCGAACTCGAAGCTCTTTTCCGGCGCTTCGACGGCGTTCGGCGCCGCCCCCAACGCCAATGTCAGCCTGGTCGATGCGGCGATGCCGGGCATGCTGCCGGTGATCAATGAGGAATGCGTCAAGCAGGCGATCCGATCGGGCCTCGGCCTCAAGGCGCAGATCAACCTGAAATCGGTCTTCGACCGGAAGAACTATTTCTATCCGGACCTGCCGCAGGGCTACCAGATCTCGCAGTACAAGCAGCCGATCGTCGGCGAGGGCAAGATCATGATCTCGGTCGGCCCGGATCGCGAGGGCAAGTTCGAGGACATTGAGGTCGGCATCGAGCGGCTGCATCTGGAGCAGGACGCCGGCAAGTCGATGCATGACCAGCATCCGACCATGTCCTATGTCGATCTCAACCGCTCGGGCGTGGCGCTGATGGAGATCGTGTCGAAACCAGACATGCGCTCGGCTGACGAGGCGAAGGCCTATGTCACCAAGCTGCGCACCATACTGCGCTATCTCGGCACCTGCGACGGCAACATGGACGAGGGGTCGCTGCGGGCCGACGTGAACGTTTCGGTGCGCAAGCCCGGCGGCGAATTCGGCACGCGCTGCGAGATCAAGAACGTCAACTCGATCCGCTTCATCGGCCAGGCGATCGACTCCGAGGCGCGGCGCCAGATCGCGATCCTGGAGGACGGCGGCTCGATCGATCAGGAGACGCGGCTGTTCGATCCCGGCAAGGGCGAGACGCGCTCGATGCGGTCGAAGGAAGAGGCGCACGACTATCGCTACTTCCCCGATCCGGATCTCCTGCCGCTCGAATTCGACCAGGCCTATGTCGACGCGCTCGCCGTCGACCTGCCCGAACTGCCCGACGCCAAGCGCGACCGGCTGGTCTCCAAGCTTGGCCTGTCGGTCTACGACGCGTCGATCCTCGTCTCCGAAAAGGCGATCGCCGACTATTTCGAGCAGGTTGCCGAAGGCCGTGATGGCAAGACGGCGGCGAACTGGGTGATCAACGACCTGCTCGGCCTGTTGAACAAGAACGGCAAGGGCATCGAGGAGACGCCGGTGTCGCCCGCTCAGCTTGGCGGCATCATCGACCTGATCAAGGAAGGCACGATCTCGGGCAAGATCGCCAAGGATCTGTTCGAGATCGTCTGGACCGAGGGCGGCGATCCTAAGCAGATCGTCGAGGCCCGCGGCATGAAGCAGGTGACCGACACCGGCGCGATCGAGAAGGCGGTGGACGAGATCATCGCGGCAAACCCCGACAAGGTCGAGCAGGCCAAGGCCAAGCCGACGCTCGCCGGCTGGTTCGTCGGCCAGGTGATGAAGGCGACCGGCGGTAAGGCCAACCCGCAGGCGGTCAACGATCTCGTCAAGGCGAAGCTCGGGATCGAGTAGGCCTTGTTCGTCCGCACCGCCAGCGAGCGCGACCTGCCGGAGGCCAGCCGGCTGATCGGGGAGAGCCTGCATGCCGCCTACGATGCGTTCTACGGCGCGGACATGGTCGACGGCATCGTTCGGGCACTTTATTCCCGCGCGGCGCTGAAGGCGGCGATGGGCCGACCGCTGTCGGAATTTCTGGTCGCGGATGACGGCGAGGCGATCGCCGGCGTCGCCTTCGCAGCAGCCCCGGACGACAACGACCGGGTGGTCGACGTGCTCGGCCTCTATGTCCTGCCGGCGCTTCAGGGACGCGGGATCGGTGGAATGCTGCTGCAGGAGCTGGAGGAGTCGTTCTTCGAGACCGAGCGCATCCGGCTGGAGGTCGACGCACGCAATCTGCGGGCGCTGGGGTTCCTCGAAAGCGAGGGATACGAGCGGAAGGGAGAGCGGCGCGAGGAGATCCTGCAGGCAACGCTCGTCACGCTCGACAAATCGCTGGTGTGATTTCGCCCCTGCCGCCTAGAGTGGCAGCGGGAGGAGACAAGACATGCCGGACACCGCAGCACGTATCCGTCACATGAACGAGGCCGACACGGAGCAGGTTTCGGCGCTGATCCACGCCTCCTGGGTCAGGACCTACGGGCCGCTGATGGGCGAGGCGAAGGCCGAGCAGGAATCGGCGAAGAAGCATCAGCCTGCGATGATCGCCGCCGACCTGAAGCGGATGCACTCGGAGAGCTTCGTCGGCGCGGCGCCGGACGGTCGGATCGTCGGCTATGCCTATGCCAAGGTGGAGAAGGGCGTGCTGTGGCTCGACCGGCTGCATGTCGCGCCGGCCGAGCAGGGCAGCGGGCTCGCCGCCGGCCTGCTGCATGCCGTGATCGTCAACTATGTCGGCGAGCCCTCGATCTCGATCGAAGTCATCAAGGGCAACGACCGCGCGATCCGCTTCTACGAGCGCGAGGGGTTCGTGACGACCGAGGAGCGCGACGCCTGCGGCGGCATCGGCGGGGTGCCGACGCTGGTCATGCGCAAGGCGATCTCGCGCGCCTGATCAGTTCACCGGGTTCAGCGTCATCGAGGTGCCGGTGGCCGCAACGTTGAGGCCGATCTGGCCGGTGACGCTGAGGAGCTGCAGGCTGATCGAGCCGGAGGTGCCGCCGACGAGGACGTTGGCGCCGATGCCGGCACCAACGGTCGCCTCGACCGAGGCGCCTTCATAGACGCCGCCGAGCGAGCCGCGATGATAGCCGGCCGTCGGCGCAAATACCGCCCAGACGAGCTTGCCGCGCGTGGTGAAGCCGACGTCGACGCCGAGCTTGCGGATCGCGCCGGAATAATCCTCGCCGCGCCGGCCGCCGGTCGGACGGAAGCTGCAGTCGAGCGTCTTGGCCGAGCCCAGCACGTAGCCGATGCCGCCGCCGACATCGCAGGAGAGCGTGCCGATCTTGACGCCGCCATAGCGGTCGTCCTCCTGATAGCTCTGCCGGTCGGCCGCGACGGCCATCGTGGCGGCGACTGCCACCGGGGCCGCAAACGCGAAAGCGAGGAACTTGTTCATGTGAGGTCTCCGTTCGATAGTGCAGCTCCGTCCCGCGATGCAGATGAACCGGTATCAAGGCGCAAGCGTGGCGGGATGGTGGCGGCAAACAGGAGTACGGCAATGATCGAAACCGCCTTGTGGAAACGGCTCGACGTGGCGGGCCACGACGCGGCGCGGATCGAGACGGTGCCGGGCGGCCATCTTCTCCAGGGCACAGCGGTCTTCCGCCACGAGGACGGGCCGGCCTGCGTGTCCTACCAGCTCGACATCGCGCCGGACTGGTCGACGCGGCGCGGGCGGGTGCGCGGCTTCGCCGGAGAGAAATCCTTCGACCACGAGATCGTCCGCGATGCCGACGGCTGGACGCTCGACGGCGTGGCACAGGTTGGACTGGCGCATCTCGTGGACCTCGACCTCGGCTTTACGCCGGCGACCAACCTGCAGCAGCTGCGCCGGGTGCGGATCGGGGTCGGCGAGGCGGCGGAGATCCGGGCCGCCTGGTTCGATGTCGGCGCGGAGCGGCTTGTCGAGCTGCCGCAATCCTATCGCCGGCTGGACGAAAGCCGCTACGCCTATCGGGGGTTTTCCTATGCGGCGACGCTGGAGATGGCGGCGTCCGGCTTCGTGCGGCTCTATCCGGAGCTGTGGGAAATGGAGTGAACTGGACCAATCGGCCGGCTCTGGCGCAAAGGGCGGGCCGGACCTATCTTTCGAAGACGCGGACGTCCGTCCGTTCTCATCCCTCATATGCCGGAGACGCAGATGTCCGATACGCCCTACACGCCGCCGAAGGTCTGGACCTGGGAAAAGGGGAATGGCGGGGCGTTTGCCTCGATCAACCGTCCGATTGCCGGGCCGACGCATGACAAGGAGCTGCCGGTGGGAAAGCACCCGCTGCAGCTCTATTCGCTCGCCACGCCCAACGGCGTGAAGGTGACGATCATGCTCGAGGAATTGCTGGCGGCCGGCCACACGGGCGCGGAATATGACGCCTGGCTGATCAAGATCAACGAGGGTGACCAGTTCGGCTCCGGCTTCGTCGAGGTCAATCCGAACTCCAAGATTCCGGCACTGATGGACCGGTCCGGTCCCAAGCCGATCCGCGTGTTCGAATCCGGCGCGATCCTCGTCTATCTCGCCGAGAAGTTCGGCGCCTTCCTGCCGACGGAGGCGGCGGCGCGTGCGGAGACATTGTCCTGGCTGTTCTGGCAGATGGGCTCGGCGCCGTTCCTCGGCGGCGGCTTCGGGCATTTCTATGCCTACGCGCCGGAAAAGATCAAATACGCCATCGACCGCTATGCCATGGAGACCAAGCGCCAGCTCGACGTGCTGGACCGGCGGCTGGCCGAGGTCGAATACATTGCCGGCAGCGAATATACGATCGCCGACATGGCGATCTGGCCCTGGTATGGCGGCATGGCGAAGGGCTGGAACTACAATGCCGGCGAGTTTTTGTCGGTGCACGAATACACGAACGTCATCCGCTGGGCCGACCAGATCCTGGCGCGCCCCGCGGTGGTGCGCGGGCGCATGGTCAACCGCGTCTCGGGAGACCTCTCCGGCCAGCTGCACGAGCGCCACGACGCATCCGATTTCGACACGAAGACGCAGGACAAGCTGGCGAAGTAGGGTGTTTTCTCCTTCTCCCCGTTCACGGGGAGAAGGGTGCCCGCGCGGGATCGTCAACCGCAGCGGATTTTTTGCGGAAGCAAGCAGGATCGTTCTGCAGCATTCACTTGTCCTGCATGAGGGCAGGACAAGCGCCTTTCAGGACGTATCGCGCAGCTCGACCGCCGAGGCGATCGTATCGGCCAAGCGCTGAAGGCCGGCGCAGTGTAGCCCGCCCTCATTCCCGGCCTCGTCGGACGCCTTCCCACGGTGCAGGAACGACAGGCGGCACAGCTGCGCCGCGACCGCCTGCATGTAGAGCCCGAATGCCCTGAGCGAATCGGCGATGTCCTCCGCATCGAAAGGAGTGCTGCCGAAGCCGGCCGGCATCGGGACGGGCGTCCAGGGTCTGCGCGCAAAGCTCCGGAGCGTGCCTTCGACATAGGCGCTCAGCAGCGCATTGGCCTGCCAGGCGGCCCACAGCACGCGCCAGCGGACCCAGAACGAGCGGCCGGCAGCCTGTTCGGCCATATCGGCGATCGAGAACAGGCGCATGACGATCCTCGCCTTTACCGCCTGTTGCCTCCCCGCCTTCGCCCTCCAGCCCATCGCCGGCTCCCGTTTCACCGGACATAGTGTGGTGCATGTCTGGAGGGTGGGGATGGAAATATTTCGGGCGCTAACGGGAACAAGGGGTTAGCGGGAAACGGGCGGAAATCGATCCATCGGATGGAAGCCCAGGATGGACCGCTGAGGTTCTCTCAAGCCAGTTCACATCTCCGCGCGACGTCATCCCGGCGACCGAAGGTCAGCCGGGATCGATTGGCCTTGGCGGGTCGGCGCTGATCCTTTCTTGCGACCGTTGGGTGTTTTCAGCGCGTAACCGGAGAGAAGAATAGATCCCGGCTGACCTTCGGTCGCCGGGATGACGGGGGCGCGGGGTGGCATGAAGCGGTCAGGGCAAGGGTTGGCAGGCGGGAGGGATCCTGGTGCTTGCCGTGGCGCGCCGGGCGGGGCAATGGTTTGCGCACCAAGGAGGTGGCGAGATGACGGACTGGACTTTGCCGCGCGAGGGCGGATGCCGTTGCGGGCGGGTGCGGCTGAAGGTGACGAAGGCGCCGCTGGTGACGATGGCCTGCCATTGCACCGGCTGCCAGAGGATGAGCTCGTCGGCCTTTTCGCTGTCCGTCGCGATTCCCGCCGACGGTTTCGAGGTGACCGAGGGCGAGACGGTGATCGGCGGCCTGCACGGCGCCGACAGTGCGCATCATTTCTGCGGCTGGTGCATGAGCTGGATGTTCACCCGGCCGCGGGGCATGGACTGGTTCGTCAACCTGCGCCCGACCATGCTGGACGACACGAGCGGCATCGCCCCCTTCATCGAGACCTATACGTCGGAAAAGCTGCCCTTCGCCGAGACGGGGGCGGTGCATTCGTTCGAGCGCTTTCCGCCCATGGAGGCGATGGAAGGGCTGGTCAGGGATTTCGCCGCCTGGCAGGGGCGCTAGAGCCTGTTTCTAAATGCGTGATGGCGGGCTGCAAACGGCGATTTCTCCGCTTCCGGTGCTCATGAACCTGAATGTTCGCTGCGCTCCGGTTCTCGAAGTCACCGTTTTCGCCTCGCCCTGACGCATTTTCAAACAGGCTCTTAGACATCACCCGCACCAGGTCTGCCGCGATCCGCCCGGGCGGCGGGCGAGGCCTTCGGCGATCATCGCATCGCCGATCGAGCGGCCGTCGCGCATGACGGTGCGCAGCTTGCGGCCGTAGATGTCCTTGTCGTCCGAGGCGGCGACCAGCTCCAGCGGGCCGGCGCTCAGGAGCTCGCGCAGGCGGCTCTTGGCCTTGGCCGCCAGCATCGCCTCGCGCCGGCATTTCGGGTCGCCGGCGGCCGGCACCTCGATGTCGGCGACGCGGATCGCCTTGCCGTCGAGGACGAAGGTGTCGCCGTCAACGACGCAGCCGCGCGCGGCGCGCTCGCCGCAGATCGGGAAGGCGAGGCCGGCGAGCCGCGTGGCGCTCTTCGGCGCCGTGGGCAGGGCGGCCTTCACCGGCGCATTGGGAACGTCCGCCTTCGGCGTCGGCGCGACCTCGGCCGGCGGGCGGGCAACCGCGGGCAGGGGGCTGGTGTCGCGCTTCGTCTGCCGCACCGGTTTCGACGGGCGCGGGACGGGGAGCGCCGCCGTCTCGATCGACCGGTCGGGTTTTTGGGCAGGCAGGCGCGCGCGCTCGGGCCTGGCGGTGCGCTCGACCTTGGCCGGCGGGGCGGCGCCGGCGATGCTGCGCTTCAGCCGGTCGAGGTCGGGCATGCCGAACCAGGCCGTGGCGGCGAAGGCCAGCACGGCCCCCAGCGCCACGAGGCCGAGCGAGGTTGCGGCGCGACCGCCGCTGCGCCCCGAATTCTTCCGTCGTGCCGGTTTCGCGCCCGAGCGCTTGCGATTCGCCGCCATCCGCGCCTCCATCGTGGCCCGCAGGATGAGGCATGAACGGTTAAGGGACGGTGCGTGGGGAGGGCAGTAGGGCAGTAGGGCAGTGGGCAGTAGGGATGTCTCAGGCTCTTTGGCCTCGCAGCCCGCTCCACCACGCTTCGCAGGGAGGATAGCGGCCGCGCGACCGGACGACTTAGAAGACGTGGTTGCCGCTGGAATAATCGCAGCCATAGATCGGGTTCGAGAAGCTTGCAGACACGACGTTGCCGATGCACGCGTCGCTCGCGCCGTCCGCATGGATTCCATGCAAAGCCCCGGCCGTGGTGTTGACGACATAATTGTCCTTGATCACCATCCGGTTGGTGCCGGAAACCCAAATGCCCCTGGACGTCAAACTCTGCACTGCACCGAAGTCGCGCACCTCGTTCCCGGCAATAATGCCCCTCTCGCTGCCGCTGATCATCATGATGCCTACGGCCTGGTAGGTCTCATGGACACCGTCGACGACATTGTCCGTCACCGAAACGCCGTTGGCGGCGATGTAAATACCGTAGGCGGAGGAGTCTGAACCTCCGCCGATGGCCGAAATGACATTGCGGCGAATGATCGTGCCGGCGGCGCCAATGAAAATTCCGGTCTGAAGGGAGCCTTCGACCCTCATGTCTTCAATCAGATGGCCGGAGCCACCCCCGGCCAGATGGATGCCGGCATAGAAGCCTCTGACGGAGCCATTGCGCAACGTGATGTTCGTTCGACCGGTCGCGGCGATTCCCTTGGCCTGGGAACCGGCACCGCCGCCCAGGCCGCCCAGCTTGAAGCCGTTCAGATCTATCGTCACATTGTTGGCGTTGATCGTGATGGCTGCGCCTGTCGTTATCGAGGTGGCGAGATCCTTCTTGAGGCAATAGATGCCCTGCGTGCCGATCACCGTCGGCAGCGTGTTGATCGGGGTGCAGTAGATCGTCTCCGCCCGGGCGGCGGACGAAAGCGCCAGCGCGGCAACCGCGACGGACCAAGCCAGTGATGGATGCATGACGTCACTCCCGATAAACCTTCCCCAAGGGAATAGAGCCTGCGGTCGGGCGCTTGTCCATAGGCGAGGGTCGGAGCGGGGGCGACGCGGATGGTTACTGCTTCAGCACCGTGTGCGGGGCGTCGCCTTCGACCTGGTCGATGACGAGGAGGCGGACGGTGTCCGGGCCGGTGTTGGCGCCCTGGTGCCAGGTGTCGATCATCTCGACGATGAAGTCGCCGGTCTTGTAGTCGGTGGTCTGGCCGGTGTCGGCATTGGTGACGCGCAGGCTGCCGGCGAGCACGTAGGCGTAGCGGGCGGAGGGGTGCTTGTGGACTGGCAGCGTTGCTCCCGGCGGGATCTCGAAGATCGAGGCGATGACGCGCGGCTTGTCGCGCGGCAGGACCAGCGGCTGGCCGGCATCGGTCTTGTCGGTCGAGGCGAGCGGGGTGACGACGGCCGCCTGCGGCGCGGGGTCAAGTGCTGCGGCGGGCGCCGTGGCGACCAGAAGCAGGACGAAGGCGCGGCAGGCGGCGCGCGGCGTGTGACGTGTCATGATGTCCCCCGGTGACAATGCGGAACCTGCATGCCCGCGCGGCGGCGGCGTGGCAAGCGGTGGCTCGGGACGTGGTTGGGGATTGGTTTAGGGGGGCGTTCCTTCTCCCCTTGTGGGAGAAGGTGGATCGGCCGAAGGCCGAGACGGATGAGGGGTGCTGGACGGAGCTCGGGTGTGCAGGATGCGTTCGCCGCGCATGTTCTGGACCGTCTCACTCCGTCCAGCACCCCTCATCCGCCGCCTGATCTCGCCGCTCGCCTCCGCGAGCGGCGAGGGCGGCACCTTCCCCCACAAGGGGGGAAGGACAGAATTCAACTCGCTGCTGTTGGCGACGAGAGTGACCCCACAAATAGGAGAGGACCGCTCAACTCCATTATATTAACGGAACGACGCGGTCTCGGTCGACGAGATAGATCCTTTCAAAACCGCTCGCTGGGAGATCTGGAACGATCTTGTCGACCAACTGAGCAATCAATTCCGTGGAAGCGTATTCCTCGCCTATCGGACAATCGATCAGAAGAATGCCTTGTCGAACCGACTTTGCCTTCTCCCGGACGCGGTCCATCACGCCGGAATACAACACCTCAACATATTGCCCAGTTGAATAGCCGCGATAGTCTGCATTCGCTGCTGCCCGGTAGGCTGCCAGATCGTCGATTTCGGCTAGAGGCAGGAAGCCGGGGCTGTTTCCCGCCTTGTTCAGGCGCTCAGCAATGGCTCGACGCATCTTTGCGAGAGCGACTGTAATCTCGACGTCGACGCAGGCGCTATCTGTCCACAACCACGCATCAGGAATGTCATTCCCGAGGTTTTGGCGGATGAAGCGATACTGCTTCTGATCCTGAAGAAAATGGACAAGGACGGCGGACTCGTCCCTGACCTTCTTAAGCGGCTTTTCGGCAAGTCGATAAGAAGCCGTTAGTTCGCATTTGTGGATATAGGGGAACAGAGAAGTGAACGCCGTCGAAAACTCGACGATCGACTGCTTCTCTTTAACAAACTCGAGAAATCGAACGATGCGACCGTTGTCGGCCGCATCGCTCGCATTCCTATCAAACACCTCAGCTACACCCGCTCGTCGCCCCGCACGTGTCGCACTTCTCGCAGGTGCCGTTCCGCACCATGGTGAAGTTCTGGCATTCGGAGCATGAGTTGCCGGTGTAGCCTTGCATCATCGATTTGACGCGGCGGTCGTTGGCGAGCGCCTTGGCGCTGGCGGCGTCGGCCTGGGCCTTGTCGGAGAAGAGGGCCGTGGTCGCCGCCGGGGCGTCGTCCTCGAACAGGTCGGGGTGGTTTTCCTCCGCGATCTCCTCGGCAAGTTCTTTCGCACGCTCCTCGTAGTCGCGCTTGAAGGCCACGGTCTCCTCGATGCGTTCCGACGAGACGGTCTTGAGCGCCGTCACCGTGGTGGCGGAGAAGGCGCGGACGTTGGAGCCGCCGAGCGCGGTCGTCGCGGCGCGGGCCGGAGACGAGGCGGGCGAGGGGGCCGGCGAGGACGAGGCGGCGCCGTCGGCGAAGCCCTTCGGTTCGGCCGACTTCGACACCAGCGTCGGCTTGTAGCCGCGCGTCCAGCCGGTGGAGACGAGGTTGGTCTTGCCCTCCTGGATGCCGCGGCCGAGCGAGGTGTTGCCGAAGTCGGACTGGTCGACATGGGCAAGGTCGTGGCGGCCGAGATAGGAGACGGCGAGCTCGCGGAAGACGTAGTCGAGGATCGAGGTGGCGTTCTTGATCGCGTCGTTGCCGACGACCATGCCGGCCGGCTCGAATTTTGTAAACGTGAAGGCCTCGACGTATTCCTCCAAGGGAACGCCGTACTGAAGACCAAGCGAGATGGCGATGGCGAAGTTGTTCATCATCGCGCGGAAGGCGGCCCCTTCCTTGTGCATGTCGATGAAGATCTCGCCGAGGCGGCCGTCGCCGAACTCGCCGGTGCGCAGGTAGACCTTGTGGCCGCCGACGACGGCCTTTTGGGTGTAGCCTTGGCGGCGGTTCGGCAGCTTCTCGCGGTCGCGGTAGAGCCGCTCGACCACGCGCTCGACGATGCGTTCGGTGATCTGCGTCGCACGCGCGGCCGCGGGGGCGGCGACGAGGGCCTCGACCGCATCGTCCTCGTCATCGCTATCGTCGGAGATCAGCGAGGCGTTGAGCGGCTGGGAGAGCTTCGAGCCGTCGCGGTAAAGCGCGTTGGCCTTCAGCGCCAGCTTCCAGGACAGCATGTAGGCGTTCTTGCAGTCCTCGACGCTCGCCTCGTTCGGCATGTTGATCGTCTTGGAGATGGCGCCCGAAATGAAGGGCTGGGCGGCGGCCATCATGCGGATGTGGCTCTCGACAGAGAGATAGCGCTTGCCGATCTTGCCGCAGGGATTGGCGCAGTCGAACACCGGCAGGTGCTCGCTCTTCAGGAAGGGGGCGCCTTCCAGGGTCATCGCGCCGCAGACGTGGATGTTGGCGGCCTCGATCTCCTTCCTGGTGAAGCCGAGCGCCGGCAGCATCTCGAAGGAGAAGTCGTCGAGCTGCTCGTCGGTGAGCTTGAGCACGGACTTGCAGAAGTCCTCGCCGAGCGTCCACTTGTTGAAGACGAACTTGATGTCGAAGGCGGAGCCCAGCGCGGCGTTGACCGCGGCGATCTTCTCCTCGGTGAAGCCCTTGGCGCGCAGCGACGACGGGTTGACGCCGGGCGCCTGGTTGAGGTTGCCGTGGCCGACGGCATAGGCCTCGATCTCGGCGATCTGGGCCTCGGAATAGCCGAGCGTGCGCAGCGCTTCGGGAACGGCGCGGTTGATGATCTTGAAGTAGCCGCCGCCGGCGAGCTTCTTGAACTTCACCAGCGCGAAGTCGGGCTCGATGCCGGTGGTGTCGCAGTCCATGACGAGGCCGATCGTGCCGGTGGGCGCAATCACGGTGGCCTGGGCGTTGCGGTAGCCGTGCTGCTCGCCGAGCGAAATCGCACGGTCCCAGGCGGTCCTGGCATGCTCGCCGAGCGCGGCCTGCTTCAGGTCGGCATGGACCAGCGGCACCGGATTGACCGAGAGCGCCTCGTAGCCGGCGGCCTCGCCATAGGCGGCGCGGCGGTGGTTGCGCATGACGCGCAGCATGTTGGCGGCGTTGCGCTCATAGTCCGGGAAGGGGCCGAGCTCGCCGGCCATCTCGGCCGAGGTGGCGTAGGCGACGCCGGTCATGATCGAGGTGAGGCCGGCGCAGATGGCGCGGCCCTCGGCGGAATCGTAGGGGATTCCGCTAGTCATCAGCAGGCCGCCGATATTGGCGTAGCCGAGGCCGAGCGTGCGGTATTCGTAGGAGAGTTTTGCGATCTCCTTCGACGGGAACTGCGCCATCATCACCGAGATCTCGAGCACGATCGTCCACAGACGGACGGTGTGCTCGTAGGCGGCGATGTCGATGTCGCCGTTCTTCTGCCGGTAGGGCAGGAGGTTGATCGAGGCGAGGTTGCAGGCCGTGTCGTCGAGGAACATGTATTCCGAGCACGGATTGGATGCCCGGATCGCACCGGCCGAGGCGCAGGTGTGCCAGTCGTTCATCGTCGTGTTGAAGTGGAGGCCCGGATCGGCGGACGCCCAGGCGGCGTAGCCGATCTTCTCCCACAGGTCGCGGGCCTTCAGCGTCTTGACCACCTTGCCGTCCTTGCGGGCGGTGAGGTTCCACGATCCGTCGGTCTCGACGGCGCGCAGGAAGTCGTCCTTCAGCGAGACGGAGTTGTTGGAGTTCTGGCCCGAGACGGTGAGATAGGCCTCCGAATCCCAGTCGGTGTCGTAGGTCTTGAACTCGATCGAGGTGTAGCCCTGTCTGGCGAACTGGATGACGCGCTGGACGTAGTTTTCCGGCACGCCGTCCTTCTTGGCGTCCTTGATGGCGCGCTTGAGGGCAGGGTTCCTGTTCGGGTCGTAGCAGTCACCGTCGGGGCCGTCGCAGTTGACGCAGGCCTTCATGACGGCGGTCATGTGCTTCTTGACGATCTTGGAGCCGGTGACGAGGGAAGCGACCTTCTGCTCCTCCTTCACCTTCCAGTCGATGTAGTCCTCGATGTCGGGATGGTCGATGTCGACCACGACCATCTTGGCGGCGCGGCGGGTGGTGCCGCCCGACTTGATGGCGCCGGCCGCGCGGTCGCCGATCTTGAGGAAGGACATCAGGCCGGACGAGCGGCCGCCACCGGAGAGCTTTTCGCCCTCGCCGCGAAGGAAGGAGAAGTTGGAGCCGGTGCCGGAACCGTATTTGAACAGGCGCGCCTCGCGCACCCACAGGTCCATGATGCCGCCCTCGTTGACGAGGTCGTCGGCGACGGACTGGATGAAGCAGGCATGCGGCTGCGGATGCTCATAGGCCGACTTGGACTTGGTCAGCTTGCCGGTGAAGGGGTCGACGTAGAAATGGCCCTGGCCGGGGCCGTCGATGCCATAGGCCCAGTGCAGGCCGGTGTTGAACCACTGCGGCGAGTTGGGCGCGACGCGCTGGGTGGCGAGCATGTAGGCGAGCTCGTCGCGGAACGCGGCGGCATCGGCCTCGGAGGCGAAGTAGCCGCCCTTCCAGCCCCAGTAGGTCCAGGTGCCGGCGAGACGGTCGAAGACCTGGCGGGCGTCGGTCTCGGAACCGTAGCGCTCGTTCTCGGGCAGCTTGGCGAGCTCGGCTTCGTCCGGCACGGAACGCCACAGGAAGGAGGGAACGTCGTTCTCCTCGACCTTCTTCAGACGCGCGGGGACGCCCGCCTTGCGGAAATACTTCTGGGCGAGAACATCGGTCGCGACCTGGCTGAACTGCGCCGGCACGTCGATGTCGGCAAGGCGGAAGACCACCGAGCCGTCGGGGTTCTTGATCTCGGAAAGAGCCTTGCGGAATTCGATCTCCGCATAGGCAGACTGTCCATCCTTGGTGAAGCGCCGTTCGATCCGCATCGTCTTCGTCCTTCAGTCCCCAAATATAGCGTCATCCACAGAATTCGTCCTCACGATTCCGCGATGCCGCCCTGGCTGCATCCGTCACGTTCCCGAAGGTCCGCAACGCCCTCTCCGCCGTCCTGTTCCGCCCCGTCGCTCTCCACCTTCACCGAGGCGGCTGCGCGGCGGTCGAAACCCTCTTGCGGCCCTCTTCCGTCACCGATTCAGGCGAGTCTCGCCTTGCGAGACTTATCCTTTATCTGGTGTCGACTATCCCCCGCAAACACTAAATATAGTGTTAACAACCTCTTTACGCCAATCAATTTCGTCCATTTTCCCGAGCCCGGAAGGCATACGAATCCCAGCCGAGCGCACCGCGGCAAAGCGGCTTCGATCGTCGGGAAACGCATCAAATCGGGGAAGAACTGGCTTGGACCGGAGCCCGCGCCGCGCCCTCAACACGAGCGCATAACCGATATGAAACGACTCGCGAGGGGAGGTCAACGATTCGTTTGTACGAGATTTATGACCACAACATCTTGTGGGGGATGCGTGTGGATAATGGGGAAGGTCGGCCGGCCGATGTTGGGATGAGGCGGCTCTAGAACGCCAGGCCGATGAGGTGGAAAGCGCCTATTGCCAGAAGAGCCGAGGCGGGCACGGTGGTCACCCAAGCGGTGACGATCGTGCGGACATGGGCGCGGCGAACCAGATTGCGGCGGGAGATCTCTTCGCGGGAGACCGGCGGAGCGCCGCTGTTGTCGAGATCGGCTTCATCGGCCAGCACCTCCGCGATCGTTTCCGCCGAAGCCTCGCGCTCGGCGCGCCGGCGCGCCATCTTGCGCTCGAGATAGGCGCGGCGTCGCGGCGAATTGGCTGTGTACCATTCGCGGAAGAAGCCGACGCCGAAAACGGCGCCGACCGCGATATGGGTGGAACTGACCGGCATGCCCATCGCCGAGGCGATGATGACGGTGAGCGCGGCCGACAGAGCGACGCAGAAGGCGCGCATCGGGTTGAGCTTGGTGATCTGCTCGCCGACCATGCGCACGAGCTTGGGCCCGAACAGCAGCAGACCGATCGAGATGCCCGCCGCACCGATCAACATCACCCAAAAGGGAATTCCGACCCTTGCCTCGACGCCGCCGCCCTGGGCGGCCGAGACGATCGCCGCCAGCGGACCGACGGCGTTTGCCACGTCGTTGGCGCCGTGGGCAAAGGAGAGCAGGGCTGCCGAGATGACCAGCGGCAGCCGGAACAGCTTGCGCAGCGACTGGTTGCGATTCTCCATGCCGCGCGACTGGAACGCCACGAACTTGCTGGACAGCACCCAGAAGATCGCCGTGGAGCCCACACCGAGAGCCGTCAGGGTCCAGCCGTCGAAGGTCACGACGTGATTGAGGCCCTTGCTGGCGAGATAGGTGGTGAAGGCGCCGGCCATGACGGCGATGAGCACCGGCACCCAGCGCCGCGCGGCGGTGAGCTTGTCGTCCTGGTAGATGATGGTCGACTTGATGAAGAACAGGAACAGCGCCGCGACGACGCCACCCGCGAGCGGCGAGACGACCCAGGACGCGGCGATCGCGCCCATAATGCTCCAGTCGACCGCTCCCATGCCGACAGCCGCGATGCCCGCGCCGACAACGCCACCCACGACGGCATGCGTGGTCGAAACCGGCGCTCCGATCCACGTGGCCAGATTGACCCAAAGGGCCGAGGAGACGAGCGCTGCGAGCATCAGCCTGATGAAGACATTGGGCTCGCTCACGAGCCGGGGATCGATGATCCCCTTGGAGATCGTCTCGACCACGTCGCCGCCGGCAATCAGGGCGCCGGCGGTCTCGAAGATCGCCGCCATGACGAGGGCGCTGCCCAGCGTCAGCGCACGGGCGCCCACCGCCGCGCTCACATTGTTGGCGACGTCGTTGGCGCCGATGTTCAGCGCCATGTAACCGCCAATCGCCGCCGCCGCGACGATGACCACCGCACCGGGCTGACCCATCACGTAGATCGACGCGGCGACCGCCGCGAACACGATGAACAGAAGCGCAAGGCCGGGCGCCACCAGCCCGCGCGACAGCAGGCTCGCGGCTTCCTCGACGGAGGCGATCTTGTCGAGATCCTTGTCGAGCGTGTCCTTACGGGTGAGTTCGGCGGGAAGCGCCATGGGCTGATCCATCGAAGAGCGGACTTCGGACCGGATGTCGAGGATCCGGCCGGCGACAGGAAGCGCGATAGGGCAGATCACCCCGAGGGGCAACCTCTGCCGTTCCGTCTCACGGCGTCAGGCTGCGATTTGCCGTGGATTGGCGCCGAAGCGCTGGATCAGCTCGCCGAGATCCGGCTCGGCGACAAGCCTTGCGGCATCCGCGGCGCGAAACCACCGGCGCTTGCGTTTCTTCATCTCGGGCCACCTGTCGGCAAGCGCGTCGACCTCAAGCGGGAAGACATGCACCTCGCAATGCCATTCGAGGCCTGAATTCAGCACTTTGTCGTAGTAAAACGTGCCGGCCTCGCGCTCCGACACGCCGCCGGACAAACCAGCTTCCTCGGCCGCCTCGCGCGCCGCCGCCTCGCACAGCTTTTCGGAGGCTTCGGGCCAACCCTTCGGGAGGACCCAGCGGCCGGTGCCCCGGCTCGTGACCAGCAGGATCTCGACCTCGCCGCCGGACAGCCGCCAAGGAAGAGCGGCGACCTGGACCCGGCACGGCATGCCGCCAAAGAACTGGCGGGCGCGTTCCAAAAGTCTCCTGCGGGTCGAATAAGAGATCAACATTCCGGTGCTTCGATGGTGCCTTCTCGTTTGCCAGCTCACGAAACATACAGATAGTGCGCTGATAATAAAGCGCAAACCCTGCGCGAACCTTACGGTTTTCGCAGCCGCGGCCGGAGTTCAGCCGCGATGATCCTCCGAAATCGGCTTCTGGTATGTGAAGCCCATATCCCAGGGGAAGTAGATCCAGGTGTCCTGACTAACCTCCGTTATATAGGTATCGACCATCGGTTTTCCCTTCGGCTTGGCATAGACGGCGGCGAAATGCGCTTTCGGCAGCATCGCGCGCACGACGGCGGCCGTCTTGCCGGTGTCGGTCAGGTCGTCGACGATCAGGACGTTCTCGCCGTCGTTCTCGGTGAGCGAAGGCGTAACCTCCTTCAGAACGTTCAGTTCTCCCTGCGAGGTGTAGTCGTGGTACGAGGCCACCGAGACGGTCTCGATGACGCGGATGCCCAGCTCGCGCGAGATGATGGCAGCAGGCACCAGGCCGCCGCGCGTGATGCAGACGATCGCCTTCCACTGGCCACCATTAAGGCCGGCGAGCCGCCAGGCAAGCGCGCGTGCGTCGCGATGGAACTGGTCCCACGAGACCGGGAAGGCTTTTTCTGGCAGGGACATGGGACGCACTCCGCTTGGCTGGAATGCAGCCGGGATTAGCGGCAACTTTCCGAGATTCGCAAGGGTTTGCGCGCCATATCCAACGGGAATCGGGGCGAAATGCGATCAGGCGGGTGTGGCGATCGCTGTCAGCATGGCCTCGACCTCGCCTTTGGCCTTTGCAAGGCTTTCCGCCGAGCGCGAGCGCACGACGAGTTCGGTCCAGAACTTGCCGTCGAGATATTTCGGATAGGAGCCGATGATCGTGTCCGGATTGGCCTTCTGGATCTCGCCGAGCTGGGTGCCGATCGTGCCCTCGCCATAGGGGCAGTGAACCGTTTCGGACAGCATGACCGCGCCGCCGTGAAGCGTCGGGACGACGTTGTCGAGCATGGCCTGGAAGATCGCCGGAACCCCGGCCATGACATGCACGTTGCCGATGCGGAAGCCGGGCGCCAGCGAGACGGGATTGTCGATGTGGTCGGCGCCGACGGGCATGCGCGCCATGCGCTTGCGCGCCTCGGTGTAGTCGAGGCCGCGGGCGGCATAGCTCTCCTCGAGCATTTTATACGCCTTCGCGTCGTAGTCGCAGGGAACGCCGAAGGCTTTGGCGATCGAATCGGCTGTGATGTCGTCATGCGTCGGGCCGATGCCGCCGGTGGTGAAGACGTAGGTGTATTTTGTCCTCAGCGCGTTGACCGCCGCCGCGATCTCGTCCTCCTCGTCCGGGACGATGCGGACTTCCTTGAGGTCGATGCCGATGGCGGTCATCACGTCGGCGAGGTGGCCGATGTTCTTGTCCTTGGTGCGGCCGGAGAGGATCTCGTCCCCGATCACCATCATCGCGGCAGTCACGATTTCGCTCACGGCGCTGTCCTTTCGCTCGGCCAGCGTTTCGTAGCGCCGATGCGCGCGGCCGGCAATGGGTCGCAAACGGTGAACGATCTGTCGGCGACACCGTTGTTACACGAGAGGCGCCGAGGGGCTAAGTCATACCGAACCGCCGATCCCAAGCGGCGGACCACACACAGGAGATGACGATGGCAAAGGTACTGGTGCTCTACTATTCGAGCTGGGGCCACACGGAAGCGATGGCGAAGGCTGCCGCCGAGGGCGCGAAGGAAGCAGGCGCCACTGTGACGATCAAGCGCGTGCCGGAACTGGTTCCGGAAGCGGTGGCCAAGGCCGCCTACTACAAGCTCGACCAGGAGGCGCCGGTCGCCGAGCCGCTGGAGCTCGACCAGTACGACGGCATCGTGCTGGCGTTTGCCACCCGCTACGGCGCGATGGCGGCGCAGATGAAGAACTTCCTCGACCAGACCGGCCCGCTGTGGGCCAAGGGCGCGCTGCTCAACAAGGTCGCGACCGTGATGGCCTCGACCGCGACGCAGCACGGCGGCGCCGAGCTGTCGCTGGTCCAGGCGCAGTGGTCGCTGCAGCACCACGGCATGATCATCGTGCCGCTGAGCTACGCCTATCAGGGCCAGTCCGGCAACGACGTCGTGCGCGGTGGCTCGCCTTACGGCATGACCACCACTTCCGACACGGACGGCTCGCGGCAGCCTTCGGCGCAGGAACTGGAAGGCGCGAAGTTCCAGGGCAAGCGGCTGGCCGAGATCGCGATCAAGCTGCACGGCTGATCGCCTATAGTCATCACGGGATGCGGGCGGCTCCGGCCGCCCGTTTTCGTTTCCGGCGCCTGTTTCGCAGCTGCGAAAGATGAATTACCAATGCCGCGTCCCATGCGCGGAGCGGCATCTTGACCTCCATCCTTCTCTGGCTTGTCGTTCTCCTGCTGATCGCGGTGCTGGCGGTGGCGGGCTGGTATGTGTGGCGGACCCAGGCGATCGCGCGGCGGGCCGAGCGGCTGGTGCCGGCACGGGGCAGATTCGTCGAGATCGACGGCAACCGCATCCATTATGTCGAGGAAGGCGAGGGCAGGCCGATCCTGTTCGTGCACGGCTTCGGCGGCACGCTGCACCACTTCCGCCATCCGCTGTTCGGCGGCCGCATTCCCGGCTACCGGCTGATTGCGATCGACCGGCCGGGGGCGGGCTATTCGACGCGCGCGCCGGGAGCGAGTGCCGGCCTGCCGGCGCAGGCGGCGCTGATTGCAAAGTTCATCGACAAGCTCGGGCTGGAGAGGCCGCTGGTGGTCGGCCATTCGCTGGGCGGCATGATCACGCTGACGGTGGCGCTGAACCATCCGGAGAAAATCTCCGGCATCGTGCTGGTCTCGGCGCTGACCAGGCCGCGCGAGGGCATCCCGCCGGAGATGGCGCCGATCTACATCACCTCGCCGCTGAAGCGGTGGCTCGTCGCCAATACGGTGGCGATCCCCGCCGCGCTGAAGGTCGCGCCGCAGACACTCGCCTACGTCTTCGGGCCGCAGGAGACGCCGCAGGACTACATGACGGAGGGCGGCGGGGAACTGGGGCTGAGGCCCGGCCACTTCTACAACATGGTCGCCGATCTCGTCTCGGTGGGTGACGACATGCCGGCGCTGGCAAAGCGCTTCGAGGAGATCGACATGCCGGCGGGCATGGTGTTCGGCACGGCGGACAAGGTGCTGGACTGGCGCGAGCACGGCGAGACATTCGCGCCGCTTATCAAGGGGCTCGATTTCGAGACGGTCGAGGGTATCGGCCACCACCCGCAATACTGGGCGCGCGAACAGGTCATAGCGCTGATCAGGCGCGTGGCGGAGAAGGCGTTCGCGGCGTGAGTGGTGCGGGCGGCGGGGATCGAACCCGCATAGCCAGAGGCTGAGGGATTTTAAGTCCCTTGCGTCTACCAGTTCCGCCACGCCCGCATGGCGCGGTTTTCGTCGTTGTTTGAGTGGATTGCAAGCCGCGTTGCGCAGGTTTGCGAGCGTCTGGCCGCATCCGGCGCGCGGATTTGAGGGTCGACGTCGCTTGCTGATCTCAAGCGCTACGGGCTGTTACTCATCGCGCAACTTCATCCATGCCGGCGCATGGTCGCTCGCACCGTCTTCCCCGCGGGTGTTGCGGTCCACATTGGCATCGAGGAGGCGGTCGCGCAGGCTGGGGCTGAGCAGAAGGTGATCGAGCCGGAGGCCCGCGTCGCGCGGCCAGCGGTTCCGCTTGTAGTCCCAGAAGGAGTAGATGCGCTCGTTCGGATGGATCGAGCGCACGGCGTCGGTCCAGCTACGGCCCAGCAGCTTGCGGAAGGCGGCCCGGCTTTCGGGCTGGATCAGGGCGTCGTCGTCCCAGGATCTCGTCGGGTAGATGTCGATGTCGGTCGGCGCGACGTTGAAGTCGCCCGCAAGCACCACCGGTGCGCCGGACCTGCGGAGTGTGGTGGCGTGCCGGTGCAGGCGCGCCAGCCAGGCGAGCTTGTAGTCGAACTTCGGGCCGGGCTGGGGATTGCCGTTGGGCGCGTAAATCGAGGCGACGATAACGCCGTTGAACGCCGCCTCGATGTAGCGGGCCTGGCTGTCGGATGAGTCGCCTGGCAGGGCATCGCGGGTCAGCACCGGCTCGCGGCCGCGGGCGAGGATGGCAACGCCGTTCCACGTCTTTTGCCCGCGCCAGACCGCGCGGTAGCCGGCGTCCCGCAACGCATCGGCTGGAAAGTCCGCCTGCGTCGCTTTCAGCTCCTGCAGCGCCACTACGTCGGGATGCCGTTTCACCAGCCAGGCGAGTAGATTAGGCAGACGGCGGTTGACGTTGTTGATGTTGAAGGTCGCGATGAGCACGAGGACGAAACACGCCGGCGCCGCAAGTGTTCCGCGATCCGTCTTTAAACCGTGGCTAGTCGCCTGGGGCAGAGATCTCGACCACGTTGCGGCCGGGCAGTTCAATGGAGAATGTCTGGTCTCCGGCGAGTCGGGCCAGCGCCGGCCAGGCGGACGGCGCGAGGTTGATCCAGTCGAGCCGCTTTCCAATGCGGCCGGGCGGGTCGATGGTCTTCTCGGTCGCGCCCGACGGCCAGAGTTCGAACTCCTCCCAGACCTTGTCCATGTAAGCGACGAGGACGCGGAAGGCGCCGAGGAAGACCTCGACCTTCACCCAATGCGACGGATCGGGCGAGAAGACGACGCCGCCGGTCACCTCGGTGCCGGCGCGGCGGGCGGTGAAGGCCGCGGAGTGGATCCTGCCCTTCGATGAGGTTTCGCCGGGGACGATCTCCCAGCCTCCGGTCGCCAGCCACAGGGGCTCCCCGGCGACGCGGGTCGGGAAATCCGCGGCATAGAAGGCGGCGGCGAGGGCCGGGTCGTCGCCCTCGTCGGAGTTCAGGAACTCGAACTCGAACTTGCCCTTCAGCTTGAACTGCGGCTCGTCGGAGCCCATGCGGAACCAGCCGCCTGAGAAATAGAAGGGCAGCCAGGCGGGCGGGGTGTCGCTCATTCTTCCTCGACGAAGACTTCTTCGCGCTTCTTGCGTACGGAGGGCAGGAAGACGACGACGAGGACGAGGGCCGCCAACAGGAGCAGGCCGGCGCTGATCGGGCGGGTGACGAAGGTGGAGACGTCGCCGCGCGAGAGAATCATGGCGCGGCGCAGGTTTTCCTCCAGCAGCGGGCCGAGCACGAAGCCGAGCAGGAGCGGCGCGGGCTCGCAGCGCAGCTTGAGCAGGAAATAGCCGAGCAGCCCGAAGAAGGCGACGACGTAGAGGTCCCAGACGTTGGAGTTCACCGAATAGACGCCGATCGAGCAGAAGGCCATGATCGTCGGGAACAGCACGAAATAGGGGACTTTCAGCAGCTTCACCCACAGGCCGATGAGCGGCAGGTTGAGGATGATGAGGAGCAGGTTGCCGATCCACATCGAGGCGATGAGGCCCCAGAACAAGTCCGGCTTCTCGGCGGCGACATTGGGACCGGGCACGATGCCCTGGATGATCATCGCGCCGATCATCAGCGCCATGACCGGGTTGGCGGGGATGCCCAGCGTCAGCATCGGGATGAAGGAGGTCTGCGCGCCGGCATTGTTGGCCGATTCGGGTCCGGCGACGCCGGCGAGCGCGCCCTTGCCGAACTCCTCCGGGCGGTCGGAGGCGCGCTTCTCGATCGTGTAGGAAGCGAAGGCCGCCAGCACCGCGCCGTTGCCGGGCAGGATGCCGAGCGCGGAGCCGAGCGCCGTGCCGCGCAGGATGGGTGCCACCATGCGGCGGAAATCCTCACGCGTCGGCATCAGGCCGGTGACCTTGGCCATCAGCACCTCGCGGGTGCGCTCGTCTTCCAGGTTGCGCAGGATCTCGGCGATGCCGAACAGCCCGACGGCGATCGCGACGAAATTCAGCTGGTCGCCGAGCTGGGTGAGGCCGAAGTTGAGCCGCGGCGCGCCGGAGATGACGTCCTGGCCGACGAGGCCCAGCAGCAGGCCGAGCACCACCATGGCGATCGCCTTGACGACCGAGCCGTGGGCAAGCGCGACGGACATGATGAGGCCGACGATCATCAGCGAGCAGTATTCGGCCGCGCCGAACTTGAGCGCGATCGTGGTCAGCGGCGGGGCGAACAGGGCGATGAGCACGGTGGCGATCGTGCCGGCGACGAAGGAGCCGATCGCCGCGGTGGCGAGCGCCACGCCGGCGCGGCCCTTGCGCGCCATCTGGTAGCCGTCGATGGCCGTGACGGCGGAGGAGGATTCACCCGGCATGTTGATGAGGATCGCCGTGGTCGAGCCGCCGTACTGGGCGCCGTAGTAGATGCCGGCGAGCATGATGAGCGAGGAGACCGGATCGCCGATCTGGAAGGTGATCGGCAGAAGCATGGCGATGGTGGCCGTGGCACCGATGCCGGGCAGCACGCCGATCAGGGTGCCGAGAAGCACGCCGATCAGGCAGAAGCCGATGTTGTAGAGGGTGGAGGCGGTGGCGAAGCCAAGCGCGAGGTTGGAGAAGAGATCCATCGTTGCGCCTCCTAGAACCGCAGCCAGGGGCCGAAACGCTGGAAGGGTAGGCCGAGCCCGTAGCTGAAGACGATCATCGAGAAGACCGCCAGCGCGAAGGAGAGAAGGAGCGCCATCCACCAGTTCATCCGGTAGGAGGCGAAGGAGGCGAAGAGCGACGTCACGAAGACGGCGGGCACGAAGCCGAGGCCGCGCACGGTGAGGCCGAAGATCAGCGGCGCGAGCAAGATGAAGACCATGCCGCGCCAGGCGATCCTTCCGACCGGCTCGCCCTCAACGCGCAGGGCCTGCACGAGGATGATGGCGCCGAGCAGGATCAGCAAGGCGGAGAGCACCAGCGGCAGGCCGCCGGGGCCGATTCTCAGCCAGGTGCCGAGATCGACCTCGAGCGACTGGTAGCCGAAGACGAGGCCGGCAAGGATGAAGAACGCGCCGCAGACGACGTTCGTGCGGTCGATACCACGAGTGTCCATCGCTGTTGTCCCCGGCGGTCATTGCCGCCCCGGATGGAAGGAAGGTGGAGGAGGGGCGGCCGGAGCCGCCCCTGCGAAGCGTCAGTCGGCGTACTGGCCGGCGGCCTCGATGATCGGCTTCCAGCGGGCGATCTCGCTTTCGAGCTTGGCCTTGAGCGCGGCCGGCGTGGCGTCGGCCTCGGGCGACGGCGTGGTGCCGAGCTCGGCGAAGCGGGCGACGACGTTTTCGTCCTTGAGCGCGACCTGAAGCGCCTTCGACAGCTTCTCGGTGACGTCGGCGGGGGTGCCCTTCGGCGCGTAGATGCCGTGCCAGATGCCGACCTGCATGCCGGGCAGGCCGGCCTCGTCGGTGGTCGGAAGATCGGGAAGCACGTCGAGGCGCTTGGCAGTCGTCACCGCATAGGCCTTGATGGTGCCGCCCTGGATCTGCTTGGTCGTGTTGGTGGTCTGGTCGCACATGATGTCGACCTGGCCGCCGAGCAGATCGGTCATGGCAGGACCGGTGCCCTTGTAGGGGACGGTGACCAGCGGGGTGCCGATCGCGGTCATGAACAGCATGCCGCAGAGATGCGAGGCCGCACCGATGCCGGCATTCGCCACCGTCACCGTGTCCTTGTTCGCTTTGGCGTAGTCGACCAGGCCCTTGAGATCGGCGGGCTCGAGGTCCTTGCGGGCAACGATGGTCATCGGCACTTCGGTGACGAGGCCGACATATTCGAAGGCACCCAGCGTATCGTAGGCAAGCTTGCGGTAGAGCGTGGCGCTTGTAGCCATGCCGATGTGGTGGAGCAGCAGCGTGTAGCCGTCCGGATCGGACTGCGCGACGCGGCCGGCACCCAGCGTGCCGCCGGCGCCGCCGACGTTCTCGACCACGACCTGCTGGCCGAGATCCTTCGACATCGATTCGGCGACGAGACGCGTCACGGTGTCGGTCGGCCCACCGGCCGCGAACGGAACCACGATCGTGATCGGGCGCTCGGGGTATTCGGCGAGCGCCGAGAGCGTCGACATCGACAACATGGCGGCCGCGCCGAGCGCGGTAACGATCTTCTGCATGGATTTCCTCCCGAGTGTGCTGAAAGCCCTCCGGTGCACAGATCCTCCCGGCACCGACTATGAAAGTGCAATAGCCGACGGATCGGACGAATAAACAACCCCATGTCGGCGGCGATCGACGTTTCCGCATATTTTCGGCCGACGATGGGTGGATATCGTAACATCGCGGCTACCTCGTGGGTGAATCACCACCCAAGACGACACGTCAGCGGGATTGACGGAGCCCACGCCGCTACAGGTCAGCCTTGTCCAGCCCGTATTTCTGCATCTTCTCGTAGAGTGTCTTGCGCGAGATGCCGAGCGACTCGTAGACCGGCTTGAGGCTGCCGCGATGGGCGCGCAGTGCGCTCGCGATCACGCCGCGCTCGAACTCCGCCACCCGCTCGGCGAGCTTTTCTTCGCCTTGGCCGGCGATCGCTTCGCCCGCCGGCGTCGCGCCGAGACCGAGGACGTAGCGGTCGGCCGCGTTGCGCAATTCCCGCACATTGCCCGGCCAGTCGCGCCGGGCAAGAGCGGCGATGACCGACGGCGGCACCTCGGCAGCCTCGCGGCGATAGCGGCCCGCAGCCTCGGTGACGAGCTGCAGGAAGAGGAGCGGCACGTCGTCCCGCCGCGCGGCCAGCGATGGCATGCGCAGCGTCACGACATTGAGACGGTAGAACAGGTCAGCGCGGAAGCGGCCGGCCGCGACCTCGGCCTCCAGGTCGGCCTTGCTGGTGGCCACGAAACGCACGTCGAGCTGGACGGCGTCGTTGGAGCCGAGGCGGGTGACGGCGCGGTCCTGGATGACGCGCAGCAGCTTGGCCTGCAGGTCGATGGGCATGGAGCCGATCTCGTCGAGCAACACGGTGCCGCCGCGCGCATGCTCGAACTTGCCGAAGCGGGCGCGCAGCGCGCCGGGAAAGGCGCCTGCCTCGTGCCCGAACAGTTCGCTCTCGATGAGCGTGTCGGGAAGGGCGGCGCAGTTGATCGCCACGAAGGGGCTGCTGGCGCGCCCGCTGAGATCGTGCAGCGCGCGCGCCGCCACTTCCTTGCCGGTGCCGGTGTCGCCGATGATGAGCACGTCGGCATCCGTCGCTGCCACGGCGCGCAGCCGGTAGCGCAGGTCGATCATCGCCTGCGTGCGCCCGGGCAGGCGCGCCTCCAGGTCGTCGCGCTTGCCGGCGGCCGCGCGCAGGAGCCGGTTTTCCAGCACCAGCCGGCGGCGGTCGGTGGCGCGCGCCGCCATGTCGGCAAGCTGCTGGGTGGTGAACGGCTTCTCCATGAAATCGTAGGCGCCCTCTCGCATCGCCTTGACCGCGAGCTGCACGTCGCCGTGCCCGGTGACGAGAATGACCGGGATATCGGGATCGATGTCGCGGACATGCGCCATCAGCGTCATCCCATCCATGCCTGGCATGCGGATGTCGCTGACGAGCACGCCGTTGAAGCCCGGGCTGACGAAATCCAGCGCCCGTTCCGCCGAGGCGAAGTCGCGGACGACGAACCCCGCCAGGTCGAGCGACTGGGCGGTGGAGCGCCGCAGCTCCTCCTCATCGTCGACGAGCAGGACGACCGGCGCGCTCATTCCGCCGCCTCGCGCACGGAGGGCCTGGCCGCATCGAGCTCGATGGCGAAGACCGCGCCGCCGTCGGGATGGTTGGAGGCGGAGACCGAGCCGCCGAAATCCTTGACGATGTTGTAGGAGATCGACAGGCCGAGACCGAGACCCTTGCCGACGCCCTTGGTGGTGAAGAACGGGTCGAAGATGCGCTCGGCGATGGCGGGCGCGACACCGGGCCCGTGATCCCTGACGCTGATCGTGACCCGGCCGCCTTTCTTCCGCGCGGTCAGTTCGATCGTCCTTTCGTCCAGGCCCTCCACCGCGTCGGCGGCGTTGGAGATGATGTTGACGAGCACCTGCTGCAGCCTGACGGCGCCGCCGCGGACCGAAAGCGGCACGGGGCCGAGATCGACCTTCAGCGTCGCGTCGGCCGCCTTCAGGCGCCAGGCAACGATTTCTGCCGTGTCGGCGACTACCTCGGCGAGATCGACGGGGCCGAGCTTCTCGTTCGGCTTGCGGGCGAAGTTGCGCAGGTGGCGGCTGATCGAGGCCATGCGGTCGGTCAGGGCCGAGATGCGCGTGACATTGTCCCGTGCCTCGGCGATGCGGTCGCGCTCGATCAGGATGGCGGCGTTGTCGGCATAGGTCTTCACCGCCGCCAGCGGTTGGTTGAACTCGTGGCTGAGGGCCGCCGACATCTGCCCGAGCGCGGCGAGCTTGCCCGCCTGCACCAGGTCCGACTGCGTCTTGCGCAATTGCTGTTCGGTGGCGCGGCGCTCGGCGACCTCGGTCTCCAGCTGGCGGTTGACCTGGGCGAGGTCGGCGGTGCGTTCGGCGACGCGCCGCTCAAGTTCGGCCTGCGCGGTGCGCTGCAGCTCCATGCGCTCGGCAAGCCGCGCGCGCCGCTGCAGCACGATCGCGGCGAGGAGGGCGGCGAGGCCGAGCACGAGAACGGCGACGGCGATGCTGACATAGGTCTGCGCATAGGCAGACGCGGTGTCCGTCAGCACGCTCACGGTCCAGCCTGCATTCTGCATGGCGGCGGAGAGGACGAGATATTCCGTGCCCTTGCCGTTCATGTCGACGTTCATCAGCACGTGCTCGTCGAGGCTGCCGCGGCGCACCGGCAGCTCGCGCAGCGTCGCGTTGGCGTAGCGGCGCGATTCGGTCGTGCGCGCCAAGCGGTCGGGCGTGATCGGCAGCAACCCGGCATACAGCCAGTCCGGACGGCCGGACATGAAGATGATGCCTTCGGGGTCGGTCACGATGATCTCGTGGTCGCCGCCCTTCCAGGACGCCTCGATGGCGTCGAGGTCGACCTTGAAGACGACCACGCCCAGGACTTCGCCATCGATGCGAACAGGGGCAGAGAAATAATAGCCGCGCTTGAGCGACGTCGTGCCGAGGGCGAAGAACCGCCCGGCGCGGCCCGCGATCGCATCCTGAAAATAGGGGCGGTAGGAGAAGTTCTCGCCGACGAAGGACAGGGGCCCGTCATAGTTGCTGGCGGCCACCGTGTCGCCGCTGGGCACCATGACATAGATGTCGGACGACTGGAGGAGTGCGTTGATCTCCTTCAGATAGCGGTTCGCCTCGGTGCGCAGCGCCTCGTTGGCCGGGTCGGCGACCAGTGACTTGATGTCGTCCTGGTCGGCGATCAGGGGCGGCAGCGCCTCGAAGCGTCGCATGTGACCGTCGAGGGCCGCGACGGCGAGCCGAAGCGTGGTCTGGCCGCGCGCGGCCGCGTCGTCGAGATAGAAGCGGATGGCGATGCCGCTGCCGACGAGCGCGACGGTGCCCGCCATCAGCAGGGCGGCCATCGTCGCCAGAAGCCATCTTGTGCCTGTACCCTGCGTCGTCACGCTGTCGCCTCGACATGGAGGAACTGCAAATATATCGCGCGGCATGCGGCTGACAATCGACGTCGGCGCCTTCCCCTCTGGCGCCGCGCCGCACGGCTTGGCAAGCTCGCGCAAACAGGAGTCGCGTCATGACAACGTCTTTCCATCCGCCCAAGCCGCGCGCGCTGATGGCGCCGCTTTTGGTCGACGTCGCGACCGGGCGCAGCCATGCCGACGTGGTGGTGCGGGACGGACGATGGGTCAACGTCCACTCCGGCGAGATCATCCCCGGCACGGACCTCGCCATCATCGGCGGGCGTTTCGCCTATTGCGGGCCGGATGCGAGCCACGCGATCGGGCCGAAGACGATCGTCGTCGACGCCGCCGGCCGCTATCTGGTGCCCGGCCTGTGCGACGGCCACATGCATGTCGAGAGCGGCATGGTGACGGTGACCGAGTTCTGCCGCGCGGTCATTCCGCACGGCACGACCTCGATGTTCGTCGACCCGCACGAGATCGCCAACGTGCTGGGGCTGGAAGGGGTGCGGCTGATGCACGACGAAGCGGTGGCGATGCCGGTCAACGTGCATGTGCAGATGCCGTCCTGCGTGCCGTCGGCGCCGGGGCTGGAGAACAACGGGGCGACTTTGGACGAGCGGGACGTGGCCGAGGCGATGACCTGGCCGAACATCATCGGGCTCGGCGAGGTAATGAATTTCCCCGGCGTCTCGAACAACGACCGGCTGATGGTGGCGGAGATCGCCGAGACGGTGAAGGCGGGCAAGGTGGTGGGCGGGCACTATGCCTCGCCCGACCTGGGGCTCCCCTTCCACGGCTATGTCGCGGGCGGGCCGGAGGACGACCACGAGGGCACGCGGGCCGAGGATGCGATCGCGCGGGTGCGGCAGGGCATGAAGGCGATGCTGCGGCTGGGCTCGGCCTGGTACGACGTGGCGGCGCAGGTGAAGGCGGTGACGGAACAGGGCATCGACCCGCGCAACTTCATCCTCTGCACGGACGACTGCAATGCCGGTACGCTGGTGAATGACGGCCACATGAACCGCGTGGTGCGCCATGCGATCGCGCAGGGGCTGAAGCCGATGACGGCGATCCAGATGGCGAGCCTCAACACGGCGCAGCATTTCCGCGTCGACCGCGACCTCGGTTCGATCGCGCCCGGGCGGCTGGCGGACTTCCTGATCGTGTCGGACCTGGCGCAGCTCACCATCGACGAGGTGTGGGGCCGGGGGGTGAAGCTGGCGGAAGAGGGCAAGCTTCTGGTCGAGATCCCGCCCTACGACTATCCGCAAAAGGCGAAGCAGACGGTGAAGGTCGGCGGCAGGAAGACGGCCGCCGAGTTCGACGTCGCGGCACCCAAGGGAGCGAATTCGGTGAGGGTGCGCGCGATCGGCGTGGTGGAGAACCAGGCGCCGACCAAGGCGCTGGAGGTGGATCTGCCGGTCGAGAACGGGCTAGTGGCGATGGACCGCAAGGCCGACATCTGCCAGATCGCGGTGGTGGAGCGGCATCGGGCGACCGGGCAGGTGGTGAATGCCTTCGTCTCGGGCTTCCGCTATGCCAAGGACTGTGCGGTGGCATCGAGCGTGGCGCATGACAGCCACCAGATTATCGTCGTGGGCACCAACAAGGCAGACATGGCGGCCGCCGTGAACCGGCTGTCGGAGATCGGCGGCGGCGCGACGGTCTATTCCGGCGGCAAGGAGCTGGCGACAGTCGAACTGCCGATCGCCGGGCTGATGTCGGACGAGCGAGCGGAGATCGTGGCGGAAAAGGCGGAGCGGCTGAAGCAGGCGATGATCGACTGCGGCTGCACGCTGAACAATGCCTTCATGCAGCATTCGCTGCTTGCGCTGGTGGTGATCCCGGAACTCAGGATCTCGGACGTCGGGCTGGTCGACGTGCGGACCTTCGAGAGGGTCGACCTGTTCGTTTGAAAGCAGCGGAGACCGGACGGCCTCCCTACTGGTTGAGCACCATGTTGAAGACCCTGAACGGCGTGGTGATGATCACTTCCGCCGCCGTGCCGACGCCACGCGCCAGCAGCGCGGGCGCTTCCGCGACGTCGGTCTCACCTGTGAACTTGTCGCCCTGGCGCAGCCGCTCGCCAAGCATGGTGACGAGGGTGGGATTGTCGGCAAACTTGGTGTGGTTGTAGCTGTCGCCGGCTTTCACCTGGGTGAGGTCGACCACGACCAGGCCGAGATCGGCGATCTCCCTTGCGTCGCGATACTCGCCGAGCCGCGGCTGCTGACCGGCGATCAGGCTGGAGAAGCGAAGCGCCTTGTCGTCGTCGGACAGGAGCACGAAGAATGGCCGGTCCGGCACGCCGTAGCGCCGCATCTGGCTCTTGAACACGTCGACGTCGATGTCGGGGGAGGCGAGAATGACATCGCCGAGCCGGCCGCCGATGTCGCGATCGCCGGCGATCGCGAGGCTGCGCAGCGTCTCCATCGTCAGCCACGTGCCCATGGAGTGGGCGACGATGTCGATGCTCCTGATGCCGGATTTCGCCAACGAGCGCAGCAGTTCCTCCAAGGCGTCGCGGGCAGCGTTGGCGCTGTCGCGGTCGTAGACGTAATCGACCGCGCGGCCGGCGGAGGCCCAGGTGAACAGGATCGGCGCGCCGTCGTAGCCGGAATCGTGCACGATCTGCGTTGCACGGTAGACGGCGGCGTCGAAGGGGGTCTTGTAGCCGTGGACGAAGACGAGGACACGGCCGCCGTCGCGCCGCGCCGCATCGTTCACATGACTGGAAAAGGTGGAAATCCCGTCATAGGCAGTGATCGACCGGGCGGTGAAGTAGCGGGAGGGGTCGGGACTCTTGCCTTTCGGCTTTTCCAGCCCGCCGACCTTATGGATTGCCGGTACCGAGACATCGATGCGCGCGAAGGCATGCTCCTGGGAACGCCGGCCGTCGAACACGGCCTTCGGGTTGTCCGCCTTGCGACGGGTGGTGGCGATATAAATCTCGTGCGTCGCCGCCACGCCCTTCTGGGAAACGACGGGAGGATCGAAGAACAGCGGGCGCTCAGGGGCTGTGTTGCAACCGGACGCGAGGAGCGCCGCCGCCAGGACGGCGGCGGTTAACCGCCAGGAACGCGAGCCGACAGACGCCATCACTGTACCACACCCAGACGCTTCCCCTATGCCCAAGGGGTTGGATAGCGGTACGAGCCCCTGCCGTCCAGCCGGGACTGGCGCTGCTCACCTGCTCCAGAAGGCGGGTGAGAAGATGACGAGCACAACGAGGATTTCGAGGCGCCCGAGAAGCATCAACACCGAGAGGATCCATTTCGCTGTGTCGGGCAGGCTGGAATAGTTGCCGACCGGCCCGACGATGTCGCCAAGTCCGGGGCCGACATTGGTCATGCAGGCCAGCGCGCCGGTGAGCGCCGTGACGAGATCGAGCCCGGTGGCAGAGAGAAGCAGCGTGCCAATCATCCAGATCATGAAGAAAGAGGCGATGAAGAGCACGACTGCGCGCTGCATGCCGTCCGGCACGCTGCGGTCGCCGTAGCGGACCGGATGGATGGTGTTGGGATAGACGAGGCGGCGCACGCCGTTGGCGAGAAGCTCGAACAGGATCAGGAACCGGTAGGCCTTAATGCCGCCCGAGGTGGACCCCGAGCAGGCGCCGAGGAAGGTGGCGACGAAGATGCAGGCGACGGCGAACGGACCCCATTTGGTGTAGTCGTCGCTGGCGAAGCCCGTCGTGGTGATGATCGACATGAAATTGAAGGTCGAGTGTGTCAGCGCGTAGAAGAAGGGGACGCCGGTCGAGACGCGCAGATAGATCGCCACGGCGACCGCAAACACGACGCAATAGCCGAGAAAGACCTTGATCTGCGGGTCGCCGAGCGCATCGACACGGCCGCGGACGGCGAACAGGATCATGATCGAGAACGGCAGGCCGCCGATGAACATGAAGGCCGAGCCGGTCCACAGGATGGCTGGGTTGTCGCCGTAGCGTGCGAAGGAGGTGTCGTGCGTGGAGAAACCTCCGGTCGCGAGCGTCGACATCGCATGGTTGATCGCGTCGAAGATCTGCATGCCAAAGGCGACGTAGATCAGTGCGCAGGCGGCCACGAGCACCGTGTAGATCACGATCAGGCTCATCGTGAAGGTCGCGAGCCGCTCGAAGGGCCGATCCGCGATGTCGGACGATTCGATGCGGAAATAGGTGATGCCGCCGATGTTGAGGAAGGGCAGCAGGAACAGGCCGAGCGCGATGACGCCGAGCCCGCCCATGTAGTTGAGCAGCGAGCGCCAGAGCAGCAGGCCGGGCGGAGCATTGTCGAGGCCGTTGATGACCGTTCCACCCGTGGTGGTGATGCCGGAGACCGATTCGAAAATGGCGTCCGCCAGCGACAGGTCCATCGACGGCGTGGCCAGAAGCGGGATCGCGCCGGCCACCGCCATGGTGATCCACAGCATGTTGACGAGAAGGAAGCCGAAGCGCGTGTTGGCCGGCGGCGGGCGCCCCTGCGTGGCGAGTGCGACGGCGAGCGACAGGCCGCCGAGGAAGAACGCGCAGAAGGCAAACACCTTCCAGTCCTCGTTGCCGTAGAACAGATCGACCGCGGCCGGGATCAGCATCGCCAGCGACAGGTAGATCGCGAAGACGGCGGAGATGTGGATGGCAGCGCGGATGGAAAGAGAGTGCACCGTGTGGCCTTGCGAAATCCGCCGCCGGGCGGGCGGCGGCGCGGAAGGTGGCTTCCATAGCCCGAATATGCAATAGGGCGCGGCTTGAACCAACAGTTTTGGGAAAGCGCGATGGCGACGGCATTCATCGAGGGCGTGGAGCGAGCCACAGCCGAGGTGAGGGCGCTGTTCGCGCCGACGCCGCTGCAGGAGAACGACCACCTCTCGCGCAAGTTCGGCGCCCGCGTGCTGCTGAAGCGCGAGGACCTGTCGCCGGTGCGCTCCTACAAGATCCGCGGCGCGTTCAACTTCTTCCGCAAGGCGCTGTCGGGCGGCTCGAAGGCGGAACTGTTCGTCTGTGCCTCAGCCGGCAACCACGCGCAGGGCTTCGCCTATGTCTGCCGGCATTTCGGCAAGCGCGGCGTGGTGTTCATGCCGGTGACGACGCCGCAGCAGAAGATCGACAAGACGCGGATCTTCGGCGGCGAGTTCGTCGAAATCAGGCTGGTGGGCGACTTCTTCGACGACTGCTACCGCGCCGCGATCGCCTTCGCCGAAGCCGAGAAGGGGCTGATGGTGCCGCCGTTCGACCATCGCGACATCATCGAGGGCCAGGCGACGGTGGCGCAGGAGATCGCCGCGCAGATGCCGAAGGGCAGGGTGCCCGACATGGTGATCATCCCGGTGGGCGGAGGCGGGCTCTCGGCGGGGCTGACGCGCTATTTCCGCGATGCGGGCTGGACGTCGCGCTTTGTCTTCACCGAACCCGCCGGCGCGCCCAGCCTGCGCGAGACGCTGGCGCATGGCCGGCGGACGAAGCTGGAGACGGTCGACAATTTCGTCGACGGCGCCGCGGTGGCCGAGATCGGCCGGGAGCCGCTGAAACACCTGAAGGATTTCCCGGCAGACGCCGTGAAGCTGGTGCCGGAGAACCGGCTCTGCTCGACCATCCTCGAAATGCTCAACATCGAGGGCGTGGTTCTGGAGCCGGCGGGCGCGCTGGCGATCGACACGCTGAAGGATTTTTCGCGCAAGGAGCTGAAGGGCAAGACGGTTGTATGCATCGTCTCGGGCGGCAATTTCGACTTCGAGCGCCTGCCGGACGTGAAGGAGCGGTCGCTCCGCTACGAGGGGCTGAAGAAGTATTTCGTCTTCCGCTTCCCGCAGCGGCCAGGCGCGCTGCGCGCGTTCCTCGACCTGCTCGGCCCCGAGGACGATATCGCGCGGTTCGAGTATCTGAAGAAGTCGGCGCGCAATTTCGGCTCGGTGCTGATCGGCATCGAGACCAAGGACCGCAAGAATTTCGACCTGTTGCGGCATCGCTTCGACGCGGCCGGCTGGGCCTATCAGGACATCACCGAGAACGAGACTCTGGCGGGCCTGCTGATATGACGAAGACGGTCTACATCCTGCTGTTCCGCGGCGTGGGCGGGGCGACGCAACTGCCGGTAAAGCCGTTGCGCGAGAAGCTGACCGAGGCGGGGTTCGAGAGAGCCGCGACCTATATCAACAGCGGCAATGCGCTGCTGGTGAGCGGCAAGGGCCGCGAGACCGTGCGCAAGGAGGTCGCGGCGATCTGCAAGGCGGAATTCGGCTTCGACAAGGACATCCATGTCGTAACGCGGGAGGAGTGGGCGGAACTTATCGCGAAGAACCCATTCCCCGGCGCGGCGGAGGTGCCGAAGTTCCTGCACGCGGCGGTGCTGGCGGGCGACCCGCCCAAGGGCGCTGTGGAGAAGCTGCGCGAGGTGGCGAAGGAAGGCGAGCGGATCGAGGTGGTGGACCGCGTCGCCTATCTCCACACGCCGCACGGCTTCGGCACGTCGAAGCTGGCGGAGAAGTTCGACAAGGGCATCGGTGTGGCGAACACGGCGCGCAACTGGAACACGGTGGCGAAGCTGATGGAGATGGCGGAAGGGATGGGCTAAGCTACGCTACGCTACGCGATTTTTCTCCATAGCTGCCAACCACTCAATCACGCTCTCTGGCAGATTCATCCTCTTTGCCGCGTTGACCTGGCGAGAGGGTTCGAAGCGAAAGTCCTTGGTTTGGATAGCTCTCTCGCCCATTTCCATCATTAGATGTGTGAATTGCTGCATGTTAATCGCTGTGATTTCATGGGGCGGCTTTAAGGGGGAGCCGACTAAGAATGTCAAATTGTTCAGCACCATGACCTCGTCGAACTTGTCGCGAAGCTGGTCGAACGATAGACCCCTAAGATAAGGGTTTCGTCGGTATTCTGTCCGCCAGCGTTCGTGGCGTGGTGCGGTATCGGGAACATGGTCGATTGCATCGAACTTTTCAAACCCAAGTTCACTCTCTACGAAGTGTGCCCCATTCCATTCCGCCCAACGACGAGCGAAGTAGGACGCAACTTCACCTTTCCAAGGTGCATTGATAACGCTCTGGCCCTCTATGAGCAGTGTGGGAAATGCGATGCGACCGTCGACAATAGTGGCGTGACGCTCTGTCATATAGATAATCAGGTCAACATGTCGGTAAAGGAGTTTTTCTCCGCTATATCGCCTTAGGGCGTGAGATAAGATAAAGGATATTGTTGTTGGATCGTATATTTCGTGGTCCTCATTTACTAACAGGATCGCTCCAACCACATTCCGTCTTGGGAAATTTGCGTAGTGAGCTTCAAGCTGATGGTTGGCCTTCTTCAGATGGTTGATCGCCGCGCGTCCTATACGTTCCGCGACACGCCTGCGGAGACCCTCGGGATCGTTGGTATGCTTCAGAAATGAATCGATTGGCGCTGATCCTAGGAACTTAGGCCAATCTTCACGGTCCTGCAATTCATCCAATAAGTTATCGATGCGACCCGAAGCGCCTTCTTCCAGCGTTTTGAGTTCGATAGCGAGCAATCCGCCAAGACAGGAATAGTCGACACGGCGTTCGTTCGGAGCTTGCAGATCGTCAAGTGGAATCCCACGCAGCGCGCTTTTGAGAAAGAGTTCAACGCGCGGAGTTAGCCGCGGGATTGTTCCTGTCCTTTCGATGCGCATGTCGTTTTGATCTTTATTCTGAATCGGTGACCAATGGTATTGAGCATGAAGCGAATAAACTGCTGTAGTCTTTGGATAGCGCTTCAGGTGCCGTTGGCCAAGCCTCGCAGGTAACTCGCATTCGGAATAGTAGTGAGTGGTGAGAAACGACCAAACTGCTGCCTACCTTTTCCCATTGCCTTTTCCCCACAAATCCCCCATATGCCGCTGCATAGGCGCTTGGGCCGGACTTCAAGACCATCTTGGCCGGCTTTCTCCCATGAGACCTCGTCGCGTCTGTTTCGCCCTGTCCTCGGACGGCCGGCGGACAAGCCCCGCGGCATGATGCATGCGGGCGCGACAGCGCAAACGAGCGGGTTTTCCGCCGCCTTGTCGTTTCACACAGATCCCTGACGGTCGGGTTGCGCCCCGGGTCCGTCTCTGCGCGCGGCCGATGGCGGCCGCCGAAAGAAGAGTATTTTGAACACCGAAACCACCACTGAAACCAATATCGCCGAGACCGGATTCGCCGCGCTCGGCATCACCGGCAACCTGTTGAAGGCGACCGTCGCGTCGGGCTTTACCGAGCCGAAGCCGATCCAGGTCAAGGCGATCCCGCCGCATCTGGCCGGTCGCGACATCATCGCGATTGCGCAGACCGGCTCGGGCAAGACGGCGGCGTTTTCGCTGCCGATCCTGACCAAGATCATCGCCATCGGCGCCAAACGGCTGCCGAAGACGGCGCGCGCGCTGATCCTCGCGCCGACCCGCGAACTCGCGGTGCAGATCGAGGACACGATCAAGGTGCTGGCCAAGGGCCTGCACATTTCGACCGCCCTGGTGCTGGGCGGCGTGTCACGCAACAGCCAGGTCAAGAAGATGCAGGGCGGCGTCGACATCCTGATCGCCACGCCCGGCCGGCTGACCGACCTCGTCCGCGAGGGCGAGGTGAAGCTCAACGAGACGCGCTGGCTGGTGCTCGACGAGGCGGACCGGATGCTCGACATGGGCTTCATCAACGACGTGCGCCGCCTGTCGAAGGCAACGCATCCCGAGCGGCAGACGGCACTCTATTCGGCGACCATGCCGGACGAGATCGCCGAACTGGCGAAGTCGCTGCTGAAGAACCCGGTTCGCGTCGAGGCGGCTCCGCCGTCGACCACGGCGACCGAGATCAAGCAGGGCCTGGTCATCGCGCGGCTCAAGCAGAAGCGGCAGGTGCTGTCCGCCATGCTGGCCGACGAGAAGATGAAGTCGGTCATCGTCTTTGCCCGCACCAAGCACGGCGCCGACCGCGTGACCCGCGACCTCGAGCGCGACGGCTTCAACGCCGCCGTGATCCACGGCAACAAGTCGCAGAATGCCCGCCAGAGGGCGCTGAACGACTTCCGCGACGGTTCGGTTCGCATCCTGGTGGCGACCGACATCGCCGCGCGCGGCATCGACGTGCCCGGCATTTCGCATGTCGTGAACTTCGATCTGCCGGACGAGCCGGAGAGCTATGTCCACCGTATCGGCCGCACGGGCCGCAACGGCGCCGACGGCGTGGCGATCACGCTGTGCGATCCGGCCGAGTTCGCCAAGCTGCGCGCGGTCGAGCGGATCACCCGCATGAAGATCGCCGTCATCGCCGATCACACCGACCAGCCAGACCCGGCCGTCAACAAGAACGAGCCGCGCGAGGCGCCGTATCGCGACCCGCGTGCAAAGCCGCGCCAGGACAACGGAAACGGGGGCAATCGCAACCACAAGGGCGGCGGCAATCGCAACGCCCAGGGCAAGCCCGGCGGCGGTGCGCCGGCCGGCGAGCGCAAGCCGTTCCGCGGCAAGCGCCGCGGTTTCGGATCGAAGCCCGCCACCCGCGCGGCCTGATCCCGGACCCGTTCCGGTCCAGCCTGCTGACCCAACCGACGGCCGCCTTGCGGGGCCGTTGGCACATTGATGCCCGCACGGTCATCGTTTACCCCGGAAGCACACAGGCGGCCGCAGAGCCGTCGATACGAACCGGGAAACGCATCCATGGCGGGCATCGCTGCGCTGACGGCGGCCTATGTGCTGTCGCAATTCTTTCGCTCCTTTCTCGCGGTGCTGACGCCGGCGCTGATCTCTGAGCTCGGGGCGACGAAAGCCGAGCTGTCGATGGCGTCGGGCGCATGGTTCATCGCCTTCGCGCTGATGCAGTTCGTCGTCGGCGTGTCGCTCGACAGGTTCGGCCCGAAGCGCACCGCGGCGATCCTGCTCGGGCTTTGCGGCGGCGCCGGCGGGCTGATCTTCGCCTCGGCCACCGCGCCCTGGATGATCACGCTCGCCATGGTGCTGATCGGCATGGGCTGCGCGCCGGTGCTGATGGCTTCGGTGTTCATCTTCGCGCGCGAATTTCCGCCGGCGCGGTTCGCGGTGCTGACCTCGACGCTGATCGGCGTTGGTTCGGCCGGCAACGTGTTCGGTTCGTCGCCACTTGCCAACGCGGCGGAGGCATTCGGCTGGCGCTGGGTGATGCTTGGGCTCGTCGTGGTGACCGTGGCCGTCGCGCTGGCGATTGCCGCCTTCGTGCGCGATCCGGAAAAGCTCGAGACCGAGCACGCAGACACCGGCTTCTCCGGCTATCTCGACCTGCTGCGGCTGAGGGTGCTGTGGCCGATCATTCCGCTGACGGCGATCAACTATGCGCCGGCCGTGGGCATACGCGGGCTCTGGGCCGGGCCCTATCTCGCGGACGTCTATGGCGCCACCGCAATCGTCATCGGCCAGGTGACGCTGTTCATGGCGCTCGCCATGGTGGCAGGCAATTTCCTCTACGGGCCGCTCGACCAGTTCTTCCGCACCCGCAAATGGGTCGCGGTGGTCGGCAACAGCCTGAGCCTCTGCGCCATCCTGTGGCTGGCGCTGCATGCGGGCGAGGGCATCTTCGCGGATGCGGTTGTGCTGGTGCTGATCGGCGTGACCGGAGCGAGCTACGGGCTGTTGATGGCGCATGCGCGCGCCTTCCTGCCGATGCACCTGACGGGCAGGGGTGTCACCCTGATGAACTTCTTCTCGATCGGCGGGGTGGGCGTGATGCAGTTCGTCACCGGCGCGGTGGTGACTGCGTCGACAGTGCCGGGCGATCCGCTGGCGGCCTATCGCACGCTGTTCGTCTTCTACGCCGCAATGCTGGCGGCCGCCCTCATCGCCTATCTGCCGGCTCGCGACGCGAAGCCCGCGGCCTGAGGCGCAGAGTCAGGTTCCAAGCCCAAACGATTTGATCCATTCGACAATCCGGGCTGCGAGCGGATCGGTCATCTTCGGCGAGAAGGCGTCGCCGGCAAGCACGTGGCTGGATGGATCGCCCGGATCGTCGACGGCGACGAGTTCGTGCGGACCGCCCCAGGCGGCCGCGACGGCCTTGGCCTCGTCCGGCCTGATCACCTTGTCGCCGTCGGAGACGATAAAGAGGGCGGGGATCGTCACCCTGGCATAGGACTGCGCGCGGGCGAGCTTCACGATCGCGGCCATCGGCAGTGTCGCGCGGGTCGGATAGCGCCAGGTCCACAGATGCCGCTGCAAGTCGTTGGCCGGCTCGAACCCGCGCTCCTTGCCGATGAGAAGCTCCGCGAGTTGCGGGCCCCACGGGCCGGTGAGCAGCCCGGCGCCCGAGGCCTGGACGCCAAAATTGGGCGAGATCAGCACGGCGGCTGCGACATCCTTCGCAAGATCGGGCTGAGCGAGCGCCCAAGCGGCGAGGCTGCCGCCGGTCGAGGTGGCGACGACGATCACCTTCTCGCCGATGGCACGGCCGATCGCGAGGGCTTCGGCGGTCTCGTTGACCCAGGCGTTGAGGCCTGCCTCGCCCATGGCGGCGTTGTCCTGGCCGTGGCCGGCGAGGCGGGTGAAGAAGAGATTGGCGCCGAGGGCGGCAGCGACCTTGTCGGGTAAAGGGCGGACCTCGCCCTTCGAGGCCGAGAAGCCGTGGATGTAGACGATCGACAGCGGCGTCTTCGCCCGTGAGGCGGGATAGGCCCAGATGATCTCCTTGGCGAGCCCCGGCCGGATGTTCGCGACCTTCGCCTCGGAGGCGGCGAGATAGGCGTCGGGGTCGGCGCCGATGGATGCCTCGCGGAAGGTCAGCGTCGTGTCGGTCGCCACGCGCGGGCCGAGGAGATAGAGCGCGCCGAGCGCGGCGACCAGCAGCAGAAGCAATATGGCGACGATCCTCCTCATTGGTCCCTCCCAGATTATTCCGCGTATCGGTATCGCGCGGGCAGGGTCGAGACAAGGAGCCGTGCCGGCGCGAGAGCGCCGCGTGGCCTGCGCCAATCGCAGTCTGCATGTTCGTTTCCGGATGGCCGCCCTCCGACGGTGCATTTTGCCGTCGATTGGCGGCTTTGGAGAAAAATGCTCCCTTGCGGGGAAGCGGCTTGGTTTCTAAACCGGGCTGCTCACCCTCCAGCCCCGAAACGGGCGAGCAGGCAAGGATCGATCATGTTCACTTCCGTCATCGACGCCATCGGAAACACGCCCCTGATCCGCCTCAGGCGGGCGTCGGAGGAAACCGGCTGCGAGATCCTCGGCAAGGCAGAGTTCATGAATCCCGGCCAGTCGGTGAAGGACCGCGCCGGCCTGTTCATCATCCGCGACGCCGAGAAGCGCGGCCTGCTCAGGCCCGGCGGCGTGATCGTCGAGGGAACGGCGGGCAATACCGGCATCGGATTGACCGTGGTCGCCAAAGCGCTGGGCTACCGCACCGTGATCGTGATCCCCGACACGCAGAGCCAGGAGAAGAAGGACGCGCTGCGCCTGCTCGGAGCCGAGCTGATCGAAGTGCCGGCAGTGCCCTACAAGAACCCGAACAACTATGTGAAGGTCTCTGGCCGGCTGGCGGAACAACTGGCGAAGACCGAGCCCGCGGGTGCGATCTGGGCCAACCAGTTCGACAATGTCGCCAACCGCGACGGCCACATCGTCACGACGGCGCAGGAGATCTGGGACCAGACCGGCGGCAAGGTGCACGGCTTCGTCTCGGCTGTCGGCACCGGCGGCACGCTGGCGGGCGTCGCGGCGGGCCTGAAGGGCAAGAGCAAGGACGTGAAGATCGCCATCGCTGACCCGCTCGGCGCGGCGCTGTTCAGCTTCTACACCGATGGCGTGCTGAAGTCGGAGGGGAGTTCGATCACCGAGGGCATCGGCCAGGGGCGCATCACTGCGAACCTGGAAGGCTTTACGCCAGACTTCGCCTACCAGGTGCCGGACGAGGAGGCGCTGCCGATCATCTTCGACCTGGTGCAGGAGGAAGGGCTCTGCCTCGGCGGCTCGACCGGCATCAACATTGCCGGCGCGATCCGGCTGGCGAAGGACCTCGGCCCCGGCCACACAATCGTGACGATCCTCTGCGACTACGGCACGCGCTACCAGTCGAAGCTGTTCAACCCGGATTTCCTGCGCACCAAGAACCTGCCGATCCCGCAATGGATGGACCGGACGCCTGAGATCGACGTGCCCTACGAGAAGGTCGACTGATGGCGCTGAGGACCGACGCCCTTTTTCGCGAGGATTCCTATCTGAAGGAGGCGGAGGCCGAGGTGCTGGCCGTCAACGAGCGCGGCGGCGTGATCCTCGACCGCACCATCTTCTACGCCACGTCGGGCGGCCAGCCGGGCGACACGGGGACGATGGTGCTTGTGGACGGGACCGTGGTTCCGATCGCGGCCACGGTGACGGGCGAGACGAAGGACGAGATCATCCACGTTCCGGGCGAGGGTGCAGTCGTTCCGCTTGTCGGGTCGCGCGTGAAGCTGGCGATCGACTGGCCGCGCCGCTTCAACCTGATGCGCATGCACACGGCTTGCCATCTCGTCTCGGTGATCTGTCCGTTTCCGATCACCGGCGCGTCGGTGGCCGAGGACGACAGCCGCATCGACCTCGACATTCCAGACACGAGCTACACCAAGGAACTGGTCAGCGAGCGGCTGATGGAGATGGTGCGGGGCGACCATCCGGTCTTCACCCGCTGGATCACCGACGAGGAACTCGCGGCCAATCCGGGGCTGGTGAAGTCGAAGAACGTGCGCCCGCCGAGTGGTACCGGGCGCATAAGGCTGGTCTGCATCGGCGAGAACGCCGTGGTGGACAGCCAACCCTGCGGCGGCACCCATGTCGCCCGCACGGGAGAGATCGGCGAAATTCATATCGGCAAGATCGAGAAGAAGGGGCGCGAGAACCGGCGCTACCGGCTGCGGTTCGGGCCGGTGGCGGGGTAGGGCGTCGCAAGTGGCGCGCGATGTCGATCAAGAGCCGGATAGGCATGCGCCCCCGGCGTGGTGTATGACCGGCCCATGAGCAAGAGCGCTGCACCTACCGGCTTCACCGTTTCGTCGGCCTGGCTGGCCGAGCATCTGAACGATCCCGGCATGTCCGTGGTCGACGCGTCCTGGTATCTGCCGGCGCAGGGGCGCGACGCGCGGGCCGAGTATGATGCCGGCCATATCCCGCGCGCGATCTTCTTCGACCATGACCTTGTCGTCGAGCCGGGCTCGAACTTGCCGCACACCATGCCTTCGCCACAGGTGTTCGCGACCTTTGCGGCATCGATGGGGATTTCGCGCGACGACACGATCGCGGTCTATGACGGCCCCGGCTTCTTCTCCGCGCCGCGCGCCTGGTGGATGTTTCGCACGATGGGCGCGGAGAAGGTCTATGTGCTCGAGGGCGGCATCGACGGCTGGAAGAAGGAAGGCCGCTTCGTCACCGACCAGCCGACCAAGATCGCGTCGTGCCTGTTCGACGTCCGGTTCAATCCGAGGCGGGTCGCCTCGCTGGCGGAGATGCGCGAGATCGTCGAGAAGGGCGGTCGACAGATCGCCGACGCGCGGCCGCCCGGCCGCTTCGCCGGCAAGGACCCGGAGCCGCGGCCTGGCGTTCGCGGCGGACACATGCCGGGCGCGCACAACGTGCCTGCGCTGGCGCTGTCGAAGGACGGCAAGCTGTTGCCGGCGGAAGAGCTGAAGCAGGTGTTCGACGCCGCCGGGGTGGACCTGAACGAACCGGTGGTCACCTCCTGCGGATCAGGGGTCACCGCGGCCGTGGTGGCGCTGGCGCTGGAGACGCTCGGGCATCGCGACGTCAAGCTCTACGACGGGTCATGGACCGAGTGGGGCGGCCGCGCCGACACGCCGGTGGTGAAGGACGAAGCATGACCACGCAGAAGAAGCCCGCTCCGATCGACGTCACGGTCACCTTCCTCGAAATGGTCGCGCCGCCGGCGCATTATCCGCCGGTGCCCTACAACCGGCCGATCGCGCTGCTCAAGGCGCGCAGCATGCCGAACCATTTCTACCGCTACCTGATCGATCGCGTCGGGCGGAAATGGCATTGGGTGAATGCGCTGCGGCTCTCCGACGAGGCGCTGGCGCAGAAACTCGCCGAGCCCGAGCGCGACGTGCGCGTGCTGCATCTCGACGGCGTGCCCGCCGGCATGTTCGAGCTCGCCCCGGAGGGGGACGACATGATCGAGCTAGTCTATTTCGGCCTGATGGAGAATGCGACCGGCCAAGGCATCGGCCGGTGGTTCCTGGGCGCCGCGATCGAGGCGGCCTGGGCGAGGTCGCCGCAACGCGTGGTGGTGCAGACCTGCACGCTGGACCACCCGGCGGCCCTGCCGCTCTACCAGAAGATGGGCTTCAGGCCGGTGGCGCAGGTCAAGGAAACTGTCTTCCCACTGACCATGCCGGAACGGGCGGACATCCTCGTGCGGCCGTAAAGGTTTCCGCACGATTCCTGAACCTGTCGTTCAGCTTCCTTTCAGGCTTGCGCTGCAATGGTCGCGCATCGACATGCAAAGGAGACGACCATGCTGAACCGCCGTAATTTCCTCACCGCGGCCGTCGCGCTGGCGGGGTCCGCCGCCATCGGCGGGACCGGAGAGGCGTTCGCCCAGGCCACCACGCCGAGTGCGGCGCGCATCGAGCAGCAGCTGCAGGCCGCTCCCCGCAAGCGCCTTGCGCCGCAGGAGCGCGTGACGGTGCAGGAGCTGCGCCGCCGCCCCGAAATCCGCCGCATCGCGCCGTCGATCGACATCCAGTCGATCAATTTCGAGTTCGCCTCGGCCGAGATCCCACGGTCGCAATACGGCAAGGTCGACAATATCGCGACTGCCATGGAGCGCATCCTGCGCCGCAATCGGGGCGAGGTGTTCCTGATCGAAGGCCATACGGACGCGGTCGGCTCGTTCTCGTCCAACCAGGTCCTGTCCGAGCGTCGGGCGGAATCGCTGAAGCGGGTGCTGGTGCGCGAGTTCGGCATTCCGCGCCGCGCGCTGGAAACGGTTGGCTACGGCGAGGAGTTCCTGCTGGTGCCGACGCAGCGCGAGGAATGGCGCAACCGCCGCGTCACGCTGCGCCGCGTGACGGACGTCGTGCGGCCGTTCTAGGCGTCGCATGGCTGTTACATTCGACAGCTAGAAGACGCGTGTCGATCGATCTGACGACCGCGGATGAACCGGCGGCGGATCTCGATGTCGAGGAAGCCGGGCAAGAGCCCGGCTTTTTTGTTGTCCGCCTTGGGTTACCGCGGTTGCCATGAACGAAAACGCCCGCCGGAAACCGGCGGGCGCTGCGCGACTGGGAGGATGCGTCGCGGCTGATCAGGCGGCAAGCACCTGGCGGGGCTCGACCATCTCGAAGCCGAGCGCCTCGGCGACGGCGCGGTTGGTGATCTTGCCCCGGTGGACGTTGAGGCCGTTGCGCAGGTGGTGGTCGTCCGCGAGCGCCTTCAGGCCCTTGTCGGCGAGTTGCAGGCCGTAGTGCAGCGTCGCATTGTTGAGCGCATGCGCCGAGGTGACCGGCACGGCGCCCGGCATGTTGGCGACGCAGTAGTGGATCACGCCGTCGACCTCGTAGGTCGGCTCGGCATGGGTGGTGGCGTGCGAGGTCTCGAAGCAGCCGCCCTGGTCGATCGCGACGTCGACGAGGACCGAGCCCTTCTTCATGCCCGACAGCATCTCGCGGGTTACGAGCTTGGGCGCGGCGGCACCCGGGATCAGCACGGCGCCGACGACGACGTCTGCCGAGAAGCATTCCTCCTCGAGCGCCTCCACGGTAGAGTAGCGGGTGTGGATGCGGCCGGCGAAGAGGTCGTCGAGCTGGCGCAGGCGCGGGATGGAACGGTCGAGGATAGTCACGTCGGCGCCGAGGCCGACCGCCATGCGGGCCGCATGCAGGCCGACGACGCCGCCGCCGATCACTGTGACCTTGCCCGGCAGCACGCCCGGAACGCCGCCGAGAAGTACGCCGCGGCCGCCATTGGCCTTTTGCAGTGCGGTTGCGCCGGCCTGGATGGCGAGGCGGCCGGCGACCTCCGACATCGGAGCGAGCAGCGGCAGGCCGCCGCGGTCGTCGGTGACGGTCTCGTAGGCGACGGCGGTGACTCCGGAGGCGATCAGGCCAGCGGTCTGCTCCGGATCGGGCGCGAGGTGCAGATAGGTGTAGAGGATCTGGCCTTCGCGGAGCTGCACCCATTCGCCCGGCTGCGGCTCCTTGACCTTGACGATCATGTCGGAGCGCTCGAACACCTCGGCGGCCGTCTTCGCGATCTTCGCGCCGGCGGCGCGGTAGGCGTTGTCGTCGGCGCCGATGCCGGCACCCGCGCCGGTCTCGACCAGAACGTCGTGGCCGTGCGCCACATATTCGCGAACCGCGCCGGGGGTGAGGCCGACGCGATACTCGTGATTCTTGATTTCCTTCGGGCAGCCGACGCGCATCTTCTGTTCTCCGTTTTAAGGGCCAGTGGCCCATGTTCCCCATGCGTTAACAAATGTAATCACGAAACGGGTCGAACGTCCTTGCGAATGCAGTTGTGGGACGATGCCATATTCGCGTATTCTTGCGTGGGGGTGCCGATCTTGCGAAGGATCTTCGACCAATGCGGCTAGACCGGATCGATATCACCATTTTGGACACGCTTCAGACCGACGGACGCATCTCCAATGCGGCGCTTGCGGAACGGGCGGGCCTGTCGCAATCGGCCTGCTCGCGGCGTCTCGATGCGCTCGAAAAGGCCGGGATCATCCGCGGCTATCATGCGCGCATCTCCAACACGGCGCTCGGCCACCAGATGACGGCGATCGTGCACATCTCGCTGTCCGGCCAGTTCGAGAAGACGCTGTCCGACTTCGAGAGCGCGGTGAAGCGGTGTCCCAACATCCTGTCGTGCCACCTGATGTCGGGGGAATACGACTACATTCTGCGGATCGCGGCGAAGGACCTCGCCGACTACGAGCGCATCCACAAGGAGTGGCTGACCGCGCTGCCGCATGTAACCAAGATCAATTCGAGCTTCGCGCTCAGGGAGATCATCGACCGCGTGGCGCTCGGGCTTAGGCCGGAGATGGCGTAGCCGCGCCTGGTGTCAGGCAGCCTCTTCGAGGGGCATCGCGAGACATTGCTCGATGGTCTGCGCGATCTCCGCGTGATCGATATCGGGGATTGCCGACACCGGCACAGGACGGCCCAGAAGGTAGCCCTGGAATTCGCTGCAGCCGATGTTCGCAAGCAGTCTCGCTTCGTCCATCGTTTCGACCCCCTCGGCGACGATCGTCATGCCGAGCCCGTTGCCGAGGCCGGCGATCGTGCGGACGATCGTCATCGCGGTGTCCGACTTCGCCATGTCACGGATGAAGGAACGATCGATCTTGATCGTGTCGACGGGAAAGCGGCCGAGATAACCCAGAGACGAGTAACCCGTCCCGAAATCGTCGAGCGCGATGGTGACGCCCAGACGCTTGAGCTCGCTCAGGAGGCGATGCGCGCGCCTGTCGTCGTCGATCAGCACACCCTCGGTGATCTCCAGCTCGAGCATGGTCGGATCGATGCCGGTGTCGGCGATGGCCGCGCCAACCGCCTCAACGAAGTTGCGCTGGCGAAACTGGACCGGGCTGACGTTCACGCTCACCCGCGCGCCGCCGAGTTCGGAACGGGCGCGGCGGCAGGCCTCGCGCAATATCCACTCGCCGATCGCGATGATCTTGCCGTTCTGCTCGGCGATCGGGATGAAGTCCGCCGGACTGATCATGCCTTTTTCAGGATGGTGCCAGCGCACCAGCGCCTCATAGGAGACGATCCGACGGGTGGCGAGGGAGACGCGTGGCTGAAAGTGCAGGTCGAACTGGCCACGTTCGAGGGCTTCTGCGAGGTCCCCTTCGATTGCGCGGCGCTTCTCCAGTTGCGCGTCCATTCCCGGCTCGTAGAGGCAATAGGTGTTCCGGCCCATGTGCTTGGCATGGTAGAGCGCGGTGTCGGCGCGTGAGACCAACCGTTCCAGCTCGTTCGGGCTGTCGGCGACGGACACGCCAACGCTGGCGCCGACGCGGACCTGGGTGCCGTCGTCCAATGTGATCGGCAGGATGAGGCTCGAGACGATCCGAAAGGCGAGATCAGCCGCCTGGGCGGCGAAGGCGAGACCCGGGAACAGGATCGCAAACTCGTCGCCGCCCAAGCGGGCCGCAAGGCAGCCGTCGGGCGACAATTCGGCAAGGCGCTGCGCCGAAATCTCGATGACACGGTCGCCGGCGGGGTGACCGTGGATGTCGTTGATGTTCTTGAACCGATCGAGGTCGATCAGGAGAAGCGCCGTCTTGCCGCGGTCTGTTCTGCCTGAACGGGTGACTGCGGCCAGTTTCTCGTTGAAGAGCGCGCGGTTCGGTAGGCCGGTCAGCGTGTCGTGCAGCGCAAGGTGCCGGATACGATCCTCGGCGTTCTTGCGCTCGCGCAGGTCGACGATGCAGCCGACGCGCGACTTCACGCCATGATAGGTCACTTCGCGGCCGCGCATTTCGACGGGGATGCGTGTTCCCGCCATGTCCACGATCGCGCATTCGTACGGGTCGACGACCGACAGAGTCATGGCCTCGCGAACCTCTTCGACGCGGTCGGGCGCGATCAGATCGAGGAGCTGGCGGCCTTTCAGCTTCGCCAGGCTGGTTCCGAAGAGTTCCGCGAGCTTGTCGTTGCCGTCGACGATCCTGCCGTCCTGCAGAATGACGATTGCTTCAAAGGTCGCGTTGGCAAGCGCAGACAGGCGCTCGGCTTCGATCGCGTCCCGCGCGATGCGCCTGGTTTCGGCGCGCGCATGCTCCTCGCGCTGGATGCTGTCCATCAGCCCGTTGAACAGGCGCGTCAGCGTCTCGGATTCGTCGCCCTGGACTGAAGGGATGCGCATGGTGAGATCGGCCTTGCCGTGCACCAGTTTTTCGAGCGCCTGCTCGACATGGCCGATCCCCATGCGGGTGCCGTGCTCTGCCTCGTTCAGGCCGATCTGCTCCTCCTCGCTGGTGACGCGCAGCCGGGTGACGCGGGAGAGTGCCCAGAAGAAGGCGACGGCGACGCCGAAGCTCCAGATGAAATTGACGGCGACACCGGTCGCCTGAACTTCGAGCTGCGCGAAGCGGCCGCCGGCGGGGAGATTTTCGACCGGCGCCAAGAGCGCCACGGCCAGTGTGCCGGCAACGCCGGAGAAGCCGTGCACGCCAATCGCGCCAACCGCATCGTCGATCTTGAGATCGCGCTCGACGACATCGTTTCCCCAGATCGCGACGAGGCCGCCGACGATTCCGACGAGGAAGGCGCCGATTGGACCAAGCGCCATGCAGCCGGCGGTGATCGCCACCAGCCCGCCGAGCATGCCGCAGACCGCTTTCTCGGGATACACCACCCCATCCTGGTGCCAGCCAAGGAGATAGCCCGCGACGCCGCCGGTGCCCGCCGCGATAACCGTGTTGGCTATGATGTGGGCGATATCGGAATTCGCCCCGACCGTCGAGCCGCCGTTGAAACCGATCCAGCCGACGAAGAGGATCATCGCGCCGGCCGTCGTCAGCACCGGATTGTGGCCGGCAATGCGGACCGGATCTCCGTTCACATCGTAGCGGCCTTCGCGCGCACCCATGATCCAGCACGCGGCCAATGACACCCAGGCTCCGGTCGAATGAACGACGGTCGAGCCGGCGAAATCGATGAAGCCCATATTGCCGAGGAACGCGCTTTCGTTCGGCTGCAGGGCGGCGCCCCAGGCCCAGTGGACGAAGACCGGATAGATCACGAGCGCGATGAAGATCGAGCCGAGAACATAGGCGAAGAGCCGCATCCGCTCCGCTACGGCGCCGGACACGATGGTCGCCGCGGTGCCGCAGAACATGACCTGGAAAACAAAGAAGGCCATCTGCCAGGAATCGAGATTGGACACCATCAGGTAGTCGGTGTCGAAGCCGAAAAGCAGGCCGTGGCTCGGCGCGAAGGCCAGCATGAAGCCGACCGCGCCAAAGGCCACGATGGCGAACACCATGTCGAGGAGGTTCTTCTGCGCGACGTTGATCGAATTCTTGGAACGGACCATGCCGGCTTCGAGCAACAGAAACCCGACCTGCATCATCAGCACGAGACCGGCCGCGAGCAGCGTCCAACTCATGTCGAGATCGCGTTTCAAGGTTTCAACCGACAACTCGGCGGCCGCCGCTTGCGGCGGAGCGCTGCCCGCCGCCAGACCGGCGGCGATCAGGATCCAAACGCCGCGCTGTCGCAGGATGCGCGTCATGCTGCCCCCTTATGCCCTTGTGGGGACTTCAACAGAAGTTGATTAAACTTGCGTGTACCGAGACTCGCTTCGAGCGCTGAATTTCGTTTGAAAACAATGGGTTGTTTTGTGCAATTGCCTAAAGTTTAGTCAAATGGTCCGGTTTGCAAGCCTGGGCCGCCGAGAGCCGATTCACGTAGCTTCCGACAGTGAAAGCGCCGCCGGTGCGGCCAGAACCTTTGCCGGCGAATGTTCATCGCCCTGTCACCTTGATGCTGGACAGAGGCGAGCGGCGGCGCGACACTCAGATCCTTGATCTTCCGCCGCGCCTTCCTCGACGTTTACAGGAGAGAGAAATGTCCGAGATGCTGCTTCCGCTTTCGCGCCGCGCCTTCCTGGCCGGCAGCGCCGCCTTCGGCGGCTTGGTGATGCTCCACCCGTTCTCCGCCAATGCGCAGGCCAACCAGGCGCATCTGCGCATCATGGAGACGACCGACATCCATGTGAACGTGCTGCCCTACGACTATTACGGCGACAAGCCCAACGACACGATGGGTCTCGCGCGGACAGCCTCGCTGATCGACGCGGTGAGGGCCGAGGCGACCAATTCGCTGCTGGTCGACAACGGTGACCTTCTGCAGGGCAACCCGATGGGCGACTACATCGCCTATGAGCGCGGGATGAAGGACGGCGACATCCACCCGGTGATGAAGGGCATGAACCTGCTCGGCTATTCGGTGTCGACGCTTGGCAACCACGAGTTCAACTACGGCCTGTCCTTCATGGACAAGGTGCTGGCCGGCGCCAACTTCCCGTTCGTCTGCGCCAACCTCGTGCGTGGCACGGAGCTTGCCGCCAATGCACGCGACGACAAGCTGTACCTCAAGCCCTACGTGATCCTCGACAAGAAGGTGAAGGACGGCTCCGGCGCCGAGCATCCGATCAAGATCGGCGTTATCGGCTTCGTGCCGCCTCAGATCATGATCTGGGACTCCAAGAATCTGGAGGGCAACGTCGCGGTGCGCGACATCGTCCAGGCGGCAAAGGCCTGGGTGCCGCAGATCAAGGAAGAGGGCGCCGACATCGTCATTGCCCTGTCGCACTCCGGCATCGACACCGGCACCGGCGACATGATGGAGAACGCGGCCTTCCATGTGGCGGGCGTCGAGGGGATCGATGCGGTGTTCACCGGTCACCAGCATCTCGTCTTCCCCGGCAAGAAGGATTTCCAGGGACTGACCGGTGTCGACACCGAGAAGGGCACGTTGCAGGGCAAGCCGGCGGTGCAGGCGGGCTTCTGGGGTTCGCATATGGGCCTGATCGACCTGATGCTGGAGCGCGACGGGTCGAAGTGGAAGGTGGCGGCGGCGACCTCCGAGGCGCGGCCGATCTTCGAGCGCAAGGACAACAAGAACGTCGCGATCGTCGGCGACGTGCAGCCGATCGTCGATGCCCTGAAAGCGGACCACGAGGCGACGCTCGCCTATGTGCGCCGGCCGGTCGGCAAGACCTCGGCGCCGCTCTATTCCTACTTCGCGCTGGTGGCGGACGATCCGTCGGTGCAGATCGTCTCCCAGGCGCAGACCTGGTACATCAAGGACCTGCTGAAAACCTCGCAGTGGAAGGACCTGCCGGTGCTGTCGGCGGCGGCTCCTTTCAAGTCGGGCGGGCGCGGCGGCCCGGACTACTATACGGACGTGCCGGCGGGCGACATTGCGATCAAGAACGTCGCCGACCTCTACCTCTATCCGAACACGGTGCGGGCGGTGGAGATCACCGGGGCGCAGGTGAAGGAATGGCTGGAAATGTCGGCCGGCATCTTCAACCAGGTCGAAAAGGGCAAGGCGGATCAGAAGCTGATCAATCCGGATTTCCCGGCCTTCAATTTCGATGTCATCGACGGGGTGACCTATAAGATCGATCTGTCGCAGCCGCCGAAATACGATCCGAAGGGGGCGGTGCTGAACGCGCAGTCGAGCCGTATCGTCGACCTGATGTTCGACGGCAAACCGATCGATCCAGCGGCGAAGTTCGTCGTGGCGACGAACAACTACCGCGCCGGCGGCGGCGGCAACTTCCCGGAGATCAATGCATCGAAGATCATCTTCGAGGCGCCGGACACCAATCGCGACGTGATCGTGCGCTACATCATCGACCAGGGCACCATCAACCCGTCGGCCGACGCCAACTGGAGCTTCGCGCCGGTCGAGGGCGCGACGGTGCTGTTCGAGACTGGGCCGAAGGCGAAGCAGTTCCTGGCCGAGGTGAAGGGCGTGAAGATCGAGGACGCCGGCGAAGGCGAGGGCGGCTTCGGGAAGTATCGCATCACGCTGTAGGGCGAGACGACTTCAGTTGCGAGCCTTCAGGACCCGTCAGCGGAGTTTTCGGCGACCGGCAAGCTGGTGATGACCAGGCGTCCAAGGCGGAGGTGTAAGAGCGTTGCCGGCAACCGATTTGAAGGTCCACGCATTCGTTGGAGAAATGCAACAGCCGCCAGCGCGGTGTCCGCGCCGGCGGCTGTCGCACACCGACCGATGGCTCAGCAGTCGATATAGATGCTGAACGGAAGATCAGTGGCGGTGCCGCTCTGGTTCCAGGTCTGGACGAACACGCCGTTCGTGGTTCCAGCGCGACCGGTCACGCTGATGAAGCTCGGCGCCGTCGAACCCGACATGCTGCCTAATCCAATCGTACCTTGCCAACTGCAGGGCGATATATTGCGATAAAAACGTATTTCGTAAATGCCCGTGCCGAGCTTCGTCGACGAGGCGTCGCCCTTTCCTCGCATCCGCGTGCCATTGGCGTTGACCACCGCGAACAGTTGGGCCGACCCGAGCGCGGCGCCGCCAAATCCCTGCGGAGCGACTCCGGATCCGATATTCTGCGGGTTTTTGCCCGCGCCAAGCTGTGCGGAGGAGGTCGTCACCGAACCCAGCACCATCATGAGCGCGGCTGCGCCCGCGAGCATTTTCATCAAGGGTGTCTTGGTCATTGTCCTGTCCTTTCAGTTCAGGAAACACCGTCGCCCGTCGCTTCGGAACCGAGGCTGACGTAACGGCAAGCCAAATGTCTGATATGGACAGAAAAATGTATGTGAACCGCTTTACAGGCCGGCAAGGCGCCAAGGAGCGGACCGGAGGCCCGCTGTTTTCGCCTGCGGGGCTTCTGCCGAAGCAGGTCAGGCCTTGTAGACGACCTGCCTTACGTCGATGTATTCGGCGCGGAAGCCCGCCTCGCAATAGTGCAGGTAGAACTCCCAGAGCTTCTTGAAGCGGTCGTCGAAGCCGAGCGGGACGATGCGGTCCCAGGAGTGCCAGAAGCGTTCGCGCCACTCGGCCAGCGTGCGAGCATAGTCCTGCGGGAAGACACGCTCGCGGAAGAAGGACAGGCCGTGCTGCGCGCCCAACGATTTCAGGATCGCCGGCGTCGGCAGCATGCCGCCGGGGAAGACGTAGCGCTGGATGAAGTCCGGTCGCTTGCGGTAGAGCTTGAAGGCGTCTTCGTTGATGGTGATGATCTGCATGCCGGCGGTGCCGCCGGGCTTCAGGCACTCCTTCACCTTGCCGAAGAAGACAGGCCAGTATTTCTCGCCGACCGCCTCGAACATCTCGATCGAGGCGATGCGGTCGTAGCGGCCGGTCTCCTCGCGATAGTCCTGGAACTTGAACTGGACCTTGTCGGCAAGACCGGCTTTCTGGATGCGGGCGCGCGCGAAGTCGAGCTGCTCGCGGCTGATCGTCAGGCCGGTGACCTTGCAGCCGATCTCGCGCGCAGCAAACTCGGCGAAGCCGCCCCAGCCGCAGCCGATCTCCAGCACGTGGTCGTCGGGCCCGATGCCGGTATCGCGGGCGAGCGCGCGGTATTTCGCGGCTTGAGCGGATTCGAGGTCGTTGGCGCCGGTGTCGTAGAGGGCCGAGGAGTAGGTCATGCTCGGATCGAGCCATTTCGAGTAGAACTCGTTGCCGAGATCGTAATGGGCCGAGATGTTGCGCTTAGAGCCGGACCTGGTGTTGTCGTTGAACCAGTGGCGGATGCGCTGGATCGTCATGATGAGCCAGTTGGCGCCGCCGGCGACCTTCTCGCCCGCCTCCTGGTTGACCACGAAGAGTTCGAGGAAGGTGGTGACGTCCGGGCTCTCCCAGTCGCCGTCCATATAGGATTCGGCCACGCCGATCGTGCCGCCGGAGAACGCGCGCGACGGCAGCCGCCAGTTCTTGAGGATCACCTTCGCGTCCGGCCCCGGCGCATTGCCGCCGACGCTGACAGTACGCCCGTCGGGAAGGCGCGCCACCAGCGAGCCGAAGGGCAACGACATGGCCGCCTGAAGCACCATGCGCGCCTTGGCGGGCAAGCCGCGCGCGAACTCGGCGAAATTGCCGGGGTCGAGCCGCACGGCGCGCTCCGCCGAGAGTTCATCCGCTGCCGTGTTTCCCCCGTGCGTCATTGCCGATGCCCTTTGCGCGACCGCGGTCGCGGCTGTCATGCCATACAACTGCAATCTTCCATGGCATGACGGGAATGTTCAAGAGGCAACAACAGCCGGGTCGTTGGGCTAGCGACCCGAGAGCGGGAGCCGGCGCGTGGGACGGCTCCCGCATGGATCCCGGTCAGGCGCTTTTGACGAGCCTGATGAGGACGAGGAGGATCACTGCGCCGATGGTGGCGTTGATGATGGCGGCAAGGATACCCCCGCCGACGACAAGCCCGAGGCGCGGCAGGATGAAGCCGGCGACCAGCGCGCCGACGATGCCGACCACGATGTTGCCGAGCAGGCCGAAGCCGTAGCCCTTGACGATCAGGCCGGCGAGCCAGCCTGCGATCGCACCCACGATGATGAAGACGAGAAGACTTTCAATACCCATGTCATTTCCCTCCAATGGGAGTCGGGAGCGAAACAGAAAGGCGCGGCCGAGTCGAGAGAGGGCCGGACTTGTCCTGGGGAAAGCCGGTCCGTCCTTTCCGACGCGAAGACGATTTCTTCCGGTGGGGAAAGGCTTTAGGTTCGTCCCATGCGGATTCTCTTCGTCGCGGCGCTGGCCGCATCCCTCGTCGTTTCGTTCGTTTCAGGTGCCGCGGCCCTGACGCTGAAGCCGTTCAAGGACGAACTGTTCGCCTATCCCGGACTGATCGCGCGGGAGGATGGCGGGAGCCGGCTGGTGGTCGACTATCGCGAGCTGCGCGACATCAACCAGCGCGACGAGGTGCCCGAACGGCGGGTGAAGGGCGAATATGTGCGCCTGTCGGTGCGCAGCGCGCAGAAGGACCTGTCGCTGAAGACGGCGCAGGGCGACATCCGCCATGTCGCGGTCGGCAAGCCGGAAGGAGCGTTGGCGATCGTCGTCTACATCCACGGGCAGGGCGGTAGCCGAAAGCAGGGCGTGGACGATTTCACTTTCGGCGGCAACTTCAACCGCATCAAGAACCTGATGTGGGAGAATGGCGGTCTCTATCTTTCGCCCGATTTCTCAGAGTTCGGACCGAAGGGGGTGAAGGAGATCGCGGCCCTGCTCGACCATTATGCGGACCGCTCGCCCGAGGCGCCGATCGTCGTTGCTTGCGGGTCGATGGGCGGCGCGATCTGTTGGAGGCTTGCGGACGATCCGACTGTCGCCGGCAGGCTTGCCGGTTTGATGATGCTGGGCTCGTTCACTTCCAACGATTTCGCTAAGAGTGCCGCCTACAAGCGCAAGGTACCGCTCTATCTCGGGCAAGGCAGCAAGGACGCCGTGTTTCCGGTGGACACGCAGGAGGCGATGTACAAGCGCCTCAAAGGCGCGAATTATCCCGTCCGTCTCGTGCGCTTCGAGACGGGCACCCACGGCACGCCGATCCGGATGACGGACTGGCGCGACGTGCTCAACTGGATGCTGGCGCGATAGGAGGAAAGATGAGCGGCCATATAGACCCGACGCGCGAGAGGTTCGGCGAATTCCGCCGGCTGCCGGATGACGGTCCGGTGCATATGCTGAATCTGGTGCGGCTGCGCGACCGTGCTGCCTATCCGGACGGGCGCGAGGCGAGCGGCCGCGAGGCCTATGCCGCCTATGGGCGCGAGAGCGGGCCAATCTTCCGCCGTGTTGGTGGCCGTATCGCCTGGAGTGGCGATTTCCGGCTGATGTTGATCGGGCCGAGCGAGGAGCGCTGGGACATCTGCTTCATCGCGGAATATCCATCGGCGGCGGCCTTCGTGGAGATGATCAAGGATCCGGACTACCAGAAGGCGGTGATCCACCGTCAGGCGGCAGTGGAGGATTCGCGGCTGATCCGCACGGCCCCGAAACCCACGGGCGCGGGCTTTGGCGAGTAATCAGGGGCCAGAGTCGTAGTCGACGACCGTCTGGTGCTCGATCTCGCCGTCGTAGGAGGCGTCGACCTCGAACCGCACCAGCGTGAAAGTGCCATTGCGGAAGATCCACTTGCCGACGGAAGAGGCGTCGCCCACGCCGCGCCATTTCGCCCAGGAGGAGATGGTCTTCGTGTCCGGATCGAACTCCGAGTTGACGAGGCGGTCGGCCGAGGTGAAGCCGATGACGTTGACGCTCTCCACCTTGCCTTCGTGATCGTCATTCTCGTAGCGGATGTCGAGCTCGGGCTGGGCAAAGTGCAACTCGTTCAGTTCGCCCATGTCGTCGGCGAGGTAGTAGACGTGAACCTCGTTGTAGGCGCCTCGCGCGCAGTAGAAGCGGATCAGCTTGAACTTGCGCGCGGGCTCGTCCTGACTGTCATAGGTGTAGTGGAACTCAATGTCCCAGGCCTGCGGCTCGTTGCCCTCCTCGATCTGGCAACTGTCCAGGCGCGAGGCCGTGAACTTGGCCTTGGCGCGCTCCAGCGCGGCGTTCTGGGCGGGCAGGGCGGGAGCGTCGGGACAGGATGTCGGCAGCGCGGCCTCGATCGGGCCGGAGACCGGCGCGAGCGCGCCCTTCTCGATTGCCAGCGGCTTGTAGGGATCGCCCTGAATCTGCGGGTTGGCAAGCCTGAGCGTGTAGCAGCCCGCGAACACCTGTTCGTTGGCGCCGGTGGCTGAAATCGCGACGGGCAGGGAGTAAAAGGTGCTGCCGGCGGCCCCCTCTTCGGCTGGCGTGCCGACCACCAGCGTAACGCCTTCGGTGTCGGCATAGCCCTTGGCGTATTCGTCGAGCGTCGGCGCGGGCGGGTTCGAGAAATAGCCGTATGCGCGGGCATATTCCTTGCGGTTGATCGCATTGTACAGCGACTTCACCAGCGCCTGCGGGCTGGAACGGTCGTCGAGATAGGGTTCTTCCTGGGCGAACGAGACACCGGCGCTCAGGGCGCAGGCCACAAGGGCGAGGGTCGCGGCAACGAATCGCATCTGTCTTCTCCATCCCGTGTGCCGGCATGATACCACCGATTGCGACGGCCTCGCGACGCTTGCGCCGGCAAGGGCCGGGGGCTATCGCTGCGGCGGCCTGCGAAGCGGGCGCGAGAGGCGGAGATCCCATGACCATTTCGATGTACCAGGCGTCGGTGCCTGTCTTTTCGGGCGTGCTGAAGAACCTGTCGCATGTGCTGTCCAAGGGCGAGGCGCATGCAGCAGCGCATGGGATCGACCCGGCCGAGCTGCTTGCCACGCGGCTTGCTCCCGACATGCTGCCGCTGACGGCGCAGGTGCAGATCGCGACCGACCATGCCAAGGGCGCACCGGCGCGGCTGGCCGGACGGGAGATCCTGCGGATCGAGGATGGGGAGAAGAGCTTCGCCGACCTCAAGGCGCGGATCGACAGGGTACGCGATCACCTCAAGTCCTACCGGCCGGAGGAGATCGACGGTTCGGAGGACCGCCCGATCGTAATCAAGGCGGGCAAGGCGGAACTGTCCTTCACCGGCCAGCAATATCTGCTCGCCTACGCGATGGGGAATTTCTACTTCCACGTCGTCACCGCCTACGACATCCTTCGGCACAAGGGCGTGCCTCTGGGCAAGGCGGACTTCTTCGGCCGCGGCTGATCCGCGGCCGCAAGCGTTATCCGTCAGCGCGTCGACATCTCGCGCGCGATGCGCGGGAAGTCGGCCGGCTTGATGTTGATGTCGGCCCTGTCGGCGTTGCTCATGGCGTTGAGGACGGCGAGGGCGGCGCGATAGCGCGCCGTTTCCTGCGGGCGGGGTCGCGAAAACAGTTCGGTGAAGAACGCCATCGATTCGGCTCCGTGTTGTTCCTCCCGATGCGCTTAGAATAGTCCAATGACGGCTATGTTGCAGTGCAGCAAAAATCATGGCTGCCATGCGTTTCCGGGACGGAAGCCTTCACGGGATTGAAGAAAATCCATCGGAATTCCAACCGATCTTGTTAACGCCGGCCGGCTAGGATCACCGCCGGTTCGACGGCTCGCGAGTATCGGCGAGGAGGCTGTGTTGGCTGGGTTCACGACGAGAGATTTCGCGTCGCTGCTGGACGAGGTGCTTGCTTCCGACGGGACGGAGGAGCCGAAGGCCGGCGTGCGACCGACGATCCCGTTCGATATCCTCGGCCGGCGCGAGGCGGATCGCACGGCGTCCGTGAGCGACCCGGAAGCGGCGGCGGAATATCTCTTCGCGGCCGCTGACAACTTCAGCATCGAACCGGACCTGCCGCAGATTCTCACGCTGCCGTCGATCGACCCGTTCGACATCGCGCAGGAGCTGCGGCTGACCGGCCGGGAGACGCCCGAGGTGCTGGACCGTATACGGCGCGAATTCGCCTTTGCGAATCATCCCGACCGTGTGTCGGAGGACCTGCGCGACCGGGCGATCGTGCGGATGCAGATCGCGAACCGGATGATCGACGACGCCAAGGAGCGTTGCGCCAAGATCGCCGCGGCACGCTAGGGCTTTCACACGCCGATCGGCACTTTCAGCTCCTGACCGACGAAGATCTGGTCCGGATCGGTGATAATGTGCGGGTTCGCCCGCTGGATCAGGCCGAACAGTCCGGGGTCGCCATAATTGTCCCGCGCAATCCTGGACAGCGTGTCGCCGGCGGCGACGCGGTGCAGGCGGAAGCCGACATAGTTGGCGACGATGCGCGGCCCGTAGATCACCGGCACCATGACCTTTTTGACCTCCGATCCGTCGGCGGCACTTTCCTCGAACACCTCGACGAACAGGCGGTCGAGCTGGAAGGCAGCTGCCCCGATGGCGGCCGCCACCTGAAACTGGCCGTGCTCGCCGGTGCCGCCGCCGACGTTGAAGAAGCCGGTGCGCTCGTCATGGCCGTCATGGACGCGCCAGTTGAGGACGGCCTCGAAGCCCTGGCCAATGCCGGAGATACGGACGGGATCACCGACGAGATCGAAGGGCTGCGGCTGCTGGACCTGATTGTGGATGATCGTGGGCATGGGTGCCTCCTGGACAGTCGGGCCGTCATCCGATCACCGGAACAGGGCCGTGTCTGTGGGGAGGCTCACATGGCGGCTGCCATTGAACGGACTGGTCACCATCGCTTGTTTTGACGGCGCACACCCTCCGTGTAGCGTCTGGACAACACCACCAGCCAGCCAGAGGAGCCAGCCATGAGTGTCGAGATCGTAGAGGGGCGCGACGTCACGATTCGTTTCGACGGGAAGCGGTGCATTCATGCAAGACGCTGCGTGATGGGAGAGCCCGGTGTGTTCCGGGCAAATGTCGAGGGAGCCTGGATCCATCCGGACGATGCGGCCGCGGACGACGTGCTGCGCATTGCCTATGCCTGCCCATCCGGGGCGATTTCGGTGACGCGCAAGGACGGCGGGCCGGGCGAGCATTCGCCGCGGGCGAACATCGTTGTGGTGCGCGAGAACGGGCCGCTCGCGGTCAATGCCGACATGGAGATCGAGGGGCATGGCGAGATGCTGCGCGCCACGCTCTGCCGCTGCGGCCTGTCGCGCAACAAGCCGTTCTGCGACAACTCCCACATCGCCGGCGGCTTCGTGGCGACCGGCGAGCCCATGTCACGCGAGAGCGAGCTGAAGATCACGGAGCTCACCGGCAAGGTGACGGTGAAACCGGTGGTGAACGGCCCGCTGATGATGACCGGCAGGCTCGAAGTGGAATCGGGCACGGGCCGCAATGTCGACCGGGTGGAGAAGGCCTGGTTCTGCCGCTGCGGCCAGTCGTCGAAGAAGCCCTATTGCGACGGCACGCACAAGGCGGTCGGCTTCGAGGCGCCTTAGCGGCAGGCGTGAGCGATTTCACAGCGTTCGCGCGCTGATCGTGGCAGATTGGCGCGCCGATCGCTGAGGGGAGGGCTCGCCATGCCGCCGCGCGGGGAAAGCATTACTCTGTCAGAACTGCGTCGCCGCATCGAGGCAGGCGCGCTGACGCGGGAGGAAGTCCCGCTCTACTTCGAGCCCGACGAGAAGAAGTCGAAGCCGTTCGCACCGGCGCTGAAGCTGACGAAGCGCGTCGACAAGGAGGGCAGGCGGCCAGGCGCGCGCAGCGTCACGACGCTCTATTTCGATGCCGAGGCGAGGCTTGCCGGCACGGAGGCTGCGCCCGCGGGGCGTGCGCGCGCGACGATCGCGGCGGCGAAGATGAAGGTGCTCGCCGAGGGCGATTCCTGGTTCCGGCTGCCGAACCTGTTCTATCCCGACGACATGGTGGACGTGCTGCGCAAGACATACGACATCCCGAAGCTCGCCATGTGGGGCGACGAGATCGGCAAGATGGTCACGACCAAGAAGAACAACTACCTCGTGCCGCTGCGCTCGGGTCTCTACCGGCATTTCATGTTCTCCGGCGGCGGCAATGACGTGCTCGCCTCGGTGGGAACCCATGTGAAGCGCTTCGGCGCTGCGGGGACCGATCCGGCGGATGCGGAGAGCTATATCAAGACGTCCTTCGGGACCGCGCTCGATACGGTCATCGGCCATTATGGCACGCTGGCGGGGCATGTGCGGTCGGTGAGCAACCCGAAGCCGACGCTCTATGTGCACGGCTATGCACATGCGCGGCCGCGCCCCGGCGGCGACTATCTCGGCTCAAAGTTCGAAGCGCTGGACTTCGATGCCGCCGGCAGCCTGGCGCGCCAGATCGTGGCGGCGATGGTCGACCGGTTCAATGTCAGGCTGAAGGCTTTTGCGAGCGCGCAGAACGCCGCGCACCCGGACTACGAGGTCGTCTACGTCAACCTGCGGCCGGCCTTCACGGCGGCTGCGGACTGGAACACAGACGAGATCCATCCGAGCAGCGCGGGTGCGGCCAGGGCGGCGGCGATCATGGGCGACAAGATCGCGGAGAACGTTCCGGTAGCGTGAGCCTCAGAGCGGAATGTTGTCGTGCTTCTTCCAGGGGTTCTGGAGGTCCTTGTTGCGCAGCATCTTGAGGCCGCGGGCGATGCGGCGGCGGGTCGAGTGCGGCATGATCACCTCGTCGACATAGCCGCGCTCGGCAGCGACGAAGGGCGACAGGAACCGATCCTCGTAGGCCTTGGTATGGGCCGCGATCTTGTCTGCGTCGCCGATGTCCTTGCGGTAGATGATCTCGACCGCGCCCTTGGCGCCCATCACCGCGATCTGCGCCGACGGCCAGGCATAGTTGATGTCGCCGCGCAGGTGCTTTGACGCCATGACGTCATAGGCGCCGCCATAGGCCTTGCGCGTTATGATCGTGATCTTCGGCACGGTGGCTTCGGCATAGGCGAAGAGCAGCTTGGCGCCGTGCTTGATGAGGCCGCCATATTCCTGCGCGGTGCCCGGCAGGAAGCCCGGCACGTCGACGAAGGTGACGATCGGGATGTTGAAGCAGTCGCAGAAGCGGATGAAACGCGCGGCCTTGCGCGACGCGTCGGAGTCCAGCACGCCGGCGAGAACCATCGGCTGGTTGGCGACGAAGCCGACGGTGCGGCCGTCGACGCGGCCGAAGCCGGTGACGATGTTCTTGGCGAAGGACGGCTGGATCTCGAAGAACTCGCCCTCGTCGGCGGTCTTCAGGATCAGTTCCTTGATGTCGTAGGGCTTGTTGGCGTTGTCCGGCACCAGACGGTCGAGCGACATGTCGGAATCGGTGACCGACTGGTAGCACTCGATCTCCGGGATTTCGGAGGTGTTCGACTGCGGCAGGTAGTCGATAAGCCGGCGCATCTGCAGCAGGGCCTCGACATCGTTGTCGTAAGCGCCGTCGGCGATGGAGGATTTCGTCGTGTGGATCGACGCGCCGCCGAGCTGCTCGGCGGTGACGACCTCGTTGGTGACGGTCTTCACCACGTCGGGGCCGGTGACGAACATGTAGGACGTGTCGCGCACCATGAAGATGAAGTCGGTCATCGCCGGCGAATAGACGTCGCCGCCGGCGCAGGGACCCATGATGACGGAGATCTGCGGGATGACGCCCGAGGAAAGCACGTTGCGCTGGAAGATCTCGGCATAGCCGCCGAGCGCGGCCACGCCTTCCTGGATGCGCGCGCCGCCGGCGTCGTAGAAACCAATGATCGGCGCGCGGTTCCTGAGCGCCATGTCCTGGATCTTCACCACCTTCTCGGCATGCGCCTCGGACAGCGAACCGCCGAAGACGGTAAAATCCTTGGCGAAGACAAAGACCGTGCGGCCGTTGACCGTGCCCCACCCGGTGACGACGCCGTCGCCGGCGATCTTGGTCTTCTCCATGCCGAAATCGGTCGAGCGGTGCTCGACGAACATGTCGAACTCCTCGAAGGAGCCCTCGTCGAGGAATATCTCGAGCCGTTCGCGGGCCGTCAGTTTGCCGCGGGCGTGCTGCGCCTCGATGCGGGCCTTGCCGCCGCCCTGGCGGGCGGTCTCGCGCCGGCGTTCGAGTTCGACGAGCACATCCTTCATGGACCCCTCCGCAGCTGATCGGTGAGTGCTGTTATCACGCCGACGCGCGGGCGCAAGTGCGGCATTCGCACAAAGCGGCTCTGCCGCTGGCGAGGGGCCGCACTCTACGCGATGGCGGAGCTACCAGCTTCCGGTGTTCTGCATCGACGCCCAAGGCTCGGCTTTCGGCAGAGCTGCACCCTTCTGGAGCAGTTCGATCGAGATGCCGTCGGGCGTCCTGATGAAGGCCATATAGCCGTCGCGCGGCGGGCGGTTGATGGTGACGCCCTTGTCCATCAGCGACTGGCAGGTGTCGTAGATATTGTCGACCTCATAGGCGAGGTGGCCGAAGTTGCGGCCGCCTGTATAGGTCTCCGGATCCCAGTTGTAGGTCAGCTCGACCAGCGGCGCCTTGCGGTCGATGCCCGCCTGCTTGTCCTCGTTCGCGGCGAGGAAGATCAGCGTGAAGCGGCCCTGCTCGCTCTCGGTGCGGCGGACCTCCACCATGCCGAGCTTGTTGCAGAAGAAGTCGAGCGATTTCTCGACGTCGGAGACGCGGATCATGGTGTGGAGATAGCGCATCGGCATGGGTCCTGTGTGGGAGCGGTCGATGCCGATATGGGGCAGGGAACTCGCCCGGGCAAGCCGTTTTGCGGCTCCAGCCTCGCGAAAGCTCAGAGGTTAATATTTGGTTGAAATGTGGCGAAATCTATCCTGGCTCATGCTGACAGGAAGAAGTGACATGTTATCCTGCAGCAAGAATCAGTTGCGTTGGCTCGAAGGAAGGGTGCGTTCGGATGGGGGATAAAACCTCTTCGGAAGGCCAGAAGACTGGCTGGAGCGGCTCGGGGGGGATGGGCGAGAACGAAGGCCTCGTCGAGGTTTCCGGGGCCATCAAGTGGTTCGACGTCGCCAAGGGCTACGGCTTCATCCTGCCTGACGAATCTGCCTTGGGGGACGTGCTGCTGCACGTGACCTGTCTGCGCCGCGACGGCTTCCAGACCGCTCTCGAAGGCGCGCGCGTCGTCTGTCTCGTCAAGCGCGGCGACCGCGGCATGCAGGCCTTCCGCATCCTGTCGATGGACACGTCGACGGCCGTGCATCCGCTGGAGCAGCCCGGCGACCGCACGCATGTGCATGTGGTTCCCGAGAGCGGCATCGAGCGTGCTCTGGTGAAGTGGTTCAACCGCACCAAGGGCTTCGGCTTCCTGACGCGCGGCGAGGGGACCGAGGACATCTTCATCCACATGGAGACGCTGCGCCGCTTCGGCGTGACGGAGCTGCGGCCGGGCCAGGTGGTGCTGGTGCGCTACGGCCATGGCGACAAGGGCCTTATGGCTGCCGAAATTCACCCGGACAAGGGAACCTTGCCCTCTTCGCACTGAAAGGCAGGGAATGATGGGTCTTCACGTCCGGGCCGCGCTCGTCGCGTTGTCGCTCGCGCTCATCGCGTTCGCGGGCATGCTTTCTCCCGCCGGGGCGGATTCGCGCGCTATGCGGCTGCCGGTGCATATGGTCAAGCTCGCCGCCGACACCGCGTCTGGGCAGAAGTTCTTTTCGATCGAGGTCGCCGACGAGTCCTCCGAGCAGGAGCGCGGCTTGATGTTTCGCGAGGAGATGCCGGACGACCGCGGCATGTTGTTCGACCTGGGGCGGACGCGGCAGGCGTCGTTCTGGATGGAGAACACGCCGATGCCGCTCGACCTGCTGTTCATCGGCGAGGACGGGCGCGTGCGCGCCATCCTGCCGGGGCAACCCTATTCGCGTGCGCCGATCTCGCCCGGCGTTCCCGTGCGCTTCGTGCTGGAGCTCAAGGAAGGCACGTCGGCCAAGAACGGGATCGCCCCCGGCGACCGGCTCCGCCATCCGGTGATCGACGCCGTGGCGGGATCGAACTAGTCCGGCAGGCACGGTCAGGTCATGCATTATTTCGAACATCAGGACTTCCGCCTCGCCTATATCGACCAGCAGCCGGAGGAGGGGAGCGGCGAGCCGATCCTGCTGATCCATGGGTTTGCCTCGAACGTGGCTGTGAACTGGGTCAATCCCGGCTGGGTGCACGACCTGCGCCGTGCCGGCTACCGCGTCGTCGCGTTCGACCATCGCGGCCACGGCAAGTCGTCGTCGAGCTACGATCCAGCGGACTACACGCCGTCGCTGATGGCCGGCGACGCGGCGGCGCTGCTCGATCATCTGGGCATCCGGCGCGCGCATGTGATGGGCTATTCGATGGGCGCGCGGGTCTCGACCTTCATGGCGCTGGAGCATCCCGAGCGTGTCGCGACGCTCATTCTCGGGGGGCTCGGAATCGGGATGATCGAGGGTGTCGGCGACTGGGACCCGATCGCGATCGCGCTCAGGGTCGAGGACGCCGCGACCGTCACCCACCCGCGCGGAAAGATGTTCCGCAGCTTCGCCGACCAGACGAGGAGCGACCGGCTGGCGCTCGCCGCCTGCATCGAGACCTCACGCGAGCTGGTGGGCGCGGCCGAGATGGCGCGCGTGACGCAGCCGACGCTCGTGGCCGTGGGCACAAAGGACGACATCGCGGGCTCGCCGCATGAACTCGCCGACCTGATGCCCGACGCGGAGGCGTTCGACGTCGAGGGGCGCGACCATATGCTGGCCGTCGGCGACCGCACCTTCAAGAAGAAGGCGATCGAGTTCCTGCGCGAGCACCCGCTGTAGCTATCTGCCCTGGAAGTCGGGCTTGCGCCGCTCCTTGAAGGCGGCGCGGCCCTCGGCGTAGTCGGCGCTGTCGAACGTCGCATCGCCGGCCTCCTGCGCCATGCGGGCTACCAGCGGATCCTTCGTCACGACTGACATGATCGACAGGCGCGATGCCTTGACGGAGAGCGGCGCACTCGCCGCGATCGCGTCGGCGATCTTTCCGACACGCTCCTCGAAACTCTCGGGCGCGACGATCTCCAGCAGGAAGCCGCCGGCCAGTGCCTGCCTCGCGTCGATCGGTTGCGCGGTGAGCGTGAGATAGCGGGCCATCTGCGCGCCCGCCGCGGTGACGATATCGATCATCGCGTCGAGCGGATAGGCGAGGCCGAGCCGTGCGGCGGGCACCGCGAATCGGGCATCCTCGGTGGCGATCCTGAGATCGCAGGAGGCTGCGAGCCCGAAGCCGCCGCCGAAGCAGATGCCGCGGATCGCCGCGACAACCGGCACGGCGCTGGTGCGGATCGCCGCGAAGGCCGCCGAATTGGCAGCCTCGTAGACGCGCGCGGTGGCCGCATCCTTTCGCACCGTGTCGAATTCGGATATGTCGGCACCGGCGCAGAAGTCGTGGCCAGCGCCGGACAGCAGGATCACCCGCACGTCGGGCCGCGCCGCGAGCTCGGGGACCAGCGCGGCGAGCGCACGCCAGCCGGCGAGGTCGACGGCGTTCTTGCGTTGCTGATTGTCGATCACGATGCGGGCGACGTGCTCCGAGATCGCGACATTGAGGGAATTGGTGCCCGACGGGGCTTGAAACGTCATGCTGAAAGTCCAATTGACTCTGCGCTAAGGAAAATTGAATTCCTTCGCGTTATCGGATCGCATAAGATGCGCATCCGTTTCCGACAAGGGGAAAGACATGACCACGAAGGTTGCCCGTTCGCACCTCCAGCCGGTCGATCCGATCTGGACAGCCGTCCGCGACGAGGCCCACGAGGCGGTCGAGCGCGATCCGCTGCTCGCGGCCTTCCTCTATTCGACGGTTCTGAACCACCGGACGCTCGAGGACGCGGTCATCCATCGCATCGCCTCGCGTCTGGATCATGCCGACATCTCGGCCACGATGATCGTCCAGAGCTTCAAGGCGATGCATGACGACCAGCCGGACTGGTCGAACGTGGTGCGGACCGACATCCAGGCCTATTACGACCGCGACCCGGCCTGCGACCGCTTCATCATGCCGGTGCTCTATTTCAAGGGCTTCCACGCCATCCAGACGCACAGGCTGGCGCACTGGCTGTGGAACAGCGGCCGGCGCGACTTTGCGCTCTACCTGCAGAGCCGTTCCTCGGCCGTGTTCCAGACCGACATCAATCCGGCTGCGAAGATGGGCAAGGGCATCTTCATCGACCATGCGACTGGCCTGGTCGTCGGCGAGACGGCGGTGATCGAGGACAACGTCTCGATCCTGCACGGCGTGACGCTGGGCGGCACCGGCAAGGCCGGGGGCGACCGCCATCCGAAGATCCGCTACGGCGTGCTGATCGGCGCCGGCGCCAAGATCCTCGGCAATATCGAGATCGGCCATTGCACCAAGGTGGCGGCGGGCTCGGTGGTGCTGAGCTCCGTGCCGAACAACAAGACGGTCGCCGGCGTGCCGGCCCGTGTCGTCGGCGAGAGCGGCTGCGAGCAGCCGGCGCGGCAGATGGACCAGTTGCTGCCGTCGCAGTCGATGGACCACGTCGTCACGTTCGACATCTGAAGCTGACGCGGGGTAGGGGCCAATCTCTTCCCCGCAGCCTTTACATCAGCTTCGCGGACATGGCAGAAGCGCGAACCACTGCGCGGCACTGCTGCGTTCCGCGACGAGGAGTTAGTCTGTGAAGCCCGAAGAAATCCGCAAGCTGGACGCTTATTTCAAGAAGACGTTCCGCAATCCGAGCCTCCAGGTGAAGGCACGGCCCCGCAAGGACGATTCGTGCGAGCTCTATCTCGACGACGAGTTCCTCGGCATCATCTACAAGGATGACGACGACGGCGACCAGTCGTACAATTTCTCGATGGCGATCCTCGACGTCGACCTGGGCTGAGATGCCACTTGAAGATCGGGCCGGAACGGCCTGATCGAGATATTGCTTTCAAATCCAGCGCCTGACCCGCTTGGCATAGTCGCGGAAACGCTTGCCGAAGCGCGCGTACAGGTGCTTTTCCTCCCGCTCGATCGCGAGCTTCTGCGTCGCGAAGGCCGCGACCAGCGCCAGCGGCACGAACCAGACGATGCCACTGATCAGGCCGATGCCCACGGTCAGCATCGTGTTGCCGAGATAGATCGGGTTGCGGGTGAAGGAGAATGGACCGTCCGTCACGAGATGGTCCGACCGGCGGTGCGGCATGATCGTGGTGCGGTGCCTCGCCATCGTGCGCATGGCGGCGACATCGATCGCGATCGCTCCGGCGACCAGGAGCCAGCCGATCGCGAACAGGATGTCGGAGGTCGGAGGCGGCAGCCAGGGCAACGGCACCAGATAGCCGAGGATGATCGCGACCGCGATTGCTGCGCAATAGATCAGCGGCGGCCAGGGAATGCTGTTCGGGCGATCGCTCGAGTCGCTCATTGCTCGTCCTCCCCTTGAACCGAGCCTTCGGTCACGGCCGTGCACATCTCGGCCATGTCGCGCAGTCTGCCACGGAATTCGTCCGACGGCGTGCGCGAAAACGCCTGATCGAGCAGATTGTCGCCGCGAAGCCCGTCGAGCATGCAGGCGCAGTAGGCGGCGCAGAAGATTGCAGATCGGCTTTCGGCGCAGCTGCGCTCGCAGGCGGGACGGAATCGGGCGGCGTGGTCGATGACCGGCGGCATGACCTGCGAGAACAGCCAGACGCAGGAGATCAGCACCGGCTGGTGGATCAGGTAGAAGGCGAGGCTGTGCCGGCCGATGAAGCGCAACGGTCGCGACCAGGCGCCGGGGTTTACGGCGGCCAAGCGTTCGAACAGGCCGGCGGCGGAGGCGAGTTTCGCCAATGCCAGGCCGATCATTACCGCGCCGAACCAAGGGAAGACGGGCACGAAGTCGCTCGATCGCGGCCGCGATTCCGACAGGCCGGTCCACCAGCCCCAGGGACTGTCGAGGAGCGTGGTCGAATAGAGATTCGGCACCGCGATCACCAGAACGGCGACGACGAGCGTCACCATTGCGGGAAGCCGGAGGAAAAGCAGGCCGGCGACGCTGGCGAAGGCGATCTGGTGCAGGATGCCGAAGAAGATGAAGAAATCCGGCGTTGCGAACCAGGTGGCGACCGTGATGGCGACGGCGGCCGCGACGATCATGGCGAGACGGCGCCAGAAGCCCTGCCAGCGGATGCCCTTGGCATGCGCGAGATAGAGGCTGACGCCGACGAGGACGAGGAAGGTGGAGGCAATGCCGCGGGCGAAGAGCTTCCAGCCGCCGACCGCCGTCATCCCCGGCTCGGTGTAGCCGAAGAATTCGAGATCCCAGGTGAAGTGGTAGATCGCCATCGCGACCAGCGCGACGCCGCGGGCGAGGTCGATCCATTCGATGCGGGAGCGGGGCGAAGCGGAACTCATGCGACCATGTGAGCCGAGGCGCGGCGAAGGGCAAGCCCCGCCGGGTCAGCGGCAGCCGTTCTCGCTCTCTACCTGGACGATGCGGTTGACGTTGCCGCGTTCGTGGGAATTCAGGCGGACCGCGCCGGGATCGTCGACATAGCAGTCGGAATTGTCGAAATAATCCTGGCCGCGGGCGGTGCGGAAGCACAAGCCGTTGTCGTGGTAGATCGCGTTGCGGACAAGCCAGAGATTCTCGCACGACAGATGTCGCAGGTCCGAGAGCGGAAACGTCTCTTCGTCAGTGCAGCCGGTTTCGCCGAGATCCTCGAAACAGGCTGCATGCGCTGCGCCCGCGAAGAGCGCCGCCAAAATCACCAGTACCGCGCGCATCGATGCCCCTCAAACGTCGCAGTTTTGCGAACGCTAACATCGCTGCCGGCTATCGTAAATCGCCGTACACGGAGGTTTCGCCAAGACGTGCGCGGACGTGTGAAACCTTGACGGGCGGATCGCCGTAGTTTGTGGCAGGTGACGCAGAGGCAAGAGGAGGAGCACGTGGCAGCGACCAGCGACGACAGGGGTCCCCTACGGGGAGAACTCGTCTACCGGCAGTCGGCATGGACCCGGCTGACGCACTGGCTGTGGGCGATCAGCCTGTTCTTCCTGCTTCTGACCGGCCTGCAGATCTTCAACGCGCATCCGACGCTCTATATCGGCGATCAGTCGGGCTTCTCGTTCGACAATGCCGTGCTGTCGATGCGCGCGGAGAATACGCCCGACGGCCCGGCCGGGTACACGACTATATTCGGCCACCGATTCGACACTACGGGCGTCTTCGGGTTGAGCGAGTGGAACGGTCAGCTCTACCAGCGCGGCTTTCCCGAGTGGGCGACGATCCCTTCCTACGGCGATCTCGCGACCGGACGTGTCATCCATTTCTTCTTCGCCTGGCTGCTGGTCGGCACGCTGCTGGTGTGGTTGATCGCCAGCCTAGCCAACGGGCATTTCAGGCGCGACATCGTGCCGAAAGGGCGCGATATGCGCAATCTCGGCAGGGATATCGCCGACCACGCACGCCTGCGCTTCCATCATACGCGCGACTACAGCGTGCTGCAGAAACTCGCCTATGCGTCGGTGCTGGTGATCATGCTGCCGCTGATGATCCTGACCGGGCTGGCGATGTCGCCGGGCATGAACGCGGCGCTGCCCTGGCTTCCCGACTTGCTCGGCGGCCGGCAGACGGCGCGCACCATTCATTTCGCCGTCATGGTGCTGCTGGTCGGCTTCTTTGTCGTCCACATGCTGATGATCCTGGCCGCCGGGCCGTTGAACGAGATGCGCTCGATCGTCACCGGCTGGTACAGGACTGGCCCCGCGGCTGGCCACAGCGAAGGGGAGGAATGACCATGGCGCTCAGGCTTTCCCGCCGCGGCTTTCTCACCGGTGCAACGGCGGCCGGCTCGTCGCTGGCGCTGTCCGGCTGCGATGCCTTCGACAACCTCACTCGCAACGGCAGCAGCGTGCGCTCGGTGCTCGAACAGGCGAACAGCCTGACCTACCGCGTGCAGCGCATGCTTCTGTCCAGCGACGCGCTCGCCCAGGAGTTTTCCGAAAGCGAGATCCGCCAGCCGCAGCGGCCGAACGGCGTGACGCAGCCGGACGACGCGCTCTACCGCTCGTTAGAGAAGGGCGGCTTCGCCGGCTACAGGCTGACGGTGAAGGGGCTTGTCGAGAGGCCGCTCTCGCTCAGCCTCGCCGAGTTGCAGGCAATGCCGGCACGCACGCAGATCACCCGGCACGACTGCGTCGAGGGATGGAGCTGCATCGCCAAATGGACGGGCGTGCCTCTGAGCCAAGTGCTTGACCAGGTGAGGCCGAAGGAGAATGCGCGCTTTGTCGTCTTCCAGTGCTTCGATACGATCGATCGTAGTCTGGCGGGCGACATCAAATACTACGAATCGATCGACCTGATCGACGCGCGCCATCCGCAGACGATCCTCGCCTACGGGCTCAACGGGCAGTCACTGCCGGTCGCCAACGGCGCGCCGCTGCGCCTGCGCGTCGAGCGGCAGCTCGGCTACAAGATGGCGAAATACGTCCACACGATCGAGCTAACGGATCGGCTGGACGGCTATGGCGACGGCAAGGGCGGCTACTGGGAGGACAACGGCTACGACTGGTTCGCCGGGATCTGACCCCTGAACCTGTCTACCACCCGCTCGGAAGCTCTTACGAAGAGGCTCAGGCCGTTTTCTTGCCGCGTGCGGTGACCGGCGGGCGGCAAGCGAGAACCTTGTCGATGCGGCGGCCGTCCAAGTCCATGACCTCGAATTTCCAGTTCTGGACGAGGACATGGTCGCCGACCGCGGGCAGGCGGCCGAAGGATTCGATCAGGAAGCCGGCAACCGTGTCGTAGCCGCGGTTCTCGGGGATGACGAGGCCGAGTTCCTCGGCGAACTCATCGGCCTGCATCCAGCCGGCGACGAGGAGAGATCCGTCGTCGCGCTTGACGATGGCCGGTTCAGGCGCGCCTTCGTCGGTCGCGAAGCTGCCGACGATCGCCTCGAGGATGTCGGACGAGGTGACGACGCCCTGGAAGTGGCCGTATTCGTCGTGGACGAGGCCCATGTGGACGGCCGACTTCTTCAGGACCTCGACCACGTCGAGCGCGTCCATCGTTTCTGGGATGATTGCAGCTTCGCGCACCAGTGCCCTGAGATCAGCAGTCTTGAGGCTGCGCCCTGCGTCGAGCACGTCCTTGACCCAGAGTATGCCGATCACCTCGTCGGGATTGCCTTCGTGCACGGGAAAGCGCGAATGCTGGCTTTCCTTCATCTTGGCGATGATCTCGCTGGGGCTGTCGGACAGGTCGATCTCGTCGACCTCGAAGCGCGGCGTCATCACCTGCCGCACCGGCCGGTCGCCGAGACGCATGACGCCCGCGATCATCTCGCGCTCGCCGGGTTCCAGCACACCGGCGCTTTCGGCCTCGGCCACGATGGTGCGGATTTCCTCGTCGGTGACGCGCTGCTCGCTCTCGCTCGCCTGGCCGAGCAGCGCGAGCACGAGCTTGCCCGACTTGTCGAGCACCCAGACGACGGGAGCGGCGACAGTGGCGATGAACGACATCAGCGGCGCGACCGTCGAGGCGATGCGCTCGGGATTCTTGAGGGCGAGCTGCTTGGGGACGAGCTCGCCAACGATCAGCGACAGATAGGTGATTCCGGTCACGACCAGGCCGACGCCGGCGACATAGGCCCAGCGCGCGGGAACGCCCTGCGTGATCAGCCACTCACTCAGCCGGTCGCCGAGCGTTGCGCCGGAGATCGCGCCCGACAGGATGCCGACCAGCGTGATGCCGATCTGGACGGAGGAGAGGAATTTTCCGGGATCGGCAGCGAGCGTCAGCGCGCGTCTGGCGCCACTGACGCCACGGTCGGCCATTCCCTTGAGGCGGGCAGGGCGGGAGGAAACCACTGCCAGTTCGGACATCGCCAGCAACCCGTTCAGCAAGGTCAGAACGAGGACTAGCAGCAATTCGACGTAAAGCATGGGCCTCCCCTAGCACGGCAATGTCGGGAAACCCAATACCGCCGCAATCACGCCTTCGATATGTCAGCGGCCCGCATCTCGCCGCGCACCCATTGCTGGAAGTGGTGCACGTCATATTCTTCTGGCATGAGCACGCCCTCACGGTGACGCCTGGAGCGCAGGCCGCGCTGGTTGATCTCGCAGATGGCGGCGTCCTGATCCAGCACCAGGCGGCCGAAGGCAACGATGCTGTCGACGTCGATGTTTCCCGCAGCGAGCGGCTCGGCAGGGAAGAGCCATTCCGCGGTCAGCTCCGTTTCCTCGGGACCGACCGGCATCAGGCGGACGCTGCGGACATAGTCGACATGTCCGACGACGAACATCGACGGCAGGTGTGTTGCGTAGCTCTGCCCCGCCTCGCGTTCGGCCTCCGAGAGGCTGGGGAAGACCGGGCCGTGGGTCTTGCCGTCGATCGACCAGGTCTCGGCGCCCTGCCGCAGCCCGCCGGAATATTCAGGCGAATGATCGTCGGCGTGTTTCTCCCAGTGCGGATCGTCGTGCCGGGCCATCAGGCCGCGGCCGTAGATCGGCACCAGGTTCGACAGTTCGGGATGGACGTTGGGGCAGTGCAGGCACTCGTTGAAGTTTTCCCAGAAGATCTTCCAGTTCCACTGCATGCGCTTGACGTAGCGATGGCCGACGGCGAGGTCCTCCAGCGGCCAGTTGGCGAGGCTGACGGTGCCGGCGTCGAAGGTCTCGGCGGCGGATTGCGCCGGTCGCTCGTCAAGGTTCACGAAGACGAAGCCGCGCCATTCCTCGACTGCGACCCGGTAGAGGCCGTGATCCGCCTTGTCGAAACCGGGCGGAAGCGATTTCGACGGCACGCCGATCAGCCGCCCGTCCGTGGCGTAGGACCATGAATGGTAGGGGCAGACGAGGAGGCGACCCTTCAGCTTGCCTTCGGTTCCGGTGCAGAGCGCGGAGCCGCGATGGCGGCAGGTGTTGTGGAAGCCGCGCAGGACGCCGGTCTCGTCGCGCAGGAGCACGATCTCCTGGGTGCCGATACGCACGGTGCGGAACGTTCGCGGGCCCGGAAGTTCGCTCGAGCGGCAGACGTTGATCCAGTTGCGGGCCCAGATCGTGTCCATCTCGGCGCGAAAGCGCTCGGGGTCGTAATAGTCCTTCGAAGGAAGCGTCGGCTCTGCGCTGCGAAGCCCGTTGTAGGGATCGGCCGTCTGCTTGTGGATGAGCGTCATGGGCGCCTCGCCGGAGAACGGGTCCAGCGGACACCCGAACGGGCCATGCTGTCAATCGTCCCGCACGCCTTGGATGCGACCAGTCGTTTGGATATAACCCCTCCACCCCGCCTCCGGCGATCCGCCGACCCAAACTACCGGAGTGACATCCATGGACATGCGCCGCATCGGTCGCACCGATCTCGTCGTTTCGAAAATCTGCCTCGGCACCATGACCTGGGGCCAGCAGAACACCGAGGCGGAGGGGCATGCGCAGATGGACTACGCCTTCGAGCGGGGCGTGAATTTCCTCGACACGGCCGAACTTTACCCGATCCCGCCGAAGGCGGAGACGCAAGGGCGTACCGAACGCTACATTGGCAACTGGATGAAGGCACGCGGCAACCGCGACAAGGTGGTGCTGGCAAGCAAGGTGGTCGGCCGCACGACGAACGACTGGTTCCGTGGCGGCCGCCCGTCGAAGCTGGTGCGCGAGGACATCCTACATGCGGTCGAGGGCTCGTTGCGGAAGCTGCAGACCGACTATATCGACCTCTACCAGATCCACTTCCCCGAGCGGAAGGTGCCGTGGGGGTCGAACCCGAACCGCGTCGGCAACTGGCCGGCACAGCGCGACACGGACGAAACGCCGATCGCCGAGACGATCGCGGTGTTCGAGGAACTGGTGAAAGCAGGCAAGATCCGGCACCTTGGCCTATCCAATGAAAGCTCGTGGGGCGTGATGCGCTTCATCTTCGAAAGCGAGAAGAGCAACGGGCCGCGGCCGGCCTCGCTGCAGAACGCCTACAATCTCGTCAACCGCACCTTCGAGGTGAACCTTGCCGAAGTGTCCGACCGCGAGGAGGTGAGCCTGCTCGCCTATTCGCCGCTGGCACAGGGTTATCTCACGGGCAAGTACGATCATGGCGCGCGGCCGCAGGGATCGCGCTCGCAGCTTTTCAACCGCGGCCAGCGGTACGAGACGCCGAACGCTGCCGAGGTGCAGCTCGAATACAACGAACTGGCGCGTTCCTTCGGCATGGAACCAGCGCTGTTCGCCAACGCGTTCGTGTGCAGCCGGCCCTTCGTGACGTCGAACATCATCGGCGCGACATCGATCGCTCAGCTCGACATGGCGCTATCGTCGGCCAGCGTCACATGGACGACGGAGATGCAGGAGGCGGTCGACGCGATCCACCAGCGCACCGGCAACCCATGCCCCTGACGCGCCGCAAAGCCCTTGTCGCGTTGACGGGCGTCGCCGCGGGCCACATCCTGACGCGGGTGGCGAAGGCGCAGGAGAACGAGATGGCGGGTGCGTTGATCGAGGCCGTCAATTCCGGCGATGTGGCGCGTGTTTCGGCCGAGATCGCCAAAGGGGCCGCGTTAGAGCAGCGCGACGCGGCGAAGCGAACGCCGTTGCTTCTGGCGACGCGCGCTAACCATGTCGAGATCGCCCGGCTGCTGATCGAGCCGGGCGCGGACGTGAACGCCAAGGACAACATCCGCGATACGCCCTTCCTCTATGCCGGTGCGGAGGGCCGAAACGAGATCCTGCTGATGATCCTGGCAACGGGGAAGGCGAAACTGGACGACACCAACCGCTATGGCGGCAATGCGCTGATCCCGGCCGCGCATCACGGCCATCCCGACACCGTCCGGATTCTCATCGAGGCCGGTCTCAACGTTGATCACGTCAACAATCTCAGCTGGACGGCCCTGCTGGAGGCGGTGATCCTTGGCGATGGTGGCTCGACCTATCAGGAGATCGTCGGTGTGCTGCTCGACGGTGGGGCGGACGCCGCGATCGCCGACAGGGACGGTGTGACGCCGCTGGAGCATGCGAGACGCATGGGCCAGGACGCCATCGCCGGGCTGATCGAGGCGAAGGCAAGGAAGTAGAACCGGCGGATGTGAGCGCGGGGACGGGATTGCGTGGCGCGTCAGCCTTTCAATCTGCACAATCGCGGTGACAATGGCGCGCGTCCGCACATGGCCCGGAAAGGGAGATTCGGTTTGAACACACGGCTGCTGATCACGACGCTCGCACTCTGCACTTCGCTCGCGGCGGGGCCAACGCTGGCGCAGGAGAACGGATCGATCCGTGACCTGTTCGGCAATATGCTGCGGGGCACGGAAAGCGCCCAGCCGGGCGTCGTCGACAAGCGGGTACCGTTCGGGCGTGAGGAGATGCAGCTTTCCTTCGCGCCGCTGGTCAAGCAGACCGCGCCCGCCGTCGTGAACGTCTATGCCTCGCAGGTGGTGCGGCAGAATTCGCCTTTCATGGGCGATCCGTTCTTCGAGCGCTTCTTCGGCGGCGGCGGGCTGCCGCCGCGCGAGCAGTCCTCGCTGGGGTCCGGCGTCATCGTCGACAAGTCGGGCATCGTCGTGACCAACTACCACGTGATCCGCGACGCGGACGAAGTGAAGGTGGCGCTGTCGGACGGGCGCGAGTTCGAGAGCGCAGTAATCCTGAAGGACGAGCGCGTCGATCTCGCGGTGCTCAGGATCACGTCAGACCAGCCGTTCCCGACGATTCCGATCGGCGACAGCGACGCGCTCGAGGTCGGCGACCTGGTGCTGGCGATGGGCAATCCGTTCGGCGTCGGGCAGACGACGACCAGCGGCATCGTCTCGGCGCTGGCGCGCAACCGGGTCGGCATTTCCGATTTCGGCTTCTTCATCCAGACGGACGCAGCAATCAATCCCGGCAATTCGGGCGGGGCGTTGCTCGACATGTCGGGCCGGCTGATCGGCATCAACACCGCGATCTATTCGCGCGGCGGCGGCTCGAACGGGATCGGCTTCGCCATTCCGTCCAACATGGTGCGCGCCGTGGTCAACGCGGCCGAAAACGGCAGCGACGTGTTCGAGCGGCCCTATGTCGGCGCCGGCTTCGAGGCGGTGACGCCGCAGGTGGCCGAGGCGCTCGGCCTGCCGAGGCCTTCGGGCGCGCTGATCTCCTCCGTCGACGAGGACAGCCCTGCGAGCCGCGCCGGCCTCAAGCCCGGCGACGTGGTGCTGGCGATGAACGGCTCGGCGATCGAGCATGTCGACGCGCTGGGCTATCGGCTCGCCGTGCAGAACATCGATGCCGAGATCGCGCTGACGGTGCTGCGGCAGGGCAAGGAGACCGAGGTAAAGGTCAAGCTCGAGCGCGCGCCGGAAGGCAAGTCCAACCGCGAGATCACGATCGACGGCAATAGTCCGTTCGGCGGGGCGAAGGTGACTGACCTGTCGCCGCGCAGCGCGGACCGGCTCGGCCTGCCGACCAACCTGCGCGGCGTGGTGATCGTTGAGACGCCGCGCAACTCCACGGCGGAGCGCATCGGGTTGCAGCCGCGCGATATCATCCGCGCCGTGAACGGCCGCCAGATCGACACAGCCGAGCAGATGCAGGTCGCCGCCTCGCAGGAAACCCGGCTGTGGCGCTTCACCATCGAGCGCGACGGCCGGTTGATGACCCAGGTCCTTAGGTACTGAATGGCCGATCTGTTCGACGATCCGACATCGAGACCGCCCGAGCCCGGCCGGCCGCTGGCAGACCGGCTGCGGCCGACGAAGCTCGACGAGGTGGTGGGTCAAGAGCACCTGACCGGCGAGGACGGCGTGCTGACGCGGATGATCCGCTCCGGCACGCTGGGCTCGATGATCTTCTGGGGTCCGCCGGGTACCGGCAAGACGACCGTGGCACGTCTGCTCGCGGGTGAGACGAAGCTCGCCTTCGAGCAGATCTCGGCGGTATTTTCCGGCGTGGCGGATCTGAAGAAGGTGTTCGACGCCGCGCGGCTGAGGCGCGCGAACGGGCGGCAGACGCTGCTGTTCGTCGACGAGATCCACCGCTTCAACCGGGCGCAGCAGGATTCGTTCCTGCCGGTGATGGAGGACGGCACGGTGGTGCTGGTCGGCGCGACGACGGAGAACCCATCCTTCGAGCTCAACGCCGCTCTTCTCTCCCGCGCGCGCGTGCTGACGTTCCAGTCGCATTCCGCGGAGAGCATCGGCAAGCTGCTCATGAAGGCGGAAGCCGAGGAGGAAAAGGCGCTGCCGCTCGACGCCCAGGCGCGCGAGATGCTGGTGGGCATGGCGGACGGCGACGGGCGCGCGGCGCTGACGCTGGCGGAGGAAGTGTGGCGGGCGGCGAAGCCGGGCGAGGTGTTCGATCCCGCCGGGCTGCAGCGCATCGTCCAACGCCGCGCGCCGATCTACGACAAGGGGCAGGATGGGCACTACAACCTGATCTCGGCGCTGCACAAATCGGTGCGCGGCTCCGATCCGGACGCGGCGCTCTACTATCTCTCGCGCATGTTCGACGCCGGCGAGGACCCGCTCTATCTGGGCCGGCGCCTGGTGCGCATGGCGGTGGAGGACATCGGGCTTGCCGACCCGCAGGCGCTGCAGGTGGCGCTGGCCGCGAAGGACGCCTACGATTATCTCGGCTCGCCGGAGGGCGAACTCGCCTTCGCACAGGCCTGCGTCTATCTCGCCACCGCACCGAAATCGAACGCCGTGTACACGGCCTTCAAGGGCGCCACGGCGGCGGCGAAGCAGTACGGGTCGCTGCTGCCGCCCAAGCACATCCTCAACGCGCCGACCAAGCTGATGAAGGACGAGAGCTATGGCGCGGGGTATCGCTACGACCATGACGAACCGGACGCATTCTCGGGGCAGGACTATTTTCCGGAGAAGATGGGCCGGCAGATGTTCTACGACCCTCCCGAGCGCGGCTTCGAGCGCGAGATCAGGAAAAGGCTGGAATTCTGGGCGAAGCTGCGCGCGGAACGGAGAACCTGACGGTCAACCGATCCACTTCGCCAACAACGGGAACGTGGCCGGCGCGGCGATGAACAACACCGCCAGGACCTTCTTGAACGTGTCGTCGCCAAGGATGTCGATGAAGCCGACATTGGTGCGGCTCGACTCCGGGTCCTTTTCGAGAAGATAGGCGGCCGGCGGGATGAAGATGGCCGCAAGCAGCAGCGACAGACCGATTCCCCAATACATCTCGACCGAGTTCGATAGGCTGTCCAGGATCTTGCGTGTCGCGTCCGAGCCTGTCGCGGGAATGACCGCGAGAGAAAAATCTCCGAGACGGGCCACCAGGCCCATCGTCACGAGGAAGCACAACGTCGCGAGACCGAGAAGTCCCTGCAGGAGCGCCTTTCGGCGAGGTAAGGTCGCACGCAGCAGGTCGTCGTCGATCATGGCGGCCGACTTGACATCAGGATCGTAGGTGACGGCAAGCAGCGCCGCCGCGACCGATACTGCGGCCAGCACGCCGGCGAACAGTGAAAACCCGAACGAGGCCCCGGTGAGCAGATAACGAAGCGTAGGCTCAGCGATACCCTCAGCCGACAGGCGCGTCGTGGCGGCGGTGACCAGCGCTTGCGACCAAGGGTCGAGGCCAGCGAGGGCAGACAGTCCTGCGATGACCACCAACAGGCCGATGACAGCGAGCGCGGAGCGCCGCAATACGTAGAAGGGAGCTTTGGGATTCGGTTTTCCGGCGAGGTATCGAGTGATTGCCCATGCGATTGCAGCGACGAGCGCGAGTTGCGCCGCTAGGAGGGCAAGAATCTGATTGGCTTCGGCCTGAAGTGCCGCGCGCAGGCCGACCTGTTCAGTCCGCGCCGAGGCGGCGGCAGCGATAGCCGCCGCCTTGGCGCTCGAACTCTTGATGCAACTGACCGATTCGGCAGAGGTTCCGTCACAATCGATCTTTGCCTTCGCCTCCGCTCGCTTCACCGCCTCGTCAAGGCGCAACACGCGTTCGCGGGTGGTCTCCCCCTTCGCCATCACTTCGGTCACGAGTGCGTCCGTCGGATAGTGCAAGCCAATGTAGAGAATTGCTGCAAGAATGGCGGGAAAGCAGATGAATAAGAGCGGCTGACTGCGCATATCGCACCCCCAATGCAGGCATGTATCAAGAGTATGCAATTTTAGCGCGAAATGTAAGATGCCAATGCGCGAAATAGGAGCATCTCGGTTCCGGCCAGGATCAACTCGAGTTCGCGATTTGTGCGGGACAGATGCGTCCTGGAGCAGTCTGCTCAGCGGGAGATTGACCTTGCGCCGTGTCCATCTGAAAACACCTGCATGAAACATCTCCTCCTCGTCGCAGCCGGCGGCGCGATCGGGTCGTCGCTGCGCCATCTCGTCAACGTGGCGTCGCTGCGGTGGTTCGGCGCCGGCTTTCCGTGGGGCACGCTGTTGGTCAATCTTGCCGGCTGCTTCGCCATGGGCGTGCTGATCGAACTGATTGCGCGCAGGTTCGGCGCGACGCAGGACGTGCGCCTGTTCGTCGCGACCGGCGTCCTCGGCGGCTTCACCACCTTCTCTGCCTTTTCGCTGGACGCGGCCGTGCTATGGGAGCGCGGGGCGCATTCGCTCGCCGCACTTTATGTCGGCGTGACGCTGGCTGGGACGCTTGCCGCCATCTTCGCCGGATTGTGGCTCGCAAGAAGCCTTGCCTGATGCTATTGCGCCGCCTCTGAAGGAAGTGAAATCCATGGCAGGCGTCGAACAGATCACGGTGGAAGCCGGGGAGGCGGGCATGCGGCTCGATCGCTGGTTCAAGAGCCACTATCCGGGACTCGGCTTCGGCCATCTCCAGAAGCTGCTGCGTTCGGGCCAGATCCGGGTCGACGGCGGCCGCGCCAAGACAGATACGCGGGTGGAGCCCGGCCAGTTGGTCCGCGTGCCGCCGCTCGACATCGACAAGAAGGGCGAGAGCGCACTGACCGCCCGCACCATCCGCGACCAGCACGACGGCGACGTGCTCGCCAAGATGCTGCTCTACGAGGACGACAAGGTGTTCGTCTTCAACAAGCCGGCGGGGCTGGCGGTGCAGGGCGGATCGGGTGTCAACCGGCACGTCGATTCCATGCTGGAAGCCTGGCGCAGCAAGAAGGGCGAGAAGCCGCGGCTGGTCCACCGGCTCGACCGCGACACGTCCGGCGTGCTCGTCGTGGCGCGGACGCGGCTGGCGGCGATGAAGCTCGCCGAGGCCTTCCGCGCCCGCGAGACGAAGAAGACCTACTGGGCGTTGGTGAAGGGTGTGCCGCCGAAGCGCGAGGACAAGATCTCGTCCTGGCTGGTGAAGGAGCAGACGCCGGACGGCGACCGCATGCGCGTGGCCAAGCATGGGGAGAAGGGCGCCGACCATGCGGTCTCCTACTATCGCATCGTCGAACAGGCGGCGCAGGCGCTGACCTGGCTGGAGATGGAGCCCTATACGGGCCGCACCCACCAGCTTCGCGTCCATGCGGCGGCGATCGGTTGCCCGATCATCGGCGATCCGAAATATTTCGAGGCGGACACCAACTGGGAGTTTCCCGGCGGGCTGCAGAACCGGTTGCACCTGCATGCGCGGCGGATCGTGATCCCGCACCCGGAACGCGGCACGATCGACGTCTCTGCGCCGATGCCGCCGCATATGGTGCAGGCCTGGAACCTGCTCGGCTTCGACGAGGCAAGCGCCGAAGGATGACAGCGACGCTCTCCTTCGAGCGGCGCGACGCCCTCGACACCTTTGCCATCGTGACGATGGTGGGGCTCACTTTCACCTTCGGCCTCAGCAACATCGCGACCAAGGTCGCGAACATGGGCTTCAACCCGATCTTCGTCGTCACAGCGCGCTCGACAATCGCCATCGTTCTCATATTGCTCTGGTGCCGCTGGCGGCAGATCCCGCTCTTCCACAGCGACGGCACACTGAGGGCCGGCCTGCTCGTCGGCGTTCTCTTCGGCCTCCAGTTCGTCCTGATGTTCGTCGGGCTGGAATTCACCAGCGTGGCGCGCGCGGTGCTGCTCGCCAATATGATGCCGTTCTTCATGTTGATCGGGGCGCATTATCTGCTTGGCGAACGCATGGACACGACAAAGGTGCTCGGGCTCGTTCTGGCGTTCGCAGGCGTGGCGGTGATCTTCGGCGATCGTCTGAGCCTGCCAGGTCCGGACGCGTGGATCGGCGATCTCATGAACCTGGCGGCCAGCGCAATCTGGGCGGCGATCATTCTGGTCATCAAGAAGTCGAGACTGTCCGACGCCAGCGCGGAAAAGGTTCTGTCGTACCAGCTCGGTGTCTCGATCCCGTTTTCGGCGCTGCTCCTGCCCTTCGCCGGTCCCATCCTGCGCGATCCTGGCCTGCTGCCGATCGGCGCGATCCTGTTCCAGGCCTGCTTCATCACCACGGTCGCCTTCATCGCGTGGTTCTGGATGATAAGGCGCTATCCGGCGTCGTCGCTCTCCAGCTTCATATTTCTGACACCGGCGTTTGGAGTGATACAGGGCGGCGTCCTTCTGGACGAACCCCTGTCGTGGTGGCTTTTGTTGTCGCTGGGCCTGATCGCGGCCGGGCTCCTCATCGTCAACCGGCCGCGCCAGGCCGTTCCGCCCACAGCCTGACGGAAGAGTATCTCATGCGCGACCTTCTCGAAGATCTCGAAGCCGGAAAGCACTTCTCCGATCCCGATCCGGTGCGTCGGGCGCAGATCCAGTCAAAGATACCGCTGCCGAAGCGCTTCTATGCCGAGGTGTCGGTCGGCGAGCGCGACGGGGGCTTTGCGGTGCTGCTCGACGGCAAACCGGTGCGCACGCCCGGGCGCGCGATCCTGACCCTGCCGACGCGGCAGGCGGCGACGCTTGTCGCCGACGAGTTCGCCGCGCAGGGCGAAGAGATCAATCCCGTGACGATGCCGGTGACGCGCATCGCCAACTCGACGGTGGACGGCGTCTCGAAGGAACCGCAGCCGGTGGCCGACGAGATCGTCAAATATGCCGGCACGGACCTGCTTTTCTATCGCGCCGCCGCGCCGCAAGCACTCGTCGAGCGGCAGGCGGTCGCGTGGGACCCGGTGCTCGACTGGTTCCGCAAGGAACTGGGCGCTCGCTTCTTCCTCGCCGAGGGCGTCATGCATATCGAGCAGCCAAAAGAGGCGATCGAGGCGGTGCGCCGGCACGTCGCGGCGCGGATCGAGCCGCTCCGGCTCGCGGCCATGCATGTCATGACAACGCTGACCGGGTCGGCGCTGCTGGCGTTGGCGGTAGAAGCGGGCGCCTGGGATGTGGAAACAGCCTGGATGGCGGCCCATGTCGACGAGGACTGGAACATCGAGCAGTGGGGCACCGACGCCGAGGCCGAGCATCGCCGCGCCTTTCGCAAGGCGGACATGCTCGCCGCAGCGCGGCTGATCGCTGCGCTAGGTTGAGACGCCGAGCACCCGAAGAACATTCGGGACTGCCGGCAGGGTCAAAACGGCGGCGGCGACGATCCAGATAATGCCGGCGATCGCGCCCCCCTGTGGGCCTCTCGCACGCTCGTAGAGTGCGGCAGGGACTCCGGCGACCATCAGCGTCAACGTGGCGAAAATGATCGCGCTCAGCATGACGACGATCTGGGGCGAGGCGGGCAGGATTGTGGACGGGTACCAGAACCAGTTCGCCAGGTAGACGATCAGCATATAGGGCGAGAAGATGCCGTTGAGGATCGACAGTCCCATCACCGGAACGAGCACGTTTCGATCCATCTCAGGCTCCCGATGACGCGGCCGGCGCGATGCCGAGATGAATCATGGTAGCGAGGAAGACGAACCTCAAGGCCATGATCCAGAAGAAGGCGAGCGGCACCACCGACGGGTCGGCGACCGCGCTCGGCGTGATCCTCCTTACAACATTCACGACCGGCTCCGTGATCAGGCGAAAGAAGCGCCAGATGTAGTTGTCCCAGTCCCGCGGCACGAAAAGACCGAGGAGGAAACGTCCCGCCAGCGTGTAGGCAATCGCGGCCAGCACGAAGTTCGGAATGTGGATATACCAGTAAGTCCAGAAATCGCTCATGCTCGGCTACTTGAAGCGGACATTCGTTGGCAAAGCAACCGGCGACAAGAAGGCGGGGCCCATGGCTGGACCCCGCCTTCAGTCGCGGCGGCCGGGATCAGGCCGTCTTTTCTTCCATCACGGTCTTGCCGCGCGGGATGCGGATTTCCTCGATGAAATCCTGCATCGCCTGCGACGGGGCCTTCGTCAGCAGGCTGACGACGATCATGACCGCGAAGCCCACCGGCAGACCGAAAGCGGCCGCAGACAGGTTCTTCACGCCCCACCAGCTCGCGATCGTCTGCGCATGCTTGTCGAGCGCCGTCCAGGCAGCTGCCTTGGCGTCGGGAGCCGCGGCTTCCCAAGCCGCCTTCAGATCGGCGAACTTTTGAACCGCCTCGGCCGAAGCCGTCGAGAGCCCGCTCCACATCTCGTAGAACCCGACGGCGCCATAGCGGGTGCCGAGCAGGTAATACATGCAGACGGCGAAGCCCGCGATCATGCCGGCGACCGCGCCTGTCGAGTTGTTGCGCTTCCACCAGACGCCCAGAACCAGCGCCGGGAAGAGCCCCGCGGCAGCCAGCGAGAAGGCCCAGGAGACCATCGCCAGGATGTCCGCCGGCTTGGTCGAGGCCACATAGGCCGCCAGGATCGCCACGACCACGAGCAGGATGCGCGACACCACCAACCGACGGGCGGTCGGCGCGTTCTGGTCGATCATCTTGTAGTAGATGTCGTGGCTGAGCGCGTTGGCGATGGCCAGCAGCAGTCCGTCCGCGGTGGACAGAGCAGCGGCGAGACCACCGGCAGCGACGAGACCGGAGATGACATAGGGCATGCCTGCCATTTCCGGGGTCGCCAGCACGATCATGTCGGCGTTGAGGTTGATGTTGGAGAAGGCGATGTTGGTCACACCCTGCTCGGCACAGGCCGCTGCCACGGCTGCCGCGTCAACTGCAGCCTTGCCGCAGATTTGCACCAGCGCGTTGTCGGCTGCTGCCCAACGGAACATCCACGAGGCCTTTTCCGCAATGTTGTCCGGTGTAAGGCCCGAGGCAACGAGGTCGAGCATCGTCCACTTGGCGAACGCCGCATAGGCCGGCGCCGTGAAGTAGAGGATGAAGATGAACAGCAGCGACCACGCGACCGAAACACGTGCCTCACGCACCGACGGCGTCGTGAAGTAGCGCATCAGGACGTGCGGCAGAGAGGCCGTTCCGACCATCAGGCACAGGATGAGCAGGAAGTAGTTCAGGGCGTTGTAGCCGCCATGTGCGAACGGAGTCGCATGGCCGACCGCGATGCCCTGTGCCTGTTCCAGCGCTGCGATGCCCTGAAGCGCCTGACCCTGCATGATCTGCGGGATCGGCACGCCGGTCTTGACCGTCGACATCCAGATCGCGGGGATCAGGTAGGCGATGATGAGCACGATATACTGGGCGACCTGCGTCCAGGTGACGGCGCGCATGCCGCCGAGCATCGAGCAGACCAAGATGCCGGCGAGACCCACATAGACCGCGACGTTGAAGTCGAGGCCGAGGAAGCGGGCCGAGATAATGCCGGTGGCGTAGATTTGCGCCACGACATAGGTGAACGAGCAGGAGAACAGCACGATCACGCCGATCAGGCGGGCGAAGTTGCCGCCGTAGCGGGCCGACAGGAAGTCCGGGACCGTATAGGCGCCGAACTTGCGCAGGAACGGCGCGACCAGCACCGCGACCAGCACATAGCCGCCCGTCCAGCCGAGCACGAAGGCGAGGCCATCATAGCCGAGCGCGTAGAGCGTGCCGGCCATGCCGACGAAGGAGGCGCCGGACATCCAGTCCGCGCCGGTCGCCATGCCGTTGTAGATCGCAGGCACGCGGCGGCCGGCGACGTAGTATTCGCCGACCTGCATGGTGCGGGAGAGGATGCCGATGACGGCATAGATGGCGATCGTGAAGCCCACGAACATGTAGCCGATGATGCGGTTGGGCACGACCATCGCGCTGAGGATCGCCATCAGGATGATGAAGGCGATAAAGCCGCCGGTGTAAATCCCGTAGATGCGGCCGAGATTGGAGGTGAAGTCACCTCCCGAGACAGTTGTGTTTGCCATGGTCGCCTCCGCTTATTCTTCAGCGACGCCATGCTCTTCGTCGATGGCGTTCTGCCGGCCAGCGAAGACGAAGAGCATAATGACGAAGGCAATCAGCGACCCTTGCGCGGCCATGTAATAGCCGAGCGGGAAGCCGAGGATGACGATGTTGTTCAGCGAGCCCACGAACATGTGGACGACGTAGCCGAAGAAGACCCACAGAGCCATCATGACGATCATGAGGTTCCTGGTCTTGTTCCAGTAACTTACGCGATCAGGCGTGGCCATTTCGCATTCCCTCCTCCTCTTGTCGCGGCATCTCGCGAGCCGCCGTCTTAATTCTCCACCCCTGCGAGGCTCCACCTCGCACACCCCGCAGCGAATCCCACCTCCTGCGGATTCGTACGACGTTGCCAATTTGGTAACACTTGTAAGAGGTCGTTGCGCATTCAACTTTAGAATCGGTCGACGGGTGCCGACGTCGTGAGACTGGCGCAGCCCGATGGACACGGATACGGTGCCTGAACAGCGGGTGGACACATCATGGGCCTGATCGACAACCTCGTTTCAACGGTGTTCCACAAGGACCCGCCGGTCGCGACGGCCGCGGCCCTGGAGGACTTCCTCGATGCGCGGGCGGCATTTCTTGCGCAGAAATGCGTCGTTGAGTTCTGCCGCGTGAGGGCAGGGGTCTACTGGCAGAAGCTGTTTTCCGAAGAGGAATTCCGCCAGAAGCTGACCGCGTCGTGCTGGCAGAGCTTCCCGCCGGCGGTCGCGATGCTCGCCGAGATGCTGGAGGGGACCATCCGCCCGGCCGCGGGACTACGCCAGCGCCGCCTACCGGAGGCGATCGAGGCGATCGCCGCGACGGTCTTCGAACGCCACCCGCTTCCGGCGGGGGAGCCCGACGATTTCTGGTCGAAGGCGCGCGATCTCGTGCGCGAACGGCTGCAGGCGACACAGCTGGATGCGCCACGGCCGGTGCGGCTGATGGCGGAGCCAATGGCTCGGCTGATCCACAAGGCGCTGCCGATCCACCAAAGCCTCGTCGGGCATGACTACGACTACATCCGCAACAATCTGCGCATGAACCTTCTGCGCGCGCATGAGGATTTCCTCAAGGCGGCGGATCTTGCCGCGTTGGCCGACGACCTGCTCGGCAGGAATTGACGTTGAGCGAGTCTCCGGCAAGTGGGTTTCTCACCGACGCCAAGGCGTCATGCTGGCTGGACGTTCAATTCTTCCTGACGGCGATGCCGCGCGTGCCAACGAGGACATAGTCGGTGGAGACGTTGGCAGGTGTGTCCTGCTTGACGACTAGGAATATGCGGCGCCTGGAGGGATCGTAGCCGGGATTGACGGCCGGTGCCCTCACGAAGACGTTGAAGTAGTTGGTGACGTTCTGCGCGGAGCTATAGATGAGGACTGTGCTCCCGCTTGGGCCGGTGCAGGCGCCAGCGGCGTTGGCGGCGCAAATGCCGGTGACGGTGAAACGTGAACTTGCGGGGTCGTCGAAAGGGGCCTCATAAAAGCCGTTGATCCGCATTTGAACGGCCGGGCCGGTATTCTTGACCGATACGCGGAACTTGGCGGTGCCCGTCGGCGGTACATTCAGCACGCCGGTCGTCGGCGAAACCGCAGTAACGACGACGTTCCGAAGCGGGAAAGAGCCGAACGACGTCAGGTCGAAGCGATTAGCCGCGTTGAAGGCGAGTTCGGCCGTGTTCGCGCAATCTATGATGATGTCGCCGAGCGAGAGCGGGTCGCCATCCCGGGCAGACTGGCTCGCCATCCAGACGCGGAGCCATTTGTAGCCACCGGCGGGAATCGTAACTGGAACGCTCGGGGTTCCGGTGGTGGAGGGAGGCGTGAGTAGCTGCCAGTACGTCTTGAGGCGGGAAAAGACCTTGGAACGGGCATGGCAGCCGGTCGCAGCCTGGGTTCCGATGTTCGATATCTTCACGTCGAAATAGACGCCCTCGTTGACGTAGGCTGTGCGTACCTGATTTGCCACGGCGGCGCGCAAGACATTCGCACCATAGCCCGTCTGGGACTTCACGCTGACCAGACCGCGAGAGTAGGCGCGACTGACGAGCGTTGTTCCGACGCGCCCACTGAACGTGAAATAGCCGACCACGGTGCGGAGCGTGGTTCTGTTGAACACCGTATTGTAGTTGAAGGTCACTGCTTTCGCCTGTCCGGGCGACAGCGAGAATGCGGCCGGGACACCGAAGGCTCCGCCAAGGCTGGACGAGGGAATGACGTTCAGGGTGTGGCCGGTGCTGTTGTGGACGACGAATGTCGCAGCGGGGCATGTCGGCGCATGGGTGTAGCCGAGTTCGCAGACATAGTCCCGTCCCTCAAAGGACGCGCCGCCATATTTTGCCAGGAAAACGGACAGGCCGCCGCCTGAAGGCAGACGGAAGACGTTGGCATAGATGTCACCCTCCGCCCCGTTCCGACCTCCGATCTGCAGCCGATACTGGGTGTTGGCCGCGACATCAAACTGCAGAAGGCTCTGGCTGGTGCTGATTCCCGAAACGATGCGGTTGTCGTTGACGCCAAGGAGGGTGAGCGCTCCGCAGGAAGATCCGCGGTAGGCTGCAAGCACGGTATCGAAATCACTGCCGAATGTATGAACGACTATACGCCCCGCCTGCCGGAACGCGGCGGAACCCCATTGTGTCTTCGTCATCAGCCCGCCCGGATTGCGCTCGCAGGGCGGGAAGCTGTAGCCGCCGATGTTGGACATCTCGTAGGTGGCGGTCTGCGATGGCGAATAAATCTCGCCGCCCCCGGCAGGTGGCGGGACAGGCGGCAGCCACAGTGGCGGGCCAGGTATGAACCTCGGCATCGGCATCCACTGGGGGAGGTAGTTCCTCTCGAGCACCCCAGCATCTGCATGCTGCGGCCACGCAAGCGCGCCCAGGACAAACACAACCGCGGCGACGCGCCGGCACATTGAGAACAGATGCATGACGAACCCCTCGCCCCGCGACCACCGGCGCAGACTTCAAGAAAGGTGCCTAGCTAACTGCAATTCTGAATGATGGGACACGCCTTCAAAGCCCGCAAACCTTTGAAGTTGTCACTGCTCTTGTTTACGCTCTACTGCCTATTTTTGCAAGAGTGAAGGATAGATAGGTCCGCAAGCCCCTGGAAAGGCAATTGTTTTCTGTTTCCAAGGGCTTGCTCGTAAAATCAACGAGTAATCAGACCGAGTAATACATGTCGAACTCGACAGGATGCGGGGTCATCTCGAAACGCATGACCTCGGCCATCTTGAGTTCGATGTAGGCGTCGATCTGGTCGTCGTCGAAGACGCCGCCGGCCTTGAGGAAGCCGCGGTCCTTGTCGAGCGACTGGAGCGCTTCGCGCAACGAGCCGCAGACGGTCGGGATCTTCTTGAGTTCCTTCGGCGGCAGGTCGTAGAGATCCTTGTCCATCGGCTGGCCGGGATGGATCTTGTTCTTGATGCCGTCGAGGCCGGCCATCAGCAGCGCGGAGAAGCCGAGATAGGCGTTCGCGCCCGGATCGGGGAAGCGGACCTCGACGCGCTTCGACTTCGGCGACGAACCGAAGGGGATGCGGCACGAGGCCGAGCGGTTGCGCGCCGAATAGGCGAGCAACACCGGCGCCTCGTAGCCCGGGACCAGCCGCTTGTAAGAGTTGGTCAGCGGGTTGGTGAAGGCGTTGACCGCCTTGGCGTGCTTGATGACGCCGCCGATGAAATAGAGGCAGTTCTCCGACAGGCCGGCATATTCATTGCCGGCGAAAGTCGGCTTGCCGCCCTTCCAGATCGACATGTGGACGTGCATGCCCGAGCCGTTGTCGCCGAAGACCGGCTTCGGCATGAAGGTCGCCGTCTTGCCGTAGGCGTTGGCCACCTGGTGCACGACATATTTGTAGATCTGCATCTTGTCGGCGTTGCGGACCAGCGTGTCGAACTTCAGGCCGAGTTCGTGCTGCGCGGCGGCCACCTCGTGGTGGTGCTTTTCGGTGCGCACGCCCATCTCGGACATGACGGTGAGCATTTCGGAACGCATATCCTGCAGCGAATCGACCGGCGGCACGGGGAAGTAGCCGCCCTTGACGCGCGGGCGGTGGCCGAGATTACCGGTCTCGTAGTCGGTGTCGTCGTTCGACGGCAGTTCGGTCGAGTCCAGCTTGAAGCCGGTATTGTAGGGATCGGCTTTGTACTTGACGTCGTCGAAGACGAAGAACTCGGCTTCCGGGCCGACATAGATCGTGTCGCCGATGCCTTCCGACTTCATGTAGGCCTCGGCCTTCTTGGCCGTGCCGCGCGGATCGCGGTTGTAGGCCTCGCCGGAGATCGGGTCGAGGATGTCGCACATGACGACCATGGTCGACTGCGCAAAGAACGGGTCCATGTGGACCGTGTCCGTGTCGGGCATCAGCACCATGTCGGACTCGTTGATGGCCTTCCAGCCGGCGATAGAGGAGCCGTCGAACATGACGCCGTCGGCGAACATGTCCTCGTCCACCTCGACGACGTCCATCGTCACGTGCTGCATCTTGCCCTTGGGATCGGTGAAGCGGAGGTCGACGAATTTCACGTCGTTGTCCTTGATCTGCTTCATGATGTCTTTGGCTGTCGTCATAGGTCGTTTTTCCCTAGTGTGGATGACGGCTGTTATATACGTCGACGTTGTGTCGATCAGACGGCGTCGAGGCCGGTTTCGCCCGTGCGGATGCGGATGACTTCCTCGATGTTCGACACGAAGATCTTTCCATCGCCGATGCGACCCGTTTGCGCCGCCTTTCGGATGGCGTCAATGGCCGCCTCGACCGCATCGTCGCCGAGGACGATCTCGACCTTCACTTTCGGCAGGAAGTCCACCACGTATTCGGCGCCGCGGTAGAGTTCGGTGTGACCCTTCTGGCGACCGAAACCCTTCGCCTCGGTGACGGTGATGCCCTGCAGGCCGACTTCCTGCAGCGCCTCTTTCACCTCATCGAGCTTGAACGGCTTAATGATCGCTTCGATCTTCTTCATCTGGACATAGCCTCCGCATGGGGAAAACGGGCAATCGGCCCGTCCCGGACGACGTTAAGCACGAAGCATGCCAGTCCCGGCCCGCTCTATGCAACTGCGCAAAAACGACGCCCGCACGGGCGGGCGCCGCAGTTTGGGTTGGCGGCGTCGCACCTCCCGCACATCCGACCCGGGGCGATTCACGACCATTTCACTCCAGGTTGGTCAAACGCGATGCAGGACGCCTAAAACATAAGCACATTGCCGCTTTGCCAGAACCGGCGCAAGCACGCTAGAGCGCCAGGCGTGCTATCGAACGCTCCAGGATTGTTTTTGCCGTATCGCGCCTTCCGAAACCGATTCCGGTTTGCGGGCCGATGCAGTAGCGTGCCGTACACAAGGGGATGCTCCGCGCCGTCATGCCGCATGAAATCCTGACGCCCGACGAAATGGGCGCCGTCGACCGCGCCGCGATCGAAGCGGGCCCGTTCGACGGCTACGGGCTGATGCGCAACGCAGGTGCTGCGATCGCAGCCGAGCTGCTGCGGAGATATGCCGGCGCGGCGCGATTCGACGTGCTCGCCGGCCCCGGCAACAATGGCGGCGACGGCTATGTCGTGGCGCACCTCTTGGCGGAGGCGGGGTGCGTGGTCGGGCTGTGGGCGCAGGGCGCGCCGCGGGCCGGAAGTGACGCGGCGAAGGCCGCAGCGGACTGTCCGGTCGAAGCGAAACCTCTCGGCGATTACCGTCCTGATTCGGAGAGCGTCGTGGTCGATGCACTCTATGGCGCAGGCCTCGCACGGCCGCTCGACCCGGCTTTCGGGTCGGTGTTCCGCGCGATCGAGGAGGCAGGCGTGCCCGTGGTGGCGGTCGACCTTCCTTCCGGTCTTTCGGGGCTGACGGGCCGCGCCGACGGGCCATGCCCGAGGGCGGGTCTCACCATCACCTTCGCGCGCAAGAAGCCGGGACATCTGCTCGAGCCCGGTCGCTCGCTCTGCGGCGAACTCGTCGTCGCCGACATCGGCATTCCGGAGCGCGTCATCGGCTCGCGCGCGCTGAACGAAAACCTGCCCGCGATGTGGGCCGTCGCACTTCCCGCGCCGTCGACCGACACGCACAAATATGCGCGCGGCCATGTCGCCGTGTTTTCGGGGCCGCCGACTGCGACCGGGGCGGCGCGGCTCTCGGCGCTCGCGGCCGGGCGGGCGGGGGCAGGGGCGGTGACGGTGCTGTCGCCGCCGTCGGCGCTGCAGGTGAACTCGGCGCATCTCACTTCGGTCATGGTGCGGCGGGTCGAGAGCGTCTCCGACGTTGCGGATTTCGTCAGCGAGCGGAAGGTCCGCGCGGCGGTGCTCGGGCCCGGCTTTGGTGATTTCGACAGGCTGAGAGAGACGGCGCTGGCGCTGCTCGACACTGCGGCCGCTCCGTTCACCCTGGTCCTCGACGCCGACGCGTTCTCCGCCTTCAAGGATGCGCCGGCTTCGCTGTTCATCTCGGCCGGTGCGTCGAAGGCGCGCCTCGTGCTCACGCCGCATGAGGGCGAATTCGCGCGGCTGTTTTCCGACATTGCGCGCGACGGCACGCTGTCGAAGGTCGAGAAGGCGCGCAAGGCTGCCGTCCGCGCGCATGCGGTGGTGGTGCTGAAGGGACCGGACACGGTGGTCGCGGATCCAGACGGGCGCGCCGTGATCAACTCGAACGGCTCGCCATGGCTCGCGACCGCGGGGTCCGGCGACGTGCTGGCGGGGATCGTCGCCGGGCTCGCCTCCCAGCAGATGAACCCGTTCGACGCGGCCTGCGCGGCGGTCTGGATACATGCCGAGGCCGGACGCCGCTTCGGGCCGGGACTGATCGCGGAGGATCTGCCCGGGATGGTGCCGGGGGTTCTGAAGGAATTGTTCGCCGGGGCCGCCGTTCGATGATCCGCTTCGTCTTTTTCGTTCTCGCACTGCTCATGGCCTTGCCGGCCCGCGCATCGCCGGTTCTCTATGTCGACGACCGCGCGCTGCTTACGGAACTGGAGGGCAGGGGCTACGCCTTCGAGGATGTGTTCGGCGTGGAGGCGGGCGCTGGACTTGCGGCACTGCAAGCGGCGTCGCCGGCATATCGGTCGATCGTCTCGATCATCTCTAAGGACGTGGCTGAGCTTCGCGCGGAGATGAAGGCCGGCGGGCGGGCGCTGTTCGAGGTGACGGACGGCAATGTCGGCCGGGTCATGGACATGCGCTGGCTTGCGACGGACGCGGCGCGTTTCCGGCTCGTCGGGCTGGTGAACCGGATGGATCGCCGCGACTTCGCCGACCTGCGCGATGAGGCTGGCTGCGGCGAGGTGCGGCTGATCTACCGGCTCGCCTACAGGTTCAAGGCAAAGAAGCGGACGATGGCCTCGCGCATGCCGTTCAACTTCAACGCCGTCTATTCCGTGCTGCCGGACGAGGGGGGCGGGTGCGAGGCGGCCGTGGCGCGCTGGACACCTGGGTTGGACGAGGCGCTCGATGCCGGCTGGCTCGCCGGCGGAGCGCTGGACAAGGCGGGGCTGCGCCTGAAGCAGATCGAGCTCAACGCGCAGGTGGTGCGCTTTCCCTCCGGCCAGGAGACCGAGTTCGGCGGGCAGGCGGCCTATCTGATGCGCATCTTCGGCATCGATGGCGACACAGTGACGGAAAAGCCGCTTGAGAACACGCCGGATACGGCGCTGCTGTCGTCCGACGCCGCCCTGAAGGCCGAGCTTGCCGCCTATGTCCGCGACAAGGTCGCGGCGGTCGATGTCGGCGTTTACGAGATCCCGGAGAAATTCCTGGCGCGGAAGGTGGTGTCCTACTCGACCTTCGGCAGCGTGCGGCTGGCCAACCGGCCGTTCGAGCCGTTGTTCGACCCGGCAGACTTCGCGGATGTCGCGTTCGACGGGATGCGTCTGCTCAAGACGCCGCAGGCGCTGATCGCGCGGCTGGAGAATGGTTCATGCCAGGGTTGCCACCAGGCGGGTTCGACGGCGGGCTTCCATTTCATCGGCAAGGACGACGCCGATTCTTCGCCGCTCAACCGGATCGAGGTCGGGCTCTCGCCTCATGTCGCGGCGGAACTGCCGCGCCGCGAAGCGTGGCTCGCCGCGGTGACGGCGGGAAACACGCCGGACCGGTTCCGCCAGCTGTCGTCTGCGCCGCCCGCGGAATGGACCGCAGATACGGTCGCCTACAGGCCGGCCAAGGCCGGCATGTCCTGCCTGCTGCCGGAGGAAGCGGACGGGTTTGCATCCGGCTGGGGCTGCGAGGCGGGGCTGGCCTGCACGGCGCTCGCGAGCGCCTCCGGCGTGCCCGCAAAGCTCGGCCAGTGCCTGTTGCCGGCGGATTCGCCGAACATGTTCTCCGGCCATCCTTGCGTGACCGGCGAGATCGCGACCAACGCCTCTCAGCCGTTCAACGATCGGATGAAGGTTTCCGCGCCGTTCACGGCGAAGGCGGCGGCGATCAACCGCGAGACCTACAATTGCCGCCCGCCGAAGATCGGCGTGCCGGCCGGCATCGCCTACCGCGCCTGCACCGACCGCGACCGGACCTTTGCCGACTTCCGACCCGGAAAACCCGAGCCGCGCGAGATCTGCGGGCTGGCCGGCGGCAAGGCTTTCGACCTGTGCGTGGCGACCAACGATTTCGAGTCCTGCCTCGGCGCGGCGGTCGTGCGCGGCAACCGGCCGACCTGCTCGGCCGATACGTTCTGCCGCGAGGACTATATGTGCCAGGCCTTTCCGGCCGACACGCCGGGCATCGCGAAGGTCAAGGGAAAGGGGTTCTGCTCGCCGACCTATTTCATCTTCCAGATGCGGATCGACAATCATCCGACGCCGTGGTGAGGGGATCCTGTGGCGATCAACGCGATGCGAAGCGCGACTTCGCGGCCTCTGTTTCGGGCATGTAGAGTGACACCGCCGTGCCTTCCGGATCTCGAAACTGAAAGGTCTTGTTACCCCACGGCATTGTCTTCATGTCGTGGACCAGCGTGACCTTGTCCTTCAGACGTTCAAATTCCGCATCGATGTCCTCTACCTGGAATTCAATACATGCGCTGCGATTGGCGCCGGGTTCCGCGCTGCCTTCTTTCCAAAGGCCGACCGTCTCCACACTCCCGATCGCGAGTGTCGCGCCAGGCGTGACAATCTCGGCGAACACGGGCGCCAGCCATTGCGCCTGCATACCCGTGACGACTTCATAGAATGAGACCATGGCCTTGATGTCTGATGCGATAATGCGTGTGGATGCGAACTTCATGATATTTCTCAGTTCAACGTGACAGAAACGATACGATACTGTATCGTATCGTTTCATGCAACTGGATTGGAGAACAATGCCGCCAAAAGTAGCCGCAGGATCGCTCGAACGCACAGATGGTCGCATGGATAAGCGGGTGCAACGTTCTCGCGCGGTCGTTCTCTCGGCCGCCGCCCAGCTTCTCAGCGAGCGCGGCTTTGGGGGGGTGACCGTTGACGAAGTCTCGCGCCGGTCCGGCGTGGCGAAGACCACGATCTATCGTCAATGGCCTGCCCGAACCGACCTCTTGCTAGACACATGCGAAATGTTCAGCACCCCCTTGGTGACGCCGGACAAGGGGGGCCTGAGAGATGACATTTTGGCACTGACGGAGAGCCTTGCCGAACGGCTCCGTACAGCCCGTTGGACGTCGGTCCTGCCCTCGATTATCGACGCCGCCGAACGCGATCCGGAGATTGCTGATTTGTACAGCCGAATTCAGCTCGGTCATTCGCGACCGTTTGAACATATTATCCGGCGCGGCATAGAGAGGGGCGAACTCGGATCAAACGTCGATATTGAGCTGATGGTCGCGTGTTTGACCGGACCCCTGTTCTACCGACGCTGGTTTTCACGCGAGCCGCTGACGCCGGAGTTTGCGAGAAGCGTGGCGGAGTCGGCCATCAGAGCAGCCGGTGCTGACTAACGATCCAATCGTTAGGACAGCGAAGCCCGCCGCGCCTTCGACCTTGCCCGGACCGTCTTCTTCCGGCTCGTCTGCCGCTTTGCCGGCTTGAGCAGCTTCTCGATCTGCCTGAGCGTCTGGTTCGAAGTGGCGGTCTTGCGACGGCGGCGACGCTTGGAGGTCGTTGCCTTTTTCAGCATGTCGTTGAGCACGTCCGAGACGACGCCCTTGACGAAGTCGCCGATGCTCACGGCCTCACTCCGGCGCGCTGGTCTGGAGTGCGAGTGCGTGCAGGACGCCGCCCATGTTGCCCTGCAGGGCCTTGTAGACCATCTGGTGCTGCTGAACGCGGGTCTTGCCCTTGAAGCTCGCGGAGACGACTTCGGCGGCGTAGTGGTCGCCGTCGCCGGCAAGATCGCGGATCGACACCTTCGCGTCGGGAATGCCTTCCTTGATCAGGCGTTCGATCTCGTGCGCATCCATCGCCACCGGGATTCTCCTTATTCGTCGAGGGGCAGAATGGCCTGCCGGGGCAGGGGAGGTCAATCGGACTTCCCCAACCAGCCAGGTCGAGGAAATCCGCTGGCAAGCGCCCTGACGGCAAGCCTTCAGTCGCCCATGAAGCGCGGGAACCAGCCTTCGTGCGCCGCCTTGAGGTCGGCGACGGGAACAGCGCGGGCGCCTGCGAGCTTCAGGTCCGTGCCGCCGGTTTCGCCGATCCAGAGGGCCGGCACGCCGCGGGCGGCCGCCTGGTCTTGCACGTCGCGCACGAGGCCCGGATCGGCATGGGAGACTGTGACGACGTAGCGGCTCTGGTCTTCGCCGAACCATGCGCGGATTGGGTCAGCGCCACCAGGCAATTGCACCTCTGCGCCGATGCCGGAGGCGATCGCCATCTCTGCAAGCGCCACGGCGAGGCCGCCGTCGGACACGTCATGCACGGCCGTGAAGACGCCGTCGCGGATCATCTCGCGCACGAAGTCGCCGACGAGACGCTCCTTCGCCAGGTCGACCGGCGGCGGCGGGCCGTCCTTGCGGGCGTGGATGTCGCGCAGGTAGATCGACTGGCCGAGATGCATGCCGAGCGTCTCGGGTGCGCCGAGGAGCAGGATGCGCTCGCCGGAGCCAGCGAAGCGGATCCGGGCCATCCTCGACCAGTTGTCGATAAGGCCGACGCCGCCGATCGCGGGCGTGGGCAGGATGCCACGGCCGTTGGTCTCGTTGTAGAGCGAGACATTGCCGGAGACGATCGGGAAGTCGAGCGCGCGGCAGGCCTCACCGATGCCTTTGATGGCGCCGACGAGCTGGCCCATGATCTCGGGGCGCTCGGGATTGCCGAAATTGAGGTTGTCGGTGGCCGCGAGCGGCAGGGCGCCCGTCGCGGTCAGGTTGCGCCAGCACTCGGCGATCGCCTGCTTGCCGCCTTCGAACGGGTCGGCCTCGCAGTAGCGCGGCGTGACGTCGGCGGAGAAAGCGAGCGCCTTGGTCGGATGGCCCTCCACGCGCACGACGCCGGCGTCGCCGCCCGGGATCTGCAAGGAGTTGCCCTGGATCAGCGTGTCGTACTGCTCCCAGACCCAGCGGCGGGAAGAGAGGTCGGCGGAGCCGAGCATTTTGAGCAACGCGTCGGCGATGTCGGCCTGCGGCACGTCGATGCTGGCGAGCGGAGCGGGTTTCGGCGGTTCGATCCAGGGGCGGTCGTATTCAGGCGCTTCGTCGCCGAGCTCCTTGATAGGGAGGTTGGCGACTTCCTCGCCCTGATGGATGACGCGGAAGCGGAGGTCGTCCGTGGTCCAGCCAACGATGGCGAAGTCGAGGCCCCACTTGCGGAAGATGGCCTCGGCTTCCTCCTCCTTCTCCGGCCGCAGCACCATCAGCATGCGCTCCTGGCTTTCGGAGAGCATCATCTCGTAGGCCGACATGCGCTCTTCGCGCACCGGCACCTTGTCGAGCTCGAGCCTGATGCCGAGGTCGCCCTTGGCGCCCATCTCGACGGCCGAACAGGTGAGGCCGGCCGCACCCATATCCTGGATGGCGATGACGGCGCCTGATGCCATCAGTTCTAGGCAAGCCTCCAGCAGGCACTTTTCGGTGAAGGGGTCGCCGACCTGCACGGTCGGGCGCTTCTCCTCGATCTTGTCGTCGAACTCGGCCGAGGCCATGGTCGCGCCCCCGACGCCGTCGCGGCCGGTCTTGGCGCCGAGATAGACGACCGGCAGGCCGACGCCCTTGGCCTGCGACAGGAAAATGCCGTCCGCCTTGGCGAGGCCAGCGGCGAAGGCGTTGACAAGGCAGTTGCCGTTGTAGCGCTCGTCGAAATTGACCTCGCCGCCGACGGTCGGCACGCCGAATGCGTTGCCGTAGCCGCCGATGCCGGCGACGACGCCGGAGACGAGGTGCCTGGTCTTCGGGTGGTCCGGCGCGCCGAAGCGCAGCGCATTCATCGCCGCGATCGGGCGCGCGCCCATGGTGAAGACGTCGCGCAGGATGCCGCCGACGCCGGTGCCCGCGCCCTGGTAGGGCTCGATATAGGACGGGTGGTTGTGGCTCTCCATTTTGAAGACCACTACATCGCCGTCGCCAATGTCGACCACGCCGGCATTTTCGCCGGGACCGACCAGCACGCGCGGTCCCTTGGTCGGCAGCGTACGCAGCCATTTCTTCGAGCTCTTGTAGGAGCAGTGCTCGTTCCACATCGCCGAGAAGATGCCGAGCTCGGTATAGCTCGGCTCGCGGCCGATCAGGTCGAGGATGCGCTGGTATTCATCGGGCTTGAGGCCGTGCGAGGCGACCAGCTCGGGGGTGATCGGGATCGAATTCGGGATCGTCATGTCAGCTCGAAAATCGGGGGCGCGGCCTCAGGCCCTCGCCACGCAGGACGGGTCGCCGGAAGCCCAGCGGTTGAGATCGGCGGAGATACGCTTGCCATGCTCGCCGTCGAGCAGGGGGCCGTAGGCGTCGACGGTCGCCGCCCCGCCCTTCGCCTCGACCACCAGAAGCGGCCGGCCTCCGAAGTTTCCCTTTGGCACCAGCAGGAAACGCGGCTGGCCGCTCATCGAGTTGAGCTCGTTGGCAAAGCCGTAGGCGCGGAACGCCTTGTCCTTCGAGGCGAACCAGCAGGTGTGCGCAGCGAGCGCCACCTTCTCCATCTTGCGCAGCGCAGCACTCTTGCCGGGCGGTGTGAGGACCGCCTCCGGCTTGTTCGACTGGCAGCCGGCGGCGAAGAGCGCGGCCGCGACGGCGACGAGGACGGCCGGACGCAGTCCGTTCGCCGTACTCACGCGGCGATCCCGAGCACGCCCTCAAAGAGGGCGCGGCCGTCAGAGCCGCCATGCGCTGCCTCGATCAGGTTTTCGGGATGCGGCATGAGGCCGAGCACGTTGCCGGCCTCGTTCATCACACCGGCGATGTCGTTGAGCGAGCCGTTCGGATTGGTGCCTTCGGCATAGCGGAAGACAACCTGGCCATTGCCCTCGATGCGGGCGAGCGTCTCCGGATCGGCGAAGTAGTTGCCGTCGTGGTGTGCAACCGGGCAGCGGATCACCTGGCCGGGCAGATAGGCGCGGGTGAAAGCGGTGTTGGCGTTGGCGATCTCGAGCTTCACCTCGCGGCAGACGAACTTCAGCGAGGCGTTGCGCATCAGCGCACCGGGCAGGAGACCGGTTTCGAGCAGGATCTGGAAGCCGTTGCAGACACCCATGACCATGACGCCCTTCGCCGCCTTCTCGGCCACCGCGCGCATGACCGGCATGCGCGCCGCGATGGCGCCGCAGCGCAGATAGTCGCCGTAGGAGAAGCCGCCGGGGATGACGATCAGGTCGACGTCGGGAATCTCGGTGTCGGTCTGCCAGACGGTGACTGGTGGCTTGCCGGAGATCTTGGTCAGCGCCGCAATCATGTCGCGGTCGCGGTTGAGGCCGGGGAGCAGGACGACGGCGGATTTCATTGCAAAGACACCGGGATTGTTGTCGCCAGATCGAGGTTCCGTCTCGCTTCCAATGTTATGGCGAGAAGGGATGCGGTGTATCGATAAAGAGTTGCGGCCTGATCGGTCGGCACCTGGGTAGCGGCCAATGTGATCTTGTTGTTCAGTTCGTCGATAGTGTGCTTTGCCGCAAAGAAATCGCGATTGTTCTCATCTTGCGCAAAGGCTTGCATCACCCACCCGGCAATCGTGCTGTCGGCAAGCAGAAGGTCGACGACAACATCTTCGAGCGCCGGGTGCCAATCGTAATTGGGAAACTCCAGCTTCATGTGTTCAGCAAAAGCGGTCGTTTCGAACCCGGGCGCCATCTCAGACAACGTGAATTTGGTAGTTCTCAATCACGGTATTGGCCAACAGCTTCTCGCACATCGCCTTGAGATCGGCCTCGGCCTTCGCCTTGTCCGAGCCGTCCAGCTCGATGTCGAATACCTTGCCCTGCCGGACATGGCCGACGCCGCCGAAGCCGAGGGTGCCGAGGGCACCCTCGATTGCCTTGCCTTGCGGGTCGAGCACGCCGTTCTTGAGGGTAACGGTCACGCGGGCCTTGATCACGCCGATGTCGCTCCGGTCTGCTGTTACTGGCTGACGCCGAGCCGTCAGTGTTTGGTGCCCTTGGGCGTGTCGGTCGAGGCGACGAGTACCGGTCCGGCGGGACGCGGCGGCTCGTTCTCGTTCATGATGCCGAGGCGGCGGGCCACTTCCTGATAGGCCTCGACCAGGCCGCCCATGTCGCGGCGGAAACGGTCCTTGTCGAGCTTGTCCTGGGTGGCGACGTCCCACAGGCGGCACGAGTCCGGCGAAATCTCGTCGGCGACGACGATGCGCATCATGTCGCCCTCGTAGAGGCGGCCGCATTCGATCTTGAAGTCGACGAGCTGGATGCCGACGCCGAGGAAGAGGCCGGACAGGAAGTCGTTGACGCGGATGGCGAGCGCCATGATGTCGTCGATCTCCTGCGGGGAGGCCCAACCGAAGGCTGTGATGTGCTCTTCGGAGACCATCGGGTCGTCGAGCGCGTCGGCCTTGTAGTAGAACTCGATGATCGAGCGCGGCAGGACGGTGCCTTCCTCGATGCCGAGGCGCTTGGCGAGCGACCCGGCCGCGATGTTGCGCACCACGACTTCGAGCGGGATGATCTCGACTTCCTTGATCAGCTGCTCGCGCATGTTGAGGCGGCGAATGAAGTGGGTCGGGATGCCCATCCGGTTCAGATGGGTGAAGATGTGCTCGGAGATGCGGTTGTTGAGCACGCCCTTGCCGTCGACCACCTCGTGCTTCTTCTTGTTGAAGGCGGTGGCGTCGTCCTTGAAGAACTGGATGAGCGTGCCCGGCTCAGGCCCTTCATAGAGGATCTTGGCCTTGCCTTCGTAGATGCGTCGGCGACGATTCATGTGCGCTTGTCTCTGTTCTGGACGGCCGATGTGATGCGGCAGGTCCGAATCGGCGGCGGGGCGCGCCGCACCCGTGGTTTTCACGGCGTGCTCTATCCTACTCGACTGCTTTCCTCAATCTACAATCCTCACCTTCAACGGCTTTGAGGCGCAGGCGGGACGCCGGGATGGCGCCGCGACGCCGATACCTGTTGAATTGAAGGCCGATGCCCCATATGGAGGCGACGACATAAGCCTAGTTGGACGCCTAGTTCGGGGAGCATTCCGATGACCAGCATGAAGGACCGGGAAGAGGGCTTCGAGAAGAAGTTCGCCCATGACGAGGAGCTGAAGTTCAAGGCGACCGCGCGTCGCAACAAACTTCTGGGCGCGTGGGCGGCCGAGAAGCTCGGCAAATCGGGCGCGGACGCGGAGGCCTACGCCAAGGAGGTCGTGGTGGCCGACTTCGAGGAAGCCGGCGACGAGGACGTGTTCCGCAAGCTTCGGGGCGACTTCGACAAGGCCGGCGTGGCCGTGTCCGACCACCAGATCCGCCACGCGATGGCGGAGCTGCTAGAGACCGCGGCGAAGCAGATCGCCGGCGCCTGATCGCCCGGCGATCTCCGCTGGACCAACCGACCGCCGGCTCGCCGGGCGGTTTTCTTTTGCGCAGGCGAGAGAGTCACGGCAGATTGCGCCGCGAAGCCGCATGGAGCCGTGATGACCCTCGCCGACCGCCTCAATTCCGGAACAGTCTCATTCACCGCCTGGTCTGGCATTCCGGACACGCTCACTGTTGAAAGCGTCTCGCGGCTCGGCTTCGAGGTCGTCACACTCGACATGCAGCACGGCGCGCATCACGAAGACAGCGTTGCCCGCTGCGTGCCGGCGATCACGGGTCCTGGCAAGCATCCCGTCATCCGCATCCCCGTCGGCCGCTTCGACATGGCGAGCCGGGCGCTCGATCTCGGCGCGGAGGCGGTGATCGCACCGATGATCAATTCGGTCGAGGATGCCCGCCGCTTCGCCACGGCGATGAAGTATCCGCCGGTCGGCGAGCGCTCCTGGGGGCCGACCTTCGGCTTTCCGCGTTCAAGCGTGAAGGACCACGCCGAATGGCTGGCGACGCAGAACTCACGCACGATCTCGTTTGCGATGATCGAGACGCGTGCCGCCTACGGGCTGCTCGACGAGATCCTCGACGTTGCGGGCATAGACGGCATCTTCGTTGGTCCGTCCGATTTCTCGATCGCATGGACAAGCGGGGCCGCGCTCAATCCCAATCTGGAAGACATGATGGGCGCGATCGCCGACATCGGCACGCGGGCGCGAAAGGCCGACAAGTTCGCCGCGATCTTCGCGACAGATCCAAAGATCTGCGGCCGCTATGCCTCGATGGGCTACCAGATGATCGCTGTGGGCAATGAGCAGACCTACATGCGCGTCGGCGCGGAGAACCTGATCGCCGCCGCGCGGGCGGCGATCGGCTAGACCTGGTCGGGCAGATTCGACAGGAACTGCGCGAAGGCCATCGAGCCTTCGGGCCAGGGGCCATAGCCGGCCTCGGTGTTCAGGTGCCCGGCCTCGCCGGCGTCGAGAAAGAGCGAGCCCCAGGCGTTTGCCAGCTCTTCCGCGATCTCCGGCTTGCAATACGGGTCGTTCCGGCTGCCGATCAGCATCGACGGGAACGGAAGGCGCGTGCGTGGATAGGGTCCGAAGCCGAGGAGCTGTGGCGAGCCGATCTCCGGATCGTCGAGATCGGGAGGGGCGACGAGGAAGGCCCCGTGCGGCCGCTTGGTCATCAGGTCAAGGGCGTTGATTACGCTGGCAATACCGAGCGAATGCGCGACCAGTACGACAGGCCGTTCGGCGGCATTGACCACATCGGCGACGTTGCTAGCCCAGGCCTCCCGCGCCGGCGCGTCCCAGTCCTTCTGATGTACGCGCTTCGCCGTCGACAAGCGCTTTTGCCAGCGGGTCTGCCAATGCATGGGCCCCGAGCCGCCCAGGCCGGGAACGATGATGATGTCTGCGTCTTTGGCTTTCATGCGGCGCATGTAGGCGAGGGGGGCTGCCGGCGCAATGAGGTCGCGCGGTTGAACAGCGTGTTCGGGATTTGCACGCTTGCGGTGAACAATCAGCCATACGATCTTCAGCAGAATATCGCATCTTGCCGGAGGATCGCGCCGTGACCATCAACCGCAGAACCGTGCTCGGCGCCGGAGCCGCGCTTGTGGGCGGAACGATTGCCGCCCGATCGGAGACCACAATGTCAGACCTTCCCTTCGCCGCCGACGCGCCGACCCATATCGGCCGCATCGGCATCGTTGCGCGCGACGCGGCCGCGATGTCGCAATACTACCAGCAGGTCGTCGGCCTGAGGGAGCTTGCCAACAGCGGCGGACACATCACGCTCGGCGCCGGCGACCGCCCGTTGATGGAGATCGAGCAATCGAGCGCGGTGCGCCCCGACGATCCGCGTTCGGCTGGCCTCTACCACACGGCCTTCCTGCTGCCGTCGCGCCCAGATCTTGGCCGGTGGATTCGCCATGCGATCGAGAACCGCATCCGGATCGACGGCGCGGCCGATCATCTGGTTTCGGAAGCGCTCTACCTTACCGATCCGGAGGGCAACGGCATCGAGATTTATGCCGACCGTCCGGCCGAGAGCTGGAACTGGGAAGGTCGATCCGTCCGCATGGCCACCGATCCGCTGGACGCTGAAGGGATTATCGCCTCCGCGACAGGTTCGCCGGCCTGGGACGGTGCCCCCGGCAACAGCATCATCGGCCATGTACACCTCCGCGTGGGCGACGCGCGCGCCGCGGAAGGCTTCTGGAACAAGGATGTCGGCTTCGACACGGTGCTGAACTATGGCGGGCAGGCGGTGTTCCTGTCGACCGGCGGCTACCATCACCATATCGGCGCGAATTCCTGGCAGAGCCGGGGCGCCGGGGCACGCGACAAGGATCGCACCGGACTGCAGTGGGTCGAACTGCTGAGCAGGGGACCGATCTCGGAGCGCAACCTCGTCGATCCGTGGGGCACCGAGATCCACGTTCGCGCGGCCTGAACGCACATGCAAGACATATGAGAAGCTCCGCGGCAGGGATGCCGTGGGGCTTTTGCTGTGAATGAGATTCGGAAGCGGGTTCTTCAGGCGGAGCCGAAGACCCGGCTGAAGATCGTGTCGACGTGCTTGGTGTGGTAGCCGAGGTCGAACTTCTCACGCAGCTCCTCCTCGGACAGCGCGGCCATCACCTCTTCGTCGGCGAGCAGTTCGGTAAGGAAGTCCTTACCTAACTCCCAGACCTTCATCGCGTTGCGCTGGACGAGACGATAGGCGTCCTCGCGGGAGACTCCGGCCTGGGTGAGGGCGAGCAGAACGCGCTGCGAATGTACCAAGCCGGAGAACTTGTTGAGGTTCTTCAGCATGTTGGCAGGATAGACGACCAGCTTCTCGATGACGCCGGTGAGCCGGGCCAGCGCGAAATCGAGCGTGACTGTCGCGTCCGGACCGATCATGCGCTCGACCGAGGAATGGGAGATGTCGCGCTCGTGCCAGAGCGCGACATTCTCCAGCGCCGGAGTGACCATGCCGCGCACGAGGCGGGCGAGGCCGGTGAGATTTTCGGTCAGCACCGGGTTACGCTTGTGCGGCATCGCCGACGACCCCTTCTGGCCGGGCGAGAAATATTCCTCCGCTTCCAGAACCTCGGTGCGCTGAAGGTGGCGGATCTCTGTGGCAAGTCGCTCGACCGAGGAGGCGACGACGCCGAGCGTGGCGAAGAACATCGCATGCCTGTCGCGCGGAATGACCTGGGTCGAGACCGGCTCCGGCTTCAGGCCGAGCTTCTCGGCGACATGTTCTTCGACGCGCGGGTCGATGTTGGCGAAGGTGCCGACGGCGCCCGATATGGCGCAGGTGGCTATTTCTTCGCGCGCGGCGACGAGGCGTTCGCGGCAGCGCGAGAACTCCGCATAGGCCTGTGCCAGCTTGACGCCGAAGGTGGTTGGCTCTGCGTGGATGCCGTGCGAACGGCCAATGGTGACCGTGTCCCTGTGCTCGAAGGCGCGGGTCTTCAGCGCGGCAAGCAGCGCGTCGACATCGGCGATCAGGATGTCGGCCGCGCGCTTCAGCTGCACGGCGAGGCAGGTGTCGAGCACGTCGGACGAGGTCATGCCCTGGTGGACGAAACGCGAATCCGGGCCAATGAACTCGGCGAGATGGGTGAGGAAAGCAATCACGTCGTGCTTGGTGACGCGCTCGATCTCGTCGATGCGGGCAACGTCGAAGGTCGCTGCGCCGCCCTTTTCCCAGATATTCCTGGCAGCTTCCTTCGGAATGACGCCGATCTCGGCAAGAGCGTCGCAGGCATGTGCCTCGATCTCAAACCAGATGCGGAAACGGGTCTCGGGCGACCAGATGGCGACCATTTCCGGTCGCGAATAGCGGGGGATCATCGGCGGGCCTTGCCTTGGCTGTCTCGGAACCGCCGCCTCCTAACAGAGGCGGGCCCGATGCTCAACGCATACGGCGCACGTTCCAGAGGCAAGCGGCTACCAGAAAGAGGAAGCCGAGCGGAAAATAGACGCGCGTGCCGAGCACGAGGAACTGGTAGACGGCCGCGCCGACCGTGAAGATGAATTGGAAGACCCAGACCACCGACAGGGGCGCATCATGCCAGGCGGCGTAATATTCCCGGTACTGCAGGCCGAAGAGGAAGGCGGTGAGCGCGATCGTTCCAATGCCGAGGGCCAGGAAGGTCGCGGCGAAGCCGGCGTCGCGACGGCCGCGTGAGAGGAGACGGCCGAGATAGATGCCGGGCAGGAAGGCGATGAGGCCGCCCGCGGCGAAGAAAGAGGCGAGGAGGGCGATGCGCTCGGGCTCATACCAGCGCATCCAGGCAAGCTTCGCGGCCGCCGTCAGGCCCATCGCGACGGCCCAGATTGCGCTTCCAGCGAGGATCGTGCGCCAAGCGGGCATCGCACCGGCCAGTGCCCGACCGGTCCGGCCGAGCAAGCCCGTCCGGTCGGCCGCGATGCCTGCCTGGCGTGTGGAGTTCATGCTTAGAGCCGGCCCGTCACGGCGATCCAGCGATGGTCGGGGCCTTCAAAGCCGACCGAGCGCACGGCAATGATCACCGCGAAGACGGGATCGCCGCCTTGCGGATGGAAGGTCTGGATACCGCCGATGCGGTAGCCTTGCGGGCAATTGCGGCTGGCGGGGAGAGAGGCGTCCTCGTGGACGAGCGTCGTCTTTCCGCCGGGCGTCGGATCGATCCTGACAAGGCGGAAGCCCGCCACGTCACCCAACCCTTCGCAACTTCCCGACGCGGCCATCGGGATCTCCTCCAGCCGGAACTCCACCGGCGAATCGATCGGCGGGAAGATCGGGCGCGGATAGACAACCATGCGGAACGGATCGGCGGAGAGCTCGGTGACCGCGTTCCAGCCGGCAGTGACGCCGGGATTTGCGACAAGCGTCGGTTCGGGCACGATCGCCTCGCCCTTTTCCCTGGCCTGCGCGCGCGCCATGGAAACGCCCGCCGCCTCGTCGTCGATCCGGACACGGATCGGACTGCCGGAAACGAAGCTGTCGGTCGCGGTGTCGATGTAGAAGCGGTTGGCATAGGGGAAGCCGGAACCGTCCTGAATGCCGTATTCCTCGAAGGCGAACACCTTGCCGTCCGGGGAGAAGCCGAGCACCTGCGGCGTCGCGGTGTCGCCTGCGAAGGCCGATGCCGAGGAAAGCAGAGAGGTGGCTAGAAGGACAGGGCGGATTATCTGCATCGGACTCCTCCTCGACAATTTTTCACGTAGCCGATGCTAGCGCAGCGCGGCTTGCGCCAGCGTCGACGAAAGCCGCCCATCACGCGAACTTGTTCCGCCAGGTCGGCAGAAGGTCGTTTTCGGCGGGCGTCGCAAGGTAGACGGCGCGGGCGATCGCGCGGGCCATCGTCGCGCCGGCAGCGGCGTAAAGGTCGATCGCCCCGTCATGGTCGAGCGGCACCTTGCTGCGGCCGGTCGCCAGCGAGAAGATCAGGTCGCCGTCGACCGGCGTGTGCACTGGCCATATGGCGCGGGCGAAGCCGTCATGCGCGGCGATCGCCAGCCGCTTGGCGGCCGCTTTGGAGAGAACCGCGTCGGTCGCGATGACGGCGATGGTGGTGTTAGCCCCGGCCTTGGCCATCTCGCGGAACTTGATCCGCATGTCGGAGGCGTCCACCGGCAGCGGGTGGGGATAGCCGAGCCCGCCGAACTCGTCGCCGATCTCGAAGGGCGCGGCCCAGAAGTGCTTCGTCTCGCCGACCGTCACGGAACCGGTCGGGTTCGCGCCGACGAGGGCTGCGACGGTCACACCGTTCGGCAGCACTGTGGAGGCCGAACCCAATCCGCCCTTCAGGCCGGCCGACAGGGCGCCTGCACCGGCGCCGGCTGTGCCCAGGTCGAAGCTGGTCGCCGCCGACATTGCTGCCTCGTAGCCGAGCTCGCGATATGGCGGATAGCGGCCCCAATGCTTGTCGCCGCCGTTCTGAAGATCGAAGAGGATCGCGGCGGGAACGATGGGGATGCGGTTGTCGCGGACCTGGAAGCCGATGCCTTGCTCGCGGAGGGCCGCCTGCACGCCGGACGCCGCGTCGAGGCCGAAGGCCGAGCCGCCAGACAGGACCAGCGCATTGATCGCCTCGACCGAATTGTGCGGCTCCAGCAGATCGGTCTCGCGGGTACCGGGCGCACCGCCCAGAACCTGTACCGAGGCAACGGCCGGCTCGTCGCAGATGATCGCCGTCACGCCGGATTTGAGCTTCGCATCGGAGGCATTGCCGACGCGCAAGCCCGCGACGTCGGTGAGGAGATTGGCCGGTCCGGTGCGGAAGGTCATTGCTGGTCCACTTCGATGAATGCGCCGCCCTCATACCTGTAGAGGCGGTAGGGATTGTCGGTCCGATCGCCCTGATCGTTGAAGCCGACGGGACCGAGGACCGTCGAGAACTCCTGACCCCCGAACGCCGAAAGGATGTCGGAGCCGCTCGCCGCAGCGGCTTTCGTCGCCTGTGCGGCGATCTCGACGCTGGCATAGGCGGGCAGGACATAGCCGTCGGGCTCGACCTTGCCGTCGCGCAGGCGCGCGACCACGGCGGGATCGGCGATCTCCGACCACTCCGGCAGGCCGATCATCAGCGTGCCGGGAGCGAGGTCGACGCCCTCCGACGCTGCGCGCAGCACCTCGCCGCCGGCGATGGTGACCTGATAGCCGATCTGGGCCGCGTCGCGGCCGAGGATGGCGACGTCCGGCCGGTCGCCGGCGACGAAGACATGCGTGGCGCCGGATTTCCGCAACCGTCCGGCGAGGCCGATCTGATTGTCGAGCTGCGGACGCAGCGTGTCGATGAAGGCCGCCTTGAGGCCGGACTGTTCGAACGAGAGTCGCAGGCCCTCGGCAAGTTCGCGCGAATAGATGGTGCCGTCGTCGACAATGGCGAAGAGCTCGCCGCGCCAGGCGCGGCCCAGGATGGAGGCGGCCGCTTCGACCTCGTCGTCGGCGCGCGGAGCGAGCCGCACGACGGGCCAGCCGGTCTTTGCCTTGCGATCAGTCAGCGAATTGGTGCGCACGCCAGTGGCGACGACGGCGATGCCGGCCTGCTTGAGGATCGGCAGCGCAGCCTCGATCGCCTCGGTGCAGAGGAAGCCGGTGACGATGACCGCCTTCGCCGCCACGAACGCCTGCGCCGCCGCCTTGCCGCCTTCGGAGGTGCAGGCGTCGTCGGCGATCTCGATTTTGGCGCCCACGGCCTGCGCCGCGGCTTCGGCCCCATGCCGGACCTGTTCGCCGAGCATGGCGGACGGGCCGGACAAAGGTGCCGCCACACCAATCACGACCTCGGCCGCAGACGCCTGGGTAAGCGTTGCGGCGAGGCTGGCGGCGATGATCAGGGCAGGGCGCATCGATCCCGGGATAATGGCCGCGGCGGCATCGCCCGGCACGTGACGCGCAATCTCGTAGCGGCAGAGCCGGGACTAGGCAACATGGCAGGCGCTGTGCCGGCCGCTTGTGGGACGCCCGCCCGAGCTTATATTCATGGCGAAACCGGATATCCCGCCGTGCTGAAGAAAAGCGACATCGATCCGCAAACCTATCGCGATGCCATGGCCCGCTTCGCGGGTGCCGTGCATGTGCTGACCACCGACGGTCCGGCGGGGAGGCGCGGCACCACGATCATCGCGACCTGCTCGGTTTCCGATCATCCGCCGACGATCCTCGCCTGCATCAATCGCGAAAACGTGTCGAACGCCGTGTTCTGGGACAATGGCGTTTTCGCGCTCAACACGCTGGCGGGCCAGCACCAGGACCTGGCGAATGCGTTTTCCGGTCTCACCGGGCTCACGCAGGACGAGCGATTCGCCAAGGGCGAGTGGATCAGGTTGTCGACCGGCGCGCCGGTGCTTGTCGATTCGATGATGAGCCTCGACTGCGAGATCATCGAGACGACCGATATGGCGACCCATCGTGTGCTTTATGGCAAGGTGACAGGGGTGCGCATCGGCGATAGCCTCAACCCGCTGACCTATTTCAATCGCGCCTACCGCGTCCTCTAGGGAATATCGCGCCGGGCCCGCCGGACGGAAAACGCACCATGGCAGACCTCACTCCCCGGGGCGTTCCCCAGTCCATCGACGAGACGCTGGAGATGCTGCGCGCGGCCGACTACGTCGCCGACCGGGCGCTGGCAACCGTGCTGTTCCTCAGCCTTCGCATGAAGCGACCGCTGTTCCTCGAGGGCGAGGCGGGCGTCGGCAAGACCGAGATCGCGAAAGTGCTCGCCGCCTCGCTCGGCCGCCGGCTGATCCGGCTGCAGTGCTACGAGGGCCTGGACGTCTCCTCGGCGGTTTACGAGTGGAACTATGCCGCGCAGATGATCGAGATCCGCATGGACGAGGCGGCCGGTCAGACCGACCGGGATCTGATCGAGCGCAACGTCTTCTCGGACAAATATCTCATCCGCCGGCCGGTGCTCGACGCGCTGAGCGGCACCAAGGGGGCGGCCCCTGTCTTCCTGATCGACGAGCTCGATCGTACCGACGAAGCCTTCGAGGCCTTCCTGCTCGAAATCCTGTCGGACTTCCAAGTGACGGTGCCCGAACTCGGCACGATCAGGGCGGAGGAGCCGCCGATCGTCATCATCACCACCAACCGCACGCGCGAGATCCACGACGCGCTGAAACGCCGGTGCCTGTATCACTGGGTCGACTATCCGAATGCCGAGCGCGAGCTGGAAATCGTGCGCCGCAAGGTGCCGCAGGCGAACCGGAGGCTCTCCGAGGAGGTCGTCCGCTTCATCCAGAAGCTGCGCGAGATCGACCTGTTCAAGGCGCCCGGTGTAGCCGAGACGATCGACTGGGCCGGCGCGCTCAACGAACTCGACAAGGTCGCGCTCGATCCCGAAACCGTGTCGGACACGATCGGCGTGCTGCTCAAATACCAGGACGACATCGCACGCATCGAGCAGGGCGAAGGCCGCCGCATCCTCAAGGAGGTCAAGGCGGAGCTTTCGGCGGCGGCGGAGTAGCCGTCGTGGCGATGGGCACCTTCTCCTCGTCGAAAACGCCGAAGGAAGCGGTGGCGGACGGCCGCATCGCCGACAACATCGTCTATTTCGCCCGGGCGCTGCGCAAGGCCGGCATGCGCGTCGGACCTGCGTCGGTGGTCGACGCGATCGACGCGGTGATCACCACCGGCATCGGCACCCGCGCCGACTTCTACTGGACACTGCACGCCGTGCTCGTCACCCGGCATGAGGACCACCCGGTCTTCGACGAGGCGTTCCGGCTGTTCTGGAAGTCGCGCGAGCTGATCGAGAAGATGCTCGCCATGTTCTCGCCGGTGGCGCCCGATACGCGAGAAAAGGAGAAGCCGCGCGCGGCCGAGACGAGGGTCGGCGACGCGATGTTCGAGGGCCACCGCAAGCGGCAGCAGCCGGAAGAGGTGCCGGAAGTGGAGATCGATGCGCGGCTTACCGTGTCGGGCAACGAGATCCTGCGCGCCAAGGACTTCGCCCAGATGAACGCGCAGGAACTGGAGGCGGCCAAGCGCGCCATCGCCAATCTCAGGCTGCCCTTCGATCTGGTGAAGACGCGGCGTTTCCAGCCCGACCCGCGCGGGAGCCGGGTTGATCCGCGCGCCACCATGCGGTCAGCGCTGCGCACCGGCGGTGATCTGATCCTGCCGAAGTTCCGCGAAGCCCGCGAGATCCACCCGCCGCTGGTGGTGCTGGCGGACATTTCCGGCTCGATGAGCCAGTATTCCAGGATATTCCTGCATTTTCTTCATGCGCTGCTGGAGAAGCGGCGAAGCGTCCACACGTTTGCATTCGGCACGCGGCTGACGAACCTGACCAGGCAATTGCGCAACCGCGACCCGGACCAGGCATTGGCGGATGCCGCCGCGAGCGTGCGCGACTGGTCGGGCGGAACGCGCATCGGCGAGACGCTCGCGGAGTTCAATCGGCTGTGGTCGCGGCGCGTGCTGTCGCAGGGCGCCGTGGTGCTGCTCATCACCGATGGGCTCGAGCGCGACGATGTCGAGACGCTGGAAATCGAGATGGACCGGCTGCACAAGAGTTGCCGCCGGCTGATCTGGCTGAATCCGCTGCTGCGCTTTGACGGATTCGAGGCCCGCGCAAGGGGCGTGAGGGCCATGCTGCCGCATGTCGACGAGTTCCGCGCCGTCCATACGCTGAATGCCCTGTCCGACCTGTGCGCCTCGCTGTCGGACAGCCGGCCGCGCGAGGCCGATCCGAAACAATGGCTCTCCGCCGCCAACAAGCAGGCGGCGTGAACGAACAACGGGAGGAGCACGCCATGGAGATCGCATCGACCCCTGAAGCCAGCCTGGATCCTTTGGCGATAGCGGAAAGCTGGAAGGCAGCGGGCCGCGACGTGGCGCTCGCCACCGTCGTGGAGACCTGGGGCTCGGCCCCGCGCCCGGTCGGCAGCCACCTCGTCATTGACGCCGATGGAAATTTCCACGGCTCGGTCTCGGGCGGCTGCGTCGAGGGCGCGGTTGTGGCCGAGGCGGTGGACGTGATCGGTTCGGGGAGCCCAAGAATGCTCGAATTCGGCGTCGCGGACGAGACCGCCTGGCGGGTCGGGCTCTCCTGCGGCGGCCGTATCAAGGTCTATGTCGAGCGGCTGGCCTGAGCGATGGATCTCAAGACCCTTCGCGAGTTGAACGAGGCTCGCACGGCGCGCCGCGCTGCGATCCTGCTCACCGATCTCGCCGATGGCTCCGCTCGTGTGATCCACGAGGGGGACGAAGTGGTGGGCGACCTCTCGGCGGCGGTCGCAAAGACCTTCCGGTCCGGCGTTTCCGGAACCGTCGAAGCCGACGGCAGGAGCTGGTTCCTGAACGCATACCTGCCGCCGCCGCGCATCGTCGTCATCGGCGCCGTTCATATAAGCCAGGCGCTGGCGCCGATGGCGCGCCTCGCCGGCTATGACCTGGAGGTGATCGATCCGCGCACGGCGTTTGCGACGCCCGAGCGATTCGAGGGTGTCTCGCTCTTCGCCGACTGGCCGGAGACGGTGCTGCAGGAAAGGCCGCTCGACGCCTATTGCGCGCTCGCGGCGGTGACGCACGATCCCAAGATCGACGATTTCGCGCTGAAGGCCGCGCTCGACGCGGGCTGCTTCTATGTCGGGGCGCTCGGCAGCCGCAAGACGCATGCGAAGCGGGTCGAGCGGCTTGCCGCACTCGGCGCGAGCGAGGCACAGATCGCCCGCATCGCCGCACCGATCGGCCTCGACATCGGTGCGGCGAGCCCGGCCGAGATCGCGGTCGCCGTGCTGGCGCAGATCATTGGCGCGTTCCGCTCGCGCGGACTTGCGGGCAGAGGTGCTACGTGAGATTCGGGCCGATCGCGCTGGACGAGGCGGAAGGCGCCATCCTGGCGCATGCGACCAGCGTCGGCGACGTCAGGCTACGCAAGAGCCACCGCCTTACTGGTGACAACGTCGCGGCCCTGCGTGCGGCGGGCTTGACGGAAGTGATCGCTGCCGTGCTCGACCCGGACGATGTCGCGGAGGACGAGGCCGCGTTCCGGGTCGCGGCGGCGCTGGCGTTCACCGGGATAGCGCCGAAGCCGCCGGCGACGGGGCGCGTCAACCTGCACGCCGAGGCCGCCGGCGTCTTCACGGTGGACAGGGCGCTGATCGATGCGATCAACCGGATCGACCCGGCGGTGACGATCGCCACGGTGCCTGACCACGCCGCGGTCGAGGCCGGGCAGATGGTGGCGACGGTCAAGATCATCCCGTTCGCCGTGCCGGGCAGGGTGCTGGCGGCGGTGGAGCGGCTGGCAAAGGGCCGGCCGGCCTTCGACGTCCATCCCTTTGTCGCCAAGCGTATCGGACTGATCCAGACCGTGCTGCCCACGCTGAAGGCGAGTGTCATGGACAAGACGGCACGCGTCACCGCTGCGCGGCTTGCCCGGTCGGGCAGCCGCATCGTGGCCGAGGAGCGCGTGGCGCATCACGAGGGCGCGCTGGAGTCTGCGATCGCGGCTATGGCGGGGCAGGCGGACATGCTGCTAATCTTCGGCGCTTCGGCGATGTGCGATCCAAACGACGTGATTCCCGAGGCGATCCGCGCGGCGGGCGGCGAGGTTCTGGCCGCCGGCATGCCGGTCGATCCGGGCAATCTGCTGGTGCTCGGACGCCTCGGCGGCAGGCCGGTGCTTGGCGCGCCCGGCTGTGCGCGCAGCCCGAAGGAAAACGGCTTCGACTGGGTGCTCGACCGGCTGATGGCCGGCCTCGACGTGACGGCGGACGAGATCGCCGGCATGGGGGTGGGGGGGCTGCTGATGGAAATCGCCACCCGGCCCGAACCGCGCGAGCGCCCGGTGCCGGCGGCGCGGACGGCCGTGCATGCGGTCGTGCTCGCGGCGGGACGGTCGAGCCGCATGGGCGGGCCGAACAAGCTGCTCGCCCTTTTTCACGGCGAGCCGCTGGTGCGACGCGTCGCCGAGGGCGCGCTGGCGAGCGAGGTCGCCGGCGTCACCGTCGTGACCGGACACCAGGGCGAACGCGTGCGCGCCGCGCTTGACGGGCTCCGTGTTTCCTTCGCAGCGAATCCGGATTTTGCCACTGGCCTGGCGAGTTCGCTTAAGGCGGGCATCGGCGCGCTGCCTGAGGAAGCCGCCGGCGCGCTGATTCTGCTCGCCGACATGCCCGAGATCGAGGTGGGCGACCTCGACCGGCTGATCGACGCCTTCCGCCGCTCCGGCGGCCGCGCGATCGTCCGCGCGACGCATGAGGGCAAGCGCGGCAATCCCGTGATCCTGCCGCGCGCCGTATTCGGGGAGGTCGCGCGCATCGAGGGCGATACTGGTGCGCGTCACGTCATCGAGGCGGGCGTGGCGGAGGTGCTGGACGTGGAACTCGGCCGTTCGGCGAGCCTCGACGTGGACACGCCGGAGGCGATGATGGCGGCGGGCGGAGCACTGCAGGACTGACCGCGGATCATTTCGCCGCGCTGCGCTTGATGTCTGCGCCGAGGTCGGCGGGCCCGGCACTTTCCCAACCTTCGCGGTCGGCGCGCAGATAGGCGACGAAGCGGAGGTTCCCACCGCCGGAAATGGCCCGCAGGGCCACGTCGTCGGGCAGGATCACCTCGCGGCCATAGGTCTCGCGGCGCGGCAGTCTCAGTTCGGGAATCCCCAACTCGATCAGTTCGGTGCAGAACAGGCGCCCACTCTCGTCGAGCCGGTAGTGATGGTCGAATCGTGTGCCAACGAGCGCGAAAAGCCTGGCGATGGCGGCTTCCTTCCGCTCCCTGGCGAGTTGTGGCCGCAACAGCACCATTCGGTCGGTGTCTGCGAGATGGGCAACCGGCGCCAGCGCTGTGCCGTGGGCCTGTGCCGATTCGATCACCGACCGGCCTTCGCGGATCGCCTGATGGTGAGGAACGATCGCCGGATGATTCCAGAGACCCAGGGCTTTCAAGTCTCGCTCAGAGCCCAAGTAGACCGCCGAATGACCGAAGAGTCCTGCGCCGGTGTGTCCGGAGAGGCGATGTTTGTTGCTGAAGAGGAACACGTCGAGCGGCCGCATGCGCGCGCGCAAATAGTCGAGCGCGCCGCTGCCCGAGTTGAGGCGGCCATGCCGCCACTGCACCGCGGAGATCGCCATGCCGATCGCCGGAGCCGCCGGCTCCGCGATGCTGATCAGCCATGGCGGATAGGCGCCGACCTCATTCTTGTGCCGGGCCGTGGTCGTGCATGCCGCAAGCCCGAGGAGCAAGAACAGTGCAAATACCCTCAGCCCAAGCGCCGGCTTGCCTGCCGCGATACCGTTCCGTTTCATAGATCCAAGCCCTGCCCGTCCTAGTCCTGATATGCACTGGACGGGCAGGCGCCTTGATCGGCGTCAACGGACAGGTGACAAGAAGACGGTCGGCGGGAAATCGGCGCGCGAGCTGCGCGCGAAGTGACCGGATATGGCGAGATGTGAAAAAATGGCTCCCCGGGCCGGATTCGAACCAGCGACCAACCGGTTAACAGCCGGTTGCTCTACCGCTGAGCTACCGGGGAACACTGGTGCTCATCAAAGTGCGGTGCCTATAGCAAACCCGATTCAGATTTGCCAACAGGGCAGCGGCGATTTTTTCGGCGATTTGCCGCAGGCCGGTCGCAATCCGGCTGCAGGGCGCCGATATGCGGGGCATGGAACGGACCGCGCATGCATCTATCCGAGACCGATCGATGACCGAGGGCGAGACGGACAGCCGGCCGAACGAGGAGCGTCCGGCGCCGAAGATCAGGCTTTTCGGGCGCGAGATCGCGCTGCCGAGGTCGCGCCTTCCGCGGCTGCTGCTCGGTGGAGGCCTGGTGCTCGGCGGCACGGTGGGCTTCCTGCCGGTGCTGGGATTCTGGATGATTCCGCTCGGGCTTTTCGTGCTGGCGCACGATTCGCCGTCGATACGGCGCTTCAACCGGCGCTCCGGGGTGTGGCTGCGGCGCAAGCTGCAGAAGAAGGGCTGAAAGGTCGCGGGCGCCTGGCAAGGGAAAAGAAACGCAAGCGCATGCGGACGGCTTGTGGGCCAGGATTCCCTCTGTTAACAGAGCGCCGTTCGCACCCGCGAGGCCTCGTGGCGGAGTGGTTACGCAGAGGACTGCAAATCCAGTCCGTATCAAGCAATTGCGAGCCCGTTCCGAAAACGTAGGAAATCATGCCTACTTTCGGACTTTTTTCCTAGCTGATTCCATTGGGCTTTTCGGCGTTTCGGAATGACCGAATCGCTTCATGGTCGCGCGCAACACCCTTTGCTCGGTCTCCTTGGCGTAGACCCGGTAGGCTGATGTGGTGTGCGTCGATAGGGCCTTGCCCTGGCCTTCGGTGAGCTCGCTTTCCTCAAGCTCGGTCATCCCGCCGTGACGGGCCTTGTCGAGCGTGAAGCCGGACATGCCGAGATCGTCGGCCATTTCTCGGATCGCCTTCGGCAGCAGCGTGGTGTCGCCATAGAGCTGCCCGTCGTGCTTGGTGACGATCGATAGGCCACGGCGCGGCACGGCTGCCAGGATCTTCTCCGCCTCTTCGTAGAACCTGACCACGGCACCATCGACCACGGCTTCAAGCGGGTGATCGACCTCGCCGCCGTTCTTCCTGTGCCGGATCTTGATCTTTCTCGGCTCGGCGGCGGAGCGATAGTTCGTCCATGACGCATAGCCTGCCGAGATCGACGACGGGCGCATCAGCCATTCAAATGCCAGGACGGCCGCTGCCCCGAGTTCGGGCTTCCCCTTCTCCACAGCGCCCCAGGCGAACCGATACGTGGTCGCGCGATCGACGTGGCCCTTCTTGACCTTCTCCCTGCGACGCTTCGTCACCCCGTTCCATGGGTTCGGAACGTCTTTGCGGAACAGGGCAGGGAAGTGGGGTAGCATGCGGGACCACGCCGTCTCGCAATACATCAGGGCCTTTTCCGCGGTGCGGAGCGCGCCGGCATCGGCGAAGTGCTTGTAGACCTGGTTCGCCGCCTTGACGCCGAACTCCTTCACCATCCCGTCAGCGTATCGAGCGGTGGTGACCGGGCTCCTGACCTCGCACACGCGCTTTAGAATGCGCCGGTAGTCCGCCCGCGACGGCTCTGCAACGCGCTCCAGGAAGGCCTCCGAAGTCAGGTAATAGTCGAGCATCCACCCGACGGCGCCATATCGGAAATGATCCTCCAGCGGCCGGGGGGTGGCGGACCGGCTGCTGTCTCGGCTTTTCACCCACTCGTCGAAGCGGTCATTCCAGATGCCCGCGGCCGCATTTAGTTGATCCTGGGCTAGGTCTACGCCAAGCGGACCCGAGTGCCATGGGCAGCCCGCCTGGCGGTAAATCTTCGGGCAGTTCCAGTAGTAGCCTATGCTGCCCGAGCGCAGGCGCTTCGGGGAGACATAGCGGGGCAGAACGATCTCGACCATTATTCGAGCTCGGGCGGGTCGCGTCCGTCGTCGACGTCCACGCCGATCGCCCTGTCCAGATCCACTCTCCGCCATAGGCGCCGCCTGCCTTTGCCCGTGCCTGTGTCGACGGCCGGGGCAGGATACTCCTTCCCCACGAGACGCAGGAACGCCTCCATGGTCCGTTCGCCGACATAGGCAGCCGCGATTTCAGGCGGCATTCTGGCGGGCCAGCAACCCTCTGGGATCACGACAGGCCTACCCATGGACCTTATCCCCGATATCCACGATGGTCGATAGCGCCCTGGTCACGGCCCGTCCTCCTCTGCGGCAGGCGCCTCTCCTATGGAGCGGAGAGGCTTTCCCGTGGACTTGAGGGCGCGGATGGCGGCGGCGCTGGCAAAGAGCGATTTCACAATGTCCGGATGACCGTTGACGTAGACGCCCTTGCCTCGCGCAACCACCTTCGCCGCCTCCTCGAACGCCTCCTCGCGGATGGCGTCCTGCTCCCGGCGCAGTTGGTCGTTCTCGGTGCGGAGGCGGGTGAGTTCATCAAGGCTTGCCCTAACCAACGCGGCGTCTGTGTAATTTCCTTCGAACTCTCGCCTATGTGCCAGCCTGGCCAGCCGGCCTACATCAACAGTCTGGGTCATAATCTTGCCACTCCTGTTGTTCGTCCGGTTGACCGTCATCAACGACCTTGCCTTGACGAACACAGAACTCCCCCTCGATGACGGCCAAATCGTCTTCGGTGTCAGGGACCTGATGCCCTGCTCGGTTGTATCGCGGGCGCTGCGCAGGCATTCCGTTTGATCGCCTGATCTCGGCTGCAATGATCGCTAACTTTGCCGCCGCTTTATTGCTGGCATTTGCAGCCGCTCTGTTCCATTCAAGGTCACTCTGCAATCCAGCAATGATTGCTTCTACGCCCCCTGGAGGGGGGAGAAGAGCTTGCGAAATCAAACGACGGGCGTCTTGGCTGAGCTGATCATATGATCCATCTTCGGCCGCGATGATGAGCGCCCTGCGGATCAACGCTAAGGCAGCTTCGTGTTTGGATTGATCCGATAGCAAATCCAGTTGCTCGACCATCACTCCGCCTCCCGCTTCTGCTGGTAGCGGAGGGCGGCGCGGAGATCGCCGTTGGTGAGAGCGCTCCCGTGAATCGGCAAAGTGTCCATCTCTGGATAGACACCGGTCAGCCAAGGCCGATTGCTTGCTTCAATCGCAAACGGCTTCACCACCTCGTCCGCCTCTGTCAGTAGCCCGGTGAGGCGCTCAATCTCCTTCGTTGATGCATCACGCAACACTGCGAATTCGTCCGTCGCCGTAGTCAGGAGATTTGTGAGGCGAGCGTTATCGGCTTGTGAGGCAATAATCGTGTTAATATACCCCGCGCACTCTTCCGAAGTTACTGGAGAAGCGAGTTCGTGCACACCCTTATCATACCCCTGCACGAACAACGGATGTTCTTCTTCATAGAACCCGAACACCACTTCACTGCGCGCCTCGTCCCTCTCTACCGTGAGACGTTTAATGGCGTCTCGGCGCAGTTCGGCTACTTTTCGCCAGTCAACAGGACCGCCATCAACATCGTGCAAATCGCCAATTAGCAATGTTGAAGGCGTATCAACGTAGGCATCTTCCCACGCATCTGATGGTTCATCGACAGGAGCCGGAGCGGACGGGACAAGGGCGGAGAGGTAGGCGCGGATCGCGTTTTCGATTGCCGCGTAGAAATCGACCATATCACCCGAACGCGTTCTGCTTGCGGCTGACTGCGCCGCCTCTAGCGCCTTCCGGTCCAGTTCGCCCGGCTGGACGGCTACCGGTTCGAGAGCGGAGAAGACTCGGCGCTCATAATCGGCCTGCGCGGCGTCGTGTAGGTCTTCATCGATTCCGCTGAACACCAACACGCCGTTTAGGCGCACCTCTTTGCGCTCCGCGTCTATCGCGTAAATGCCGACTGGGTCTGCTGTTGCAGTGGCCATCAGGTCACAGAACGGCTTCCACTCCAGCGCCTTCACATTCACGCCCGGCGCTTGCCGGTTCGGTTCGTTCGTCATGTCAGGGCTCCACCTTTCGGAATTCGATGCGAGTGACGACGCTTTCCGGCGTGCATCCGGCATGCGAGTCGCAGAAGAACGTGATGAATTCGGATGGCCACGAGTATCGATGAGGCGGCGGGAAGCCTTCGCGGATACATTCAGCAAAACCGTATTCGAGATCGTCCGTCATGCGACGAAGCGGCTCTCTAGTCGCAGAGACGACCTCGATAACTCCGAGGCGCTCGATCTGCTCGCCAGGGCGAAGGCCCATGCCTTTCTTGACGCCGCAAAGAAGATCTCCGGCCTCAAGATTGGCCCATCCCAACCTGCGGGTGACATCCTTCGTCCCGGCGATGAACTGTTCCGTGGTCAGCGCGAAGGAGATGTTGCGCATGTCAGGCTCCTACGGGCGGGAGGGGAGAGGGGCCAGATACGGCCAACGTCCTGAGTTTATGTCCTCAACGATCTCCGCTTCCTCATCTGGGGTAAGCCAGGGCTCATCCGCTTGCGGAAACGGCATCCACTCGGCCACCGGATAGGCAATCAGTCCTTCTTCGTGAGAATAATGGACAAACGAGCTGCCGTCGAAAAAGCAGGAAAAGGCCGGGAAGGAAGGTCCACAACGACCTATGAACTCGTCGCCATCCTTCGGTGCGCTCTCGATCGGCAGCCATCCCCCACCTTCCAGTGCCGCATCAATGGCGGCGAGGGCGGAGCGGGCTGTTAGAAACGCTTCGAATAGCAAGGACAATTCGACCGGCGTGCCGTCAGAGGCCACCCCTTGGACAGAGTAGACCTTGTCATTTCGGTTGAAGTTGCGGGCGAACAGTTCGCCAGCGATGATGCTGAACGGCTCCAGCGCCTTCCTTGCCTGTGCGAGTGCATCCGTGGTCATGTCAGGCTCCTGATTTGGAGAGGGCGGCGGGATCGGAGTTGGTGGCCTTGGCGAGGGCAGTGCGGCCACGGGAAATCTCACCTCTTGGAGCAGGGTTGGGATAGTGATGGGAGAGTAGACTCAGGGCGTCCTTCAACGCCTCCAGCAACTCCGGCGCAGCGGCCATTATAAGAGCCAGTGCCGTCAGTTTGTCCTCGTCATGGGAGAGGACCGGCGACAGTTCGAAGACCGGCTTTCCGTATCCTTCTTGGCTGATGTAGCCAAAGGGCATTGGTTCGCCGTCGATCGACGTTCCGTAGCCGCCATGTGGCTCGAATTTCATTCGAGAGAATTCAGGCGCCATTTTCATTCTCCTGTTCTCGCCTCTGCGTAGAGCGGGCGGGGTGCGAGCTGCTGTTCGTCGTCTGCGTCGGTTGGCTCAGGAAAGAACTCTTCCAGCCTCTTGCGCCAATAATCGCGGCTCTCGTGCCATTGCGGCCCGACCGATTCCGTCACGACAGGATCGCGGTTTTCCTTGATGTAGACGGCAAGGCGATCTGGATGGATGTGGCGCTCTGTGAACGCCTTGGTGCGCTCTTCGTCGCCTTCCAGCTGGCGAAGCGTGTATTCGTAGATGCCCGTGTAGTGACCGAGTTCGACCGCCTTCCAGCGATAGTAATCCGTTCGGGATCGGTTGCCGTCCTCAGCTTGGTTCAGCCGCTCAACAGCGCGGTCGATCGCCTTGGCGTATATCTCGACCTGGATTTGGGTGAGAAGCTTGCGACGGTCCTCATCCTCGACCGGGCCGGCATACCGGTTCGCCATGCATTCAACGAAGCGCTCGCGCACGCCATCGTCGCGCCAGAGACCTTCTGCAAGTTCCTCGGCAGGGACACGCCGAAGGATCAGGTCAACAAGATCCTCGATCGGAATGCGCATCTCGCCCTCGCTGAACGACATGTTCGGCATCGGGTTTTCCGACGCGCCCCACCGGTTGTAGAGATGGGAGACCTTGATCGGCTGCTCTGGATCGTCGGACACCGTGATGCCGTATCCGCCAACCTTGAAATAGCGGTCGCCGTTCACGCGTGAGTCCGGCGTCTTGATGCTGGCGCGGTTACCCCACGCGTCGTAAATCTGATGAACGGCTTCGCTCACGTTCAATCTCCTCGTGACTGCCCCGCCTGCCACATCCGGTAGATGAGGCTCTGGTTCGGGGGCTGCTGTTTCTGTTGCTTCGCCGGGGCTTTGTCGCGCTTGGCCCACTGGCCTTTCGGACGTGCCGCGCCGGTATGCTTCGCCTCGCGCCGCTTGGCCTTGGCGATGGCGGGGACATCTTCCTGCCGGGTTTTCGCCTCATGGCAGCGCTTGTGCGCCGGACGGAGGTTAGCGTCGCTGTTGTCCCGCGTCAGGGCATAGGGGATGACATGCTCGATCTCCCAAGCCTCGCGAACGCCGTCGATCTTCTGCTTGCACAGATGGCAGACGCCATTGTTCGCGGAGAAGATGCGGGTGCGATCCTTGGTCGAGAACGAGCGGCGGGCCATGTCAGTCGGCCTCCGCGCAGTGAGGGCGGTTCGCCAATTCGAGCAGCACGTCTGCATGGCATGGCGCGCCGGGCTTGCACCAGCAGGCGAGGTTCCTGCCGCGCAATGCGGTGCGGATATCTTCCGTCGTCGGCGGGGCGCCGAACTCCGGCAGTTCACCGCCAAGCCATGCATCGTAGTAGCGGACGGCCCGTTCCTGCCATGCGAGCTTGGGTGGAGCGGAACCGATCGCCCCCAGCATCCGATCCATCTCCTCAATGTCGCGTTGCGTGATCGGATTGCCCCACCTGCCGGGGCGGGAGCAGTTGACGGCCGGCAGGCCGTTGGTCGCCTGCGACAGGGCCAGCAGGTTGAAGCCCGCGCGGCGGGAGAGTTGGACGCGCACAGGTCGGTCAGCCATATCTCACCCCTCCCTGCCGGCGCGGCCGGTCCAGTCGAGACCGCATTCCGCGGTTCCCCTCGGAACAACGCCGCGTAAGGCCCCATGCAGGGCGCTGCGCTTGTTGATGCGGGCTGCGTGCAGGGCGCGTGTGCACCCGCTGTCCTTTGCCCTGCGCTCTGCCTCGGCGGCCCGCGCGTAGCCGGGGATGGCGCGCTCCAATGTCCGGTCGGGGTGGGTTTGACGCCACCATGCCAGCGCGGATCTGATCATGCGGTCGAGGCGCGTCATTTGATCAGCCTCCCCAGATACTCGCGCTCGGTCTCCGCTGTAGACGGGTTGGCGACGATCCGGCCGGTTGCCTCAACGCATCTCGCGATGAAATCGAGATGATCCGGTAGCTCGGCGGAGAAAGCCTCCCGAACGCGCCGCACATGCTCCCGACGCGCGTCTGTGCTCAGGTCGCCCCGCACTGCTGTCTGGATAAACTTGTCGCGGCACTCTTCCATGAGATTGCGGGCAGCGCCGTCGAGTTCGGAGACCGGAGCGGGCTCGGACTGTTCCTGCCCTTCTGCGCCAGCCTCCACCGGCTCGCCAGCCGGGGTGGAAGCGACATCGGAGGACAGGGGGACATCTTGCTCCGGTTCGCTTCCGACCGTCTCGACAGAGGGAGAGGACGACTCTGTCGAGGCGGGTTCGTGATTGGTGGGTTCCTGGCCCGCTGACAGGCCTTGCGTCTCGCGGGCGACGAAGGAGGCGTCGAAGCCTTCGCGAGTGTCGGCGGCCTCGCCTGTGGCGGCGCGGGCCGATGCGAGACGGTCGGCAAGAGAAGGGCGCGGCTCATCATCGCTGTGGTCAATCGACCGCATTTCCTCGACGTCATAGATGCCGAGAAGGATTTCGGGGCAGTGCCGGCGCGCGAAGCCGCGCAGGGAATAGTAGGCGAGCTGCTGATCCGGATCATTCTTCCACAGCGGGGAGTTCTTCGGCGTGATCGACCCGATACGCGGGCTGCGATAGTCCCGCACCGCGCCGTCCTTGAACTCGCCGGTGACGATGCAGATACGATCTGCACCGTCGCCCTCGTATGCGATCTGCGGCCGCTGCTTGAGCGGGGCGTGAGCATTCACAATACCGGCCAGCACCTGTGCCTCGTAGGCCAGATTGTCGTTCACGAAGTAGGATTTCCGTGCCAGGGCATACGGGCTGGTCTGGAAGCGGATCGCATCGTCGATGATGCCGAGGCAGGCGCCGGGCTGGCCGCGCAGGTGCTTCGGCACGGCGGACCCGGATACGGCCATCATCTTCGCGTATTCCATGACCTCGCCGGCATTCTGGAAGGAGATGCCGCCAGTTCCGACCGCAATGGCCGACGAGACCTGAGTGTTGATCTTCTGCTCAATGGCCGTCATGCGATCGGCCGGGACCATCTGATTCATGTCAGTTCGCTCCCAGGATGTGGCGGGCGGTATGCTTCTCGTCGACGCCGAGATCGGACTTGAAGGCGATCCACTGCAGGTAATCGCGGGGAAGGTCGGCCCACTTCGCGCCTCGGTGTTTGCCGAAGGTGATGGTGCGAAGGACGACCGGTGCGGCAGTGAGCTCAACCAGCCTGTCAACGCTGGTCGCGAAGATCATCCGCGAGAGCACGTAGGCGGTGACCAGTGTATCCGGGCCGGCGCGATGGGGTGGCATCGCTGCCACAGGATCGAGCCCATCGGCATCGACGTTGAGATAGTAGCGGAGCACCTGGTTCGAATGGCCGGGCGCGTCGGGGAAAATGTGCTTGGCGCATTGGAATGTGCAGATCCATCGATGCGATCCGCCGCCGAAGAATGCGCGCTCGAATTTGGCATTATGTGCCGCGAACACGTCATCCGGCTCCATGCCAGCCATAAGCGTCTGGCAAGCTTCGGTTGGCGATATCGCGCCCGCAACGTCGGCGTCGCTGATGTGGTGGACCGCTCGCGTCGCTGGCGGGATCGGATGGCCGGGGTTCACCAGCGCCGAGTGAGGTCCGTGGATTGACCAATCATCGTGGATATCGGTCCAGCCGATTTCGCAGATGCCCTTGACCTCATCTTCGGGCAGGCCAGTTGTTTCGAGGTCGATGACGCGGATTTTCATGCTGCCTCCTGCTGCTCAAGGAATCGGTCGATCTGCTCCTTGGCCCATGGTTTCATCTGGATGTGTCTGGTGCCGTCGTTGAACGGCCTGGCGCCGGGCCACTCGCCGGCGTCGAGGCACTGGCGGATCGTGTCGAGGCACCAGCGGATGACGCGCTCGCCCCGGTCGATCTCGTGTTCCGAGACCTCGACGTGTGCCGTGTCCGGCACGTCGTCTTTCAGCACGTAGATCAGCGCGAAGGTCTCGAACGGGATGCCGAGACCGCGGCAAACCATCCGCGTCATCGCCGCCTGCAGGTAATAACCGGCGTCGAAAATCTGGCGCTCAAGGAAATCCTCGCCGAAGTCCGAGGCGGTCTTGAGATCGGCGAAAACTCCGTCGGCATGAGGGATCGCGTCTGGCCGCGCCTTGAGCCATATCCCGGTTGCCGGGTCCTTCCAGAACATCGATCGTTCGATGCGACCGTTCAGGATGCCGGACTGGATCAGCGGATGCCGGCTGGCATCGGCATGGATACGCCGGATCATCTCCATGTCGTCGCTGGACAGGACGGTGCGGCCGTTGACGTGCCGCTCCAGCCATTCCTTGCAGACGTTGGATTTGGCTTTCCAGGGCTTGAATTCGCCCGTCTTGGCGTCAGGGTAGGAGTCCGGCCGGACGACGAATTTCTCTTCGAACACCTCATCGCCGAGGAGCCTGGCGTGCGCTGCCTTGCCGAAGTCGAGCGCCTTGGTGGTCTTGGGCTCGACATGGTCGGGATTGTGCTTCCACCGGCCCCAGAACGCTTTCGGGCTGCCGCCATGGGCCGGGATGAGCCACTTCAACGCGCTCTTGGACACGGACGGCCCGTCGAGAAGATCGACCTTGCTGTGGTAGTCGTCTAGGCTGATGCCGCTCCACACACCAGGTTCCGAGATTGTCTCGCCAGTCCACCGGCGTTCCCCGCGCGCGCCGCGCACCACGCGCTCGGCAACGGCGCCGATCGGCTCGAACGCATCTCGGTCGATGTCCACATGTCGGGTCATGCCGCGTTCCTCCGATCGAACAGCCGGTCGAGATCGGCCTTTGCCAGAGCGCGCCGCTCCGGGTCCTCGTCGTGCTTCAGCGCCTGTTCGATTTCGTGCAGCCGGTCGCGGATCGCTTTGCCTGCGAGTTCATCGCCGAGGGCCGCTGCGGCGCGGGCGATATGGGTGAGCTCGTCGATCATGACGCGTCACTGCCTTTCTCGCGGGCGGCGATCATGGCGTCGGCGTATCGATATGCACCCCGCGCAACGCTAAGCAGAAAGGCTTCGTCAGATAGCGGGTCATCGCCGCTATTTAGATGGTCCATAAGGTTCGCGTTGGCCGTTAAACCAGCGATTGCCTGCCCCGCGAGCCAGTCGCGCAGCGACATGCCGTTCGTCTGCATATCCGTGCAGTTCGGGTGAACTGCTGCAAACGGAAACGCTGGCCCACCGTCATTGATCGTGCTCACAGCGGTTCTCCCAAGATGATGCGCGCCCTGGCAATCCAGCCGATGGTGAGCGCGATGTATGTGCTGGGATGAGCGGCAAGCCACTCAAAGGCGGCGTGGAGGAGAGCGTCGGGGGAGGTCAATTCCGCATCCTCCTGAGCTTGCGAGCAACGTCCTTCGCGTCAGTCGCGATTGCGTCTATTCCTCTCGACGCGCCGGCATCCGTGTCCTCAAGGAGAAGGATGAACTGGCCAAGGATGATGCCAAGGGCGATGCCAACGTCTTGGACAGGCTCCCGTTCTAGAAGCACACCGATCTTGCCGGCTATCTCTAGCGCGTGCGGGTTCTTGAAGCCCATCACTCCGCCTCCTGCCCTGTGCTTCCGGCACTCGTCTTGTGAGAGGCGAGGGCGGCGCGGACCAGCTCAAGAGCCGGACCAGCGGGCGCTGTGTCGTATGTCGCGTCGAGATCGCCGCGCGCTTCGACCTCGGCGGCAAGGACGATCTCGGCAGCCTCCAGCGCCTTCACGAGAGCGGGGAGGGAGTTCACGGCGCGACGGTTCCAATTGGAGACGAAGTTCTCCTTGAACCCAAACTCCAGGTTCCCGCTCGCATTGCACTGCGTGCAGCAAATGAACGACGCGCCTTGATTTTCGCCCTCATAGAGATCCACGCGCTCAGCCTCTCCACCGCAGAACGGGCAGGGCTTCAATTCAGTCGTGTGCGTCATCTTCCTGTCCTCTCAACCACTTGAAGGAACGGCGGGGGAAACCGCCGCTCGATGAAGGGGTTCAGGCTGCGGGGTTGTAGTTTTCGGCCCACGAGTTCAGGAGGCTGGCCCACTCTTCGGGACGGTCGAGGTCGACAGCGCTATCGTTCCGCATGTCGGTAAGGCTCTGCGCTAGTTCCATCATCTCGCCGTAGGTCAGGTTGTTCAGCGCATCAGCGACAGCTGCCAGCGCGTTAATCTCGACCGTCATCGTTCTCTCCATTCCACAAAGCACCGGGCCAAGGTGCGGGTTAGGCCTGTGCTGTGGTTGATGCCGCGGCCGCGGCATTGACGAGACCCGCCGATTCCAGCGCGATCTCGAAGGTTGCCTCTCCGTCATGCGCGCCGGTATATTCGAGCGAGGTGATCTGGAACGGCCCTTCCACCGTGCCGAAATCCGGCACCACGGCCTGCCAGTCGCGGATCGCGCCGGCAAAGAACGCACTGCGGATCGCCGCGTCCGACGCCTGGTCCTTGAAGATGCCAGACCCAGTGATGCGGAGGTGTGGGTCGAACCATCGCCAGCGTATCAGGCGCAGGCCAGCCACGGTGCGGCCTTCCAGCTTAAGAAGCGCGTCGATCTTCTTCCCGTCTGCTATGGCCTCAGTGATTGAGTTGTGCATCACATCGTCTCCAGTCGTGCGCTGCACCCGCCAAGCGAGCGCCAGAACGCAATGTTTGAGAGGGCATCAGACCGGCGGGTGAACGGGCCGGACCAAAACAGCGGCGGTAGGACGCGGTCGCTCAGCGGGGTCACGATGACGCGGTAGAGGGTCATGGCGCGAACTCTCCACATGCTGGCTCGGTAGCTCTCCGTGCTGGGAACCACTCGGCGGGCAAGTAGGCGATTGGGTGTTGGTTGTCGGACGTCGTAGCGACCACTTGCGGCGGATATCGGCGGCACTCGCCACCGTTCCAATGTCCGCAGTCCCCGCATAACTTCCCGGCTTTGAGGGGCGTCATCGCGCGGCACTCCTCTTCCGGTTTTCGCGATTGATCTTGGCGGACCGTCGTGCGTCCCGAACCTGCTCGGTGGTGATCTCGTCCAACTGTTCGTCGGTGAGGAAGTAATCGAGGCCATTCCGGTAAGCCGCCTCGGTGATCGCCGTGATCAATGCGTTGCGACCGAACGACTTGATGAATGCGAGCTTCTTTTCTCGGGTAGCGGCGGTCATCATGCAGCCTCCTGCTTCTGACGCTCAGCCATCTCGGCAAGCGCTTTCGCCAGCGCTTCGTCGAAGGTGTCAGCGGAGCCCGACGCGCAAGTCTGGTATTCACCGTCCCAATGGACGTAGACGCCGATGTAGGGGTGGCCCGGCGCTCCGAAGACGTTGACGCCGAGGCCGGTGAGGTTGTGATCCGCGACGATCTTCATCAGGGCGGCTTCCATCACGCCACCTCCTTCGCCAGACGCGTCCGGCGCGCCACGAGCTCGTCAAAGTCCCGCCATGTGCCGATCGACGAATAGGCCGCGATCAGATCCGCCACGGCTTCGTCATTGAGGGGAACGAGCGCGTTGAGCCCGTATTCGCGGCCCGGCGCGCCAAGGGCGTATTCGGTGCGCAGGGCGCAGACGAGATCGCCGGTCGTGTTCGCCGTCTTGCACAGGCAACAGGCGCGGGCGCTGTGATACGTCGCGGTCGAGTAGAACGCCGGGCGCCCCGCCGCATATGCCGCGACCGCGCCGTCGATCATCACCGCATCCTCGATCTTGTCGCCGTGGATCGCGATCAGAACCGCGATCATCTGGCGCGCCGTCGAGGCGGGGTCTGCGCTGGTCCGGGACCGGGTCGACCGGAAGGTCTGTGCGAGGGCGGTCATCTCAGCGGCCCTCAGCCTTGGCGAAGCCGCCATGATCGACAATAGCTTGGGCGACCACTCTCAGCGGCACGTAACCGTAGACAGTATCAGTCGGATTTGAATCCTCACCGTCGATGTAAGGCATGAAGCCCTCCACCTTCTCGGAGGGATAGCCGACCTCGACCATGCTCCACGGTCCCGCGCTGTCGCGCGGCGAGCAGTAGTGGAAGGCGCTCGCCTGGACGGACATCTTGAAGCCGTCCGCGCAGACGATCTTGGGGACATGGTTGAGGTGCCTGTTGAGCGCCATTGCTTCGCCGTGGAAGCGCGCCGTCACCTTGTCTGTCTCAGCATTGATGCGCTTGCTGGCATCAAGCCGGCTCTGCAGCTCGCTCATCACCTCGTTCAGCGTCATCGCGTCTCTCCTCATCAGCCAGGAAGGCTATGGGGAGGATATTGCCACGTGGCAAACACATTGACAATAGGCAAAATGCCACTTGGCAAAAAATCTTTGCCGTGCGAAAAGAAAAGCCCCGGCGGGATGATCCGACCGGGGCGCGCAGGCGTTCGTAAGACACTCGGTCCCTAGCAAATCCCAATGGATTTCGCAACCGAAACGATCGCCGCGCGGCGCAGAAAGTCCAGATTTCTCGCGTCTGACCGGAGGTTCCCGGCGAGAAAGAAGGACCGGAGCGCTAAAGCGGCGGTCTTCACGGGCGTTGCCCCGCCGCGCCGATCATCCGGCGCATGAACTCCCAAGCGGTGATCGACTGCCAGGCTCAGTCGGATGGTCGGGACGGGTAGGCGCCGTCCGAATGCTTTGGATGCGAGCTGAGGTGTAAACTGCGCGACATACCCTGAAGGTTCAGGCGGACTGGTCCACCGATGAAGACGGACGGCGCAGGATATCCCGACTTGATAGCATCCCGGCCCGCGGCATAGGCGGCAGCCGAGGCGACGTTGCCCTTCAGGGTGAACGTCTTGATTGGGCGAAGTGTGTCCAGAGGAGACCGGTATGCCGATTGCGGCGGAAAAAATGAAGCTCTATCCCGGCGGGTCGATCAAGTCGGCGGAGTGGCAAGCGATCCGTGAGCGCATCCGTGCCCGCGCCGGCAATCGGTGCGAGAAATGCGGTGTCGAGAACCACGTCCTCGGCGGCCGGCTGCATAGCGGGAAGTTCTTGAAAGCCCAACCAAAGGGCGACAACGGCCTACGCCTGGTATGGCCGAATCCGGGCGAGGAGTGGTGGTGCGGCGATGTCGAGCCGATCAAGCTCCGCATCATAAAGATCGTCTGCACCGTGGCACACTTCGACAACCACCTGACCGATCACAGCGACGACAATCTGCGCTTCTGGTGTCAGCAGTGCCACCTGCGGCACGACGCGCGACAGCATGCAGAAAGCGCCAGGGTAACGCGCCGACGCAAGGCGCCGCAGATCGATATCGAGGACTGGTTGAGCAGTGCCTAAACGAAAACCCCGGCCGGAGCCGGGGCAAATTATGCTGCCGCAGGTGCGTCCTGTATGAGATGTAGCAAGTTCAACGCCCGGAGCCGGACCTCCATGGCCAACTTCGAAACGTCGAACTTCTCCGCGAGGCCGGCCAGCGTAGTATTGCCAGAGGCGATCTCTTGCTGGATGGGCACCTTCGGCATCAGCAAACTTGCAGCAAAGCCGTTTGCTTGCATTTCGTGCTGATAGGTGAGAGGCGCACTGACATTGCGGTTCGCGGCCTCATCGAATAATCGATCCAAGTGCTTGTGCTTCTTAAGCAAATCGCGGTGGTATAGGAAGTGACCGAGCTCGTGCGCGGCCGTGAAGCGTCGGCGCTGGGGGCCTTCGTTGCTGTTTACGGCTATGGTGCAGGTCCATCCGTCGTATTCGATGTAACCGGATTCTCCGGGCGGAAGATCACGCTCGACATAGGTCAGCCCAATATCGCGAATGATACCCTTCACATCGACCGGCGGGCGAAGCGCATATGCGCGAACGATCTCATTCTCGTTCTCGTATTTGATCATTGCTTCCCTCCGTCGAGGCTATTAACCGCTTCTTGCGCCGTGGTCGAGGAAACCTGCTCCTGTCCTAGAATGTCCTTTAGGTCGCGCACCTCTGCGAACTCGCGTTTGACCAACGCTGGCAATTCCGAGTTTACCACATTCTCAGCGGTAGTGCGCGCGGTTTCCTCCGACACATACCGAAGCGACTGATAGCCCCAGATCGCGAGTAAAGCGATGAAGATCCCGAGAGCAGTGAGCAACACGCTGAGCGCGGCAAGGACTATCGTTACGAGTTCGACGGAAGTGAACCCGCCTACGACGAAGTAGCCTCGACCAAGAAACAGATAGAGGAGGCAGGCCGTGAGACCAATGTTGATCACAAACATGCCGGCGGAGATAATCTTGCGCGCGCGCCAAATCATGTTTCGCTTTCCGTACTGCCGCGCTCTTTCTGCTGAAGGCTGATCTCGAGCATCCCCATTCCTACCAGCGCATCCCGCAATGCACGGATCGCTGCTTCCTCCTCTGAGCATCGGAGCTCGTGCGCCAGGCGGCGGAGCGCGATAGACGTGGCGGTGTCGAGGGTGAGGGTGAGCTTCATGGCGAGGCTACTCGAAAGTCTCTTTGGTCCCGTCCTGATAGAGCACGGCTTTCGTGCACCCCCTCGTTGTGATGTTCTTCGGAGCAAGGGTGACCAGGCGGTCGAACCCGATCATCTTGTTCGTCTCGGTGGCCTCTTTGCCTGGGTCGAGGCGAAGATCCCTGTCGATCGGAATGCCGCCGAGACTGCCGCCCAAAACATCGTCGAACCATATCGTGGCGTCGATCATCTCGATCGGCTTCGATGTCTTGTTGCGAACAGTGGTCGTAACCGATGTTCCTCCAGGGGCCGACTTTTCAGCGCTCCAGGTCACCACTTCGATGATGTTGGGCGACCCGCGATTGCACTGCGCTGCCGCCACCTCCGGCATGAGAGCAACCAAGCACGCCGCGATCACCCTCGCCACTGAAACCATGCGACCACCCTCCCATAGACCCGAACATCCTCGCGGCGCAGTTCATCGGCGCCGTAGCGTTCATTGTCCGACATCACGATGATCTTCTCCGACCGGGGCACCATTTTCAGGCGCTTGATCATGAGGCCATCGCCGTAGTCGAGCGCGTAGATATCCTCCGGTGCCGGCACGATGTGCGACGTGTCGATGAAAACGAACGAGCCGTTCGGTAGCGTCGGTTCCATGCTGTCGCCGATCACAGGCAAGGCGAACACCTTGCCCATGCGCTTCCATCCGGCCTTTACAGCATCCGGGAAGCTCCAGAACCCATCGGAATAGTCGGAGTATACCTCTCCTGCGTCGTTCGTGAGCACACTCAGCGCGCCGCCCGGTCCCATGCCCGCGTGAATGGTGAAGTTCGGAACATCGCCCTTCCGGCCAGGCTCATTCGGGAAGACGGCGAGCTCTTTCGCCCGTTCCAGGTCGGCGACGTCAAAGTCGTCGCTCAGTTCCTCCGCATCGGTCTCAAGCGCACGAGCGATTCGGATGATCTGCTCGAGGCTGATGCCGCGCAAACCGGCTTCCATGCGGGAAAGGTGGCTGGTCGAAATGCCCGTGCTCTCCGCCAGTTGCTCTAGCGTCAGTTCTTTTTTCTTGCGGACTTCCCGGATGCGATTTGCCATGCCGAGCTTATTCGCCATCCGGCAAAATTTCGCTACCGCCAACTGGCAAATTGCCAATTGACAAGTATGTTGCCACGTGGCAAGTTCGCGCCATGACGCTGCGCGAATATCTCCAGAGCCGAGACATGAAGCCATCCGCATTCGCCGCGGAGGTTGGTGTCCCGCCGTCGACGATCACACGCATCCTCAACGGGGAGAGGTCTCCCGGCCTCGAGCTGATGCGCGCCATCCGAGACAACACGAACGGCGAAGTGCAACCGAACGACTGGCTCGCCGCTCCCGCCCCCACCACAGGAGAGGCGGCATGAGCGGCGCGCACCTCACCAAGGCACCTGATGGCGCCGTTGTCCTGGGGATCGACGTCAACTCCGAACCGCGGCTGACCTATTCGCTGGAAAGCCTGCCGGCGCTGATCGGCGATCGCCAGTTCAAGATGCTGTGCGACGCGCTCGGCATCTCGGATGCGATGGTCGACGCCAAGGCGGGTCGCGCCGACCGGTTTGATGCCGGCGCGTTCTTTGCCGAGGCTGTGCAGCGGCGTGTCATTCATCAGCGGATAGAGGCGTCCCGGCAAGCGCAGCACTTGGCGTCTTCTTCGCAGACTGGAGACCTTTGACGATGTCGTCGCGGTCTTCCTGCTCCAATGCGTCCATCGCGAAGTCGGCGGCGATCAGCAGCCCAAGCGCGGCCCGCTTCCGCGCCCTTCGGATGCAGTCCTCGACGGTGCGTTCCGCAGCGTCCCTGTCTCCGGTTTCAAATGCCTCGACCTCAATCTCGATCGGTAGTGAGCCGATGAAGTCGGCCGACGCCAAGAACCGGAACTTCCAAATCCGATCGCCGCGCGACATTGCTCGCAGCTCGATCCCCCGTTTAGCCATCTCAGTTCGTCCCTTCCTGTCGTTGGTGGTTGGATTGTCGCGATCCCACTCTGCCGACGACCGGAAGGGACGTCCAGCGGGGAGGGCATAGCCATGTCTCTCGCGCACCAGATCGTGCCGGCAGGCGAGGGGAAGGGCGACACGTCGCTGCTCCGATATGATGCGGCATGTCGCGCGCTCGCCGAAGCCAAGTCGGTCGATGAGGTAAAGGACGTTCGCGACCGCGCCGAGGCGATGCGTGCCTATGCGCGCCAGGCCAAGAACAAGCAACTCGAGGTCGACGCAGCCGAAATCCGAATCCGTGCAGAGCGGCGGCTTGGCGAGATGATCGCTGGTCAGAAGGCGACCGTCGGCCTGAACGAAGGTGGCCGACCGAAAACCGGGTTGCAGAAAAACCCAGTTTCCAAGCCGACACTCGCCGAAGCAGGCATCGACAAGAACCTTGCCGACCGCGCCCGCAAGATGGCGGCAGTGCCGGCGGACCAGTTCGAAGAGATGGTGGGCGACTGGCGCGTCCGCGTGGCCGACGAGAACGAGCGCGTCACGACGAACCTTTTGAAGGCTGGCGAAAAGAAGCTCGCCCGTGACGAGAAGGAAGCCGCGCTCGCCGAGAAGATGCGCGCCGCTGCCGAAAGCCTGGGGCAGGGCAGTTTCGGCGTGATCTATGCCGATCCGCCGTGGCGTTTCGAGCCATATAGCCGCGACACCGGCATGGACCGCGCTGCCGACAATCACTACCCGACCATGGACGTCGAAGCGATCTGTCGCATGGAAGTCCCGGCCGCTGACGACTGTGCGTTGTTCCTCTGGGCGACCGCTCCGATGCTGCCGGAGGCTCTGGCGGTGATGTTCGCCTGGGGCTTCGAATACAAGTCCCAGATCATCTGGGCCAAGGATCGGATCGGCACCGGATACTGGGCGAGGAACAAGCACGAGATACTGTTGATCGGGACCAAGGGCAGCATTCCAGCCCCGGCGCCTGGAACACAACCGGAGAGCGTCATCGTCGCTCCCGTCGGCGTGCACAGCGCAAAGCCTGAACTGTTCGCGGAGATGATCGAGCGTCTGTTCCCGAACCTTCCGAAGATTGAGATGTTCGCGCGGACCAGCCGGCCGGGATGGCAAGGCTGGGGCGCGGAAGCAGATACCGAGGCACCTACGGCGCGCCCGGAAGCGACGGTAAATCCCGTTGCCCATGTAAGAACGCCCGCGCCCGCAAAGTCCTCGTCTCAGGGGCCATCCGAAGCGGAAGGCTCCGGGGCGGCGCATGGCCCACAAGGGTCGCCCGTCGCCCCACCCATTCAGCAGTTGAGCCCGGCCGATCGCGTCCGGCTCCTGCGCCCGCACTGCGCTCATCCAGATGATCTCTCGCAATGCGCTGGCGTGGGCCGGAAGCACTGCCACGCCTGTGCCGCAACTATTGAGCCGGAGGCCGCATGACGATCAACCTTCCCCAACTCATTGCCGTGGTGCCTCTCGCGGTCGTGCTGGGCGCGGTGATCGCTGCGGTGATCGTCGCCGGCGAATACGTGATGGCGCGTCTCGGTCTCGGCATCGGGAGCAAGTGACATGGCCGCGACCGAAGTTCCCAAGCCGACCGACGCTGATATCGAGCGCGAGCTGAACCGTGCCTTCATGGCAGTGGAAGGGCGCTCGATTGATGATTGGGCGGAAGGGCTGAGCCGACCGCGGAAGACGAAGCGGAGGGCGGCTTGATGTCCACCGTCGCCTACAAGGGCAAGGTCAAGGATAGCCAAGTCAGCGCCTACGGTCTTTTCCGCGCCGGCAAGGACACGATGCAGATCGCCGAGTTGCTCGGCATTTCCGAGGCTGTCGCATCGCGTCGCGTGTTCATCGGCCGCTACAAGTTCAAGAAACTGGCGATGGGTTTCGAGCCGCGCTCGACGCGCCGGCCCGGTCGCCCCAGGAAGGATGCGGCATGACCGCGCTCCTGATCTCCACCGGCTTCGTTCTCTCATTCGCGGCTGGCTTTGCCACGTGCTGGGCCGCATCGCGCAAGCAAATCAGAGAAGCCAAGGCCGACCTTATGGACGCGCTCTACGCGCGCCACGCTCTTTCCGAACACGTCCGGTTCAACCGGGAACAGCACGTCGCGAGGATGGTCCCATGAGAACGGATCATCGTCATTTGCGGCAGCCCGACGCGGTGAACGTGGGGTCTGCCACTCGAATTCCAACTGCTTCGGTCGCTGAGATTGGCGTCCTGTCGAGCGAAGCATTTTCAGTCCCTTTCTGGCCCTGGCCCATCCGCCCCTTCGAAAGGGGCTCAGTCGCCGTTGGTTCGACGGACACGAACCTACGCGAAAGGAAACCAAATTGTCCGAACCAAGACGGTGCGAATCCGCACCAAAACGGGGCGATAGCGTGATGAGTGAAAGTATCGCTGCAAGAGAGGCGTTCGAATATCTGAACGCTGGCACGAGACGGGAGTTTCGCGGCTGGGGCGACACGCGCTCCGCCGCGAGGGATCGGGCCGCAGGACAGGCTGGTGTCACTTCCGCGCAGGCCGAGCGCCTGTGGAAGCACTGGCAGACGATGAAGACCGTGAACGGGGATGTCTACCGGCTGTTGCGGAACGCCTACGGACACCTCTGCGAAAGCATCGAGAACAAGGCTGCCGCCATCGAGCGTGAGGCCCAAGAAATCGAGGAAGCCAATGAGGTTCTGGAACGCGCTCGCCAGCCTGTGGTGCGCGCTGAAACGTCGGCGCCGCGCGCGCCGCAATAGGGGGTGATGATGGCAGAGGAGAGCACATTCGAACGGGTGAAGCGCGTCGTCATCGAAGCGCTCAATGTTGACGCCGAAGCCGAGGGCGTCGTGGACGATGCAGCATGCCTTGAAGAGTTAGACGCCGACAGCCTCGATGCCGTGACCATCGTCATGATGCTTGAGGAGGAGTTCGGCATCGAAATCCCCGACGAGGACGCAGACACAATCGAGACGGCCGGCGACGCGGTCAAAGTAATCGACCGTCTCTGCGCCGCGTAACCCCAACCAACCAAGGAACCCACCATGTCCAAGGCATCATCGCCGGCAGAGGCCGGGCATAACTCCGAACTGACGCCTGCTGAGCGGAAAGCTCTCTTCTTCGACCACTACCGCCCCATCGCGGCGCAGCTCGAAAAGGTCCGGGAGGCACAGGCCGAATACAAGCGGCTCCGCAAGCTGGCTAAGGCCGACAAGATCGCGCTCTGGGAAATCGACTACGCGCTGAAATGCGCCGAAGTCGAGGACGAGAACATCATCCCCGACCGGATCAAGCGCGAGGCTGAAATCGCGGCGTGGTTTGCATTGCCGGTCGAGTATCAGTCCGACCTGTTCGGCGACTTCTCGCGAGAGCCAGGCGTTGACCGCGCGCGCCGCGAGGGTGCCACGGCCGGCGCTACGGGACACGGCAGCAACCCCTACGACGAGAACAGTGACCAGGGCCGCGCATGGGCCGAAGCATGGCGCGAGGAGCAGGCCAAGGCCCGTGAAGCGCTCCAGTCCGCCATGGAGAAGCGCAACGCCGCTCTCGCCGACAATGACGACGCCGATCCCGGCTTTGCGGACGCTGCGGAGTAGGAGCGGGCGATGCAACACGTCGATCCCAGCCGCATGAGCCGATCCGAACTGATCACGCGGATCGACAACCTCGAGGCCGAAGTGGAGGCGCTTCGCGATGCCGGAAAGCCAGATCGGACGCTTCGACTGCAGAACGCGTTCCATTTGACGGCGCAGGAGTGCAAGTTGGTCGCGCTCCTGAGCGACGGCCGGCCGCGCCGGAAAGAGCAGATCATGTCCGGCATCTACAGCGACAGGATCGACGATCCGCCGGAGATGAAAATCATCGACGTATGGGTCTGCAAGGTCAGGAGAAAGCTCGACCCGCACGGCGTCCACATCGAAACGGTGTGGGGATCTGGCTATTACCTGACGGACCATGCTGGCGTTCTCAAGCTGGTCATGGACGGCGGTGTCCCGCCGCTCGTGAATGCTCCGCCGGAACGGCCCCATCCGCAACACTTGGAGCGGCGCAAGAAGGGCGCGGACATCGAACTCCTGCTCGCGGATTTCCGATCGCATGATGACGGGAATGGGATGGTTTCATTCCGGTATCGCGAGTTGGCCGCGCGCACCGGTGTCAGGCGGACGATTTCGTCCCTCATGGATCGGCTGGAGCATCGCGGCCTGATCAAGATCGTCTCACGTCCCCAGCGCGGAGCCGATGGCGGCCCCTGGATTGTGCGCCTCGCCGCGTCGCAGCGAGCCGAGAAGGTGTCGCCATGACCGATCTCCAACGCGAATTCGCCATGCTGCTCCGCCTGGCCTTTCTCGCCTTCATCATCGGCATATCGCTCATCGTCGGCATTACGGCCGGCAGCATGAGAGCATGTGCCCATGAGGCGACGAACACGGCAGGGCAGCCGCTCGGCTGGTCCTACCCCCTGTCGTGCTGTTCGCTCACGGACTGCAGGCCGGCGGCCTCGAACGAGGTTCGCGAGACTGCCAACGGCTATCGCCTCGTCACGACAGGCGAGGTCGTTCCTTACACCGATAGGCGCGTGAAGGATTCTCCCTCTGGCGATTTCCACGTCTGTCAGCAGGGCGGCGATTTCGACAAGGGCAGGGTGCTTTGCCTGTTTCGGCCGGCGAGGGGGTTCTAGATGGCGGCCTCTGCACGCGGGCTTTTCCGAGCCACCGGGAAGGCGTCGAAGCCTGTGGCGGCTCGTATGCTCGACGGCTCGTTTGCTAAAGTAGAGCATCTGGAGCGGGAGAAGGACGAATTCTATCCAACGCCACCGGAGCCGATTCGCGCCCTGCTTCATGCAGAAGGTGATAGGCTTCGCGATTTCGAATCCATATGGGAAGCGAGCGCGGGAGATGGCGCGATTGTCCGCGAACTGGAAGCGCTTGGCTTCAAGGTCCATGCCTCCGATCTTGTCGATAGAGGCTGCGGAGCCGAGATCCGAAGCTTCTATGACTACACCGTTCCACCTTCGAAAGCGACGGTCCAGAATCCTCCCTTTGCCGAATGCGGTTGGGGGAACGGGAAAGCGCGGTGGCTGAAACACGCGCTGGAAACTCTCGACCTGGAATACATGGCGCTGTTGATGAATTGGGGCTGGCCTGGCGCGGGCGGACTTGGTCCGTTCTATGCCAAGTATCCGCCGGCCCGCGTCTATCTCATGCGCTGGAAGATCGACTTCACCGGGCAGGGCGCTCCGCCCATGCTCAATGGCTGGTTCGTGTGGGACAAGGCATGGAAGGGCGAAACCGTCCTGAGGATGCTCGACCGCAAGGACGCGCGGCAGGCCGAACTCTTCGGAGATGTCGCATGACAAATCCCATCAAGCGCGAGGTGACGATCGGCAACTGCCGGCTGCTTCTGGGTGACTGCCTGGAGATCCTGCCGATGCTCGGCAAGGTGGATGCGGTGGTGACGGACCCGCCGTATGGGATTGGTGCGCATTTTCCTGCGCCGCGACCACGCTCCTTTCGAGCGACTGGAACCCGCGCCGCTTTCGGTGAGCATCGTCGGCCAATTCACGGTGACGACCAGCCATTCGATCCGTCTCCTTGGATGCAATGGCCCTGTATTCTCTGGGGGGCCAACCATTACAGCTCTCGCCTGACGCATGGCCGCTGGCTGGTCTGGAACAAGTTGGGGGAGAAGGAGCCGTGGGATTCTCGTAGCGACGTAGAACTCGCATGGCAGAACGTACGCGCCAAGGACACGATTTTTTCGCTCTTGTGGAAAGGGCTCGTCAGAGCCGGCGATGTCGAACGACAGGGCGCGGCTGCCGGGAAGAAGTTGCACCCCACTGAAAAGCCCGTTCCTCTCATGCTATGGTGCCTAGGCTTTCTGCCTAAAGCCAGCACCATCCTTGACCCATACATGGGCTCCGGCACGACCGGCGTGGCCTGCGTCAGGCTCGGCCGGTCGTTCATCGGCATCGAGATCGACGAGGGCTATTTCGACATCGCCTGTGATCGCATCGCCAAGGCGGTGGCACAGCCTGACATGTTCATTGAGCAGGCAAGATTTCCGGAGCCGGCGCAACAGCCCCTCTTCGGCCCCACAGGGGAGGCCGCATGATCATCCTCGGGCTGGACGTGGCAACGACGACGGGGTTCGCGTGGTATGACACCGACGCGAAAAGCCTGTCGGCGATCAAGACAGGGCTGATCAAGGCGGAGGGCGACAACGCCGAACAGAAGGCTGCGTCTCTGGCGCAGCAACTGGTCCGCATGTTTCGCGACCCGGTGACGCGAGAGCCGAGCCTGCCCGACTTCGTCGTGATCGAACAGCCCATGCGCAACGTGAAGACCTTCACCAAGCGCCGGCAGGACTTTGGCGGCGAGGTCGAGGAGCAGACCATCAACCCGAACGCGTTGCAGCTCGAGGGGCTTGTCTGCGCCGTCGTGGCGATCGTGGCGGCCTATCGCCTGCCGTGGGAGACCATCCCGGCGGCTACGTGGCGCAAGGCCTTCCTCGGCATGGGGCGGTCGCCCGGAATGAACCGGGCCGGCTGGAAAAAGGCCGCGGTCGATCGGTGCCGCGCACTGCGGATCGATGTTCGCAATTCGGATGCCGCGGAAGCGGTCGGAATCGCCTTTGCCGGCGCCGGGCTCCAGGCCTTCAAGATGATGGAACGCGGGAGGGCGGCGTGAGTGTTCAAGCGTCATTCTTCCCGCCGGACGTTGTGAGCGATGCGACGTTTTCCGCAGACGGGTCATGTCGGCTCACGCTCGTGCGCAGGTGGGGCCCCGGGCCGTCACTATGCCTCATCGGCTGCAACCCCTCGCGCGCCGGTCGTGATCGCGAAGACCCGACGAGCCGGTGGTGGGTGAATTGGGCTCAGATCAGCGGCTACGGCCGGCTGACCGCAGTGAATCTTTACCCCTTCATCAGCAGCAGTCCTGCGGAATGCCGCAAGATTGCCGACTGGCAGTCGAACGGCCCTGACTGGTATGCGCGGGACGCCATTCAGGACAACCTCGACGTCGTGGTGCGAGAGGCAAAAGCCGCCGATCGCGTCGTCGCATGTTGGGGCGCCATCGCATGGGACGGCGACTGGATAGATCACGTCATCGAAGCGATTCAGAGCGGCGAAGAGCCTTGGCCGGACATCTACTGTTTCGGCAAAACCCAAGGCGGGGCTCCCATGCACCCGCTCGCCCGCGGCAAGCATCGTTTGGCCCCGGATGTCTCGCTGAAGATCTGGCAGGCCGCGGCATGAACGCGATCAACCACTCCCGCGACTTCTACGCCCTGCCGGACGCGATCGAGGCGCCGAACAACATGACGTCGGAACAGGCGCTGTTGGGCTTGCTGATGCTCAATCCGAAGGGCTTCGATGAAGTGTCGGGGCTCTTGACGGAAGATGACTTCTTCGAACCGCTGCACCGTCGCCTGTTCCAAGCGATTTCCGGCCTGCTCTCCCAGGGCAAGAAGGCAACGCCGCCGACCCTGATCCCGTTCATGCCTACCGACGGCAAGATCGGCGACATGTCGATTCCGCAGTATCTTGCCAAGTTGTGTGCCGAGGCGGTCCGGATGTCAGGCGCGGCCGGATATGCCGGCGCGATCAAAGACGCCGCGTTTCGGCGTTCGATGGTCTCGGCAGGGCAGGACATCGTTGCCCTCGGGTATCAAGCCGATGCGGCGGCGTCCCGTGCCGAACTACTGTCGGCCGCCCAGGATCGGCTCTTCGCCCTGTCGGCCGGCGATGACGGTGCGGACATGATGACCGCCAAGGATGAAGCGGATCGCATGATGTCGGCCACCGGCATCGTCCGCCGCCCCACGGTCCCGCTGCCGCTCCCCCAGCTCCGCGAGGTCATGGGCGAGGAGTTGGAGGCCGGCAACCTCTACGGCATGCTATCGGGCTCGGGCGAGGGCAAGACGTCCATGGTGCTCCAGATCATCCGCCACGCTGCGGAACAGGGCCACCCCGTCCTCCTGCTCTCCTACGACCAGTTGTGGGACCAGTGCCTGCTTCAGATGGTCTCGCAGAAGCTCGGTATCGAGCACAACCGGCTGAAGGATGAAACCCGTCTCCAGACGCGTGAGCGGGAACAGAAATGGGATGCGGTCATGGATCTGCGGTCCCTGCCGATGGTGTTCAAGAAGTGCTCCGGCCGTCGGGACGGATCGGCACAGATCGCCGGCTACGCCAAGCGGTTCCTGATCACCTATGCGCCGCGGTTCGAGAAGGTCCCGCTCATCGTGCTCGACCATACCCGCAAGGTGAAGCCGAAGAGCGACCGCGATCATGAGGGCAGGGTGGCGGCAGAGGTCAACGGCGTCTGCAAGGACGTGGCGTCGGAACACGACGCGGTTTGGCTAAGCCTGAATCAACGCTCGAGCGCGGGCGCTAAGCGAAAGAACCCGCGACCGATCGATGCGGACCTGTTCGGCGGCGAGATGGCGCGGGAGGATTACGACGGCATTTTCTACCTCTACCGCGCTTGGAAATACCGGAAGGCGCAGCTCGCCACAGCGGCAGATGAGAGAGAGGAACGGGAGGTCGAGGCCAGGTTCTCCCGTGGCAAATGGGAAGAGGACCATGCCGAACTCGGTGCGCTGAAGGTGCGGTTCGGAGATCCATCCATCGCCCGCCGTATCCGGTTCGAGGCTCAATACACACGCTACGTTTCGATGCGGGAAGAAGGCCCGCCGGAACTGTTCGAAGGAGGTCTGTGATGTTTGCAGTGAGCGCGCGGCGCACGATGGCGGGAGCGAAGCGATTGCACGTCGATCCGCCGGTGGCGAAGGCGTCATTGCCGCCGCCGGCTGTGGTCGAGCGGCCGAAGGTCGAAGTGGTGCGCAGCCCGGTTCAGGCTGTCATTGCCGTGATCGCGGAAAGGCACGGGATCACGGTGAAAGAGATGATGGCACGCTCCCGGGCCGGTCGGCTCGTCAAGGCTAGGCACGAGGCCATCGTCACAGTCGCCACGACATGCACGGTGGGCGGGGAGAGGATGTCGCTCGCGCAGATCGGCCGCATTTTCCAGCGCGACCATACATCCATCTTGCATGTGCTGCAGAAGGCGCGCGTTCGATGAACGAATTCCGAGCCTTTGCCGCCCCGGTCTGTGCCGGCTGGCATGCGATGATCCGGTTGCCGGCCGATGCGGCGGCGCGGCCGATAATGGCCGACGGCGGGCGCCCGAAGGTGTTCCCGACCGAACTGGAGGCGCACAAAGAGGCGACGCGTCACCTCGAGCGCTATGTCAACGGCAACATGCGGCGTGACGGCGCTACGCTGGGCGAGATGGACCCGGACGTTGAACGCGTCTTTGCCAACTTCGCCAAGCAGCGCGGGCGGGACCGTAGGATACCGGTGGAGGTGCGAAGATGAACAGCGCGCTCCGCTCCAAATCCGACCGCGACCGCATCCGCCAACGGGCCGGCGATGCGCGTCGGCTCGACAAGAGCGTCGCGGAAGTCGCACGCCGGGTGGTGCGGGAGCATCTAGAGCAGGGCAGGCCGGCGCAAGCGTGCATGGCCGATCTCGTCAACGCGGCGAAGGGAGGCCAGAAGTGACCGATTCCCGCGTCGCCGCGCTGTGTGCCGAGTTCGGGGTCGAGATCATCCCGGCGCACCGCTATCCCGAGATCGGCCAGACCCGGGCCACCGAGACCATCGCGCGCATCATCCGCAAGCACGGCGAGGCCCATGCCCGTCTGGTCATGTCCTTCCTGACCGAGACGGCGAACAACAAGACGCTGCTGGACGAAACCGGCCTCTGGTGCATGTCGGACATGCTGCGGGCCTGTGGCGGGCTGCTGGAGCGCCGGGCCGGGGATCTGATGGAAACCTTCGACGCGATGCCGCTGGGGCCGCTGCAGGCCATGGCGCAGGGCCTGTCAGGCCATGTCCCGGTTCGCTATGCACTGGACGGCATGGTTTGGGAACGCATCGCCCGCCGGTTCGGCGATGACGCGGACCAGATGGATTTGCTGGACGACAGGAGGATGCCATGACCGAGCTCGAGATCGCCGAACGTCTGATCCGCGCCGCAGAGATCGAAGATCGGCTTCCCCGCGTCGGTCCCGGCAGCCTGAAGGCGCAGAAGCTTCCCTACGTCCATTCCGAGGCCGACATGCTCAATTGGGGCAAGCGCGTTGGGGAAAAGGACCAACTGCGCAAGGAAGACGCCGAGGCCCACGCGGCCCACCGTCGCGAATTCTGGGACCGCGTGTCCGTGTCGGCACGGGACGTATCCGATGCGGAAGAGGCATGGGGCTGGCTCTCCATGGTCGAGAACGAGGCACAGCGCGCCGCACTCGCGGCATGGGCCGGCTGCATGGCCGACAACAAGCGCCGCTTCTTCAAGGACTGGTGCGCGAAGCAGGGCATCTCGGAAAAGACCGGGCGGAAGCGAAAAGACCGGGCCATCGCTCGAATTTATGCACATCTGGTTCGGAGCGATGTGCAGCATTGCGAGAACGGGGCAGGGGACGGGTTGCCCGATACCCCCGAAATCGAGCATGTTGCGGATACGATCGGCGCAGGTTGCATAGATCGCTTCACGTGGCGCGATGACCCGGCATTCAAGCCGGTCGACCTCCCCGAAATCCGCAGCTTCGATTGGGCCGAGAAGCGCAACGCGCACCGCCGGAAGATGGCGGAGCGGAAGCGCAAGGCGGCGGAGAAGGTGGCGGCGTGAGAGTGACTGACGCCAGGCTCCGAGAGTTGATCGCCTTCGCGAGGGATGAGGTGGCCCCTGTCGGCCCGCTTCACGCGATGTGGGATGTGATACACGACGCGGAAGCGCCACTTGATGGGCGCCGTGGAATAGTGGAAGATCGCGAGTGGCTGGTGAGCGAGTTGCTCGCCTTCCATGACAAGAGGCGACGATGAACCGCCGTTCGTTCCTTCAGGGTGTCGCCCTTGCCCCGATCGCGGCAGCAATGCCATCGGTGGCGGTCGGGGCATATCCCGAGATCCTCGAAAGGTTCCCCGATCACGGCTGGGATATGAGCCATCGTGATTATAGGTTTGTCATGACCCAGAAGCAGGCGCGCCGGATCATTAAACGCACTCTTTCCGGTATCCCAGGGCTTCGCCGGGTCGATGACTTCTTCATCAACGATGACGACTGGACGCCGCACGCGGTCGACGTGATGGGCGAGGTCGCAACAAGTTTCGTCGCGGTGGAGCAGCCCGGTAGCTCGTCAGGCTCATAACCTGAAGGTCGGCGGTTCGAATCCGCCCCGCGCAACCAGTTCCGCGCTTCGGCGCACGAGATGCGAGGCGAAGGCACCCGCGAGCGAACCCCGATAGGGCAGGTCGATGTCGGGAAAGGGTGCACCGGGCAATCCCGCGAAAGGCTAGCCAAGCGGGGATCGGGTAGCGGTCACTGGCGGGCGTCGCAGCCGGAAGGCATAGGTCGGCGAAACGAATTCCCGAGCATCCGGAGGCAGACAGCTACGGCCAACCGACAGAGCCGGGGTCGCGCCCGGCTTCGCCTCGCTCCCCGCGGCGCAATGCGCCAGAGATCAGAGGTCCGTCAGCAATGCATGCAGATCTGATGACACTGCAACGTTGAGATTACCATAGGCGCCGCCACTTCCCCCGCCGATTGAGAGACTTGTGACGGAAAATGAGTGTTGGAGCCCCCGAGCGGATTGCAAGGCCTCAAGGCTTGGTCTGATGAGAACGTAGTCTCTCTCCGAGATCCCATTCATCGCTATGGTGACGCCAGGGGGATTCGTGAGAATGTGGCTCACAACATTTGGACTCGTAGATTTCAGAGTTAGCGCAGCTTCTGCTAGTCTCAGCCGGACGATGTAGGGCGCTTCGAAAACCTTCACCTTTGCAGCAAGGGCGGACGCATCCACGTCGGGCAGGGAAGAGCCGAGCTGCTTGGCTATCAGCTGAAATATCTGTTCAATTTTGGTTGGGTCATGCGCTTCAAGGCCTTGCAACAAGCTCATCGGTAGCGGGAGATCAACTGGCCGAAGACCGGAGTGGCATATAGGGGCAACTTCAATGTTCCGCGCCCACCCCGCACCTGCTTCGAAATTTATCCACGGCCGTTTGATGCTGGCCGGGCTGCAAAGCAAGAGCATCGCCTTACAAGACCTGAGGCCCCTGGTAACGCTGTCCAGCCAATTTTGTCCTAACGGGATGCTCTGAGCGTCCGATGAAACGAAGACATCGACCAATCCCAAGAAGGTTTTCTCGATTTGCTCCTTGAAGAGCACTGCCAGCGCGCGTTCTTCGGAGATGTGGCTGAGAAAGATCGTTGGCTTCGACATTGCTAATATTGCCCTTGGAAACTGAATTAATTCAAAGGTAATCAAACGTGGCGCGTGGTGGCAAGAGGACAGGGGCAGGGCGGCCCAAGGGGGCGGCTACACGCCGGACGCGGGCAATCGCGGACAAGGCTACCGAGGAAGGCTTGACGCCGCTGGAGGTCATGCTGAAGGCGATGCGAGTCCACGCCAAAGCCGACCGGTGGGATGAGGCTGCCAGCATCGCGAAGGATGCCGCGCCGTATATGCACCCGCGTCTAGCTTCGATGCAGCACACCGGCCGCAACGGCGGCCCGATCCAGACAATGGATGTCTCAAATTTAACCGATGAACAGCTTGCAGCCCTCTACGCCGCGCTCGGTGGCGCTCCCGATTTCACGGGAGGAGCTGAGGCAGCAGGTGGCGGCGGAGATATCGAGACGAACGGCTAAGGCTCAGGCCGGCGGATGGGAGGTCGAGCGCCAACGCTGCGCAACGGACATCATCTACTGGTTCGACAAGTGGGTGATGACCTACGACCCGCGCCTGGTGGGCAAACCCGGCGGAGCGTTCGTCCCGTTCAAGCTGTGGCCGAAGCAGCGCGAGGTGGTGCTGTGGCTCCTCGACCGCATCAGGGCCTCTGAGGAGGGTCTGGTCGAGAAAAGCCGCGACGTTGGTATCACCTACCTATGCGCTGGGGTGGCGCTGCATCAGTGGTTGTTCGAGCCGGGCTTTAAGGCCACGTTCGGCAGCCGCAAGGTCGATTACGTCGACAAGAAGGACAACCCGGACAGCATCTTCGCCAAGCTGCGCATCATGCTGGCGAGGCTGCCGGCCGAGATGCTGCCCAAGGGCTTTTCCTGGGGCCAGCACGACAACTACATGCGCATCGTCAACCCGGAGACCGGGTCAATCATCTCGGGCGAGGGTGGCGAGGACATGGGCCGCGGCGGCCGATCGTCCCTCTATGTCGTGGACGAGGCGGCATTCGTGCCTAATGCTGAGACGGTTGAGAAGGCGCTGTCCGGCAACACTGACTGCGTGATCTGGGTATCCTCGGTGAATGGCATGGGCAACCTGTTCGCCCGCAAGCGCCATTCGATCCTGAAGCCGCATCAGATCGCGCGCATCCACTGGCGCGACGACCCGCGCAAGACCGAGGAATGGGCGGCCGCGAAGCAGGCCAGCTTTTCCGACCCGACGACATGGGCGTCGGAATACGACATCGACTACACCGCGTCGGTCGAAGGCATCTGCATCCCGGCCGCATGGGTAGAGAGCGCCAAACGGCTGCAGGAACTTGAGCCAAGGCTGAAGCCGTCGAATGCTGGCGTGGTCGGTCTTGACGTCGGCGCTGGCAAGGCGAAGTCGGTGGCGATCCCGCGCAAGGGACCGGTGGTCGAGCGACCGCAGGCTCGTGGCAACCCCGATACGATCGGAACCGCGTGGTGGGGCCTGGAGACGGCGCTTGAGACCGGGTGCGACGGGCTGAACTTCGATGCGCCTGGCGTGGGAGCCGGCGTATCGTCGGCGCTGATGCATCGTGATGATGACGAGGCGCAGGCGAAGCGGTTCGCGCATCTGTCGGTGACGCCGGTGAACACCGGCCTGCCGCCGTCCGAAACGAGGATATGGCCTGACGGCCGCACCTCGGAAGAGATGTTCGGCAACCTCAAGGCGGAGGTCTGGTGGCTCTGCCGCACAGCCCTGCAGCGCACGCACGAGCATGTGCTGTGGCTGCTCGGAAAAGAGAATGGGAAGGAGCATTCCGTCGTGGACCTGCTGGCGCTGCCCAGCGGCGACAAGGAAAGCGACGCGCTCTGCCTCCAACTCTCGCTGGTCAAGTGGGGGCGCAACGACCGCGGCAAGATCGTGATCGAACGCAAGGAAGCCTTGGCGAAGCGAGGCATATCGAGCCCGGATCATGCCGACGCCCTAATGCTTACCTTCGTTGATCCGCCGGCGCCGCCATCGGTCGCCATGTTCCTGATGAAGAGGCACAGATCATGACCAGCCTGCGCCTCATCGTGAATGAGGGCTACCGGCGCCTGGACCGCATGTTCCCAGGCTTCTTCGGCACGCCGAAGCATGACCACTACAAGGACTTCGGCTACCCGGCGGAGCTGACCTTTGACCAGCTCTACCGCATCTACCGGCGAAACGGGCTGGCCCATGCCGCGGTGTCCAAGACGATCGACAAGACATGGCAGGATCTACCGTTCCTCCTCGAGAAGGAGCGCGACGGCAGCGAGGGCGAGGGCAAGGAAGAGACGACGCTGGAGCGCGAAATCCGCCAGCGCTTCGACGATCTCCGCCTATGGATGCGCCTCGCCGAGGCCGACCGGCGTGCGATGGTCGGAAAGTATGCCGGCGCGATCCTGCGCCTCGCCGACGGCAAGCGGTTCGCCGAACCGGTTGATCGGGTGCCGGGCGGTCTCGATGGCCTGGTCGAGGTTGTTGCGGCCTGGGAAGGGCAGCTGACCGTCTCTGAGTGGGACACCGTAGAGACCTCGCCCACCTATGGCGAGCCGAAGATGTTCCAGTTCAACGAGGCGGCAGTCGGCGAAACGACCAATCCGAGGTCGTTCAACGTCCATCCCGACAGGGTGCTGATCTGGTCCCTCGACGGCACGGTGCACGGTCATTCGGCACTGGAGCCGGGCTACAACGATCTGATCGACATGGAGAAGATCAAGGGAGCCGGCGGCGAGGGCTTCTGGAAGAACGCCAAGTCCGCCCCCGTGCTGGAGGTCGACAAGGAAGCGAACATCTCCACCATGGCGAAGGTCATGGGCGTGCCGGAGAGCGAGATCGTCGACAAGATGAACGAGCAGGTCGCTGACTGGCAGAAGGGGTTCGACCAACTCCTGATGATCCAGGGCATCCAGGCCAAGACCCTCGGCATCACGCTGCCCAGCCCGGAGCATTTCTTCGCTGCGCCGCTGCAGTCCTTCGCCGCCTCGATGCGCATGCCGACCAAGATCCTCGTCGGCATGCAGACCGGTGAACGGGCCAGCACCGAGGATGCCCAGGAATGGGCGCAGACCAACATGTCGCGCCGGGACGGGCATGTGATCCCGAACATCATGATGCTGGTGCGCCGGCTGGAGCGCTTCGGCATCCTGCCGGAGAAGGACTGGTTTCTCGACTGGACCGACCTGACCGAGACGTCCATGGGCGAGAAGATCGACCGCACCGTCAAGATGGCGGAGGTCAACGCCAAGATGCAGACGAGCGGCGAGTGGGTGTTCACGCCGGAGGAAATCCGCGCCGCGGCCGACTACGAGCCGCTGAGCGACGCGGACAAGTATCGCGACGATCCCGACGACGATGAGACGGACGCCGCCACGACGCCACCGGCGCGGCGCGCAGCCGCCTAGCACTGGAGATCAGACATGCCGAAACCCGTGCGGGTCAACATCCGCTCGGTCGCCAACACGCGCGCCGTCCGCAGAGAAAAGCGGAACAGCCGCGATGTGGTGATCGTGCCGGCCGCGACGCTCCCCGACGGGATCGTGATGAACGACATCATGTATCCCGCCGACGAGATCGAGAAGAGCTACATCGGCTTGAACCGGACCCCGGCGCCGCTCGGTCATCCGACCATCAACGGCAAGTTCGTTTCGGCCCGCGACCCGGAAGGCATCAACATCGGTTGGATCGGGGCGTGGAACGAGAACCTGCGCCGAGAGAACGGCCGCGTGCTGCTCGACAAGGTGATCGACGTCGAGATGGCGAACCGCTCCGAGGGCGGCAAGGCGGTCCTGGCGGCGATCGAGAAGGGCGAGCCGGTCCATACCTCGACCGGGCTCTACTGCAACCTGGAGGCCGCCAACGGCGATGTCTCCTACAAGCACATCGCTCGCAACATCGAGTTCGACCACGACGCCATCCTGCTTGACCAGGACGGTGCTGCCACGCCTGCCCAGGGCGTCGGCATGATGGTCAACGCGAAGGGCGAAGAGGAAGAGATCGAGGTCATCAACTCGTTCATCGAGGATGCTGACCGCGAGATGGATTGGGCGGTGGAAAGCCTCGCCCGAGCTCTGGAGCGGAAGCGCAAGGCCTCCGTGATGGAGCGAATGAAGACCGCGATCATGGAGGCCATTGGCCTTTCCGAGCGGGAAACCTCCACAAACACGAAGGAGACTGCCATGCCCGTCACCGACGAGCAGTTCAAGGCGCTTTCCGATGAGGTCAAGACCCTCTCGGACGCGCTCAAGCCCGATGCGCTGGCGACGGCCATCGGTAATGCGGTCGCGGCCGCCGTGAAGCCGCTGACCGACTCCCATGCGGAGATGGTCGCAAACCAGAAGGCGAAGGACGAAGCCGAGCAGGCCGATCTCGTCGCCAAGGTGGTCAAGGCGAACCTCCTCGACGAGGAGACGGCCAAGGCCACGCCGCTGAACACGCTGCGCAAGCTTGCCGAGAAGGCCAAGCCCGGCACGGCGGCCCCGCTCAACGGCGCGTTCAACCAGGGCGGCGGCGAGAAGCCCGGCTTCAAGCTGCCCAAGGCGGAGGGCTGAGACCATGGCTCGCTACAACAAGATCTTCCTGGGTCCGGTCGAAAAGACCAAGCCGCAGGTGAAGGAACTGATCGGCGACGTTGCCCTCAAGCCGGGCCGCCTCGTCGCTATCAGCTCCGGCAAGTGGGCTCTCGCCGGCGCGACTACCGTCGGCAAGGTCTGGCTTGTCCAGGACAACTACCTGGCGCTCAAGGGCGTCGATGACGACTGGCCGGACGAGGATCGCGTCGTCGCGATCGAGATGATGCCGGACGAGCTTTACGCCGCCCGCATCGCCAACGGCGTGAACATCACGGCGATCGGCACCGCTCTGACGCCGGGTGCCAACGGCACGCTGGCCATCGCATCCACCTCGGACCTCATCGTGGCCTATGCCGACGAGGTCTACAACAACAACTCCGGCTCCGAGCAGCTGCTGAAAATCCGTCCCGCGGGTCTCAGCTACCTGTCGGCCGCGTCGTAAGGAGAAAGCGACATGCGCTATTTCGACGAACAGCTGGTCGCCAACTCCCGGCCGCACGCGGCTTGGTGGGGCGAACTCTCGGTGGCCCGAGAGCACTTCCATCGGGTGGAGGAATCTCACGCATCGCTCATGGGGGAACTCATGGGCAACGCGGCGTCGATCCTGCCGCGCGACGCGTGGCTCGATCTCGACGGCATTACCCGCCGGGTGATGCGCAACGACGAAGGCCAGGTCTACATGGCGGACCTGATGCCGCTCGCGAAGGCGGTGAACATCGGCAAGCTGGTCCACATGACCCGCGTGTCGAGCGACGCCGGCTCGGTCGTGCGGTCCATGTCCGGCCAGGTGCCGGTGACCATGGACAAGGTCACCTACGACTACCGCGGCGTGCCGGTGCCGATCTTCCAGGCCGCCTACGGACGCGAATGGCGCGAGTGGAACACCCTGCAGTCCGAGAACTTCGACGCACTCTCGGATGACCAGGAAGCCCACACCGCCAAGATCCGGCGCGACATGGCGCAGTATGTCCTCGACGGCGACAGCACGATCGTCTTCCAGGGCTATACCGGCACTGGCATCCGCACCTCGTCCCTGTCCAAGGTTCTGAACCTCGGATCGGCGGGCGGCGGCGCCAACATCGACCTGACCGCGACCGGCACCACGTCGGATGCGATCGACACGTTCTTCACCCAGACCATGGGTGCGATGCTCGACGCCAACCTGATCACCGGCAAGGTGAACCTGTATGTGTCGCCGGAGATCGGGCGGAACCTGGACCGGTCCTATTCGGGCTCGTCCGGCTTCAAGGGCGGGACGCTCCTGTCCTACCTGCTCACCAACCGCCGCATCAACAAGATCGCGGTGACCTACGAGCTCAGCGGAAACGCGTTCTTCGGCTTCGTGCCGAACAGCGACTACATCCGCCCGCTCGTCGGCATGGCGGTGAACACCACGGCGATGACCCGCCTCAACCCGACCGACAACTACCAGTTCCTGGTCATGGGCGCGATGGGTCTGGAAATCCGGGCAGACTTCAGCGGCAAGTCGGGCGTGTTCTACACCACCGACATCGACTGATCAGACATCGCGAGATGGTCTCTGAGACGGGTCGGCCCAGCGTCGGCCCGTTCGGTGAGCCCATGGACCGAACCGAAAGGACAGGACAATGAAGATCAAGATCACGAAGCCCGGCATCTTCAACGCCAAGGGCGAGGAAGTTGCAGTTGGGACCGAACTCGACGTGAAGTCGGAGCCGACGGCATGGGCGGGCCGCTACGAGACCATCTCCGGCGGCGGCAAGGGCAAGGTGGCGATGACCAATCCGGCGGCTGTCGGCCTCAAGGCTGTCCATCACGGCGGCGGCAAGTTCAACATCGTCGACGGCGACACCGTGCTCATCTCCGGCCTGCCCAAGGCCGACGCCGACGCGTTCAACGCGATGTCGGACGAGGACAAGAAGGCCTACGTCGAGGCGAGCAAAGGCTGATCCATGGCCGGCTACGGCGGGGATAGCGCCATTGCGGCGTGGATGGAGGCCAATGGCTACAGCCTGCCCGAGGGCGCTCCATCTCTCGCCGTGCTGCGCCAGAGGGGCAGCGTCTACATCGACGCCACCTATGGCCCGCGTTTCAAGGGGCAGGCGACCGGTGGCTATGCGCAGGAGCGCGCCTGGCCGCGGACCGGTGCTGTGGTCGGTGGGTCGACCATCCCCGACGACGTGGTGCCGGTAGCGGTCGAGCATGCCTCCTACCGCGCTGCATATCAGGAGGCCATCGCACCCGGCAGCCTGACATCGATCGGTTCTGCCGCCGGCGTGGTGAAGCGTGAGCGCGTCGAGGGCGCGGTCGAGATGGAATATTTCGAGGCGAAGCAGCAGGATGGCCAGCCCTACGACCCGCTGGCACCGTCGACCGCAACGCCCACAATCGCCGAGATTGATGGCATGCTGGCACCGTATCTCGTCCTGCCGATGGCGGGCCTTGGCGTCTGGTCCGTGGGCTGCGGATGACCGGATTCGACTATGGCCGGATGCAGGGCACCGCGACGCGGCTGCTCGACCGGTTCGCACAGGGCACCGTCTCGCTGAAGCGCGTCACCACGGCCGCGCCCGACCCGGAGACGCCCTGGATACCAGGTGCAGAAACGGTCACGACCTATCCGCTCTCCGCCGCGGTCAAGCGCCTTCATCAGCGCTATGAGAACGGTGTCCTGATCATCCAGACCGGCGACATGGTGACGTTCGCGGTGCCGGAAGTGGTGCCGCTGATCACCGATCTCCTCGTCATCGACGGGGTGGAGCGGGTGATTACGAACCTGACGCCAGTGCCTGGGGCAGGGGTGACTGTGGCTTGGAAAGCCTGGTGCGCGCTGTAGCATGGCCCGCCGTCCCGACAGTGTGATCTTCGCCGAACTGCTGGAGCGGTTCGAGCCATTGATCCGCGCCGCCTTCCTCGACGCCATCGCGGAGGTGCGGGACAGCATCACGCTTCGCGTCGTGGTCGAGATGCTCGAGCGGGGTGATGTGGAAGGCGCGATCCGCGCGATGAACCTGGAGCCGGAAGCATTTGCCCGGCTCGAAATGATCTTGCGTGACGCCTACAACTCGGGCGGCCTGGCACAGGTCGGCAACCTGCCGGCGCTTCGCGACCCGGAAGGCAATCGCGTCCGGTTCTTCTTCTCGCCGCGCAACATGTTCGGCGAGGATTGGGTCGCGCGGCACAGCGCTGATCTGATCACGCGCGCCACCGAGGATATGAAGCAGGCAATCCGCCAGCATTTGACCGAGGGGCTATCCCAGGGCCGGAACCCGACGCAGACCATGCTTTCGGTCATCGGAAGGGTGGAGAAGGTCAGCAATCGCCGCTCAGGCGGCATCCTTGGTCTCACCGCGGCTCAAGAGCGGTATGTGTCATCGGCGCGGCTGGAGCTTCTGTCGGGCGATCCTGCACTGCTGCGCAACTATCTCACGCGCGCGCGCCGGGACAAGCGCTTCGACAGGACGATCGCAAAGGCCATCCGGGAGGGCAGGCCGCTCAGCGAGGCGGACGTTGCCAAGATCACGGGTCGCTATTCGGACGGGCTGCTGAAATACCGCAGCGAGGTGATAGGCCTCAACGAGACCATGACCGCTCTCGCCAAGAGCAGAGAGAACGCGGTCCGCCAACAGATCGATGCGGGGAAGATCGCGGCGCAGGACGTGCGCAAGGTCTGGAAACACACTCCGCAGGAGCATCCGCGCTTTCACCATCGGGCGATGAACGGCAAGAGCGTCGGGATCGACGAACAGTTCAAACTACCGAACGGGGCCAGGATGAGCTACCCGCACGCGCCCGACGCGCCGGCCGGAGAAACGCTAGGATGCAAATGCACCTACAGCATCAAGATCGACTATTTCGCATCGGTCGAGCGCCGGTTTAAGGCGGCGGCCTGATGGCACAGTCGTTCAGCGCCACGGTCGAGGAATGGACGCGGAAGGCCGAGGGCGCGGTCGAAGCCATCTTCAAGGAATCGGTGCAGGAACTTGTCGAGCAGGCCGACGCGCTCCTGACGCAGATGGTCTACGAGGCCCCGCCGAGCCCGAACTACAACCGAACGGGCTTCCTACGGGCGTCGATCACGGCGTCAAACATGTCAATGCCTCTGGCAAACCGGCCGCAAGGCGTCCCGCAGGCCGACTACCTGGCTGAAATCGAAGTCGTGATCGCCGGAACTGATCTCGGCGGGACGATCTACATCGGCTGGACCGCAGAATACGCGGGCTATGTCCACTACGGCGCCAACGGGGCAGTCCCTAAGCCGTGGGTGGATCTGGTAGCGCAACGGTGGGAAACCATCGTCTTCGACAAGACGCAGGAACTCAGGACTCGCCTCGGTCTGTAGGCACACCGTCGAGCCGGTCGCTTTCCTGCTCGCCTGCCAAGAGCAGCGCCAGTCCAAGACCGGTGAGAACCTGTCGGGCGGCTTTGAGAGCGGTGTCGCCTCGCACGGTCTCTGCCGCGCCTTCGCCCATGACCTTGCGGGCCGCGGCAAGGCGTTCATGGACTTCGATGTCGGACAGCAGCTTCATGCCGAAGGGATAGCGCAGAATGCCCAGCGTTGAAACGGCCATGCGCGCTGCCGCGGCGACCCGTGTGGACACGCTGCCGATGAAGGCGACGTTCCCGATCGTCTGGACCGACGAGGCGTCCTACAACCCGTCGGCGACCACGCCCTACATTCGAGCGACGTGGGTGCCGAACCAGACGAGCCGGCGCTTCGTTGGGTCTGCTGACCCCCATCAGAGGACTGCGATCCTCCAACTGGACGTAATGGCAAAGAAGACATGGTCCGGTCTGCAGGCCAGCGAGATCGCAGGGCAGGTTGCCGCGCATTTCCCCGCTGATCACGCCATGTATTCCGGTGATGTGAAGTGCAGGGTTACCGCCGCTCCGAACGTCACGGGGCCGATCGCCGGGACCGTGTTCATGCAGGTGCCGGTCACCATCCAGATCGAGGCCTTCGCCTAACCAATTCCCGACCAGATCGGGCCGTTCGCCCTGGCCGCGCGCCGGGGTTTTCTGCCATTCAAGGAGACCCCAAATGGCCATTCACAAGACGGGTGGAAGCAAGTTCTACATCTCCCCGACCAGCGTCGATGTCGACGCGATCGAGGCGATGAATGACGCGGATATGCTCGAGTTCTACGAGGACATCGCCGATTGGGAGGAGGTCGAAGAGATCGAGAACCTGGGCACCGTCGGCGATACGGCGGAGGAGATTTCATTCACTACCATCGGGCGCAATCGCGTCCGCAAGCTGAAGGGCCCGCGCGACGCCGGCACACAGGAGGTTACGGTCGGCCGTGACCCTCTGGATGATGGGCAAGAAGCGCTCATCGCGGCCGAAGGCAACGACTTCAATTATCCGTTCAAGATCGAACTGAACGACGCCCGTTCGGCGAATTATACGAAGTCGGTGCTGTATTACGCCGGTCTTGTCATGTCCAAGCCGACGAACATGGGCACGAACCCCACGGTGGTGACTCGCGCGTTCAACATCGGCATCAACACCTCGATCGTCGAAGTCAAGTCCGCGGTCATCACCCCGTAGCCGTTCCCCTTCTGCGCAGAACGGCCCGCCCTGTCGTCGGGGCAGGGCGGGTCACCCCCGACACCCGACATATCCCGATAGGAGAATTCCATGGTCGACTTTGACCTGTCGGCGTTCGACGCCGTCGACGAAAGCTATTTCATCGCCCACGCGACTGATGCCGTCCGCTGGGTGTGGACCTATGCCGGCCCCGGTCATCCCAAGACCATCGAGATTTCGAACCGTCGCGCCAAGAAGGATCTGCACGAGACCGCCCGGCAACAGCAGGCGATCGTCAACGGCAAGAAGTGGAAGGCCGAAGAGCAGTCCGTCGAAGAGGCCAAGGAAGATACGGTGCGCATCGCGACCGAACGCCTCCTTGGATGGCACCTGGAGGACGTGAAGACCGGCAAGAGGCTTCCCGACCTGCCGAAGCTCAATGGCGAGCCGCTGCCGTTCAGCGAGGCCAATGCGATGCAGTTCCTTCGTGAGCCGCGCCGCATCGACACGCTCAGGCGGGCGCTCGAATGGCTGGGTGATGAGAATTCTTTTACGCAGCGCTCGGCGACGACCTCCGGGGATTCGCTGAGCGAACATTCGAGCTCGACCGGGACGAAGAAGGCCGCACCCGCAGAGACCGCCTGACATCGAGGCTTGAGCGGGCGATCCGCAAGAACCGGCAGGACATTGCCGCCCAGCTTGAGGCCGATCTTGAATGCCCGCCATTCCCCATGGCGCTCAACTACATCTGGCGTGCGTGGTCTCGACTGAGACGCCGCACGCGAGACGGGATCAACGGCCCTGGCCCGATCACGATAGAGGCGATCGACGCTTTTATCCGCCGAACCGGGCTTCATCTCTCCCCGCAGGACATCGAACTGATCGAAGACATCGACGACCTGTATCTGTCCAAGGTGGCGGAGCAGGCGAGCGAGCGGGATCGTCAACAGGCGATCAAGGACGGCCTGGTGCAGGCCAGCAAAACGGGAATGAAAGGAGGCTGAGATGGAAGTCGCTTCGCTTGGCCTCGCGGTCGATAGTTCCCAGGCCGACAAGGGCGCGATCTCGCTTGAGCGGCTTTCGAGCGCCGCCAAGCGCGCGGAGTCCGCAACGCGGGGCCTCGCTGGGGGTGCCAACGCCAGCAGCACTGCGTCGGCCGCAGCGGCTGGTTCCGCGAACCGGGCCGCTGCCGCGCTCAATGTCGAAGCCGCAGCCGCCACCAAGGCCGCCAACGCGATGCATGTTCATGGCAAGGCGGTGAACGACAACGCGCGCCGTATGGGCGGCTCCATGTCCGGCCTCGCTGCACAATTTCAGGATATCGGTGTCACGGCCGCGATGGGCATGAACCCGGCCCTTATCGCGCTTCAGCAGGGCACCCAGATCGCAGGCCAGATGGAAATGGCCATGCAGAGCGGCGCGAAGGCTACCGATGTGCTCGGCACGGCCTTCAGGTCGCTGTTCTCGCCCCTGACCTTTGTCACGATCGCGCTCACCGCGCTTGCCGCCGTCGGCCTCCAGATGGTGGATTGGGCTGGTCTCGCCGCTGCTGCCCTTCGCGCGCTCGCCTCGGTGCTCCAGACCATTGCGCCCTACGCTGCCATGGCTGCGGCTGGTCTTGCCCTCCTCTATGCCCCAGCGATCATCGGCGGCGTTGTCTCCCTTATTGCTCTCCTCGGTCGCCTTGCCGTATCGGCTTTGGCCGTCGCCGGCGCTATGGCAGCTGCGAACCCGGCCGCTGCATTCGTGCTCGGCATCACGGCCGCAGTCGCGGCGGCGAATATCTTCCGGGACGAGCTCACCCAGATATTCGGCGTCGATATCGTCGGCGCGGCAAAGACGGGCGCGAACTATGTCATCGGCTCGTTTGTCGCGGCCTACGAGGACATCAAATTTGTCTGGAACAACTTCGGCAACATCATCGGCGCGGCCATCACCGGCGCGGTGAACGCGGTCGTTGATGGCGTCAACACGATGATCCAGAAAGCCGCCACCGGCGTCGATTGGTTGATTGATAAGCTCAATCAGATTCCTGGCGTCAACCTTGAGAAGATCGGATCGGTTGGCGATATCGTTCCGAAGTGGAAGAACGACTACGCCGCGAAGGCGGGCGCAGCGCTTGAGGGGCGAAACAAGGCTGTAGCCGATGCGTTGAGCCGTGACTACCTTGGCGAGTTTGGTGCCGGCATCACCAAGGGCGCATCGGCTGCTTCTGCAAAGCTGAAGGAACTCGCCGCTGACCTGACGAAGGTCGACGAAAAGACCAAGAAGAAGGGCGGTGGTGGCAAGACAGACGGCGAGAAGTTCTCTGACATCGTTAGGGACGCCGACGCCAAGATCGCGGCACTTCGTGCGGAGCAGGCAGGGCTGGGCCAGACCGCCGAAGCGGCGGCGCGACTGCGCTACGAACAGGAACTCCTGAACAAGGCGACCCAGGCGGGCCTCACGCTAGATCCGCAGCAGATCGCGTTGCTCAAGGCCAAGGCGGCGGAGATGGCCTCTGTCGAGGCGGCGACCAAGCGCGCCAAGGAAAACCAGGACGCCTTGAACGAGGCCGGCAAGGGCTTCGGTGGCATCCTGAAGGGTTTGCTCGACGGCACGATGACATGGAAGGACGCGCTACAGGCGGCCATCCCGATCCTTCTGAAGCTGCTCGACACGATGAACAAGGCCGGCGGTGGCAAGGGCATCTTCGGCGGTGGTTTCCTGCAGTCGATCCTTCAGGGCTTCTTTGGCTTCGCCAAGGGCGGATACACCGGCAACAAGCCGGCTCACGCCCCTGCGGGCATCGTCCATGGCGGCGAGTTCGTGTTCTCCAAGAAAGCGACCGATCGCATCGGCGTCGGCAATCTGACCCGTGCCCACAATGCCGCCAAGGGCTATGCCCAGGGTGGGTATGTCGCGCCGATCACGCCGCGCATGCAGGCGCCTGCGACCGACCAGCCCCTCCGTATCGAGGTCGTCTCGCGCTTCGATGCCGATGGCGGCTTTGACACGGCCGTGGAGCGCGTCGCCGGACCCGTCGCCACACGCGAAAGCGTCAAAATGGGATCTAAGGTCGCCAAGGCGGTTCCGGGAATGGTCGACGCGCGCAACGACGAGGCCAAGTATCGTCGTATCCGGCCGCAGTTTGCTGGGGTGGGCTGATGTTTCGGCTGCTTCCTTTCAGCGAAGACACGTGGATCGTTTCGATCGACTGGATCAACGGTCCCAACGCCCGCAACTCCGGATCGACCACAGCGACGGACGGCAGCGAACAGTCTTTCGATGGTGTAGGTGACGTTGTATCGCTTCGGCTGAACCTCGCCGGGGCGAAAGGCACACGCGCGCGCCGCAACCGGGGCTTGGTGACGGCGGTTTCGCCAGGCAATGCGTTCCGGTTCACCTATATCGATCCGGACATCATGACGCCCGCTGAGGCGGGAGTCGTTGGCAGTTATGGCTCGCAGCGATGGTCAAACGGCATGCCGTGGTCAAACGGCCGAAACTGGCAGCCCGCATATCCCATCGTGCCGGTTGCGGCGGCGTCGGGATACAACACAGGCATCGTCTCGCTTGGATCGGCTTTCTGGGGCCACAATCTCGGGCTTGGCGACCACATCGGGTTCTTCCCGTTTCACTTCGGCATCTACACCGTCACCGAGGTAATCGCCGCGGGCCAGTATCGGGTCTGGCCTCGGCTCAGAAAGGCGCTTTCCCCAAGCGACTACTGCACCCTCAACCCCACCGTCGTGATGCGCCCCACCAGCAAGGAAACCGCGACGTGGTCGCGCAACCCGTTACTTCAAGATGGCATCTCGATTACATGCACCGAAGTGATCGACCCCTATGTCCGCCAGCATTTCGAAGGCTGACACGTGATCTTCTCCGACGATGATTTCGCGAAGCTGCAATGGCTTCACGTCCAGCGCACTTGGCTGGCGCACTGCTTTTTCCCCCAAGGGGAGAGACGGCTTCACACCGGCATGGGGCCGCTCGACATGGGCGGCTACACCTGGGAAGGCATATCCGACCCGTTCGGCGGGCAGTTGGTCGGGATGTCCGGCATCGAGGAGCCGATATTCGGGCAAGCCGTCGCGGTTGAGATCGTTCTGTCCGGTGCCAATCGTGAGTTCCTGAAAACGGTATGGACCGATCGGCATGCCATCATCGGACGTCGGTGCGATCTCTACTTTGCGACGGTGGAGCCAGAGACCGGGGAAACGCTGGTCGACATCAAGCGGATGATACGGGGCAAGTTCTCTGCCCCCGCTTTCTCGATCATCGGTGCGTCGGTCAGGGCAATCAAGATCAAGGTCGTCGCTCCCTGGGAAGGGCTGAACTTTCCGGAAACCGGATACATGTGGAGCCCGGCCGGCGCGCGTCAGCGCAACTCTGGCGACAAGGGCCAGGACCACGTCAACGATCAGATCATCGACGACTTCAAGCCATGACACACAACGATCGGGAAAGGGGCGAGCGGCTTCGCACGTTCTGCGCATCCGTGGCGGGAAAGCCGATCGAATGGGGTCAAGACGATTGCTCGACATGGGTGTTGCAGTGGGTCGTGAACGAGACCGGCAGCGAGGTTGACTGGCCTGCCTATTCGAGCCGAGAGGAGGCAGAGGCCATGATCGCCTCCGCCGGAGGGTTAGAGGCAATCTGGACGCGGATGGCTCGTGACCTTCGCCTCGTGGAGTGCCACGAGGAGGCCATCCCGGCGGGGTCTGTCGGGCTGCTGAACGTCGAGACATGGGGCGGTCCTGTGGGTGTGATCTTCGCACACGGCAATGTCGTTTGCTGGCGCCACGAACGGGGAGCGCGTGTGTTCGGAGTGCGCCGCTGGTCAAACGCCGGCCGTGCCACCATCGTGAAGGTCTGGACCGTCTAGATGAAGATCAGGACCGTTCTTCTAGCCGGCGCCTCGCTGCTGGCGTTGACGACGCACGCCTACAGTTTCGAGGCCATCGGCATCTTGATCGTCAATGTGGCGTTCGCTCTCCCAGGGGGTGTTCCTGCACTTGCTGCCCTGTTCCCGGCCGGCGCGTCCGCCGCCACGATCGGAGCTGCGGCTGTCTCTACTGCGCTGTCGCTTGGCGGCCTTGCGGTCAGTTTCCTGAACCAGCCGAAACTCCCCACACAAAAGATCAAGCAAACCACGCAGGGTGCCGAAGGACCCGGCATCACGCTGTTCGGTCGAGCGGAGGCCAAGGGCCGCATCCTGTTCGGACGATCGACGGGCTACTACCACACAAGGCTCGTCGCTCATGCGTTCGGGCCGGTCTCGACGATTGAAGCCTACTTCTACGACGGCCGCGAAATCACGGTGGAGCCCGACGGACTGGTGTCGTCGCCGCCTTGGGCCTATTGGGACCCGGGCGGCGGCTGGGACATCGCTGGGTCAACCGGCTCGTTCATGAACGTGCTTTCGCAAGTCGGCGACGGGACAGAAGAAGCCTTCGCCTCGATGCTGACTGACTTCCCGAGCACGTGGACGGCAGCGCATCGGAACATCGGACTCGCGCAAAGCAGGGTGCGCATCCGCAGTCCAGGCACCCAAAGCGATAAATTCGGCCGCCTACTCCAGGGCGGAGTGAAGGAACTCAGCGTCCGCGGGCGGTGGCTTGAGCCATATGATCCGCGGATCGATGGCTACCAATGGACAATCAACGGCGTTTTGTGGTCGCTGCACTTCCTTCGCCAACTCGGCATGATCGATGACGAGGACATCGACTTTGATGACATCGGTGCGACGGCGACGCTGGGCGAAGCCACAGTCACGACCAAGACTGGAACGACGCAACGGTGCCAGGTGTCCGGCGGATGGGAAGGACCACTCACCCTCGATATCGTCGCGGACATCATGCAGTCGTCCGGGCTGGAGTTGTATCAGACGGCCGCTGGCAAATGGTCTCTGCGGTTCATAGAGGATTGGCCGGAACCCGAAATTTCAATCCCCGCCTCGTGCATCGTCGCGATCTATCCGCAGGCCGGGCCTGATAACGGCAAGCGCGCGACGCGCTGCACGCTCAGCTACTTCTCTCCGGAGCGGCGGTATGAAAGGGCGGAGGTCGCTCTTCACGAGATCGACACCGAGACCGACGAATACAAGGGCGCCGGCTGGGCGCGGCTGGACGATGAGGCTGAAGAACTCGGCGAGCAAGAGTTCCCATGCGACCTGACCTACACCTGCCATGCCTCGCTCGCGCAGAGGCTGGCGCGGCAGTTGTTCTATCTGGCTCGCGCCGACGCTGGTCTGTTGGTGACGAACTTCGCCGGCATCGCGGCGTGGGGCAGACGAACCGCGCTTATTGAGTTCCCGGATATTGGAGAGGATGGGGCATCGGTGTGGCTACGGGCGCGCCTTGGCGCTGTTCGGCCGAACGATGCCGAGGGCACGGTCGAGATACCGTTCAAGTTGATCCCGGAAATCCTCGCCACGCCGTTCAACCCGACAACCGACGAGGTCGACCCACCGCCCGTGTTGGTCCCTCCTATCACGGAATCCGATCTGACAAAGCCGCCACAGCCAACCGCGGCATGCGTGGTGCAGTATCCGGACGGGACACGCGAGTTGCGCGTCGCGACGGAAACCCCATCTGGCGCGGCGCATGTCGAAGCAGTGTTCAGGGTGTGGGACGCTGGAGGCCCGCTGCCGGGTCAGTCGATGACCGAGGTAGAACTGCCAGGCGCGGCAGACTTCGCCTGGCGGCAGATCAAATACAACATCTTCACCAATCCCGACACATGGTCGGGGTGGACGCTGGGCACGGGGTGGGCCGCTTCGCCTCCCTATCTGGTCGCGACGGCCGGGACACAATCGGCGGCGAACCAGACGCATGCCTTCACGGCCGGCCTGTCCTACGACTTCATCGTCACCATTTCCGACCGGACGGCCGGCGTGCTGCGGCCCCGGTTTGGCGGCGGCGGCGCGGTCGAGGGCACGGACATCTCGACCAACGGGACGTTCACCCAGACGCTGGTGGCAGCCAGCGGATCGTCTACTGCCAATTTCCGCAAGGATGCCAGCTTCAACGGCAAGCTCTCGGCGCCAAAGCTCTACCACACTGGGGATCATCCCGTGCTGGAGCTCGGCTCCAAGGTCGACTTCCGCAAGCGGATCTTCGACGGCGACGGCAATGCCAGCGAGTTCTCGGATGCGCTCGTGGTCGAGAGCATCGCGATCGACAATACGCCACTGACGACCCTCAGCATCGCCTCCGAGCGTGTGTTGATCGATGTCGGTGGGGGGGAGACCTATGCGTATGACCGCGTGGTCTTCACGGTCACCGCGCTTCGAACCGCCGCCTACCAGGTCAGCACCGGCCCGATCGTCAAGACTCGGCCCGGAACCTACACGGTGGACATAGGTCCGGTTGATCCGGAAGACCCAGCCGCCACCTATCCGGTCGTTCTTTACGTCTCGGACGGCACGCCCAGCACATGAAGCAACACGCCCGGCGCGACCGCGACGGCGATCTACACCTGATCAATCCAAGCAATTCGAGGTTGCCATGTCCGTCTTTACCAAGCCGGCCGCAGAAGTGTTCGCACCAACGACCGCGGGCGGCGCGCCGCGCGGCGCCGACATCGGAGAGGCGCAGGTCTGGGGCGTCGAGGTCGAGACGGCCATCAATGCCGCTATCGCTTCCGGGGCGCTGGTCTACACGACCAAGGCGGCGCTTGATGCTGATCTTGCACACCCGGCCAACACGGGCGCATGGGTGGTTGCGGACGGAACGTCGGCGAACAACGGCATCTACAACAAGGCTGGCGCGTCAGGCGCCGGGTCGTGGACGAAGCGTATCGGACTTCCGGTGGGTGTGACCGGTGCGACTGGCCCAGCCGGACCGGCGGGGGCCACAGGTGCGACCGGTGCGACAGGAGCGACTGGCGCGCAGGGTCCGGCAGGCCCGACGGGTGCAACGGGAGCTGCTGGGCCGACCGGACCAGCTGGAGCGGATGCCCCTCTCGGCGATCTTGCCCAGACTCAGGGGCGGCCCGGCGATGCCGTGTCGCGGTTCACGTCGACCTTGACGGGTGCGGCCGATGCTGCCGCATCTCCGAATGGCACGCCGACCAACAATCTGGACGGCCGGGTCCTGCGCATAACGGGCGATGACACGCTGGCCCTGCGCGAGCGGATCAAGGTCGAGAGTGGGCACAAGTATCTGCTGACATGGATATTCAAGCGGGCGACGAACCCGACCGATCCGGCAGGCGATACGGTTCGGTGCGACATCCAGTTTCTGACCTCGGCCAAGGCCGCCAATGGCACCATGTCGGTGCCGATCGATACAACGTTGACGGTGGCGATGGGGCGTCAGGTGATCACGCTGGTGGTGGCCGGCGAGGCCGGCGACGGTGTCGATGTTGTCTGGTCTGCGAACACCAAATATATCGTGCCCTTCATCCGCACTTATGGCGCAGACGGCGTGACCGATCGCGAGGCGATCGAGTGGGCGGACATCACCTTTGGTGATACGGCCGTGGCCGCTGTGGCTGCCGATCTGGCAGAACTGGACGAAGCGGTAGTGCACAAGGCCGGGGACGAAAACATTGACGGGGTCAAGACGTTCTCTGAATCGCCTATAGTGCCGACGCTCCCGCCTGGCACCAACACGACTCAGATCGCTTCGACCGCGCATGTCAAGGCGGCGATCGACCAGCTGCTCTCCGGGGCGCCGGGCGCGCTGGACACGCTGAACGAGCTGGCCGCCGCTCTTGGCGACGACGAGAACTTCGCGGCGAACGTGACGAATGCTCTGAGCCTGCTACAGGCAGCGCTCGATCTAAAGGCGGCCGACAGCGCAGTCGTCCATAAGACCGGCGATGAGACCATCGCCGGGGTCAAGGAATTCAACGGGGCTGTGAAGGTCACCGAGCATCAGCCCGGCTACGACACCGACGAGGACGGGCCGTTTACCGTCGTAAGCGAGGACGGGAAGATCCTCCAGCAGCCGGTGATGCGAGAGGAATACGACACCGACGAGGATGCCGCGCGCGTCGTGGTCGGCCTCGACGGCCATATCCTCTTCGAGGATGTTCCGCCGCCCTACGCACCTGTGGTGAATGCCCACGCGGTGCGTCAGGCGCGGGTGAAGCTACGCAGCATCCTTCGCGGCTCTGTCAAGCAGTGCCGCATAGGGTGGATCGGGGACTCTTACTTCAACAGTTGGACACCAGCATGGTTTCGCAACCGTATGGTGTCGATCTTCGGCAACGCTGGGCCGGGCTTCGTATCGCTGGAGACCTCGGAGAACTTCGTCAGCGCCGATACCAACATATCGATCGCCTCGACCGGGACATGGACCAACACCAAGGGCGGCAAGGCGGTCCCCCGGCTCTCGACCGCATCGACATCCGATCCGGCCGCCTTCAGAACCGTGTTCGGCAATGGCGCGATCACGTCCGCCCACCTGCATTATCTGGCAGCGGGTGGTGCGACGGCCTTCTATCGCTGGGGTGTCTATGGCGGGTCCGGCTCGCTGACCGACCGGACGAAGTATGCATTTGGTTCCAATCACTCGCTCGACCTGTCGACCGGCTATCGCATTTCGATGCCGACCGACCTCCCGGCAAGCGGCTATTGGGCGCTGGAGATCGGGTGCGCCGCCGGCACGATAGAGGTGGCCTCGGTCGACCTGAAGAACAGCGCGGCCGGCGTTATCGTCGACAACCTCGGCGTCGGCGGGTTCACAACGTCGAACTGGCTCGCACCGAACTCCGCGGCCTGGTCGACCGTCATCGGGTCCATGAATATCGATCTGGCGATCATAGGGCTGGGTCCCAACGACCAGGCCGGCACGGTGCCTGACACGGGCATCGCCAACAACTTCGCCGAGATCAGGCAGCGGCTTCTTGTCGGGACGCCTTCGATGAGCACCGTGTTCATGTCGGCGCCCGAGAACTTCCTCGGCCGGGCGCGCAAGATGGCGGACATCACGAAGGCCGTGCGCGCCATGGCGATGCAGCTCGGCGTCACGCATGTGGATCTGCAGCCGCTCTTCGGCCCGGTCGAGCACAAGGAAGATTACCGCTCGACCGGCATTCGTCCGCTAGTTGCTGCCTATCCGGACGACATCCACCCCTCCGTCGACGGCGGCGATCTCATCCTCGCCCAGGCCATCGAAGACCTCCTGATCTGAAGGACCATCCCCATGCAGACTGTGCATATCGATCCCAATCTCGCCGCCGCTGCCGGTCACGGGCTGATGGGGCGCACAAAGCTCATTCGCACCGATGTGAGCCGGGGCAACAAGTGGTCATTCGACCTATCGCGAGGCTACTGCTCGCCCGGCGTTGGGACGATCGTCAATGGCGCGGTGGTTAAGAACCTTTCCGAAAGCTATGCCGAGCGCGACAACCCGGTGCCGGCCGGGGACATGGTCATAGCGTCGAGCGAAACACTGTCCGTCTCGGGCGGCGGCATCTACTTCGGCGCGGCGACGGTCGCCAACAGTTATCTGCGCGGCCCTGCCACGGCCGCCGCCGCGATCTGGGCGAACGGTCAGTATTATCTCTCGACTACCGTTCTGAAGCTGCCAACGGCGGCGGACTGGGCGGAATCCACGACAGCCATCCTGCCGTTCCACAGCTGGACAGCCGGCGTTAACAGCTACGCGGCCAATCTGGACATTGCCTCGACGGGTTTCCAGAAGTCCGGCGCGACGCCGATCATCATGCATCGCAGGCAGTATGGTGGCGCTTTCGCTGGCGACCTTGTCGGACTCATTCCGCCCACGGCAGCGCTCGGGGGGTTTGCCATGGTCGCATCGTGGTATCGGCCGGGCGAGATCGGGACGGCGTTCTATTATCCGGGCGGGATCGTCCCGGCGACACCTATCGCGCCGACCGGGGCACACAGCACTGACTTCTCGGCGCTTCGGCCGTTGCGCGGCTTGCCAGCGACAATCTGGAACGCGGAAATCGCCAACAACGCTCACAAGTTCAAGATCTACGCCGGCTTCGACGAAGCGATCGGCCTGTCGGGTCGCAGCGTATCGGCCGTGCTTGCCGAGCACTGGGCTCGGGAAAAGGCGAAGTGGGACGCCGGGATCTATTCGTGACCGGCCGACCGACAGGTCTTTGACTGCTCCGGCGCGAACATCTGCTCGACCGAGCCTGCTCGCGGCCGGCATGGCTCCGGCACCGGCGCGCAGCCGGCAAGCACGGCAAGGATGACGAGGTATCGCATGGAACTCCCCTGGTTTGGATCGGGGAGTTGAGAAGCCTCTGGTGAAGCCGCCGACGCCTTTAGGCTTTCGCCCTGGACATGCGCGCACGGCCTCCCCGACCAAACCGGGAAACGCGCCCTGACCAGCGATCAGGACGCGCCATTACCGCCGAAGCGGACCAGAGGGGTTCTCACGCCCCAGCGCCGCCGTGTCGGCCGCGCCGTCGACACAGATAGCCGCCCGCGCAGGCCAAGGCAACGCGCCTGACCGCTGCGGGCTCCATCACAACCCGACCTGAACACTCCGCCACTGGCGGAAAGGAGAGACCATGGACAAGTATCATGTCTATCGGCCGATGCTGAACCTCATCGGCTACACCGAGGGCACCGACAAGGGCGCGGGCTACAACGAGACGCTCGCCTACGGCGCCTATACCGGCGGCGCGGTGAACCTGGTCAAGATGACGCTGGATGAGCTCGACACGCTGCAGACGAAGATGCTGCGGCATCCGAAGAACAAGCTGAAGTCCTCGGCGGCCGGCCGGTATCAGATCGTCCGCACCACGGCGCGCGCGATCCGCGCCGCGCTCGACATGACCGGCCGGGAGAAGTTTGACGAGGACATGCAGGACCGCATGGCCTGCTACCTGCTCGGGCAGCGCGGCATCGACAAGTATCTCGCGGGCCGGATGTCCGAGGACACGCTGCTCAACAACCTGGCGAAGGAATGGGCCTCGCTGCCCACAACCGCGGGCAAGGGCTACTACGGCGGGCAGCACGCCGCGGTGACGCCGGCACGGGTGCGGGCGGTGCTGGCAGAGGTGCGCGATCGCCACCGGGAAGACCAGCCGAAGGAGGTCGAGACGGTCGAGGTCGAGAAGCCCGTCGTTCCGGAGAAGGTCGACAAGGAGGTCAAGCAGAAAACCAACTGGCTGACCTATCTCTTCGGCGCGGGCGGCCTGGGATCGGGCGCGATCGCCTTCCTGCGCGACGCGGACTGGCAGACCATCGCGGCGCTGATTGCCGGCGGTGTCGTGGCCGGCGGTCTGTCGCTCGCGGCCGGGATCTGGATCGTGCGCCGCATCAAGGCGATCAAGGCGGAGATCGCGGCGTGAGTAAGCGTCGCTGTGTGGCTTGTCGAGGCGAGCGATGGGTCGATGATCAGAATTGGTCCGCAGAACATCCCGATCTCTACTCTCGGCTCGGTGATGCGCTCCGTAAGCCCGGAGACGGCCGCATTCCCTGTGCCCGCTGCAACTTTGCCGGATGGGACGTGCCAGACGGCAAACCTGTGAAGGTGGCATGATGCTCGCACTCCTCCCCACCTGGCTGCGGCTCGGCGCCGTGGCCGTGCTCGGCGGCATGATCGCCGCCGGGCCTGTCTATCTCTACGGCCATTCCAAGGGGCGCGAGGCGGAGCGCGTGGCCGTCCTGAAGCGATCCGTCGACCTCCTGCGCGAAAGGAATGCGAGCGATGAAGCGATCAACGGCATGGATGATGCTGGCCTGTGTGCCGCTCTTGACGGTGTCTGGGTGCCAGACGACCGGCGGTGCGAGTGAATGCGACGGATGGCGCAAGCTCTCGCCGGCCGCGGCGACGCGCGACTTCATCGTCCGGCAGGACCGTCCGTTCGCCGAACAGGTCGCCGGTCACAACCGGTTCGGCGCGCAGCGCAAGTGCTGGCAGTGAGCGAAGCCATCTTCTTCACCTGCGGTTTCGTCGTGCTCGGCGTGACCGCATTCGTTCTATGGCGGGGATATGATTGATGGCAGGCGAAACGCAGGCGGAGCGCATGGCGCGAATGGACGAGCGCCTGAAGTCGATCGAACGAATGCTGGTGGCTATCGCCGACGATCAGAAAGGCGCCGCCGAGGGGCGCAAGCGCGGCTACGAAGCGCAGGAGCGGACCGAAAAGGAGATGATCGTCATCAATCATCGCCTGACCGCCGTCGAGAAAAGCGTCGAAGGCATTCGCCCCACGACGGTCGAACTGGAAAAAGTCCGCGACCGCGTCGTCTTCGCCGGATCTCTGGGAAGGGCGTTGTGGGCCATCGGCAAGGCGCTGCTCGCTGCCGCCGCCGGCGCGGCCGGCGCTTGGTATGCGCTCACCGGCCGCCCGCCGCCGTGATCACTCGCTTTCGACCATTGCGGATGCTATAGTTTCCAAATGTTGAAAGCTGATCTCATCCAAGGCGTGCCGCTCTACCGCATCCATGAAAAGGATGCGAAGCCGCACCACGAGGCAATCGTTCGCGAGGCCAATCAGGCTGGCTTGAATTCCCTGCCGTTCAGCGCCCACGGGAAGGACTGGTTCGTCACCCGTCTGGATGTCGAAGACGGCGTCCTGATCATCGACGGCATCGAATTCGACGAATTCATCGCGACCAACGGTGTGCCGCGCCCGCCGCCGTAGACACTACCCCAACAGCTTGATACGCCTACTGCGTCCACCGAGAGGGGGATGTTTCAGGCAACGGGACCCGCTCGGCTTCGGCCGGGCGGGTCCTTTTGCGTTCAGAGCCAGCCTATATGCCTGGCGATCGTCATGCCGAAGTAGAAGGCTGCCCAGAGCGCGACGGCGGCGAAGATGATACGGTCGGCGCTCACCTCGGCTCCTTTGTGACGGTCAGTCGCACCCTGTCGCGCGTGTTGCAGATCTTGCAGAGCAGGCGGCGCTCGATCTCGCTGAGCGAGGTGTCGCCGGAGGTCTTGCGCTCCAGCCACCCCCTGTCGACGCGCACCGGCCGCTGGCAATCCTCGCATTTCGCGGTGAGCACGTGCCATCGGCGCAGATCCGAGACCCGCATGTCGCCGAGCCGCTCATTGACCAGGTGGAGGGGATTCGGGTCCGGATGGATGCCAATTTCCCATGACCGGTTGCGCACCGAATAGTGTCCGGTCGGATTGCGGGTGCGCAGGTGGTCGAATGCGGCCTTCGCGGCAAGATGGTTGCGTGCCCACGCCACGACCTCGACGATGTTGCCCGCCTTGTCGAGCTCATAGACGCACGCTCCCTCGGCGTAGAGGTCGATCTTCCACTTGTCCTGCATCGCTCGTCTCCAAGGCTGAGCGGCAGGCATTTGTTCCTAAATCGAATGGGCGGTCAACGTGACGTTGGAACACCACCGGAACGCATATTCGGAATGAGCAGGGGAACGCCTTTCGGAATGGAGAAGCCGCCTTGACGGCGACATGGGCCTAACCTATTGACGCCGTTGTTCGCATCCTTGGATCAAGGCCTCGTGGCGGAGTGGTTACGCAGAGGACTGCAAATCCTTGCACCCCGGTTCGATTCCGGGCGAGGCCTCCAGTGGGTGCGCAACATCATGGGCCAGCCTGAGCATAGCGAGCCCGGCGGCCTGACCATTTGCGCGGGACTGGGCGGCCGAAAATGATGGCAGATTTCTCCGGATTGCGGACCAAGATGGTCGACGGACAGGTGCGGACCACCGACGTCACGTCGCTGCCTCTGCTCGACGCGCTGCTGTCGGTTCCGCGCGAGGAATTCGTTCCGGCCGCAAAGAAAAGCCTCGCTTATATCGATGAAGACCTGGAGATCGCGCCTGGGCGCTATCTGATGGAGCCATCGCCCTTCGCGCGCATCGCACAGCTCGCCGAGATCCAGCCCGGCGACTTCGTCCTCGATGTAGGGGCGGGCACCGGCTACTCCTCGGCCGTGCTGTCCAAGATCGCCGGTTCGGTCGTGGCGCTCGAGCAGGATCCCGCGCTCGCCGAGAAGGCGCAGTCGGTTCTGTCGGCGCTTGGCTACGACACTGTGGCGGTGGTCGAGGGACCGCTGACTGCCGGCTATCCTGCGCAGGCTCCCTATGACGTTATCGTGATCGAGGGCGCGGTGGAGCAGATTCCCCAGGCCCTGTTCGACCAGCTGAAGGATGGCGGGCGCCTGGTGGCGGTCGAAGGCCTCGGCAATTCGGGCGTCGTGCACATTTATGTGAAGCACGGATCGTCGGTATCCGCGCGCCGGGCGTTCAACGCGGCGGTTAAAGCGTTGCCCGGTTTCAACAATGCCCCGGTTTTCGAATTCTGACCGCTTGATTTGAATCGCGCATGCAACCATGTTGGCCAAGCGCGAGCGACGAATCCGCCGATCGACAAGGCGGGAGCGTTTGCGCAACGGGGTGTGCGCTGACCTTCCGAGGCCGCCACGCGTGGTTGAACTGAAGCCAGTCGTCCGACTGGCCAGGAATCGAGGTCAGTCGTGTCCGTCGTGCGCAAACTGTTCGTTTTGGGCATCTCATCAACGCTGTTGATGGGAGTATCGCCCGCTTTCGCCGAAACAATTTTCGGCGCGCTTTCAAAGGCTTATCAATTCAACTCCGAACTGAATTCGGCGCGGGCGGGTGTGCGGGTCACCGACGAAGGCGTAGCGATCGCCAAGTCCGGATACCGACCGCAAATCACCGGTTCGGGCAGCATCAACTATGCCTCGCAGGCTGGCGTGAGGCTGACCACCGGTTCCTTCGGCGTGGCGATTTCGCAGTCGCTGTTCGACGGTTTCCAGACGCGCAACAATGTGCGCGCAGCGGAAGCTCAGGTCCGCGCTTCCAACGAGGGGCTGCGCAACACGGAACAGAACATCCTGTTCAATGCGGCCAGCGCGTATATGGACGTGATCCGCGATCGGCAGATCGCGGTGCTCACCGAGCGGAACCTGCAGTTCCTGGTCGAGCAGGTGCGCGCGGCGCGGTCGCGCTTCGAAGTGGGCGAGGGCACACGCACCGACGTGGCCCAGGCGGATGCGAGCCGCTCGGCGGCTGTCGCCCAGCTGGCCGCGGCGCGCGCGACGGCGGCGGCCAGCGAGGCGCTCTATCGGCAAATCATCGGCGAGGCGCCCGGTAAGCTGAGCGGTGCGGGACCGGCCAAGGGCCTGCCCAGCGGGATCGACAAGGCGTTCGTGGTCGCGGCGGCGGAACATCCGGCGATCGTCGCCAACAAGCATCTGGTCGACGCTTCCGGCTATTCGGTGAAGGCTGCCGAGGGGGCGCTGCTGCCCCAGATCACTGCGTCCGCAGGTGTGTCGCAAAACTATTCGGAGTCGCTTCCAGGCGTCGGCGGCAGCGATCGGTGGAGCGATCGCGCCAATATCGGTGCGACGCTGACGGTGCCGATCTATTCCGGCGGTCGGACGTCCGCGACGGTCCGGCAGCGCAAGGAATCGCTCGGCCAGGCGCGTATCGAGGTTGATGTCGCCCACGATCAGGTCCGCCAGGCCGTGGCGTCCGCCTGGACGCAGTACCAGGCCGCGAAAGAGAGCGTCGTGGCCAACCGTGACCTCGTCTCGGCGGCGCAGCTCGCGCTGAACGGCGTGATCGAGGAGCGCAATGTCGGCCAGCGAACGACACTCGATGTGCTGAATGCACAGGCCGATGTGATCACCGCGCAGATCAACCAGATCAGTTCGGAGCGAAATCTGGTCGTGGCGAGCTATGCGATCATGTCGGCGATCGGGCGCCTCAGCGTCCGCCAGCTCGGCCTCAATGTCGCTGAATACAAGCCGCAGGAGCACTACAACGCGGTCAAGGACAAGTGGATCGGGACGCGCACGCCGGACGGGCGCTGACCCGGCCGGACCACTAATCCTGTGCGCAAATCCGAATAAGGGGCGGCGGGGATTCACCGTTCGCGCCGTGTGAGTTACCCTGAAGACCTGATTCGAAACGCGAATCCTCAGTTGCGGGGTAAAGGGATATGCCGTCACAGGCAGCGGAGGCAGTGGTCCAGCAGTTGGGAGGCGCGCAACGCGAGCCTTCGATGGAAGAGATCCTCGCTTCGATCCGGCGCATCATCGAAGACAGCGATTCCGGACGTTCCGCCGAGGACAACATCATTCCGCCGGCTGCCAACACCTCGTCTCCCGGCGCGGACCGCGGTGACATCGACGCGTTCCGGGAGGAATTCCGTGGAGCGGGCCGCCCGGCCGAGATCGTAGAGCCGGCGGCGCAGGCACCGCGCCCGGCCGTCCCGGTGCAGCCTGCACCTGCCGCTGTCGATCGCCCCGTTCCCGCTGCGACCCAGCCTCGGACCGAGCGTCCGCTGCAGACCGCGCATATCGAACCGCTCTCCAGTCCAGCGACACAGCCAGACTGGAAGCAGCGCCTTGCGACGCCCGCAGGCGCGGAGCCGGCATCTGCTGCGCAGGCGGCTGCGTCGGAAGCGGCGCGGACGTCGATCATTTCGGACGTGGCCGGCCGTCAAGTCGCCGCCGCCTTCGGGGAACTGTCGGACGCCTTCGCGGCGAGCCGGCGCCGTTCCTTCGACGAGATCGCGGAAGAGATGATCCGCCCGATGCTGCAGGAATGGCTGGACAACAACCTGCCGACGCTGGTCGAGCGCCTCGTGCGCGAGGAGATCGAGCGCGTGGCGCGGGGCGCGGCGCGCTGAGCCTTGCCGCGCGGCCCGGCCGGGCCTAGATTTGGCGCATGAAGTCGCTGCGCGTCGTTCTCCTGATATTCGTGCTTGCTGCCGGTGCGCTGCCTGCTGCGGCGATGCGCATGGAGATACCGGCCGAGCCGGGGCGGAGCTGCGACGACAATCGCAGTCCGACGATCCTTCTCTCGGACGTGCCAAAGGGCACAAGCTCGCTCAAGCTTCGTATCCGCACGCTGGGCGGAATCTCCGAGATTCCGACCGTGAAAGTCCTGCCCTACGCGGGCAACCGGCTCGCTCCGGGAGCGGTGCGCCATTTCATCGGCTGCGACGCTGGCGGCAAGGGCAGTTTCGTCGAGATCCGGATCATGGCGCGCGACACGCAGGGCAAGGTGCTCGCAAGCCGCAGCGACAGCGTCTACTATCCCGGGTGGTAGGCGCTACGGTCCACGCTATCCGTCCGTAGGATTTTCGGGCAGGGAGCGGGAAAGCGTCGCGGCGCGTGGCAGTTGACTCCCATCCGGGCTTTCGGTTTACAGCGACACCATCCTCCCCCAGCCGCACGGTCCGTCCCAATGCTCGACAAGACATATGATTCAAAGGCGATCGAGCCCCGGATCGCGAAGACCTGGGAAGACGAAGGCGCGTTCCGCGCCGGTGCGGGTGCGGAGGAGGGGGCCGAGCCGTTCGCGATCGTGATCCCGCCGCCCAATGTGACGGGCTCGCTGCACATGGGCCATGCGCTCAACAATACGCTGCAGGACATCCTCGTCCGGTTCGAGCGCATGCGCGGCAAGAACGTGCTGTGGCAGCCGGGCACCGATCACGCCGGCATCGCCACCCAGATGGTCGTCGAGCGCAGGCTGATGGAGAAACAGATCCACCGCCGCTCGCTGACGCGCGACGAGTTCATCGACAAGGTCTGGGAATGGAAGGCCGAGTCCGGCGGCATCATCGTCAACCAGCTCAAGCGGCTCGGTGCGTCCTGCGACTGGTCGCGCGAACGCTTCACCATGGACGAGGGCCTGTCCGAGGCCGTGCTCGAAGTGTTCGTCACGCTCTACCGGCAGGGGCTGATCTACAAGGACAAGCGGCTGGTCAACTGGGACCCGAAGCTGCTGACCGCCATCTCCGACCTCGAGGTCGAGCAGGTCGAGATCAACGGCCATCTCTGGCATTTCCGCTATCCGGTCGAGGGCAAGGTCTACGACCCGGAGGATGCCTCGACCTACATCACCGTCGCGACGACGCGGCCCGAGACGATGCTGGGAGACACTGCGGTTGCGGTGCATCCGGACGACGAGCGATATCGCGATCTCGTCGGCAAGAACGTCGTGTTGCCGATCGTCGGGCGGAAGATCCCGGTGGTGGCGGACGATTATTCCGATCCGGAGAAGGGCACGGGCGCCGTGAAGATCACGCCGGCGCACGACTTCAACGACTTCGAGGTCGGCAAGCGGCACGATCTGCCCGCCATCAACGTCATGACGGTCGAGGGCGCGATAAATATCAACGATAACGAGGATTTCCTCGAAGGCGTTGAAGTGACGACGCTGCGCCAAGGCGTGTGGGACCAACTGCATGGCCTAGACCGGTTCGAAGCGCGCAAGCTGATCGTGAAGATCATGGAGGAAGGCGGCTTTCTGGCGAAGATCGAGCCGCACAAGCACATGGTGCCGCATGGCGACCGCGGCGGCGTGCCGATCGAGCCGTTTCTCACCGACCAGTGGTACGTCAACGCTGCCGAACTCGCGAAGCCGGCGATCGCGTCCGTTCGCGAGGGCAGGACGAAATTCGTGCCGAAGAACTGGGAAAAGACCTATTTCGAGTGGATGGAGAATATCCAGCCCTGGTGCATTTCGCGCCAGCTGTGGTGGGGCCACCAAATACCGGCCTGGTACGGTCCGGACGGGCATGTCTTCGTCGCCAAGACGGAGAAGGAGGCGCTGGACGACGCCGTCGAATATTATCTGGCGCTCGAAGGTCCGTGGAAGGCGTTCGTGCAGGAAAAGCTCGACAATTTCGAGCCTGGCGCGATCCTGACCCGTGACGAGGACGTGCTCGACACCTGGTTCTCGTCGGCGCTGTGGCCGTTCTCGACGCTCGGCTGGCCGAACCAGACGCAGGAGCTGAAGACCTATTACCAGACCGATGTGCTGGTGACCGGTTTCGACATCATCTTCTTCTGGGTCGCCCGGATGATGATGATGGGCCTGCACTTCATGGACGAGGAGCCGTTCCACACGGTCTACGTCCACGCGCTGGTGCGCGACAAGAACGGCGCCAAGATGTCGAAGTCGAAGGGCAACGTCATCGATCCGCTGGAATTGATCGACGAGTACGGCGCCGACGCGCTGCGCTTTACGCTGGCGATCATGGCAGCGCAGGGGCGCGACGTGAAGCTCGATCCGGCGCGCATCGCCGGCTACCGCAACTTCGGCACCAAGCTGTGGAACGCGACGCGCTTCGCCGAGATGAACGGGGTGGCGCGCAACGACGAATTCTGGCTTGCCGATGCGAAGCTGACCGTCAACCGCTGGATCCTGACCGAACTGACGCGCGCCGCGCGCGAGATCACCACAGCGATCGAGACCTTCCGTTTCAACGACGCGGCGGGTGCGGCCTACCGCTTCGTCTGGAACACGTTCTGCGACTGGTATCTCGAACTGCTGAAACCGGTCTTCAACGGCGAGGATGTGTCGGCCAAGACCGAATCCCAGGCGGTCGCGGCCTTCGTGCTGGACGAGATCTACAAGCTGCTGCATCCGATGATGCCGTTCATGACGGAGGAGCTGTGGGCCCACACGGCGGGCGAGGGGCAGACGCGCAACACGCTGCTCTGCCATGCGGCTTGGCCGAAGCCGGATTTCGAGGACGCCGACGCGGCCGCCGAGATCAACTGGCTGGTGGACCTCGTCTCCGGCATCCGCTCCTTGCGCGCCGAGATGAACGTGCCGCCGTCCGCGGTGGCGCCGCTCTGCGTGATCGGAGCGGGCAAGGAAACCGAAGCGCGGCTGGAGCGCCATGCGGCGGCGATCGCGCGTCTCGCACGCGTCGACAACGTCGGTCAATCGACTGCCGCGCCGAAGGCCTCGGCGCAGATGGTGCTCGGGGAGGCGACCTTCGCGCTGCCGCTCGGCGACCTGATCGACGTCAAAGCGGAAGCCGCGCGGCTGGCGAAGGAGGTCACCAAGGTGGAGGGGGAGATCTCCCGCGTCGAGAAGAAGCTCGACAACCCCCAGTTCGTCGCCAAGGCGGCAGACGAGGTGGTCGAGGCGGAGCGCGAAAAGCTGGCCGAGTTCAAGGAACAGCTTGGCCGGCTGAAGACGGCGCTGGCGCGGGTGAGCTGAGCGAAACGCCTTGGACGCCGAGAGGCGTCCTTCCCGGCGGTTCATCGACTGAAGAAAATCGCCGGGGCCTCCTACGGCTCCCTCGATACACGCATCGGCTCGTCCAGCGCGTCGATCACCGGCTCAAGGATGCCATCGAAACCATATCCGGCGGAGAGTATCTTCGGCTCTTCGGACCAGTAGTCCGCCTCGACCAGACGAACGTCGGAGAGATCGCGCAGGATCGAACCGGAGACGAACAGGTAGGCGCCATAGCCCGCGACTGCGACCAGAACCAGCGCGAAGCCGGCAGGCATGAGGATTCGACGAGGCATGCTTGCAACCGAAGGTCTGGTAACACCGGACATAAGAGCATAAAGAAACTCGGATAAGCCAAAAATAGCCAGGATCGGAAATGCCCGCTTATCGTTCCCGTACCACTACCCACGGCCGCAACATGGCCGGCGCGCGCGGCCTCTGGCGCGCCACCGGCATGAAGGACTCCGACTTCGGCAAGCCGATTATCGCGGTGGTGAACTCGTTCACGCAGTTCGTGCCCGGCCACGTCCACCTCAAGGACCTCGGCCAGCTCGTGGCGCGCGAGATCGAGGCGGCGGGTGGCGTTGCCAAGGAATTCAACACGATCGCGGTCGACGACGGCATCGCCATGGGCCATGACGGCATGCTCTACTCGCTGCCGTCGCGCGAGCTCATCGCCGACAGCGTCGAATATATGGTCAATGCACACTGCGCCGATGCGATGGTGTGCATCTCCAACTGCGACAAGATCACGCCCGGCATGCTGATGGCAGCGATGCGGCTCAACATCCCGGCCGTCTTCGTCTCGGGTGGCCCGATGGAGGCCGGCAAGGTGGTGCTGCAGGGCAAGAAGGTCGCGCTCGACCTGGTCGACGCGATGGTGGCCGCAGCCGATGACAAGGTGTCCGACGAGGACGTGAAGACGATCGAGCGCTCCGCCTGTCCGACCTGCGGCTCGTGCTCGGGCATGTTCACCGCAAACTCGATGAACTGCCTGACCGAGGCGCTCGGCCTGTCGCTGCCCGGCAACGGCTCGACGCTCGCAACGCATGCCGATCGCAAGCGTCTGTTCGTCGAAGCCGGCCATCTCGTCGTCGATCTGTGCCAGCGCTACTACGAGCAGGACGACGACAGCGTGTTGCCGCGCTCGATCGTCACGAAGGAAGCTTTCGAGAACGCCATGGCGCTCGACATCGCCATGGGCGGCTCCACCAACACCGTGCTGCACATCCTTGCCGCGGCTTACGAAGGCGAGGTCGATTTCACCATGGATGACATCGACGCGCTGTCGCGCCGCGTGCCGGTGTTGTGCAAGGTAGCGCCGGCCAAGAACGACGTCCATATGGAGGACGTGCATAGGGCAGGCGGTATCTTCGCCATCCTCGGCCAGCTGGACCGAGCCGGCCTTTTGCACCGCGACCGACCGACCGTTCATACCAAGACCATGGGCGATGCGATCGATCGCTGGGATATCTCGCGCACGAACAGCGCTTCCGTCCGCGAATTCTTCATGGCCGCCCCCGGCGGCGTGCCGACGCAGACGGCGTTCAGCCAGGATCGGCGCTGGGACGAACTCGACCTCGACCGCGAGAAGGGCGTCATCCGCTCCGCCGAGACGCCGTTCTCCAAGGATGGCGGTCTGGCGGTGCTCAAGGGCAACATCGCGCTCGACGGCTGTGTGGTGAAGACGGCGGGGGTGGATGAATCCATCCTCAAGTTCACCGGCCCGGCTGTCGTCTACGAGAGCCAGGACGCGGCGGTGAAAGGCATTCTCGCCAATGAGGTCAAGGCCGGCGACGTTGTCGTCATCCGCTACGAGGGTCCGCGCGGCGGCCCGGGCATGCAGGAGATGCTCTATCCGACCAGCTACCTGAAGTCGAAGGGCCTCGGAAAGGCCTGCGCGCTGCTGACCGACGGACGTTTCTCCGGCGGCACGTCGGGGCTCTCGATCGGCCACGTCTCGCCGGAAGCGGCGAGCGGCGGGGCGATCGGGTTGGTGCGTGCGGGCGACATCATTGAGATCGACATCCCGAACCGCACGATCAATCTCAAGGTCGGCGAAGAGGAGCTCGCCCGCCGCCATGCCGAGCAGGAAAAGCTCGGCTGGAAGCCGGCGGCGGCGCGCAAGCGCAATGTCACCACGGCGCTGAAGGCCTATGCGGCCTTTGCCGCCAGCGCCGACCGGGGCGCGGTGCGCATTCTGCCCGAATAGGCGGATTTTCAGCCTTTCGCAGTGCCGCGGCCCCTCCGGGGGCCGTTTGCGTTTCTGCGTCGCCAGGCTTTGTGACGATTCGGCAACACTCTTTCAACATCCCTTGCGCTATAGAGCGGAGGGGACAAATTGCCTACTTCCCGCCATAAACCCGGAGCACCCCCGAAGGCGACTTCGAGCGCAGCCCACCGGGCCGCAGGACAAGGCAGCGCCGCAGCCAAGCGGCCGCAACAAAAAGGGACGCCGTGACCAACAGCATTGGCATGAAGGCTGGAAACAGGTTCCTCCGCATTGGCGAAGGAAGACTTTCCGTTTTCATGGCTGTTTCGGTGGATGCGGCGTGGGCGCAGGGCAGCGTCCGGGCGATGCGTAGAGCGTGAGCGATTTTGACTGAGATGCGGATACAGGGATCCATACGAGTCGGCGCTGTCGCAGCCGGCCTGCTGCTGGCAGGCATGGGCTCGGCCTTGGCGCTGGACCCGGCTTCGACGGGTGGCGCACCGTTGTCTAACCCCTGGGAGGCGCTGCGCGACGGCTTCGACAAATATCGCAGTGGCCACAAGGGCGAGGCGATGGAAGCCTATCGCTATGCGGCCGAGAAGGGCCAGCTCGGTGCACAGTGGAAGCTCGCGCGTATGTATGCCGACGGCGACGGCGTCACGCAGAACGACTACGAGGCCTTCAAGTTCTATTCCCAGATCGTGAACCAGGGCGTCGAGCACGGCAGTGTCGAGGCGGCCTACGTCTCCGACGCGCTGGTGGCGATCGGCGGCTATGTGCGCAAGGGCATTCCGGGAAGCCCGGTCAAGGCCGATCCTGTGCTTGCGCAGGAATATTATCGTGACGCGGCCACCAACTACCGCAACCCGACGGCGCAGTTCGAACTCGGCCGCATGTTCCTCAACGGCGAGGGCGTGAAGGCATCCGTCAAGCAGGCCGGCCGATGGCTGCAGCTTGCGGCGGAGAAGGGCCATGCCGGCGCGCAGGCGACCCTCGGCAACCTGCTCTACCAGCGGGGCAAGGTGGTGCGCGGCCTGGCGATGTTGACGGCGGCCATGGAGCGCGCCGACCCGCGCGACCGCCAGTGGATCGGCGGCATGCAGGAAGAGGCCTTTGCGCTGGCGACCGAGGCCGACCGCCGCACGGCGATCGCGCTCGCGCAGGACATGCTCGGCGGCGCCAAATAGGCCCGGCCCTCTCAGGCGGGGACGGTGATTTCCAGATCGATGGCGACCGGCACGTGGTCCGAGGGCTTTTCCCAGGACCGCACGTGTTTCTCGACGACCGCACCACGCAGCGTGTTCGACGCTTCAGGCGATAGGAGCAGATGGTCGATGCGGATGCCGTTGTTCTTTTGCCAGGCGCCGGCCTGATAGTCCCAGAACGTGTAGACCTCGGGCGAATCGGTTACGGAGCGGATCGATTCCGTAAAGCCCAGCGACAACAGCCGGCGGAAGGCCTGCCGCGATTCGGGCTGGAACAGGGCGTCGTTCACCCAGTCCTGCCAGCGCCTGGCGTCTTCCTTCTCGGGGATGACGTTGTAGTCGCCAGCGAGCACCAGCGGTTCCTCCAGGCGAAGGCGTTCGACCGCCCAGCGTTCGAGCCGGGCCATCCAGCGCAGCTTGTAGCCGAACTTGCGGTCTTCCGAGATCGGATTGCCGTTCGGCAGGTAGAGCGAGACGACGCGCAGCGCCGTCTTGCGACCCTTGGCGTCCACGACAGAGAACACGCCCTCGATGAAGCGCGCCTGATCGTCTTCGTCGTCACCGGGGAGGCCGCGGATCACTTCATCGAACGGTAGCTTCGACAGGATCGCGACGCCGTTGAAGCCCTTCTGGCCATGCGTCTCGATATTGTAGCCGAGCGCCTCGACGTCGGCGCGGGGGAACCCTTCATCGACCGTCTTGATCTCCTGGAGGCAGACGATGTCGGGCTGGCTCTCCTTGAGCCAGGCGACGAGATTCTCGATGCGTGCCTTGACGCCGTTGATGTTCCAGGTGGCAATCTTCATCGCGGTTCAGATCGAGAAGCTGGTGCCGCAGCCGCAGGAGGCGACCGCGTTCGGGTTCCTGATCTGGAAAGACTGGCCCATCAGGTCGTCGACGAAGTCGATCACCGAACCGCCCATGTAGATGAGCGACAGCTCGTCGATCAGGATCGTCGCGCCGTTCTTCTCGATGGCGAGGTCGTCGTCGTTGCGGCTGTCGACCAGGTCGAACTTGTAAGAGAAGCCCGAGCAGCCGCCCCCCTCGACGGAAACGCGCAGTGCCGACTTGCCCGGCTCCTTCGCGACGATCTTGGCGACGCGGGACGCCGCTGCGTCCGTCACGTCGATGCCCTTCATGGCAGTCTTGGCGTCCGTGCCCATGGCGTCACCTTGCATTCGTCTCTCAGCGATAGGTATGAAGCGCGACTATCCAAGTCAACCAGCGGCGGTTTGCCATGTCCGGGGAGAACAGCGCCTTCGAGGGCATCGGCTTCGGCTATCGCCCGCGGGCCGCCTATGCCAGCGACCCGGCGCGGTCGCGGGGGCGCTTCTATGACGAGATGGAAAGCCCGACGCGTTCGCCCTTCCAGCGCGACCGCGACAGGATCATCCACTCGACCGCCTTCCGGCGGCTCAAGCACAAGACGCAGGTGTTCATCGCGCATGAGGGCGATCACTATCGCACCCGCCTGACGCACTCGATCGAGGTGGCGCAGATCGCCCGTGCGCTCGCCCGGGCGCTGCGGGCCGACGAGGACCTCGCCGAAGCGGTGGCGCTGGTCCACGATTTCGGCCACACGCCGTTCGGACATACGGGGGAGGATACGCTGAACGAGTGCATGGCGGAGTTCGGCGGCTTCGACCACAATGGGCAGGCGCTGCGGGTCGTAACCAAGCTGGAGCGCCGCTATGCCGAATTCGACGGCCTCAACCTGACCTGGGAGACGCTGGAAGGGCTCGTCAAACACAACGGGCCGCTGGTCGACGCGGCGGGCAACGGGCTGAAGGGGCCTGTGCCGCGTTCGATCCGCGACTTCAACACGCTCTACGACCTTCATCTTGCGGAACATGCAGGGCTCGAGGCGCAGTGCGCGGCGATCGCCGACGACATCGCCTACAATGCGCATGACATCGACGACGGGCTAAGGTCGGGCCTCCTGAAGCTCGACGCGCTCGAAGAGGTGAGCTTGCCGGCCGGAATCCTCGCCGAGGTCCACCGTCTCTATCCGGCGCTCGACCCGGTGCGGACGGGACACGAACTCGTGCGGCGCCAGATCACGCGCATGGTGGAGGATGTGATCGTGATGGCGCAGGCGAGGCTCGCCGAGACGAAGCCCTGCAGTGCCGACGACGTCCGCAGGGCAGGGCGGGCCATGGTGGTGTTCTCGCCGGACATGACCGCGCAGGAGGCGGAGCTGAAGGCGTTCCTCTATCGCAATCTCTACCGCAACCCGACCGTGATGGCGGTGCGCGCGGAGGCGGACCGGGTGCTGCGCGAGCTCTTCGCGCGATACATGGCCGATCCGGGCGAGATGCCGGAAGGCTGGCGCGGCGTGCTCGCCAATGCCACCGAAACGGTCAAGGCGCGGCATGTGGCGGATTTCCTGGCCGGCATGACCGACACCTATGCGCTCAAAGAGCACCGGCGCCTGTTTGACCATACTCCCGATTTGGGATAGGCGCAGCCGCGGCTTGCGCCGGCGGCGCAGGCTCCGGAATTCTTCGATACGGACGATGCGATGAACATTTTCGCCGACTTCAACGCGCGGATCAGGACGGTGGTGGACGCGCTCGCGCTCACACCCAAGGACGGTGGGGCGCTGGACACCAGCCGCGTCACGGTCGAGCCGCCGCGAGATCCTTCGCACGGCGACCTCGCCACAAACGCGGCGATGGTGCTTGCCAAGAGCGTCGGCGAGAACCCGCGCGCGCTGGCGGAGAAGATCGCAGGCTCGTTGCGGGCCGATGCCGACATCGCCTCGGTCGAGGTTGCCGGGCCGGGCTTCATCAACCTGAGGCTTTCGGATGGCTTCTGGCATGGGACGCTGAAGGCGATGCTGGCGGCTGGACCCGACTATGGCCGCTCGCAGCTCGGCGCCGGGCGCAAGACCAATGTCGAATACGTCTCGGCCAACCCGACCGGCCCGATGCATGTCGGCCATTGCCGCGGCGCGGTGGTGGGCGACGTGCTCGCCAATCTGCTCGCCTTTGCGGGCTATGACGTGACGAAGGAATATTACATCAACGACGCGGGCGTGCAGATCGACGTGCTCGGCCGCTCGGTGATGCTGCGCTACCGGCAGGCGCTGGGTGAGGAGATCGGCGAAATTCCTCCGGGCCTCTATCCGGGCGACTATCTCGTGCCGGTTGGCGAGGCGCTGGCCAAGGAGTTCGGCCGGGGCCTCAACCAGATGCCGGAAGATGAGGCGCTGGCGATCGTCAAGGACCGTACGATCGACGCCATGATGGTGATGATCCGGGAAGACCTCGCCGCGCTCAACGTCCATCACGAAGTGTTCTTCTCGGAGCGCACGCTTCACGCCGACGGCGGCCGCAAGATCCGCACAGCGCTGAACGAGTTGACGATGAAGGGCCATGTCTACAAGGGCAAGCTGCCGCCGCCGAAAGGACAGCTGCCCGAGGACTGGGAGGATCGCGAGCAGACGCTGTTCCGCTCGACCGAGATCGGCGACGACATCGACCGGCCGCTGGTGAAGTCGGACGGTTCCTACACCTACTTCGCGGCCGACGTCGCCTATCTCTACGACAAATATGCACGCGGCTTCAAAGAGATGATCTTCATTCTGGGCGCCGATCACGGCGGCTATGTGAAGCGTATGCAGGCGCTGGCGCGTGCCGTCGGCGGGGACGAGATCGAACTCACCGTCCTGCTCTGCCAGCTCGTGAAGCTGTTCCGCGACGGCGAGCCGGTGCGCATGTCGAAGCGCTCCGGCGACTTCGTCACGCTGCGCGACGTGGTCGACGAGGTCGGGCGCGACCCGATCCGCTTCATGATGGTCTACCGCAAGAACGACGCGCCGCTCGACTTCGACTTCGCCAAGGTGACGGAGCAGTCGAAGGACAATCCGGTGTTCTACGTCCAGTACGCCTCGGCGCGGTGCCACTCAGCGATGCGGCAGGCCGAGGAGCAGCTTGGAGCTGCGCTGCCGGCTGTCGGCGACCTGGCAGCGAGGGCGCATCTGCTCGTGGATGAGAGCGAGATCGCGCTGGTCAAGAAGCTCGCCGAATATCCGCGTCTGATCGAGGGTGCCGCACTCGCCAAGGAGCCGCACCGCCTGGCTTTCTACCTCTACGAAGTGGCGACCGCGTTCCATGCGCAGTGGAACCGCGGCAACGACAACCCCGGCTTACGGTTTGTTAAGGTTAACGACCCAGAATTGACCTATGCCAGACTTGGGCTGGTGCAGGCTGTTTCCGGCGTCCTATCGTCCGGACTGGCGTTGATCGGAGCCGAAGCGCCCCGGGAAATGCGCTAGTTTCCCCCGGAAAACCTGTCACCTTTTGCCCACATTGCGCTGGTACGGCCACTTGTTCCTGGCGCCACGTCGGGACGGGTTTTGAGTGTGGGAAAAAACGATGGCAAGCAAGACCGTCTTGAAGGCAGCGCGTCCCTCCGAGTTCCCGGAGACCGATCCGCTGGCTGAACTCAGCCGCATCATGGGTCTGGCGAAGGAAGAGGCTGCGGCCAATTCGTCCGAGGCGGATTTCGAGATCGATCTCGAACAGGAATTGATGGGCGAGCTCTTCGGCGAGGAGCCGGCCGCCGACGTCGAGGCGCGCGCTCCGCAGCCCGAGGAAGGTGTTGCCGAGTTCGAGACTCTACAGGCCGATTTCGACGACGCGTTCGCGGACATGCTGGCCGAGACAGCGGAGGAGCAGGTGCCCGAGCCGGTCGCTGCGACCGTTGAGAAGGATGTCGACCTCCAGGCGATCGAAGCCGCGCTCGGAAACGATCTTGCCGATCTGGACGCCGCGTTCGAGGATTTCGACCTTGCTGCCGGGATGGACCAAGAGGTCTCGGCTCACATTGAGCAGGATGCCGTTGATGTCGAGATGGACGACACCGTCGGGCAGATCCTCGAAGGCATGGCCGTGGAGGATCACATCGCCGATGTCGACCACGTGGCCGAACAGGACTACGTCGCGGACGAGCGTCTGGCGGTGGAAGACGATTTCGCGGCAGACGATCTGATCGAGGATATCGCGGCGTTCGTTGAGGAAGATGCCGTCGTTCCCGAGGCGCAGGCTGAAATTGCCCCGCAGGCCGCCGTGGCGGAGGACGTGGAAATGCGCGCCGCCGAGCCCCAGGTGGCGGCGGAGCCGGCAGCGGTCGTTCCCGCGCCTACCAAATCCCTGTCGATCGAGGACGAACTGCGCCAGCTTCTCGGCCGCACCGGCAATGCGCATGTGCTGCCGCAGCCGGACACGGTGTCCGCGATCTCTGAGGAGGTGACCGAGCCCGAGGTTCCCGTCGTCGAGGCGGTCGCTTCCGCCGATCCGGCGGCTCATGACGCGACGGCGCACTATCAGGAGCCCGCATATGAGGAGCCCGCCGATCTGGTCACGGTCGAGGAGCCCGACGCAGAGGAAGTCGTAGCGGTCGCGCAGGAAGACGTGACGGCGGAAATGCCGGCGTTTGACGATTTCACCTTCGATCAGGCCGATCTCGGTCATGACGATCTCGCCGCCGAACTCGAGCGGACACTCGCCGGAGGCGAGGCGGCAGCCGAAGTGGTGGCAGAGGCCGACGAAGAGCAGCAACTTGACGCCGCCGAAATGGCGTTCGATCCGGCCGAGCAGCTTGAAGCAGCCGCCGAGGTGGAGGATGATCCAGTCATCGATCTCGAGGCTGAACTGGCACCCTATGTCGAGCCCCAGCCGATGACACGTGAAAACGCCGGTCCGTCGACGGCAGCCAAGCCCGCGACGCTGCGTCCGCTCACCTTCACGGAAGAGCGGCGTGCCGTGGCAGAGGAGCGTCCGGCGGCACCGGTCTTCGACTGGCGCCAGCGCTATGCCGAAATGAAGTCGGCCGAAGCGGGCCGCCCCGAGCCGGTCGCGGAACGCGCCGCACCGGCGCCGGTAGCGCCGGAGCTGGACGACGCGGATCCGTTTGCGGCACTCGCCGCGCTCGCGGCTCAGCCGCCGATCGTCCGCAGCCTCAGCCGCAGCAATCCGGTCGCCAATCCGAATGCGACGGCCAGGGAGAACCTGCGCCCGGTCACGCCGGCGCCGTCCGCCTCCCCGATCGCCGCCGAGCCGGCAGCCGCGGCGCGGCCGGACTTCTCGTCGTGGCGGGCGCAGGCTGCGCCGCAGCGCGAGGTCGCTGCAGCACCTGTGGCGAGGCCCGCACCTGTTCCGATGGAGCCGCCGCGTGCTGAAGCACCGCGTCCCGCCTCTCCATATGCCGCACCGAAGAGCGATATGCCGTTTGCGCCGCGTGCCGGTCTGGCGGCTTCCGCCGCAGGCTCGGTGGCCGCATCGGCCTTCGCGCCGGCTCCGGCCGCAGCGAAGCCTGCTCCGCAGCCGCAGATCGAGGACGAGTTTCCCGATCTCGCCGACCTGCTCGACGACGCCAACTTTGCGCCCGACATCGAAACGGTCGAGATCTCCGACCAGGCCGTGGCACTTGCCGACGAGCTGGACATTCCCGATCTCGCCTTCGACGAGCCCAACGTCACGCCGGCCGGGTTCGACGATCTCGATGCTGATTTCGCGACGGCGTTCCAGCAGTTGTCCCGGGTTCCCGAGCCGAAGCCCACTCCGCCTGCCGCGAGGTCTGTCGCGCAGCCAGATCCCGGTGCCGGTTACTATGTCGAGCGCGCTCCTGAGTCGGCTCGTGCGACCTATCCCAGCCATCATGCGGCGCAGTCGACGCAATACGCGCCGGTGACGGACTATGACGACCAGCTTGCCGGCTTCCAGCTCGACCAGGGCGGCGAGCCGCCCTATGGCGAGGACGACGATGCCTTCGCTGGCGATTTCTACGGCGAGGAGATCGAGAAGGAACAGCCGAAGCGGAGCCGTGGCCTGCTGATCGCCGCCATGCTTGCTGGCGTCGCGGTGATCGGCGGCATCGGCGCCTATGCCTTCACCGGCGGCTCGGGTGGAGACGGCGCGCCGGCGCTCGTCAAGGCCGATCCGTCACCGATCAAGGTCAAGCCGGAGAATCCGGGTGGGGCGATCGTCCCGAACCAGGACGGCAAGGTCTACGAGCAGGTGCGCGGCCAGCCGGCTGCCGCCCCGTCGCAGGACAAGCTCGTGTCGGGTGCGGAAGAGCCGATGGCACCGCCTCCTGCCGCCCGTCCCGCGGCGCCCGCGGCGAATAGTGCTGCCAACCCGCCGGCCGCCGCCGAACAGTCAACGGCCGCTCTGCCCGGCGTCGAGACGCCGACCGTGAAGTCCGAGGAGCGCGTGACGCCGGAGGAAACGGCGCAGGGCTCCGAACCGTCGCAGGAAGTTGCGGCGATTGCGCCGAAGAAGGTCCGCACCATGATCGTGCGTCCGGACGGAACGCTGGTGCCGCGCGAGGATCCGCCAGCGGTGGCGTCCGGCGAGACGACCGGTACGGCGATGGCGACCGTGCCGACCAATGCCGATCCCGCGACGGTGGCTGCGGCGCAGCCAGGCGCTCAGGTGCCGTCGGCCGTGCCGGGCGCGCGGGACGACGTGTCGATCCTGCCTCCGGACGCCGCTGCCGACGACAGTGCAACCGGCCTCCAGACACCGGCGGCGTCCGACGTGATCGTGCCGTTGCCGCGTCCGAGCCGGACGGCCCAGCCGGCAGCCGAGGAGCCGGTCCGCCAGGCGGCCGTCACGCCCGCACCGGTTCGTGCCGAGCCGGCTCCGCAGCCCGCTCCCTCGGCAGCCCAGGAAGCGAGTGCACCCGCGGCGACCGCGCCCGTGGCCGGCCTCTGGACGGTGCAGATCGCGTCGCAGCCCACCCGCGAGGGCGCCCAAGCCTCTTACGAGGACCTCGCGCGCCGCTATGGCGGAGTGCTGGGCGGCAAGGGGGTGAACATCATCCAGGCCGAAGTGTCGGGCAAGGGGACGATGTGGCGCGTGCGCGTGCCGGCGGCGTCCAAGAACGACGCCAACATCCTCTGCGCCAAGCTCAAGACGGCGGGCGGAAGCTGCTTCGTCACGCAGTGACCTGCGGGCAGTCATGGATTTCGACGGGCGCCCTCGTGGCGCCCGTCTTCGTTTGGACCGATGGTGCCAGATGGTGCGGTCGAGAAGACTCGAACCTGCCGGCGGCCTTTCGCGGACGCGAGTGCGATGTGCAGCGCGCGCCGCTTTGCTCTAGACTCGCCACATGACCGAATCAAAAGCCATGATCCTGGGCTGTTCCGGCCTGTCGCTCACTCCCGACGAAGCGGCGTTCTTCCGCGACGAGCGGCCCTGGGCATTCATCCTGTTCGCGCGCAACGTCTCGGAGCCCGGCCAGATCCGCGATCTCGTCGGCGCGTTGCGCGACTGCAGCGGCCGCAGCGATGCCCTTGTCTTCATCGACCAGGAGGGCGGGCGCGTGCAGCGGCTGCGGCCGCCGCTCGCACCGAACTATCCGGCGGGCTCCGCGCTCGGCGCGCTCTATCGGCATGACCCACAGGCCGGCCTGCGGGCGGCATGGCTGTTGTCGCGCCTGCACGCCTTCGACCTGTCGGCGTTCGGCATCACCGCGGATTGCCTGCCGGTCCTCGACGTGCCGGTGGAGGGCGCGCACGACGTGATCGGCAACCGAGCCTATGGCAAGGACCCAGATACTGTGGCTGCGATGGGCAAGGCGGCAGCGGAAGGCCTGCTCGCGGGCGGCGTGTTGCCGGTGATCAAGCATATTCCGGGGCATGGCCGGGCGTTCTCGGATTCCCACCATGCGCTGCCGGTGGTGGACACGCCGCTGGAGGAACTCCGCCGGCACGATTTCGCGCCGTTCAAGGCCAATGCCGGCTTCGGCATGGCGATGACGGCGCATGTCATCTATTCGGCCATCGATCCCGAACGTCCAGCGACGACCTCGCCCATGGTCATCTCGGACTATATCCGCGGCGAGATCGGCTTCGATGGGCTGCTGATGAGCGACGACCTGTCGATGAAGGCGCTTTCTGGGGATTTCGCCGCCCGTGCGTCCGCGAGCCTTGCGGCCGGATGCGATGTGGTTCTTCACTGCAACGGCTTGATGGACGAGATGGCGCCGGTCGCCTCGGCCGTTCCGGCGTTGCAGGGCAAGGCGCTGGAGCGGGCGAAGCGCGCAATGGCGCCGCTCGGCAGGACGGACGGGGCGGACGAACGCGCCGTGCGCGACGAATTCGCGGCCTATTTCGAGGCCGTCGCATGAGGAACGGGTCTTCGCGTGAACGAGCGGAGCGACAACAGGGCTAAGCCCACGCCGATGGACCGCCTTTGGGCGGACAACGACGATCCGCGTCCGGACCCGGACGAGGCCCTTGTCGTCGATGTGTCCGGCTTCGAAGGTCCGCTCGACTTGCTGCTGCATCTTGCCCGCACCCAGAAGGTCGATTTGGCGCGTATCTCGATCCTGGCGCTGGTCGAGCAGTATCTTGTCTTCATCGACCGTGTGCGGAAGTTGAAGCTCGAGGTCGCGGCCGACTATCTCGTCATGGCGGCCTGGCTCGCCTTCCTCAAGTCGAAGCTGCTGATCCCGAAGCAGGCGGGCGACGAGGAGGAGAGCGGCGAGGAGATGGCAGCGATCCTGCAATTCCGCCTGAAGCGCCTGGAGGCAATGCGCGACATGGCCGCGCGGCTGGTGAACCGGAACCGGCTTGGCAGGGACATCTTCGCACGCGGCATGCCGGAGACGGTGGTGGTGGAGACGACGAGCACCTATTCCGCCTCGCTCTACGACCTGCTCACCGCCTATGCGGCGCAGCGCCAGCGCCAGGCGATCACAAATGTCAGGATCGCCAAGCGGGCCGTCTGGTCGCTCAAAGAGGCACGCGACATCCTGATCCGCCTCGTCGGTCGGATGAAGGACTGGACGGCGCTCGACCAGTTCCTGATCGAATACATCGCCGCGCCGCAGGAGCGTGCGACGGCGATCGCGAGTTCCTTCGCGGCAAGCCTCGAACTGGTGCGCGAGGGTAAGCTCGAAGTCCGCCAGGAAGGCGCGTTCGCGCCGATCTATCTGCGCGGTGGTCCGAAGGCCGACAGGCTGGCGGAGGTTGCCTATGACTGAAGGTGGGAACGCGGTCATGTCCGTCATGGACGACGAAGAGCCGGACACCCACGACGTGTTCGACAATCCCGCCACGCGGCTGCATCTGGCCGAGACTGTGCGGATGGCGGAGGCGATCGTGTTCGCCTCGGCGGAGCCCGTGTCGGAGAAGGCGCTCGCCGCGCGCCTGCCGCAGGGCAGCAACGTGCCCTATGTGATGTCCGAGCTGCAGCGCATCTATGAGAAGCGCGGCGTCAATCTGATGCGCATCGGCGACGGCTGGGCCTTCCGCACGGCCGGCGACCTCGCCTTCCTGATGAACCGCGACGCGGTGCAGCAGAAGAAGCTGTCGCGCGCCGCGCTGGAGGTGCTGTCGATCGTGGCCTACCACCAGCCGGTGACGCGGGCCGAGATCGAGGAGATCCGCGGCGTCGAGACTTCCAAGGGCACGCTCGACCTGTTGATGGAAACGGGCTGGGTGCGGATGCGCGGCCGCCGGCGCACGCCTGGCCGCCCGGTGACCTACGGCACGACCGATGCATTCCTTGACCATTTCGGCCTCGCCGAGATCCGCGACCTGCCGGGCATGGACGAACTCAAGGGGGCGGGCCTGCTTTCGGCGCGGATGCCGTCCAACTTCCAGGTCCCGACGCCGATGGCTGATCCCGGCCTGCTCGCGGACGACGAGGACGAACTGACCGACATCGACCTGGAGGAACTCGGCCTGTTGACACCCAAGGGCGGGGATGATTGACCGGACCGGCCGTTTCGCGGCCCGACCGGTCGAGGTGTTAGGATAGATGACGAACGCTGCGCAGTCCGCAGCCCGGGTGCCGGCCGGGGTGACATTCGCGGCGCGGCTGTCCTTCGAGAACATCTCGCATTCCTTCGCCGGCAATGGCGAGACACTGTCCGACGTGTCGCTGACCGCGGAGCCAGGCGAGGTGCTCTGCCTGCTCGGCCCGTCCGGTTCCGGCAAGACGACGCTGCTCAGGATCGCTGCCGGCATAGAGCCGCAGACGTCCGGGCGCGTGCTGATGAACGAACGCGAGATCGCCGGGCCGTCGGTGTTTCTGCCGCCGGAGAAGCGGTCAATCGGCCTCGTCTTCCAGGATTTCGCGCTGTTTCCGCACCTCACGATCCTGGAGAACGTCCGCTTCGGCCTGACGGCGATGTCGCGCGCCGAGGCGGACCGGGAGGCCGAGATAGCGCTGTCGCGCGTCGGCCTGCAGCAATATGCGCAGGCCTATCCGCATCTCCTGTCCGGCGGCGAGCAGCAGCGTGTGGCACTTGCTCGCGCGCTCGCTCCGCGACCTACGGTGCTTCTGATGGACGAGCCGTTCTCGGGCCTCGATTCGCGTTTGAAGGACTCGGTCCGCGCCGAGACGCTCGCCATCCTGCGCGAAAGCCGCGCGACGGCGATCGTGGTGACGCATGACGCAGAGGAAGCGATGCGCATGGGCGACCGCATCGCGTTGCTGCGCGACGGCAAGCTGGTGCAGACCGGAACGGCGGAAGAACTCTACAATCGCCCGAACAGCCTTTTTGCCGCCGGATTCTTTTCGGAAATCAATGTCTTCGAATGCGAGGTGGCCGACGGGCGCGTGGCGACGCCAGTCGGGAATTTCGCGGCCGCCGGCTTGGCCAATGGCGCGGCGGCACAGGTCGCGGTGCGGCTCGGCGGCATTTCGGCGGGCGAGAACGGCTCCGGAATGCCTGGCCGGATTATCTCGCGGCGCTTCCTGGGCGACGCCGAACTGTTCGAAATCCGGGTCGCGGGCGCCGATCAACCTGTACGCGCTCGTATGAAATGCGGCCAGGTACCGGCCGGCCGGCGCGACATAACGCTCACGATTCGTGAAAGCGACGTGCTTGTGTTTGAAAGAGCCGGCAAAAACGCTTAGATCATGCCAACGAACTTGTTCGAAAGAGGATAGTCATGGGTTCCTTCTCGATTTGGCACTGGCTCATCGTGCTGGTCGTCGTGCTTCTCCTGTTCGGCCGGGGCAAGATCCCGGAGCTGATGGGCGACATGGCCAAGGGCATCAAGAGCTTCAAGAAGGGCATGTCCGAGGACGATGCCGACGCTCCCAAAACAGTCGACCACCGCTCGGACGAGACCGTCACGCCGGCCAAGGAGAACGTCAGCAAGACCTGAGCGGCGTCCGCTGGGCGTCGTTCGATCTGACTGGCCGGAGTAATCGCCATGCTGGATGTCGGCTGGACGGAAATGCTCGTGATCGCGATCGTGATGATCGTGGTCGTCGGGCCAAAGGACTTGCCGCGCATGTTGCGCAGCTTCGGCCGCACGACGGCCAAGATGCGATCGATGGCGAACGATTTCCGCAAGCAGTTCGATGAGGCGCTGAAGGAGGCCGAGCTCGACGACGTGAAGTCGTCGATCGACCAGCTCAAGGGCCTCAATCCGGCGAGTGACATCAAGAAGGCCCTCAACCCGATGGAAAAGGCCGCCGCCGACGTTCGCGCCGGGCTGCAGGCTGCGCTGAAGCCGGCGCCCAAGCCCACGACTTCGCCGGACCTGCACCCTGCCGAGCCGCTGAAGACGGGGACCGCGGCGATGCCCGGTGAAACAGCGGCGCCGGCCGCCGTCGCTGAGCCGTCGGCCCCGGTCGCGTCTACCGCCGCCGAGGCGCCGCCTGCCGCACCGGTCGCCGCCCAGCCTGCCGTTGCAGCTGCGGCGAAGCCCAAGGCAACCCGCAAGAAAGCCGGAACCAAGGCGTGAGCACCGAAGACGACGAAATCGAGAAATCGTCAGCACCGCTGATCGAGCATCTCATCGAACTGCGCACCCGCCTCATCTGGTCGATCGGCGGCTTTTTCATCGCGTTCCTCGGCTGCTTCTTCTTCGCCAAGCAGATCTTCAACCTGCTGGTGATCCCGTTCCAGTGGGCAACACAGTGGGCGGGGCTCGATTCGAGCAAGGTCGAACTGATCTACACCGCGCCGCAGGAATTCTTCTTCACGCAGATCAAGATCGCCATGTTTGGCGGCCTGCTGATCGCTTTCCCGTTGATCGCGGCGCAGATCTACAAATTCGTCGCGCCCGGTCTCTACAAGAACGAGCGCCAGGCCTTTGCGCCTTTCCTCGTTGCCTCGTTCGTGCTGTTCCTGATCGGCGGCGCGCTGGTCTACTTCTTCTTCACCCCGATGGTGATGTGGTTCTTCCTCGCCATGCAGCAGACCGGTGGCGACGGCCGAGTCGAGATCTCGTTGCTGCCGAAGGTGTCGGAATATCTCGGGCTGATCATGACGCTGATCTTCTCCTTCGGCCTGGTGTTCCAGCTGCCGGTGGTGACGACGCTCATGGCCCGCGTCGGGCTGCTCTCGGCCGCCGGGCTGGCGGACAAGCGCAAATGGGCGATCGTCATTGCCTTCATCGTCGCCGCGGTGCTGACGCCGCCGGATCCGGTCAGCCAGATCGGCCTCGCCGTGCCGACGATCCTGCTCTACGAGCTTTCGATCATTCTGGCCCGCTGGGTCGAGCGTGATCGCGAGAAGCAAAGGCTGGCACGGGAAGCTGGTGAGGCTGCCGAGGCGACGAAGGCTCAGGCCGAGGCCAAGCCCGCCGAATAGGCATCGACGCGCGTGCAATTCTCGTTTCGAGCCTCGACATGATGCGCATCCGTATTGCGTCGGTCCGTTGCACGGTTTAACCCCCTGACCGTTCGGGTGAGGGGGCTATCTCACCGAAATTGCGTCAACGGAACAAATCATGCTCGACATCAGATGGATCCGCGAAAACCCCGACATCCTGGCCAAGGCGCTGATGAAGCGTGGCCAGTCGCAGGCGTCCGCGGAATCGACGGTGTCCGACCTGATCCAGAAGGACGAGGACCGGCGCGCCCATCTCGGCGAGCTCCAGGTCAAGCAGGAGCGGCGCAACGCCGCCTCGAAGGAAATCGGCAATGCGATGCGGGCAGGGGATTCCGCCCGCGCCGAGGAGTTGCAGGCCGAGGTCAAGGGGATCAAGGAATTCATCCAGAACGGCGAGGCGCGTGAGCGCGAGCTGGATAAAGCGTTGAACGACGCGCTGGCCGTGATTCCCAACATCCCGATGGACGACGTGCCGATCGGCAAGGACGAGCACGACAACGTCAAGATGCGCGAATGGGGCACGGAGCTGATCACCGAGCGCCAGCCGCGCATGGGCAACAAGCCGAAGGAGCATTTCGAGATCGGCGAAGCGCTCGGCATGATGGACTTCGAGCGCGCGGCCAAGCTCTCGGGCAGCCGCTTCACAGTGCTTAAGGGCAAGCTTGCGCGGCTGGAGCGCGCACTCGGCCAGTTCATGCTCGACCTGCATACAAACGAGCACGGCTATGAGGAGGTGCAGCCGCCGCTCCTGGTGCGAGACGAGGCGTTTTTCGGCACGGGCCAGTTGCCGAAGTTCGAGGAGGATCTGTTCTTTGCGCCGCACACGTCCGGACGTGTGGGGCTGATCCCCACCGCCGAGGTGCCGCTGACCAACCTCGTCCGCGAGGAAATCCTCGACGCCAAGACGCTGCCGCGCCGCATGACGGCGCTGACGCCGTGCTTCCGCTCGGAGGCGGGATCGGCGGGGCGCGACACGCGCGGCATGCTGCGGCAGCACCAGTTCGACAAGGTCGAACTCGTCTCGATCACCGATGCCGAGACGGCGGATGCCGAACACGAGCGGATGACTGGCTGCGCCGAGGAGGTGTTGAAACGCCTCGGCCTGCCGTTCCGCACCATGCTCCTGTGCACCGGCGACATGGGGTTCGGTTCGCGCAAGACCTACGACATCGAGGTGTGGCTGCCGGGGCAGAACGCCTATCGCGAGATTTCGTCCTGCTCGGTCTGCGGCGATTTCCAGGCCCGCCGCATGGAGGCGCGCTACCGGCCGGAGGGCGAGAAGCAGACGCGCTTTGTCCATACGCTCAACGGATCGGGTGTCGCCGTCGGCCGTGCGCTGATCGCGGTCATCGAGAATTACCAGAACGAGGACGGCTCGGTGACGATTCCTGAAGTTCTGCGGCCCTATATGGGCGGTATGGAAAAGATCGGGCGAGCCTGACCATGCGCATCCTGCTCACGAATGACGACGGCATCCATGCCGAAGGGCTGATGGTGCTCGAGCGTATCGCCCGGCAGCTCTCCGACGACGTGTGGGTGGTCGCGCCGGAGAACGACCAGTCGGGCTTCGCGCACTCTTTGTCGCTGTCCGAGCCGTTGCGGGTGCGCAAGGTTGCCGACAAGCACTATGCGCTGCGTGGCACGCCGACGGACTGCGTCATCATGGGCGTGCGCAATCTGATGCCCGAGCCACCGGACCTCGTTCTCTCCGGCGTGAATTCCGGCTCCAACATCGCCGACGACGTGACCTATTCGGGCACTGTCGCCGGCGCCATGGAGGGGACCCTGATCGGCATCCGCTCGATCGCACTCAGCCAGAGCTACCAGTTCCACGACGACGGCCGCATCGTTCCTTGGCGCACGGCGGAATCGCTGGCACCCGACCTGCTGCACAAGCTAATCGCGGCGGATCTGCCCAAGGGGGTGTTTCTGAACGTCAATTTCCCCAACTGCGAGGCTGAGGAGGTCGAGGGCGTCGAAGTGACGTCGCAGGGGAAATATGTCCACGGACTGTGGGTCGACGAACGCCAGGACGGGCGCGGCCTGCCCTATTACTGGCTGCGCTTCGGCAAGCAGATGAACAACCCGGTGAAGGGCACCGACATCCACGCGCTGGATGCACGGAAGATCTCCGTGACGCCGATGAAGCTCGACCTTACCGCGCATGAGACGCGGGACGCGCTGGCGGCGGTGCTCGGATGAGCAGCGAGACCCAGGCGGACCGCGAGTCCTTCGCGGCGTTTCTTCTGCGCATGCGCGGCCGGGGGCTGGAAGACAAGGCGCTGATCGCCGCGATGGAGGCCACGCCCCGACGCGGCTTCATCCCGGGCCAGTGGCAGGCGCACGCCTGGTCCGACCGGATGTTGCCCATCGAATGCGGCGAGGCAATCGAAGGGGCCGACTTCCAGGCCAAGATTCTTGCATCGCTCGCCCTCGAGCCGTCTCACCGCGTGCTGGAAATCGGCACCGGCTCCGGCTTTAGCGCGGCCGTGATAGGGCGGCTTGCGGCGCGCGTGCTCACCGTTGAGCGCTACAGGACGCTGGCGACGAACGCCCGGCAAAGACTCGAGGCGCTCGGCATCACCAATGTCTCGGTGCGCCACATGGACGGGGTCAACGGGGTGCAATCCGAGGGGCCGTTCGACCGCATCGTGGTATGGGCGGCGTTCGAAGGACTTCCGCGTACCTTCGTGGACCAGTTGGCAAGCGGCGGCGTGCTGATCGCGCCGATCGGTCCGCCGGAGGGTCTGCAGCATATGGCGCGGCTGACCAAGGTAGGCAGCCGCTTCGATCGCGAAGACATTGCGACGACGCGCCTGCAGCCGCTGGCCTCAGGGGTCGCGGCCGCAATTTAGTCGAATTTTCTTCAAGCCCCGCCAAGACTTAACCGACCAGTAAGATTAACGCGCTTTAATCATGCCAGTTCGGTAACTGGTGTGCGGGTGTAGTCATGCGGTTCGGGTCGTTGCAGAAGAGTCAGGGCATTCTGGCGCGTGGCGCAGCGCTTGTCCTGGTCGGCGGTGTGGCCGCCGGGTGCAGCTCCGGTGTTAGCCGGTTCACCGACGACATCCTGACCGGTTCGACCGCCAACCAGCGCTCGATCGTCAGGAAGGACAGCCAGCCTTTCCCCGGCGATGTTGCCGCCAGGCCTGCTCCTGCGAACGGAACCTACGCAGAATCGGCAGCCCGAACGGCGGTCGCGCCGCAGCCCGTGACGCGCTCTTCGCTTCCTCCGGTCGCCTCCTCACCCGTATCCACGCCCGCTCCGACGGTTGTCGCCGAAGCTCCGAGAGTGGACACCACACCGACCGGCTCGGTCGCCAGGACGCCTGTTGCGCAGGTCGAGGAGGTGCATCAGGGCTGGTCGCGCGCCGGCGGCACGCAGGTCACGCTCAAGGAGGGCGAGACCCTTTATAACCTGTCGAAGCGGTTTGGCGTGCCGGTCAAGGAGATCATGAAGGCCAACGGGATCGCCAGCGCCGACACGGTGACCGTCGGCCAGAAGGTCGTGATCCCGACCTATGTCTATTCCAGCAAGGCTCCCGTCTCCGCACCGGACAACACGCGGGAGGTGGCCGAAGCCAAGTCGTCGCGCGGCGTGAAGACCGATGCGCCGGCTGATGTGCCGCGCCCAGGCAAGCGCCCGGAGAACCTGGCCGTCCTGCCACAGCAGCCCAAGGTCAAGGAAGCGGAAGCCGAGACGAAGACGGCAGACAACAGTGCGGCTCCCGCCGCGCCGAAACCCACCGCACAGACTGGCGGCGGCTACACGGTCGTCGCCGGCGATTCGCTCTATGGAATTGCCAAGAAGACCGGCGCAAAGGCGGCCGACATCCGCAGGGCCAACAATCTCGGCGAGACCGCCAATCTCAAGATCGGGCAGAAGCTGGTTATTCCCGCGGCCGGCCAGCAGGTCGCGCAAGCGCCGAAGGTCGACCCAGTGATCACCGGCACCACCGGCCCCGCCAAGAAGGAGGCGAAGCCGGAAGCGGCAAAGCTCGCCACCTACACGCCACCCAAGGCCGACAACAAGGTGATCAAGGACGCCGAGGCCGCAAGCAAGGAGGCGGCACCCGATTCGACCGGCATCGGCAAGATGCGCTGGCCGGTGCGGGGCCGCGTCGTCGGCACATACGGGAACTCGAACGGCGCCTCGTTCAACGACGGCATCGACATCGCGGTGCCGGAAGGCACGCCGGTCAAGGCGGCCGAGAACGGCGTCGTGATCTTTGCCGGCGAAGGACTGAAAGATTTCGGCAAGACCGTGCTGGTGCGCCATGCCGACGGCAAGGTGACCGTCTACGGCCATACCGGCCAGATCAAAGTCAGTCGCGGCGATACGGTCAAACGCGGCCAGGAGATCGCCACCTCCGGTATGACCGGCAGCACCGATACACCGAAGCTGCACTTCGAGGTTCGCGAGAATTCTAATCCCGTCGACCCGCAACAATATCTCGAATAGCCAGGAAGAGCCATAGCGCGACGTCCGGACCTCCAGCCCGCCGCGCCAACTCCGGTCCCGCCCTGCCTTTGATCTCGCTCCGGACACGTTCGGGGCGGCGCCAAAGGCAGGGCGGATTTTCATTCGGAGATGCGCTGGCCGAGCCTGCCGGCGAGATCCTGGATGAACTGCCAGGCGACGCGTCCCGACCGGCTGCCGCGCGTCGTCGCCCACTCGAGCGCCTCGTGGCGCAGCGTCTCTGGTGTGACCTTGAGCCCGTAATGCGCGACGTATCCGTCGATCATCGCGAGATACTCGTCCTGGCTGCATTTGTGGAAGCCGAGCCACAGGCCGAAGCGGTCGGATAACGAAACCTTCTCCTCGACCGCCTCGTGCGGGTTGATCGCAGTCGAGCGCTCGTTCTCGATCATGTCGCGCGGCAGGAGATGGCGCCGGTTGGACGTTGCGTAGAAGATGACGTTCTCCGGCCGGCCTTCGACGCCGCCGTCGAGAGCCGCCTTCAGCGACTTGTAGGACGTGTCGTCGTTGTCGAAGGACAGGTCGTCGCAGAACAGGATGAAGCGGTAAGGCTCGGTCTTGAGGAGGTTGAGCAGCCGCGGCAGCGTCGAGATGTCCTCGCGGTGGATCTCGATCAGCTTCAGCTTGCCTGCCGAGGGGCCTTCGCGGTTGCCGAGCGCGTGCGCGGCCTTCACCAGCGAGGACTTGCCCATGCCCCGCGCGCCCCAGAGAAGCACGTTGTTGGCGGGCAATCCGGAGGCGAAGCGCATCGTGTTGTCGACGAGGATGTCGCGCACCCGGTCCACGCCCTTGATCAGACCGATGTCGACGCGGCTCACCCGCGGCACCGGCGCCGGATAGCCGCGCTCAGCATCCCATACGAAACCCTCAGCCGCGGCGAATTCGGGCTGCGGAGGCGTCGGCGGCGCGAGGCGCGCAACAGCCTGGATGAGCTTGTCCAGCTTGGCTTCGATCGATTCCTGCGTCATTTCTCTTCCCATGTCTGCATGCGCCGGCACGATCCCGGGCCGGGCAGGCGGCATAACACGCGGATTCGGGCGGGAAAAGCGCGCCTGCGGCGGCCGCGCGCGGTTGCATTGACGCCTTGACCGACTATATTCCGCCCACCTCGGCTGGCCCGCACGGACCGGCCCTTTGTCTTTTCGGGAGTTCTTGATGTTCGTCACCCCTGCATACGCGCAGACCGGCGTCGCCGGCGGATCCGAGATGCTGATCAGCATCCTGCCGTTCGTGCTGATCTTCGTGATCATGTATTTCCTGATTATCCGTCCGCAGCGTGCGCAGTTGAAGAAGCGTGAGGAGATGCTGAAGAACATCCGTCGTGGCGATCAGGTCGTCACCGGAGGCGGACTGGTTGGCAAGGTAGCCAAAGTGATCGACGAGCGCGGCGAGGTCGAGATCGACCTCGGCAACAATGTGAAGGTCACGGCCGTGCGCGCGACGATCGCGGAAGTGCGGGCCAAGGGCGAGCCGGTCGCCAACCAGAACGCCAAGGGCTGAGATACGGCCCGCAGAAGGCCGGTCGAGAGGAACGGAAATGCTTCATTTCACACGCTGGAAGACCATCCTCATCTGGTTGACGGTGGCCGTCGGCGTGGTGATTGCCGCCCCGAACCTGTTTTCCAAGTCGTTCCTCGATGCGCTGCCCGACTGGATGCCGAAGCGGCAGATGACGCTGGGCCTCGACCTACAGGGCGGTTCGCACATCCTCCTGCAGCTCGATCGCAATGATCTGATCGAAGAGAGGCTTGAAACCGCCCGCAACGACATCCGTGCCTCGCTGCGCGACGCGAGGATCGGCTACACCGGCCTGTCGGGCACCGCCAATTCGGTGCAGGTGAGGATCCGCGACGCGGCCGATGTCCAGAAGGCCAAGGACGCGCTCACCAACATGACGGCGCCGGTCGCGTCCGGCCTCTTCACCGGCGGCTCGATCAGCGAACTCGACTTCGACGAGCCGGAGCCCGGCCTGTTGCGCTATACCCTCACGGAAGCGGGCATCAACTACCGGATGAACTCCGCGCTGTCGCAGTCGATCGAGGTCGTCGGCCGGCGCGTCAACGAGCTCGGCACGACGGAACCACTCATCCAGCGCCAGGGTGACGACCGTATCCTCGTGCAGGTGCCCGGCCTGCAGGATCCCGACAGGCTGAAGGACATCCTCGGCCAGACCGCGAAGCTGACGTTCCAGATGGTCGACCAGTCGATGCCGGTGCAGGACGCCATCGAGGGCCGCCCGCCGGCAGGATCGGTCGTCATGTATTCGACCGACGATCCGCCCGAGGCCTATCTCATCGAGACCCGCGTGATCGTCTCCGGCGAGAACCTCGTCGATGCGCAGGCCACGTTCGACCAGCGCACCAGCGAGCCGGTCGTCTCTTTCCGCTTCGACAATCGCGGCGCCACGCTGTTCGGCCAGGCGACGCAGCAGAATGTCGGCAAGCTGTTTGCGATCATCCTCGACAACCAGGTCATTTCCGCGCCGCAGATCCGCGAGCCGATCCTCGGCGGCACCGGCCAGATCTCCGGCAACTTCACCGTCGAGGGCGCCAACGACCTCGCCGTACTTCTCAGGGCCGGCGCGCTTCCGGCGACGCTGACGATCATCGAGGAGCGCACGGTGGGACCGAGCCTCGGTGCCGACTCGATCGCGGCGGGCCAGTTCGCCTCGGCGATCGCGGCCGTGCTCGTACTTGCCTTCATGGTGCTGGCCTACGGCTCGCTCGGCATCATCGCCAATATCGCGCTGATCGCCAACGTTGCGCTGATCATCGCGGTCCTGACTCTGCTGGGGGCAACGCTGACGCTGCCCGGCATCGCCGGTATCGTGCTGACAATGGGCATGGCGGTCGATTCGAACGTCATCATCTATGAGCGCGTGAAGGAGGAGCGGCGGTCCGGCCGCTCCATCGTGCAATCGCTCGATGCGGGCTTCTCGCGTGCCCTTTCGACCGTCGTGGACGCCAACCTGACCACGCTGATCGCGGCGGTGATCCTGTTCTATCTGGGCTCGGGTCCGATCCGGGGCTTCGCCGTAACCCTTGCCATCGGCATCGTGACGACGGTGTTCACCGCGTTCACGCTGACGCGGTGGCTGATCGCTGTCTGGCTGCGTCGCTACCGGCCGACCGAGATGCCGCAGGGGTTCGTCAAGCTGGTTCCGGACGACACCAAGATCCCGTTCATGTCATGGCGCAAGTACGCATTCGCGTTCTCGCTGGCGATATCGATCGCATCCCTAGGTCTCTTCTTCGTCAAGGACATGAACTACGGTATCGACTTCCTTGGGGGATCGAGCATCGAGGTGAGGGCGCTCCAAGGGGAAGGTGACGCCGCCGACATCCGCGCGCGACTTGGCGAACTGAATATCGGCGACGTGCAGGTGCAGGCGATCGGCAATGCGAACGAGTTCCTGATCCGCATCGAAGGCCAGGATGCCGGCGATAATGCCGAGCAGAGCGTGGTCGAGAAGGTGAGGGGAGAACTGTCGGGTGACTACGAGTTCCGGCGGATCGAATCGGTCGGGCCGACAGTGTCGTCCGAACTGGCCTGGGCGGGAACGATCGGCGTCATCGCCGCGATGCTGGCCATGCTGGTCTACATCTGGTTCCGTTTCGAATGGCAGTTCGGCGTGGGTGCGATCATTTCCACGTTGCACGACGTGATCATGATGATCGGGTTCTACGTAATCATGGGGCTCGAATTCAACCTGTCGAGTATCGCTGCCCTGCTAACGGTGGTGGGCTACTCCATCAACGACACGGTGGTCGTCTACGACCGCGTGCGCGAAAACCTCAGGCGCTACAAGAAGATGCCGATCGAGCAGCTGCTCGACCTGTCGATGAACCAGACGCTCTCGCGTACCTTCCTGACCGGCATCACCACGCTGTTCGCGCTGATTGCGCTCTATCTGTTCGGCGGCGAGGTCATCGCCTCGTTCACTCTGGCGATGATCTTCGGCATTATCGTCGGCACTTACTCGTCGATCTTCGTCGCCGGCCCGCTGCTGATCCTGTTCAAGCTCCGTCCCGGGATATTTGATCGCGACGAGCCGACAGCATCGCCGAAGGAAGGCGCCGGGGCGACCCCGACCAAGGCCTGAGCCATGGCTCAGGCCCCCACAGGCCCGGGTATCGTGATCCGCCAGGCGCACTTTCCCGGGCGCGCGCCGATCGATGCCTACGGCAATGGCGGATTCCGCTTCGCGGACATGTCGCATCGCGGCTCGATCCTGTGCCTGCCGTCCGGCATCTATGGCTGGGAGCCGAAGGATCCGGCGGCGATCGACATCGACGACCTTGCGAGGGTCTTCGCGGAAAGCGACGACATCGAGATTCTGCTCGTAGGCATGGGGCGCGACCTGCGGCCTATCCCCAAGCCGGTGCGGGAGGCCCTGCGCGCGGCCGGCATCTCGTCCGATCCGATGTCGACGGGGGCGGCGCTGCGCACGTTCAATGTCCTGCTCGCAGATGGTCGGGCGGTTGCTGCCGCATTGATCGCGGTCGAGTGAATGGCGTCTCTCGAGCCATATCTTGCCGACCTAGTGCGCAAGGCTGACCAGGACCGGTATCTCAGCGTCCTCTACGCGCCGGAGGACAGGCGTGACGCCCTGCTCGCGCTCTACGCGTTCGACGCGGAGATCGCGCGGGTGCGGGACCTGATCTCGGAGCCGATGCCCGGCGAGATCAGGTTGCAATGGTGGCGCGACGTGATCTCCGCAGGTGAACCGGGGAGCGGACATCCGATCGCAATCGCTCTCCTCAAGGCGATCGCCGACCACCGGCTGCCCAGGCAGACCTTCCTCGACTATCTCGAAGCGCGCGTGTTCGACCTCTACGACGACCCGATGCCCAGCCGGACGGATCTCGAAGGCTATTGCGGGGAGACCGTGTCGGCGATTTTCCAGCTTGCCGCGCTGGTGCTCGATCCCGCAGCGGCGGCGAATGCGGGCGAGGCGTCGGGTCACGCGGGATGTGCGGCCGGCATTGTACGGCTGATCAGGCTGATGCCGTATCATCGATCCCGAGGGCAGTGCTTCGTGCCGCTCGACATTCTCGCCGCCGCGGGGCTCGATCGCGACGCCTTCGTCGCCGGAGAAAACGCCGCCGTCATGACGGCGGCCGCGAGCGCGATGGTTTCGCTCGCGAGCGAGCACCTGCGCGCGTTCGATGCCGGGGTGTCAGCCTTGCCGACCTCGCTGCGTCCCGCCTTCCTGCCGATGGCGACTTTGCCCGCGCGTCTCGGCAGGATCGATCCGTCCTCCGCCTACCAGGAGCCGACGCCCGATATTTCGACGCTGCGCCGTCACTGGCTGCTGCTCCGCCGCGCCTCACGCGGCTGGTGATACTTTGACGTAAACGTCAAGGCTGCTATGCTTCGCTGAAGACGCGGAACGAGACCCGCCGCGCCGGAGGAGCTTGATGAGTTTGCCCGTCCTCGCCGCCTTGGTGGTGGTCGGCGTCGGCCTGATCGTGACGCTGATCCATCTGACCGGCGGCAGCAGAAAGGCCTCGCTCGCGAGCGCAGACGCCGCGCGCAAGCGGTTCGCGCTCGACTATCCGAATGTCGAGGTCCGCGCCGTGCACCTGACCACGGATCGATGCTCTGCATTCCTCGAAGCCGCGGACGGCCGCATCGGCCTGGTCCACGCGATGGGCGCAAAGTTCCTGACCCGTCTGGTCGAGCCGGAAGACGTGGCGTCGCTGCGGCGGAGCGGCGAAGCCTCGCTGCTGGTGCGCTTTTCCGACTTCACCTTTCCGGGTGCGGTGTTCGAATTCGAGAGCGCCGAGGTTGCGGACCGGGTCGCTGCAGTGCTGACACGCCGCACCGTCGGCAGGAGGGCCGCCTGATGGAACAATATTCCTTTCCCAACGTGACCGAGATCGCGATCCCTTTCTTCGTCATCGCGATCCTGCTCGAACTCTGGCTCGTGCGCACCGGCCGCGCCAAGGGCGAATTCGAGACCCGCGACGCGCTGACGAGCCTCCTGATGGGCACCGGGAACGTCGTCGCCGGACTGCTGCTCGGTTTCGTTTCGTTCAGCGCGCTCGCCTGGCTGTGGCAATACCGCCTCTTCGATCTCGGCCTGTCGGCGTGGGTTTTTGTCGTGGCCTTTCTGCTCGATGACCTGCGCTACTACTGGTACCACCGCATCGCCCACCGGGTGCGTTGGGTCTGGGCCGAGCACGTCAACCATCATTCGAGCCAGCACTACAATCTCTCGACCGCGTTGCGGCAGAGCTGGACCGGCCTGTTCACCGGCATGTTCGTGCTGCAGGCGCCGCTGGTGCTGCTCGGCTTCCATCCGGCGGTCATCGCCTTCGTGTTCGGCTTCAATCTCGTCTGGCAGTTCTGGATCCATACCGAGACGATCGGCAAGCTACCGCGCTGGTTCGAATTCGTTTTCAACACGCCGTCGCACCACCGCGTCCATCATGCGACGAATCCGCGTTACCTGGACGCGAACTACGCCGGCACGCTGATTATCTGGGACCGGATGTTCGGCACGTTCGTCGAGGAACTGGAGGAGGACCGGCCGCGCTACGGCATCGTCAAGAACATCGGCACCTTCAATCCTGTGAAGGTCGCGTTCCACGAATATGTTGGCCTGTTCAAGGACGCCTTCGCGCCGGGGCTGACGATGCGTCAGCGGCTTGGCTACGTGTTCATGCCGCCCGGCTGGAGCCACGACGGCTCGCGCGAGACCTCGGAAAGCCTGAAGGCAGACTATGTGCGGAGAAACCCCTCGGAAGCCGGCAAACCGGGACTACCCGGCGCGGCGGAGCAGGGGCTCAAGCCGGCGGAGTGATGACCTAGGCCTTCAACAGGTCCGCGAACGTCGCCTTTGTCTTCGCCATCTTCGCCTGCACCGCCGACATCAGGTCGGCCGGCCGCAGCATGCCGGCGTTCCAGGTCGCGATATAGTCGAGCCCGTCGGCAACCGAATGGTCGCGAGCGTAGGCGAGGTTGCGCTTGATGCCGGCGATCGCGAGCGGTGATTTTTCGGCGATGTCGCGCGCGATCCCGCGGGAGGCCGACTGGAGTGCCTCGCGGTCGGGCAGGACGCTGGACAGCAGCCCGATCGCCTTGGCCTCGTCGGCCAGGAAGCGCCGGCCGGTATAGGCGAGTTCGGCGGCGATCGAGGGTGAAATCAGCTTTGGCAAGCGCTGCAGCGTGCCGACATCGGCTGCCATGCCGATATGGATCTCTTCGATCGAGAAGTATGCCTCCTCCGACGCGATACGCAGGTCGCAGGCTGTGATCATGTCGATACCGCCGCCGATGCAGGCGCCGTGGATCTCGGCAATGACCGGGAAGCGGGCGCGCTCGATGGCGGTGAAGGCGCCTTGCAGCCTGAGGATCATGTCGCGCAGCGCATAGGCAGCACGCCCGGGCTCTTTCTGGAGCAGCGCGGCGATCTCCGCGAACGCGGCGAGGTCCATGCCTCCGCTGAAATGTTTGCCTTCGCCACGCAGGATCGCGACGCGGACTGTCTCGTCGCGGTCGAGCTCAGTCATCAGCCGCGGCAGGTCAGTCCAGAAATCGGGCGTCATGCCGTTGGCCTTCTCCGGCCGGTTCATCGACAGGATTGCGACCGGTCCGTCGCGTTCGACACGGAAGAAGGTGCTGGTCAGATTCGGCATAGAGAGCTCCTTGGAGGAACAGTTTGTTGCGGTTTACTTCGCGATCCTGATTGGTTGACCGCTGCCAAGATAACGGCCAACCGACGGATCGACGGAGGACCAATCGGGCTCAAGTTCCACAAGAACGTCGACGACCGCAGGAGTTTTGTTGCCCGGATCCTGCTTTACATGGCGGGCCATCACATAGATCCCGCGGGGATCGTCCTCATCGAGGCGCGCCGTGATATTCCAATTGGGCGCCAGATTATAGAGTCGCCGCATCAGGTCCGACAGGAGGCTATCCCGATAGGGGCCGCTGATCCTCTCGAGAGCAACGATCCGGTGCTCGTTCGGATTGCGCTCCGCCGGCTCGATAGGCTCCTCACGCTCATAGATCCACTTTCGCGGCCCATGCGGTTCCTTGATAGCTCTGTCCAGCGCCGGTATGTGGACCTCGCGCAGTTTTTGCCTGTTGGAACATCGAATGTAGACGCTCCAGCATACGTCATAGTCACCCGAAAACGGCGTTTCGGATCCTGGCGGGCCGGGCGGCAGAAGCTGTGGAACATCCCCCGCCATCGCTGTTCATGCCGCCTTCGCGCCGGGGGTCATTCCCAACCACGCCCGGCAGTCCGCCAGCGCCCGGGCCGTGATCGCTTTCTTCTTCGCGATCGTCTTGTCCTTGCCGCGGAAGCGGCCTTCGAAATCGTCAGGCTTGAGCTTCGTCCCGGCAGCGAGCGGCGGGAAAAGGCCGAAATTGATGTTCATGGGCTGGAAAGAGCGCTTTCCCGGCTCGTCGTCGGACACCAGATGCCCGCCGGTGATGTGGCCAAGCAGGGCGCCGAAGGCGGTCGTCGTCGGCGGCAGCGACGGAGCGCGGCCGAGTCGCTCGGCTGCGGCGAAGCGGCCGGCGAGCAGGCCGATCGAGGCGCTCTCGACATAGCCTTCGCAGCCGGTGATCTGGCCGGCGAAGCGCAGGCCGGGACGTCCTTTGAGCTGCAGGTCATGCGCAAGAAGCGTCGGCGAGTTGATGTAGGTGTTGCGGTGCAACCCGCCGAGCCGCGCGAATTCTGCGTTTTCCAGGCCGGGGATCATGCGGAAGATGCGCGTCTGTTCGCCATGCTTCAGCTTCGTCTGGAATCCGACCATGTTGTAGAGGGTGCCTAACGCATTGTCCTGGCGAAGCTGGACGACGGCATAGGCCTTGACTGTTGGATTGTGCGCGTTGGTGAGCCCCATCGGCTTCATCGGCCCGTGCCTGAGCGTCTCGACGCCGCGCTCGGCCATTACTTCGATCGGCAAACAGCCGTCGAAATAGGGCGTGCCTTCCCACTCCTTGAATTCGGTCTTGAGCCCGTCGCGGAGCGCCTGAACGAAGGCCTCGTATTCAGCCTTGTCCATCGGGCAGTTGACATAATCCTTGCCGGTGCCGCCAGGACCGACCTTGTCGTAGCGCGACTGGAACCAGGCCTTCGTCATGTCGATCGTATCGAAATGGACGATCGGCGCGATCGCGTCGAAGAAGGCAAGCGCATCGGCCCCGGTCTCGGCGCGGATCGCTTCGGCAAGCGAGGGCGCGGTGAGGGGGCCGGTGGCGATGATCGCCTGGTCCCATTCGCCCGGCGGCAGGCCGACAATCTCTTCACGCATGATCGTCACCAGCGGGTGCGCGGCGAGCTTCGCCGTCACCGCGTCGGAGAAGCCGTCACGGTCGACGGCGAGCGCCCCACCGGCCGGCACCTGATGCGCGTCGCCGCAGGCCATGATCAGCGAGCCGGCAAGCCGCATCTCGGCATGCAGCAGGCCGACGGCGTTGGTCTCGGCGTCGTCGGAGCGGAAGGAATTGGAGCAGACGAGCTCGGCGAGCCCGTCGGTCTTATGCGCCTCGGTGCCGCGCACGCCGCGCATCTCGTGCAGGATCACCGGCACGCCGGCGCTGGCGATCTGCCACGCGGCTTCCGAGCCGGCGAGGCCGCCGCCTATGACATGAATGGGTCTGTCGCTCATGGAGAGTGGAATAGTCGCGGATGGCGCAAAACACAACGTCTCGCGGATTGCGTGTGTCGAGAGGGCCGAATAGTCTGCGCGCCATGCAGCACAGATTCAGTTTGTTTGCCGTCTTCGCCCTCACAATGCCGCTGGCGGCGGGATGCGTCTCGACCTCGTCGAACTATTCGGCGGTGAAGAAGGAGACCACGGTCTCGAAGCTTTCCGTCTGCCACGGCTTCGATTGCCGCAACCGCACGACGCTCGCACTGACCTCGGCGGACGCGAGCCGCTTCGCGTCGATCATGGCCGGCGGGAAAGGCTCTGCGAACGCGGAGCGTCAGGCAATCGGCTCGGCGGTCGCTTATTTCGAGACCCGCGCGGGCCAGGCGATTGGCGTGCGCGACACGGCCAAGTCCACCATCGCCCAGTCGGGCCGCATGGGCCAGATGGATTGCATCGACGAATCGACCAACACGCGCACCCTGATGCTCTATCTCCAGGGCCGGGGCCTGATCCGGCACCACCGTGTCGAATCCAACGTCTCGCGGGGCATGTTCGTGGATGGCCGCTATCCTCATTCCACCGCGGTGCTTACCGAACAGGGCGGGACGAGATGGGCGGTGGACAGCTGGTATGAACCGATGGGCGGCAGGCCGGACATCATGCCGCTCGACCAGTGGAAGTCGCGGGGCGTGATGGGCGAGCGGTAGACGGCTCGTTTAGCAGGAAATTCGAAGAGATTCTTCCAGAAACGAAAACACCCGCCGGGGGAGGAGGTCCGGCGGGTGTCTCGGTGGCCGTCGTTTGGGAGGAGGTAAACTCCGGCCGTATCTCACAGGGTCTGGGAGGAGGTAGACCCTGGCGAGATTTCTATATTCGTCAGATCGACTTGCGCGCGACGAAGGGGATGTCGCTGCGGGAAATGCCGAGGTCGGTGAGTTCGCGGTTCGACAGGCGGTTCAGCTCGGACACGGTTTCCCGGTAGCGACGCCAGTTGCGGTAGTTGCGGATGATGTTCATTTCAGTGCTCGTTTCTTCTTTTTCGTATTCGTCTATCTTTGTTACGAACCAGAGATAAGTGCGTTCGGCTCCGGTTCAAAGGGCAAATGTTGCATGGCAGCAATGCGAATTGTGCAATGCACCATTAACGGCGGTTAACTGCCGGTCGCGAAACGGCCGCAATGGGGCGGTTGCGATCGTGCGGCCGGGCGACATTGCGCCGATACCTGCGGACGGTCAGTTCGGGCGGACGACGGGGAGAACCATGGCCGGATATGTCGACAAGGTGGGGCAGGATATTGCCCGATGGGAAGCGAGGGGGCTTGTCTCCGCTGCGCTGGGCCAGCAGCTTCGCGACGACGTCGCGGCCAATCACGGCAAGGGCATCGGCTTCGGCCAGGTACTCGCCGTCATGGCGGCGCTGCTGATGTCTGCGGCCATCCTCATCCTGATTGCGGCGAACTGGGAGGAGATTCCACGCCTCGGCCGTGTCGGGGCGATCTTCGCGCTTATCGCCGGCGGCTATCTCGGCGGTGCGTTCCTCAAGCTGCGCGACCACGCAGCACTCGCCGAGGCGCTCTGGCTGATTTCCGCGGCCGCCTTCGGCGGCGGGATCGCACTGATCGGGCAGATGTATCACCTCAGCGGCGACGAGACGCAGGCGATCCTCGTCTGGTGCGTCGGCACGGCGCTGGCAGCTGCTCTGCTCCGCTCGCCGGTGCTCGCGGCGGCATCGGTCTGCCTTTCCGCGGCCTGGGCCTCCTGGCCGGTCTTCAGTTTCGACCTCGAGGTCAACGCGTGGTATCCGCTGCTTCTCGCCGTTCTCTGGGCCGTTGCCATGTGGACCCGCAGCCTGCCGGCGCGCCATCTCATCGTGCTCTCGCTCATCGCGCACTTCTTCATGCTCTATTTCGATACGGAGCTGCTGGTAATCCCGGCTGCGATGGCGCTTGTCTCGGCGCTTGCCTTCGTGGTGGCGGTGCGTGGCGGTGATATCGTCGACAGGTTGAGCGGCTTGGGCGAGGGGCTCGCGGCTGAGGCGCTCATCGGCTTCCTCGTTGGCATGTTCACGCTGCAGGCGGTGTTCGTGGATGAAGCGCATTTCGCCTGGCTTGCCGCGCTGACTTTCGCGGCGATCGCCGGGGCCCTCGTGATCGGCGGCAAGGCCGGTCGCAAGGTTCGCTGGCTCGCCTATCTCGGCTTCGCCGTCGAGATTTCCTTCGTCTACATCGCGACCGTCGGCACGATGCTGGGGACCGCCGGCTTCTTCCTGCTCGCGGCCATCGGCCTCGGCGTGCTCGCCTTCGTCATCATCCGTATAGAGCGCCGCATCGCCGCGAGCGCCGCCATCCAGGGAGCCGCATGATGAAATCCTCCCGCCTCGTCCTCGTCGGCGCGCTGCTGATCTCGGCGCTGCAGATTGGTTTCCTGTCCTGGAACATCGCCGGGCGCGCCGCCGTGCTGCGCAACGGCCAGGAGGTGCTGCTCAAAGTCCAGCCCGTCGATCCGCGCGACCTTTTGCGTGGTGATTATGTGCGGCTGGGCTACGACATCTCGACCGTTCCGGCCTCGCTGTTCACGCCGCCGCCGACAGGTGATGGCGACTACGAGGCCAAGCCCGTCTGGGTTCTCCTGCGCAAGCAGGACGACGGCTACTTCGGCGTGAAGTCGGCGGCCTTCGACAAGGCACTTCTGCCTGCGGTAGAAACAGGCGAAGTGGTGGTCTCCGGCATGGCGTCGGGGATGCCGGCGGCGAGTGGAAGCGCGTCGGTGGACTACGGTCTGGAACGCTTCTACCTGCCGGAAGGCGAGGGCAAGCCGATCGAGGTCGACATGCGCGTGCGTCCCTTCGCGGTCGTGGCCGCCGTAGCCGCCAACGGCTCGGCACAGATCAAGCGTTTCCTCGACGGCGACACGGTGCTTTTCGAGGAACCGCTCTACTGACCCATAACGCCCTCGCCCTGTGGATAGAATGGGGAAAACCGCCCTCGAAAAGGCATTTTTCCCGGCAAATTTCCTTTGAACGCCACAATCGAGGTGATATAGAGCGCACGCTTCGGGGAGCCGGACGGGCTTTCTGAGCGGGTGTGGTGGAACTGGTAGACACGCAGGATTTAGGTTCCTGTGACGCAAGTCGTGGGGGTTCAAGTCCCTTCACCCGCACCAACAGCCATTCAGGGCAGGATTTCCGTCAGTCGAAATGGCCGTGTGCCGTTCGAGCACAGGGATTTCGAGAGGACCAAAGGAACGAGTATGCAGATCACGGAAACGCTGAACGAGGGCCTCAAGCGCGAGATCAAGGTCGTCGTGCCGAAGGGCGACATGGAGAGCCGCCTCGTCTCCCGCCTCGGCGACGCGCAGGGCAAGGCCCGCATCAACGGCTTTCGTCCCGGCAAGGTTCCGCTGGCGCACCTTCGCAAGGTGTACGGCAAGTCGTTCATGGCCGAGGTCGTCAACGAGATCCTGAACAACTCGACCCGCGACATCCTCGCCGAGCGCGGCGAGAAGGCTGCGATGCAGCCGGAAGTCCAGATGACCGAGGACGAGAAGGAGGCGGAAGCCATCCTCGCCGGCCAGAAAGATTTCGAATTCACCGTCGCTTATGAGGTCATCCCGGCCATCGAGCTGAAGGACGTCACCGGTATCAAGGTGACCCGCCAGGTGCTCGACCTGCCGGAGGATGAGGTCCAGGCGCAGATGGAGCGCGTGGCCGAATCCGCCCGCACCTACGAGCCGAAGAAGGGCAAGGCCGAAGAGGGCGACCGCGTTACGATCGACTTCGTCGGTAAGCTCGACGGCGTGCCGTTCGACGGCGGTGCCGGCACCGACCAGCAGCTCACCCTCGGGTCCAAGCAGTTCATCCCCGGCTTCGAGGAGCAGATCGTCGGCTTCAAGGCGGGCGACGAGAAGACCATCACGGTCACCTTCCCGGAGAACTACCAGGCGGCGCATCTCGCCGGCAAGGAAGCGACCTTCGACATCACCGTCAAGGAAGTCGCCAAGCCCGGCAAGCTCGAGATCAATGACGAGGTCGCCAAAACGCTCGGCCTGGAATCGGCCGAGAAGCTGACCGAGATCGTCCGCAGCCAGCTTGAGAGCCAGTATGGCGCGCTGACTCGCCAGAAGGTGAAGCGCGAACTGCTCGACGCGCTGGATGCCGAATACCAGTTCGAGGCTCCCTCGAAGCTGGTCGAGGCCGAGTTCAACAATATCTGGCAGCAGGTAACGAACGACCTCCAGCAGGCCGGCAAGACCTTCGCCGACGAGGATACGACCGAGGAAGAGGCACGGGCCGAATACCAGAAGCTCGCCGAGCGCCGGGTGCGCCTCGGCCTGGTTCTCGCCGAAATGGGCGAGAAGGCCGGCATCCAGATCACCGACGACGAGATGCAGCGCGCTCTGTTCGAGTTCGTGCGCCGCTATCCGGGCCAGGAGCAGGAGGTCTACGACTTCTACCGCAACAACCCGTCGGCGCTCGCCAATCTCCGCGCCCCGCTGTTCGAGGAAAAGGTCGTCGACCATCTCCTGACCCAGGTGGACGTCACCGACGTGAAGGTCTCGAAGGAAGAGCTGCTGGCCGACGACGAGGACGAGGGCGGCGAAAAGGCCGAGACCAAGAAGGCTGCGCCGAAGAAGAAGGCGCCTGCCAAGAAGAAGGCTGCCAAGGAAGACGACACCGAATAATATTCGGCTTTTCAGTTGCGCAAAAGAAAAAGGCCATCCGTGAGGATGGCCTTTTTGTTTTTTAAGCTTGTCGCTCAGCGGTCGCGTATCGCGATGATCGACTTGTTGAACCCAAAGAGCTTTTCGTGGCTGACCGCCGCGTCGGGGAAAAGGGTTCGCATCTGCCGCGTCGACAGGAGGCGGTGGTGATAGATGATCTCCTCGGCCTCGCGGCGATCGGCGATCTTGCGGAAGAAGCCGAGCGAGTATCGCATGATCATCTCCACCCGCACGCGTTCCGGCAAGTACTGGAAGCCGGGGAAGCGGAAATGCGGCTCGTAGGCGAACCAGTAGTTCGGCGTCTGGATGTAGTAGCGCGGCGCCAGGCGGCGCGCGTTGGCAGCGAACATCTCCATGTCGCGCCAGATCCCGACGTGCTCGATGACGGAATTGGAGTGCACGAGGTCGAACCGTCGACCGCGAAAGAGATTGGGATCCGTCGCACTGCCGAACTGGAAATCAAAGAGATCCGGCTTCTCGACCGACTGCTCTTCATTGTTGACGACGGTGAAGTGCAGACGGTGTCGGTTGGCCTGGATGAAGTCCTCTCCGATCAGCCAGTATTTTTCCGTGCCGCCGAGATCGAGGATTTCGGCACGCCCCCTTTCGGCCAGGATCTGTTCAATCAGGCGCTGCACTTCCTGGAAGCGGCGGGCACGGAAGCCGAATTCGAGGCTTTTCCTGTTCCGATACGGGTCCGCTTTGACCGGAACAAGAATATCTGCGTCAGGACCGGCCACCAGTTCATTCGTTCGCATACACACAACTCCAAATGTATGGACATTCTCGAGTGTGTATTAACCCTTTATTAACCATGGGTGTTAACTTTTGGCCCAAATGGTTAATAGGGAAAATTTGAATCGAATTTTATCTATTGGCCGTCTCGCTTCGGCTGACGATACCGCCTTCAGAACAATCGCAGGCCTTTCATCGAGGCGTGGCCGTTCTTGCCGACGATGAGATGGTCATGCACCGCGATGCCGAGCGGCTTGGCGGTCTCGGCGATGAGACGCGTCATGTCGATGTCCGCTTTTGACGGCGTGGGGTCGCCGGAAGGGTGGTTGTGAACGAGGATGATGGCGGTGGCCGACAGTTCGAGCGCCCGGCGGACCACCTCGCGGGGGTAGACCGGAGTGTGGTCGACGGTTCCTACCTGCTGCACCTCGTCCGCGATCAGCGCGTTCTTCTTGTCGAGGAAGAGGACACGGAACTGCTCGCGCGGCTCGAAGGCCATGGCGGCGCGACAATAATCGATCACCTGCGTCCATGACGACAGGACCTGGCGGCCACGGATTTGGCTCTGCAGCATGCGCTCGGCGGCGGCCGCGACCAGCTTCAGGTCGAACGCCACCGACGGGCCGATGCCCTTGACCTCGGCCAGAAGATGCGTGGGAGCGCCCAGCACCTCGGCGAGCGTGCCGAAGCGGTCCAGCAACGCCTTGGCTCGCGGCTTGGTGTCGGCGCGAGGCACGAAGCGGAAGAGCAGGAGTTCCAGAATCTCATAGTCGGCCAGCGCGGCGGGGCCGGACGCGCGCATCCGCTCCCGCAACCGGTCGCGGTGGCCATGAAAGTGCGGCTTTTCGAGTTGCGGCACCTTCCGCACGGCCTTGTCGAGGTTCGCCGGTGGCCCTTCGGCAAACAAACCGCGTTCGTCGATCTCGTCAGGCTGCATTCGTCTCCCACCCCGGACAGCGCCCGAGGCGGAAGACTAAGCCGGAAGGCCGGGCCGGTCGAGCCCCGCGGGCGAGAGCGTGAAGATTTCGCAGCCGGTCTCGGTGACGCCGATCGTGTGCTCGTATTGAGCGGAAAGCGAACGGTCGCGGGTGACGGCGGTCCAGCCGTCCGACAGGACCTTCACATGCGGGCGGCCGAGATTGATCATCGGCTCGACGGTGAAGATCATGCCCGGGCGCATCTCGACACCCTCGCTGGGGGTGCCGTAGTGCAGGATATTGGGCGCGTCGTGGAAGAGCAGGCCGACGCCGTGGCCGCAGAAGTCGCGCACGACGGAGCAACGCTCCGCCTCGGCATAGTTCTGGATCGCGGCGCCGATCACACCGGTGCGCAGCCCCGGGCGGATCGCGGCGATGCCGAGCATCATGCATTCATGCGTGACCTCAAGAAGCCGTTCCGCCGCGCGCTTGATGCGGCCGACCGGATACATGCGCGAGGAGTCGCCGTGCCAGCCGTCGAGGATGAACGTCACGTCGATGTTGACAATGTCGCCCTCGCGCAGCGGCTTCGCATCGGGGATGCCGTGGCAGACGACATGGTTGATCGAGGTGCAGGACGACTTCGTGTAGCCGCGATAGTTGAGCGTGGCGGGGATCGCGCCGTGGTCCATGCCGTATTCGAAGACGAAGCGATCGATCCTGTCCGTGGGCACGCCGGGCGCGACGATGCCGACGAGCTCGTCGAGACATGAGGCCGTCAGGCGGCACGCCTTGCGCATGCCTTCGAATGCGGCCTCGTCGTAGAGCCTGATCTGGCCGGTGTTCTTGAGCGGCGCCGAAGCTGCCTCGAGATAGGTGACCATGGGAATGTCCGGAGTCTGGAGATTGGCCCACATGTCGCATCGATGGCCGGCTTCTTCAACCCCGGCAGCGTCAGCGGGCATCGGGGAGCGACCGGAAGAGCGCTGGCCGCGCGCCGTGCCTTAAATCGATCCCGGGCGCGTCTTTACCGACCTTCCACTGCCAGAACGCGGGTGTGCTTCTTGAGCGAACGCAGGACGAGATAGATCGTGGCGCCGGACAGCAGAAATGCGGCCCAGGCAATGTCGATGCGAACCTCGCCTTCGCCGAACGCCTCATGTGCATAGTCTATCGCGACCACTGCGACGATGATGGCGAAGAAGCCTGAATATTCCCGGCGCAGCACGTTTCGGAAGGAGAATGGCAGGGTTGGTGGCGTCCACTGCGAGAGCCTCGGGAAGAAGACCGGGACGTGATCCATCCAGGCGCGATACTCGGCACCGAACTTCGCTGCGAGGAACTTCTCCTCCGTCGCGATGATCCGTTCGAGGTAGATGACCAGGAACAAGACCATGATCAGCGTGAAGGCCAGGCTCTGCGTAAACAGCGCGATCGCGACGTAGGTGATTGCGTTGCCGAGATAGAGCGGATTGCGGGTGATCGAATACATGCCCGTCGTATTGAGTGTTTCGGCAATCTGTTCCTTTGTGTTGCGTCCCGAGGTGCCGCGTGGCGTGTGGCCTATGGTAAGGATGCGTATTGCCAGACCGAGGAACGCGAGCACGATGCAGGAAAGTTCCCACGCGCGATCGGCGACCACACCGAAGTTCGCCTCAATCGGCTCCGGTGAACTTATCGCCCAGATGCCGAGGGGAATGAAGGCGAGGAGGATGTAGCTGCGCCAGCGGAACAGCCAATTGCCCTGTGTCGCAATGATATCCGGTATCATGCCTTCCCCGTTCAGCTGTGTAGCGTGGAAATTTGCTAGGGATCGAATCGGGCGCGATTGTGACTGGCGATCGTGCCCTCTGTGAGACCTTGGGAGGAGAGCATTTGACCGTCACGAGCGATTTGGCGGGGCTGCTGATCCGGGTGGCCCTTCGCGAAGACGTGCCGGCACTCGTCGCCCTTTTCGCAAACGATGCGCTCGGCGGACACGGCGACACCGCCGATCCCTCGGCCGTGCGGGAATATCTCGCAGCTTTCGACTGGATTGCAGAAAACCCCACCAATACGATCTTTGTAGCGGAACTGGACGGCGAGGTGGTCGGAACGTTCCAGACCATCCTCGGCCGCTCGCTATCGGGCCGCGGCGCGAGGCACCTGACCGTCGCGGCGGTGCAGACGAGGGCGGACATGCGCGGGCGCGGCATCGGGGCGGCGATGCTGCGCTTCGCGATCGAGCGGGCAGGCGCGCTCGGCGCTTCGAAGGTGAAGCTTACGTCCAACGCGTCGCGCACCGATGCCCATCGCTTCTACCGCAGGCTCGGCTTTGCCCAGAGCCATGCCGGCTTCACTCTTTCGCTCCTCTCCGAAGCGTCGGACTAGCGGCGCGGCAGTTTGCGCATCGGCCGCCCCTTGCCTTGCACGCGCCGCGGGGCCATAAGCGGCAAAGCTTGAAGCGTTCGATATTCGCTCGATCCCGGGGCCGGCATGCTCAAATTTCTCACCCAGTTCTTCACCTGGTGGAACGGCCAAACGCTAGGAACCCGCTTTCATACCTGGCGGCGCGGCACCGAGGTCGGCCGCGACGAGAATGGCAACATCTACTACACCGGCGGTGTCGATTCCGAAGGCCGCCAGCGCCGCTGGGTGATCTTCAGCGGCTACGCTGAGGCGACGGATATTCCTCCGGGCTGGCATGGTTGGATCCACCATCGCACAGATATCCTGCCGTCGAAGGAAGACTACAAACCGCGCGAGTGGCAGAAGCCGCATCAGCCCAACCTGACCGGCACACCGGCGGCGTATCGCCCGAAGGGCTCGATCCTCGGCCATCAGGAACGTCCGCGCGTGACGGGCGACTATGATGCCTGGACGCCAGGCAACTAAGCGTCGCCTTTTGTCGCCATATTTCGCGGCTACCGGAATACGTCGCGCGGCCATCGCTGGGATTCGGCCGACAGGGTGAGACATATGCCTCCTTTCCTGAAAGCATCGCTCCTCGCAGGCGCGTTCTCGATCCTCGCCACGCTTGCCCACGCTCAGGAAGGCGAGGCGCCCGCCGAGGGCGCGCCGGAGGAGCAAACCGTCGAGACGCCGAAGGGCCCGACCCGCATCTCCAACCCGGTCGCCGAGTTCACCGGCGTCGACAAGATCACCGGCCGGATCATCACCTTTGATGTCTACATCAACGAGACGGTGCAGTTCGGCGCGCTGCAAGTGACGCCGCGGGTGTGCTATTCGCGTCCGGACACCGAAGAGCCGAAGACCGACAGTTTCGTCGAGGTCGACGAGATCACGCTCGACCGCAAGATCCGCCGGATCTTCACCGGCTACATGCTGGCCGAAAGCCCAGGCCTCAACGCCGTCGAGCATCCCGTCTACGACGTGTGGCTGAAATCCTGCAAGCAGAAGTCCGAGGTTCCGGCGCCCGAGGCTGCCAAGACGAACTGACAGCTTCATCGGTAGCGCTGGCTCGACGTCTCCATCTGGTATAAGGGACGAGGCATCAGCCGGGAGCCTCAGATGCCGAGTTACGATGTTCTCGCCGCGTTCTTCGCCACGGCGGCGGTCTTCGCGTTCATACCTGGTCCGGCCATGCTGTATGCGACCGCGCAGACGCTTGCCGGCGGCCGCGTCGCGGGCCTGATGGCCAGCCTCGGCATCCATGTCGGCTGCTATGTTCACGTCTTTGCGGCGGCAGCCGGCCTGTCGATGCTGTTTCACGCCGTACCCGTGCTCTATCTCGCCGTGAAGCTCATTGGCGCCGCCTATCTCATATGGCTTGGGGTCGCCCTGTTCCGCTCGCGAGGCATGGACGGGACCGGCTTGCCGCGGGTGCCGCGCAAGTCCGGCCGGCTTGCCTTCGCCGAAAGCGTCACCGTCGAAGTGCTCAATCCGAAGACCGCGATCTTTTTCATGGCCTTCCTGCCGCAGTTCATCGATTCCGGTGCGAGCTTCCCGGTCTGGCTGCAGTTCCTGCTGCTCGGAACGGTCGTGAACCTGATGTTCTCGCTGGCCGACATCGTCTGCGTCCTTCTCGCCGGATCGCTGCTCGGCCGTCTGCAGCGCTCCATCCGCATGATGAGGCTGATGCAGCGTGCGGGCGGGGCAGTGCTGGTCGGACTGGGAATCCATGTCGCCTTCCAGCGCGCCTGACGCCCGGAGAAGTCCTCAGAAGCGTGCTTCGCCTGACAACGCATCTTCCAACAGCCGCTCATATTTGCGGCGCGGCACGTCGATCGCGCCGAAGCGCTTCAGGTGATCAGTCGTGAACTGCGTGTCGAGCAGCACGAAGCCGCAGGCGCGCAGGCGTTCGACAAGGTGGACGAGACAGACCTTGGACGCGTCGGTCTCGCGCGAGAACATGCTCTCGCCGAAGAAGGCGCGGCCAAGCGAGACGCCGTAGAGCCCCCCGACGAGCCGGCCTTCGCGCCACGCCTCGACAGTATGACAGTGGCCGATCTCGAACAGGCGGCCATAGGCTTCGCGGATCGGCCCGTTGATCCAGGTCGAGCGGCGGACGTCGCGCTCCTCGGCGCAACCCTGGATCACGGCCGCGAAGTCGCGGTCATAGGCGATTTCGAAACGCGCCTGGCGGATGATCTTGGCAAGGCTCTTGGGGACGTGGAAGGCGTCGAGCGGGATGACGCCGCGCATCTCGGGCCGGACCCAGAAGACCTCCGGATCATCTGCGCTGTCGGCCATCGGGAAGACGCCCGATGCGTAGGCCTTCAGAAGAAGGTCGGTCGGGATTCTCTCTCCGGGCGCATAGGGGCGCGACATGGCCTCGCCGCGTCAGCTTTCCTGGCTGGCGAGATGTTTTTCGAGCCAGTGGATGTCGTAATCGCCATTGGCGATATCGGGATTGCCGACCAGGTCGCGGAAGAGCGGCAGGGTGGTCTTGATGCCGTCGACGACAAACTCATCCAGGGCCCGGCGCAGCCGCATCATGCACTCGACCCGGTTGCGGCCGTGTACGATCAGCTTGCCGATCAGGCTGTCGTAGTAGGGCGGGATCTTGTAGCCGGAATAGACGCCCGAATCGACACGGATGCCGAGGCCGCCCGGCGTGTGGAAATGCGTGATCGTGCCCGGCGACGGCGTGAAGGTGCGCGGATCCTCCGCATTGATGCGGCATTCGATCGCGTGACCCGAGAACCGGACCTCGTCCTGCGTGACCGAGAGGCCGGCGCCGGAGGCGACACGGATCTGCTCATGCACCAGGTCGATGCCGGTGATGGCTTCGGTGACGGGATGCTCCACCTGGAGGCGGGTGTTCATCTCGATGAAGTAGAACTCGCCGTCCTCGTAGAGGAACTCGATCGTGCCGGCGCCGGAATAGCCGAGGTCGGCAATTGCGTTGGCGCAGACAGCGCCGATGCGGGCGCGCTGGTCGGCGTTCAGGGCCGGGGAGTTCGCCTCCTCCCAGACCTTCTGGTGGCGGCGCTGCAGCGAGCAGTCGCGCTCGCCGAGATGGATGCCCTTGCCCATGCCGTCGCCAAACACCTGGATCTCGATGTGGCGCGGCTTCTCCAGATATTTTTCGATGTAGACCGCATCGTCGCCGAAGGCGGCGCCCGCCTCCGAGCGCGCGGTCTGCAACGCTACTTCGAGGTCGGCCTCGCTGCGCGCGACCTTCATGCCACGACCGCCACCGCCGGCCGACGCCTTGATGATCACCGGGTAACCGATCTCGGCGGCGATGCGCTTCGCCTCGCGTTCGTCGGAAACGGCACCGTCGGAACCCGGAACGACCGGAATGCCGAGGCGCTTGGCAGTCCGCTTGGCCTCGATCTTGTCGCCCATGATGCGGATGTGATCGCCGGAGGGGCCAATGAAGGTAATGCCGTGCGCCTTCAGGATGTCGGAGAAGCGGGCGTTCTCGGACAGGAAGCCGTAGCCGGGATGGACCGCGTCGGCGCCGGTGATCTCGCAGGCGGCAACGATCTGGTGGATGTTGAGATAGCTTTCGCGCGACGGCGGCGGGCCGATGCAGACGCTCTCGTCCGCGAGCCGTACATGCATGGCATCAGCATCCGCGGTCGAATGCACGACCACCGTCTGGATGCCGAGTTCCTTGCAGGCGCGCAGAACCCTCAGCGCGATCTCGCCGCGATTGGCGATGAGTATCTTCTGGAACATGGCGTAAGCCTTCCCCTCCCTACTCGATCACGACGAGGGGTTCACCGTATTCGACAGGCTGTGCGTCCTTGAACAGGATGGCCGTCACCGTGCCGGAGCGCGGCGAGGGGATCTGGTTCATCGTCTTCATCGCCTCGATGATCAGCAGCGTCTGGCCTTCGCGCACCTGCTGGCCGACCTCGATGAAGGGCTTGGAGTCGGGCGAGGGGGCTGCATAAGCAGTGCCGACCATCGGCGAGGGGACGGCGTTCTTCGACGTGTCGACGGCAGCTGCCGGAGCGGACGCAGCCGGCGCGGCAGTGGCAGGCGCGGCCACGGGGGGCGCTGCGAACTGGGCCGCCGGGGCATAGGCCTGCACGTTGATCTGGCGCGACACGCGGATGCGCAGGTCGCCCTGCTCGACCTCGATTTCGGACAGGTTCGTATCGTCCAGTATGCTTGCCAGGTCGCGGATCAGCTGCTGGTCGATACCGGTCTTCTTGGTCGACATATGGCGTTTCCTTGTCGTTTGGTCAGATCCGCGCGGCAAGCGCCTGAAGCGCCAGAACGTAGCCGAGCGGGCCGAAGCCGCAGATCATTCCGGTCGCGACGGGCGCGATCATGGTCTTGTGACGGAATTCCTCGCGGGCGTGGATGTTCGAAAGGTGGACCTCTGCGACAGGCAGAGGCTGGACGGCGCGGATCGCGTCGTGGAGTGCGATGGAAGTGTGGCCATAGGCGCCAGGATTGATCACCAATCCTTTCGCTTTGGCGCCTGCCTCCTGGATCCAGTCGACCAGTGCGCCCTCGTGGTTCGACTGACGGAACTCGACGCCGAGGCCGAGACGGGCAGCCTCGGCCGCACAATCCTCGCCGATCTGCGCAAGGGTCTTGCCGCCGTAGATGCCGGGTTCGCGTACCCCCAGCATGTTCAGGTTCGGGCCGTTGAGCACGTAGACCAGTTTCGTCATTCAGTATTCCATTCAGGAACGGCGGCCGCGGGCGACCGCCGTCTACCGGTCCGGCTTAAAGTGTGCGCCGCCAAGCGCAAGTGTCTTGTCGGGATGTCCACAAACGCGGGCGCTGATAGTGGGTTTTTCAGCAGGTTTCTTCACCGCAGCCGCGCGCGAGCGCGACCTTTTCCTCCAGCACGGCCTTGCCGAGCGCGCCGAACACGACCTCCTTGCCGACGACATAGGAGGGAGTGCCGGTGATCGCCAGCTTGGTGGCGAGGTTGTATGTCTCCTCGAAGGCCGCGCCGATCTGCGGGTTCTCCATCTCCTTGCGCAAGGCAGCCTCATCGGCGCCGAGCGAAAGAGCGATGCGGAGCGCGCTTTCCTCTGTGGCGCGCGACATGCCCATCAGCGCATGATGGAACTCCGTCCACTTCTGCGGCATCAGCGCGCGGAACGCCATCGAAACGACGTGAGCCTTCTGAGAGTCTGGTCCGAGGATCGGGAACTCCTTGTAGACGACGCGGACCTGCGGGTCGTCCTTCACGAGGGCCTGCATATCGGGGAAGGCGCGCTTGCAGAAGCCGCAATTGTAGTCGAAGAACTCAACCAGCGTGACGTTGCCCTGCGGATTGCCGCCCCAGCCGTCATACTTGCCGTTGAAGATCAGGTCCTTGTCGGACGCGATCGTCGACTGCTGGGCGACACGCTGCTTCTCCTCCTGCCTGGATTCGAGGGCGGCCTGCACCTCGACCATCAGTTCGGGATTGGCCAGCAGATAGTCGCGCACGACCTGCTCGATCTGCGCTCGTCCCTCGATGGGCGCCGCGACAGCGGGAGGCGTCGCCGCGGCGATCGCCGGCTGCTGCTTGCCTGCATAGAAACCAAAGCCGAGCATGGCTGCGGAGACCGCGACACCTGCGAGACCGAGTGCGAGCGTCTTGCTCATCGTGCGAACCTGTCCTCTTTCCGACCCTGTCGGGTCACTTCCGCTTTTTTCCCGCTTCGCGGTAGTTGATGATGTCCTGGGCTCGCAGCCAGGCGGGAGAGCCCTGCTTCAGCTTGGTCTGCGCCCGCGCCGCGAAGATCTTCGCGTCGAGGTACTTGCCGGAATAATATTCGCCTTCGGCGCTCGCGAGTTCCGCAAGCCCGATGTCACCTAATTGGCCGTAGGCCTGGGCGAGCGGTCGATAGGCCGAGGGGTTTTCCCGATCGCGCTCTATGCCCTTGTTGATCTCGGTGACGGCCCGCTTCACGGCATCCGGCGTGCCCACCGCGAGCAATGCCTGGCCGTAGCTGACATTGATAAGCCCGGAGCGCGACGGATCGAGCTTGACCGCCCGGGCATAGGCCTCCGCCGCCTCAGAGGCGCGGTTTGCCTTCATCAGGATGTCGCCACGCATCTCGTGGAAATAGGCGTTCTGCGGCTGCTGCTTGATCAGGGCGTCGATCTTGCTCAGCGCTGAGCGGGGATTGCCGTAGAGATAGGTGGTGATGGCGTCGCCATAGAGGGCAGGGATGCCGCGTGCATCCTTGCGGAACATGCGCGACGTAGCGCCCTGGCCGCCGGTGAAGGCGGCGATCTTGGCGCGCATCATGTCGTGACGCAGTTGCAGGGCCGGGGGATCCATCGCGCCGAAATACTGGCTCTTCTGCGCGCGCTCAGTCAGATTGGCAATGCGGTCGCGCGGCATCGGGTGGCTGACCTGGTAGGGGTCAACGCGCGCACCGCTCAGCGCCAGCGCGGTCTGGAAGCGGCCGAACGTGGTCAGCATCCCCTTCGCGGACTGGCCGGTGGCGTCGAGATAGCGCAGGGCAGCGATGTCGGCCGCGGCTTCCTCGGTACGCTGGTAGCCGCGCAGGGTGCGCCGCGCCACCTCCGCGCCGCCCATGGCGATGCCGGTGCCAGCGCGCGCCATGTCGCCCGAATTGGCCGCGGCACCAGCCACCGTCGCACCGATGCCGAGCAGAGAGGCGACCACCGCCATGGTCTGGGCGCGTGCCAACTGATCACGCAGCCGCTCCTGGTGACGGTCGGCAAGGTGTCCGGCTTCGTGCGCGATGACGCCAATGATCTCGTTCGGCGTCTCCGCCGTCAGCAGTGCGCCCGTATTGATGAACATACGCCGTCCGGCGACGAAGGCGTTGAAGCTGTCGTCATTGACCAGAACGACGTCGACCCCGGCCTTCGTAAGGCCCGCCACCTTGAGGATCGGGCGGACGTAATCGCGCACGAGCGCCTCGATCTCCGCGTCACGCACAATCGGCACGCCGCGTTGCTGCGCTTTCGCGGGCGGGGTGAACCAGAAAGACTGGGCAGCGACTGCAACGGCGAGCGCGCCGTGCGCGAGGCGTCGCGTCAAGCTGCTGGTGTCTGTGAATGCGGTCATGTCGGGGGCTACACCTAGACGAGCAAGCAGACGATTAAAAGGCGAAACGCGGCATTCCTGAACTTGTGATCCCCACACCATTCCGGCAAATGTGCGGCGCGCCTCGCAGACCGGAGCATTCATGGTTATCAGCACCTCACGACGCAGCCGCATCGAGCCGTTCCACGCGATGGACGTTCTGGCCGAGGCGAACCGGCTCCGCCAGCAGGGCGTCGACGTGATCTCGATGGCGGTCGGCCAGCCGTCGGGGAGCGCGCCGGCCGCCGTGCGCGAGGCCGCGAGCGCCGCACTGATCCGGGGACAGATCGGCTATACGGACGCGCTTGGCATTTCGGCGCTAAGGCGGGCGATCGCCGCGCATTACGCCGAGCACTACGGGGTCGAGGTCGCGCCGGCGCGGGTCGTGGTGACGACGGGGTCTTCGGCGGCGTTCAATCTTGCCTTTCTCGCGATGTTCGACGTCGGCGACCGCGTCGCGATCACCTCGCCGGGCTATCCGGCCTACCGCAACATCCTTGCGGCGCTCGGACTGGAGGCGGTCGAGATCGAGCTCGGCGAGGAGGGCTATCTGACCGCCGAACTGCTGGAACAGGCGCACCGGGCCGCGCCGCTGGCCGGCGTGCTCTTCGCCAGTCCGGCCAATCCGACCGGAGCGGTGATTCCGGAGGCCGAGCTTGGCCGGATACTGGAAAGGACGCGTGCGCTCGGCATCGCGGCGATCTCCGACGAGATCTACCATCGGCTCGGCTATGCGGCGCCCGACATCACCGCGCTCGCCTTCGGCGACGATGCGGTCGTTATCAACTCGTTCTCGAAATACTATTGCATGACCGGCTGGCGGATCGGCTGGATGGTTGTGCCGGAGGAACTGGTCCGGCCTATCGAGCGCCTGCAGCAGAGTCTCTATATCTCCGCGCCGGAACTGTCGCAGGTGGCAGCTTGCGAAGCGTTCGGCGCGACGGCCGAACTCGAGGCGATCAAGGACTCCTATCGGCAGAGCCGCACGATGCTGCTGCGGCGGCTGCCGGAACTCGGCTTCCGCATCGCCGCGCCGATGGACGGGGCGTTCTATGCATATTGCGACGTCTCCGCCCATACCAATGACAGCATGGAGTTTGCGCGCCGCATGATCGCGGAGGCGCACGTGGCCGCGACGCCGGGTCACGATTTCGACGTTGCCAACGGCAACCGCTTCATGCGGTTTTCCTACGCCGGCAGCGTGCGGGAGATCGAGACCGCGATGCAGCGACTGGCCGACTGGCTGAGGTGAGACGGATGGCCGCCGACATCGAAACCGTTCTGACTGAGATCGCCGCCGAAATGGCCGCGCGCCCGGACCGCGGCGATGTCGCGACCTATATCCCGCAGCTGGCTAAGGTCGACGTGGGTCGGTTCGGCATCGCCGTTGCGTTGAATGACGGCCGGCTGATCGCGCGTGGCGATGCGGAAACTCCGTTCTCGATCCAGAGTGTGTCGAAGGTCTTCACCCTCACGCTCGCACTCGGCAAGGTCGGCGACACACTGTGGAGACGCGTCGGACGAGAGCCGTCCGGCAATCCGTTCAACTCGATCATCCAGCTCGAACACGAGCGTGGTATCCCGCGCAATCCCTTCATCAATGCCGGGGCGATCGTCGTCACGGACGTGCTTTTGTCCGGCCATCAGCCCCGCGAGGCGATTGGCGAGATTCTGCGCTTCATCCAGTTCCTCGCCGACGACGATACGGTCTACATCGACCATCAGGTGGCGGCGTCGGAACAGGCGACCGGGTTCCGAAACGTGGCGCTCGCCAACTACATGCGCTCGTTCGGCAACATCACGCATGCGCCGGAAATGGCGTTGGGGGTCTATTACCATCACTGCGCGATTGCGATGTCCTGCCGCCAGCTTGCGCTTGCCGGCCGGTTCCTCGCGCATGACGGCCGCCATGCGGAGACGGGCCACTCCGTGGTTTCTTCCGAGCGTGCGCGCCGCATCAGCGCGCTGATGCTGACCTGCGGTCACTACGACGGTTCGGGCGATTTCGCCTTCCGCGTCGGCGTTCCGGGCAAGAGTGGCGTCGGCGGCGGGATCCTGTGCGTCGTGCCGGGTGTCGCCTCGATCGCTGTCTGGTCGCCTGGCCTCAACGAGAACGGCAATTCGAAACTCGGATCGATTGCGCTCGAAAAGCTCGCCAAGGCGATGAACTGGTCGATCTTCGCGCCGAAGGTTTCACCACCGGCATAGTTCACGCGGCGTAGACTGCCTATTGCTCCGAGACGCGCAAAGAAAAGCCCGCGCGGCCGGATGACCGCGCGGGCTTTCAAACAGGATCTGCGATCAGAAGAAGCTCTTCCGCTGCCACCAGCCGGCGCGCTTGGGTTTCTCTTCGGCGCCGTCTTCCGTTACGTTCGAGCTCACCTTCGGCACGACCGGCGCGTCAATGTCGGTTGCGCCTGGACGCCGCCGGGACGGACGAGCCGGCTGCTCCTCCGCCGCCGGAGCCGCCGTCGGCTCGCTGACGACGATTGCTTCCGGCTCGGCGACTGCCGGAGCGGCGGCCGCAACCTCGGCCTCCGCCGCGGCTGCAGCCTCCGCGGCCAAGGCAGCCTTCGTCTTGCGCGGTGCGCGGCGCGGTTTCTTCACTGGCTCCTCGACAGCCTCAACCACTTCCGGTTCGGCCTCGGCCGCCGGAGCGGTCGCCTCGGGTTGCGCTTCCTCTGCAGGAGGAGCCGCGACGAAGCCTTCTTCTTCGGCGAACTCGGTCGTGGTCTCGGCTGCGGCGTCTTCGCTCGCGGTGTCGGATTCGTCGCGGCGGTTGCGGCGTCCGCCGCGCTTGCCGCGCCGCCGCTTCCGCGAACTGTCGTCAGCGGCTACGGCCTCGCTCTCGGGAGCTTCGGTTTCCTCGCCGCCTTCGTCCTCGACCTCCTCAACGGCAGCGTCGTCCGACACTGCGTGATCCGATGCCGACTGTTCGGCCGGATGCGAGCCCTGCTCGGCGCCGTCACGATCGCGGCCGCCGCGACGACGACGCCGGCGACGGCGCTTGCGGCGCCCGCCATCCTCGCCATCGCCCTCATGGCGTTCGCCATGCGACTGCTGCGGACGGCGTTCCTCCGTCTCCTCGCTGGCGACTTCCTCGTCCTCGATCTCCTCGATGTCGACGTCTTCTTCTTCGACCGGACCGGTGATCGGCAGTTCCGTGATGGTTGTGACCACGGGGCGCTCGACCGGCGCGCCGCGGGTGATCGCGTAGAGCTGGTTGCCAAGCGTCTCGTCCGCCTCGATCGAGATCGTCAGGCCGAAACGCTCCTCGAGTTCGGTCAGGTTGCGGCGCTTGTGGTTGAGCACGTAGAGCGCGGTCGCGGCCGGCGTGCGCACCGTGATGTGATTGCGCGCGTCCTTGATGAGGAACTCCTCGATGGCGCGCACGACATGCAGCGCGACCGACGAATCCGACCGGATGTGGCCGGTGCCGCCGCAATGCGGGCAGGGCTTCATGGTCGATTCGAGCACGCTGGCGCGGATACGCTGGCGCGACATCTCCAGCAGGCCGAAATGCGAGATTCGGCCGACCTGGATGCGCGCGCGGTCGTTCTTCAGATGATCCTTGAGCCGCTTCTCGACCGCACGGTTGTTGCGGTTCTCCTCCATGTCGATGAAGTCGATGACGATCAGGCCCGCAAGGTCGCGCAGCCTGAGCTGGCGCGCGACTTCCTCGGCGGCTTCCAGGTTGGTGTGGAGCGCCGTCTCCTCGATCGAGTGCTCCTTGGTCGAGCGTCCCGAGTTGACGTCGATCGAGACCAGTGCCTCGGTCTGGTTGATGATGATGTAGCCGCCCGACTTCAGCGTCACCTGCGGCTGCAGCATCCGGTCGAGCTGCGCCTCGATGCCGTTGCGGGCAAAGATCGGGATCGGATCGCGATAGGGCTGAACCACCTTGGCATGGCTCGGCATCAGCATCCGCATGAAATCCTTGGCCTCGCGGTAGCCGTCGTCACCGGCAACCAGGATCTCCTCGATGTCCTTGTTGTAGAGGTCGCGCACCGAGCGCTTGATCAGCGAGCCTTCCTCGTAGACGAGGGCAGGGGCGGTCGACTGCAGCGTCAGCGTGCGGACGGTCTCCCACATGCGCATCAGATATTCGTAGTCGCGCTTGATCTCGGCCTTGGTGCGGTTGGCGCCGGCCGTGCGCAGGATGACGCCCATGCCCTGCGGCACTTCCAGATCCTCGACCAGGTCCTTGAGGCGCTTGCGGTCGACCGCGGAGGTGATCTTGCGGGAGATGCCGCCGCCGCGTGCCGTGTTCGGCATCAGCACCGAGTAACGACCAGCCAGCGACAGATAGGTGGTCAGCGCCGCACCCTTGTTGCCGCGCTCCTCCTTGACGACCTGCACCAGCAGGATCTGCCGGCGCTTGATGACTTCCTGGATCTTGTACTGGCGCCGGTTGGGCCGGCGCGGTGCACGGCTCGGCAGTTCCTCGAGCGCGTCTTCGGCGCCGACAGACTCGACGTCGTCCTCGCCACCGCCGGAGCTGGACACTTCCTCGATGTCGCCGCCGCCCGATTCGCCTTCGTTGTTGCTGGCTGCTTCCTCGACGCTCTCAGAAACCACGTCGGATTCGATCTCGGCGAGCATCGTCTTGCCATCTTCCGGCTCATCTGACGAAGCAGGGGGGTCGTCGGCGGAGTGCTCTTCGGAAAAGGCTGCCGTGTCGTCCGCCGTTTCACTCTCGGCGAAAGCCGTGGACGGGGGATCTTCAGACTCAGCGATCTCCGTCGCCTCGGCATCGGCTTCCTCGTCGGACGACTTGGCGGAGGTCGCCGAATCGCGCCGGCTCTGGTCGCTGTTGCGCCCGCGGTTCTTGCCGCCGCGCCGACGGCGGGACTTCTTGTCTTCTTCCTCTGCCTCGTCGGCTTCCGCGTCCTCGGCGTCCGCCTTCAGCAGCGCCTGCCGGTCCGCCAGGGGAATCTGGTAGTAGTCGGGATGGATTTCGCTGAAGGCGAGGAACCCGTGACGGTTGCCGCCATATTCGACGAAGGCCGCCTGAAGCGACGGCTCCACCCGCGTGACGCGGGCAAGATAGATATTGCCGCGAAGCTGTTTCTTGTCTCTCGATTCGAAATCGAATTCTTCGATACGATTACCGCGGGTGACAACGACCCGCGTTTCCTCCGGGTGGGAGGCGTCTATCAGCATTTTGTTGTTGGGCATGTATGTTTATCTCCCCGGCAGCCGGGAGCCGCGCCAAACGCCGCAGCAAGCGCTGCGAGGGGCGGTCTGGGGTCGTGCCGGACAATGGGAAGTCCGCGTTCGGGCCTATCGGCGCCGAAACTCCGACGTCCGCGGCCAAAGTGGCGCGGGAAGGTCCTGAGAGTTTCGTGATGGCGCCTGCAAACATTGCCTGGCCCGGCAGCTCCGTTTCAACCAAGGCCCGGGCATGCCGGACCAGCTCATTTTTGCTCATACAGAGCCGGCGCGAAACCGAGGCTTCGGCCGCTTTCCTCACGCAAAGGGTTCCGAATATCCCGAAACACCTTGAAGAAATTCAAGGAAGTCTCTTCTGCCGCTGTCGGAGCATCGGTCGCGATCTTCGTAGCCTGCATGGTGAGGGAATGCTGGCAACGCCGCCGCGCGGCTCCGGGCATTGAAGTGACCCATGGTTGCTTTTATGATCTGGCAGGTGCGATGGCAACCCTGATTTCCACGCCGGCAAAGCGATGCCCGCGACGGCTTCTCGCAAAGGCCTCCGGCAATGCTTGGTTAACCAAATGCCGCTACCAATCATTAACGAACGTTTGGACGCAACAGTCATGTAGGCAGGCCGCCCGGCCGAAAACAGGGGAAGCGCGTTTGTCCAGTCTGCAAGGCCGTCTTTCGTGGCTTTCGAAGGGGTTCGGGCGCTTACTGGCGTGCGTTCTTACGGTTCTCGCGTGCGTGTCCTTCTCCTGCGTCTCTGCTTCCGCCGAAGAAAAGGCCGGCGATCTCCTGCGCGCGACGCAGTTCACGATGGCGGGCGACGCCACGCGCGTCCGTCTGCTGGTGCATTTCGACCGCGAGCCGCTCGTGCGGTGGTTCCTTCTGCGCTCGCCGCATCGTCTCGTGATCGACCTGCCGGAGGCGGCCTTCGTGATCGAGCCGGATTCGCTGAAGCCGCGCGGTCTGGTGCGGGAGGTAAGGTACGGCCATCTCGATGCCGGCCGCTCCCGTATGATTGTCGGCGGGAAGGGGCCGTTCAAGGTCGAAGCGTTCGACGTGCTCAAGAACGAGACCTCGGAAGGATACAGGCTCGTCGTGGACCTTGTGGCTGCGAGCGAGCAGGAATTCGAGCAGGCCCTGCTTCTCCAGGCCGACAAGACCGGATCCACCGAGGTGCCGAAAAGCGACCCCTTGGGAAAGCCGGAAGAGACAGTCGCTCCGAAGCGCTTCACCATCGCGCTCGACGCCGGCCATGGCGGCATCGACGGCGGGGCCGCGGGCCTGACGGGCACCGTCGAGAAGGACATCACGCTCGCCTTCGCGATGGAACTGAAGCAGAAACTCGAGCAGGAAGGCCGCTACAGCATCGTCATGACCCGCGAGAAGGACGAGTTCCTGCGTCTCGACGAGCGTGTGCGGATCGCACGGCAGGCGGCGGCCGACCTGTTCATCTCTATCCACGCGGATACGATCCGCGCGCAGGGGGTGAACGGTGCGACGGTCTACACCGTGTCCGATCGGGCCTCCGACGAGGATGCGCGCGCGCTTGCGGAACGCGAAAACCTTGCCGACCAGGTGGCAGGGATAGCGGTCTCGGACGAGAACCGCGACGTAGCGGACATCCTGACCGATCTGGTGCGGCGCGAGACCCATTCGTTCTCGCTCAGATTTGCGCGCACGCTGGTTGGGGAACTGTCCACGCAGATCGAGATGATCAAGAACCCGCATCGCTCGGCCGGCTTCCGGGTCCTGCGCGCCCCCGACGTCCCGTCGGTGCTCGTCGAACTCGGCTATCTTTCCGACGCCGGAGACGAGATGCGGCTCAAGGATCCGGAGTGGCGCAAGAAGGCGATCGGAAGTATCTGCGGCGCGATCGGTGCGTTCGCGGGCGATCGGGCAGGGGCGGGAGGATGACGCGACGGTTCGTTCCGCGTTGCAGGAACGGCACAGCGGTGCCAATAAGTCGTTGTTCCTGCATTGCGGGCTGGACCTTGCCGCAATTTCCACACATGGCGCGCACATGGAGGCGACACGGCGTGGTGCAGGCGGGCCGGGCGCCTGCGGGAACGATGTCGCCATACTTGCGTAAGACCGGATCGAAACTGGAGCGAGCATGATTCGCCTGATCGGATATTTCTTCGGCATCGGCGTTGCTCTGGCGCTGCTCGTCGCCGGTGGCGTCGCAGTGTACCTCTCGCAGGTGACGAAGGACCTTCCCGACTACGAGGTGCTGGCCAACTACGAGCCGCCGGTCACCACCCGCGTGCACGCGTCCGACGGCGCCCTGATGGCGGAGTTCGCGCGGGAGCGGCGGCTCTATCTGCCGATCCAGGCGGTTCCAGATCGGGTCAAGGCGGCCTTTCTCTCGGCCGAGGACAAGAATTTCTATCAGCATCCTGGCGTCGACGTGACCGGCCTGTTCCGCGCGGTCGTTACCAACATCAAGAACGCCGGCTCCGGCCGCCGTCCGGTCGGCGCGTCGACCATCACGCAGCAGGTCGCCAAAAACTTCCTGCTCGATTCGACGCAGAGCTACGACCGTAAGATCAGAGAGATGATCCTCTCGTTCCGCATCGAGCAGGCCTATTCGAAGGACCGCATCTTCGAACTTTATCTCAACGAGATCTTCTTCGGCCTGAACGCCTACGGCATCGCGGGCGCTGCGCTCACCTACTTCGACAAGTCGGTGAACGAACTGACTGTGGCCGAATCGGCCTATCTCGCGGCTTTGCCGAAGGGGCCGTCCAACTATCATCCGTTCCGCCACACGGACCGCGCCATCGAGCGCCGCAACTGGGTGATCGACCAGATGGTCGAGAACGGCTACGTGTCGAAGGAAGAGGGCGAGAAGGCGAAGGCCACCGGCCTGGACGTCAAGCCGCGCCGCAACGGCACCTATCTCTTCGCCGGCGAGTATTTCACCGAGGAAGTACGCCGCGAGATCATCTCCCGTTATGGCGAGACCGCGCTCTACGAGGGCGGTCTGTCGGTGCGTGCGACCATCGATCCGAAGATGCAGGTCGAGGCGCGCCAGGCGCTGCACAACGGCCTGATCAAGTTTGATACGCTGCGCGGTTATCGCGGTCCGGAGAAGAAGATCGAGCTCGGCGCCGACTGGGGCGTGCCGCTGGGCGAGATCAAGGCGCTCTACGACGTGCCGGAATGGCGGCTGGCGGTAGTGTTGGAGTCCGATTCGTCGGGCCTCCGGCTGGGACTGCAGCCGGGTCGCGAAGTGTCGGGCGACCTGTCGAAGGAGCGTGAGGAGATCAGCCTGTCCGTCGAGGATATGGGCTGGGCGATGCGTCATGTCGTGAACGGCCAGCGCGTGAAGGCGAAGTCGCCCGCGGATGTCCTGGTGCCGGGCGACGTCGTCTATGTCGAGAAGGATCAGGCGAAGGGCAACTGGATCCTGCGGCAGCGGCCGGCGGTCGAAGGCGCGCTCGTTGCGATGGACCCGCATACTGGCCGCGTGCTCGCCATGGCCGGCGGCTTCTCCTTTGCATCGTCCGAATTCAACCGTGCGACGCAGGCAATGCGCCAGCCCGGCTCCTCGTTCAAGCCGTTCGTCTATGCGGCGGCGCTGGACAACGGCTACACGCCGGCCTCCGTCGTGCTCGACGCGCCGATCACGATCCGCCAGGGCGACCAGGTCTGGGAGCCGAAGAACTATGGCGGCGAGTCCGCCGGACCTTCGACGCTGCGCGCTGGCATCGAGCGCTCTAGAAACCTGATGACCGTCCGCTTGGCCAATGACATGGGCATGAAGCTCGTCGTCGAATATGCGGAGCGGTTCGGCATCTACGACAGTCTGGCGCCCTATCTGCCGATGGCGCTGGGCGCGGGCGAGACGACGGTTATGCGCATGGTCACGGCCTATGCGATCATCGCCAATGGCGGCAAGGAAGTGAAGCCGTCGCTGATCGACCGCATCCAGGACCGTTACGGCAAGTCGGTCTTCAAGCACGATACGCGTTCCTGCGAGGGCTGCGTCGCGACGAGCTGGCAGGATCAGCCGGAGCCGGAAATCGTCGACAATTCCGAGCAGGTGCTCGATCCGATGACCGCCTACCAGATCACCTCTATGATGGAAGGCGTCGTCAAGCGCGGCACGGCCGTGATCCTGTCCGACCTCGGCCATCCGATCGCCGGCAAGACGGGAACGACCAACGACGAAAAGGATGCCTGGTTCGTCGGCTTCACGCCGGACCTCGTGGTGGGTGTGTTCATGGGCTACGACAATCCCGTTCCGATGGGCAAGGGCTCGACGGGCGGCGGTCTCGCTGCGCCGATCTTCAAGGAGTTCATGCAGGTCGTGCTCAAGGACAAGCGTCCGGTCGACTTCCGCGTGCCGGAGGGCATGAAGCTCATCGCGGTCAACCGCAAGACCGGCATGCGCGCCGGCAAGGGCGATCCCGGCGCGATCATTGAGGCCTTCAAGCCCGGCACTGGCCCGGCCGACACCTACTGGGTGATCGGCTCCGATATGGCGGCGGGCTCGGCGGAGGAGATTTCGCCGTCGGCGAACCGCGCGATCCAGACCGGCGGCGGCGGCCTCTACTGACTGTTTCGAGCCGCGCGTTTCGGGCGGCGACTTCCCTTTACACCGGCGCGGACCATCCCTATGGTCCGCGCCGATTCAATTTCCCCTTTGGCCCCTTGCAGGAAAAGACCAGCGCATGCGCGCAGAAACCGAGAAACGAGTCGACGAGATCAGGCAGGCCATAAGCCTGCTGAGGAGGCATCTTTGACTGGGATCAGGCAGTCAAGAGGCTCGATTACCTGAACAACCGCGCCGAGGACGGCGAACTCTGGAACAATCCGACGGAAGCCCAGGCCCTGATGCGCGAGCGCCAGGGGCTGGATGACGGCATCCGCGCCGTCCGCGAACTCACCAGCAAGCTCGAGGACAATATCGAGCTGATCAAGATGGGCGAGGAAGAGGGCGACGAGGCCATCATCGAGGAGGCCGAGGCGGCGATCCAGGCCATGTCGGGCGAGGTGCGCGCGCGTCAGATCGAGACGATGCTGTCGGGCGAGGCCGACGCCAACGACACCTATCTCGAAATCCATGCGGGTGCGGGCGGCACCGAAAGCCAGGACTGGGCGTCGATGCTGCTGCGCATGTATACGCGCTGGGCGGAACGGAGGGGCTTCAAGGTCGAGTTCCTGGAGGATCACGCGGGGGAGGAAGCGGGCATCAAGTCTGCAACCGTGCTCATCAAGGGCCACAACGCCTATGGCTGGCTGAAGACGGAATCGGGTGTCCATCGCCTGGTCCGCATCAGCCCCTACGATTCGAACGCACGCCGGCATACCTCGTTCGCTAGCGTCTGGGTCTATCCGGTGATCGACGATTCGATCGACATCCAGGTGACCGAAGCGGATGTCCGGATCGATACCTATCGCGCGTCCGGCTCCGGCGGCCAGCACGTCAACACGACCGATTCGGCGGTGCGCATCACGCATATCGCGACCGGCATCGCCGTTGCCTGCCAGGCCGAGCGCTCGCAGCACAAGAACCGGGCGAAGGCGTGGGAAATGCTGCGTTCGCGCCTCTACGAGGAAGAGCTGAAGAAGCGCGAGGCCGTGGCCAATGCATCCGAAGCTTCCAAGTCGGACATCGGCTGGGGACACCAGATCCGTTCCTACGTCCTGCAGCCGTACCAGCTCGTGAAGGACCTGCGGACCGGCGCGGAAAGCACCAGTCCCTCGGATGTGCTCGACGGCGATATCGACGACTTCATGGAAGCCTCGCTGGCCCAGAAGATCTCGGGCAGCCCCGGCGAGGCTGTGGCGGATATCGAATAGCCCCGTCCCCGTCGGAGACGTCAGATCAGGCCGGCGATCGCCCTGCCGGCCTTGATGAACGGCAGGGGATTGAGCGGCTTGCCGTCGCGGCGAACCTCGTAGTGCAGATGCGGACCGGTCGAACGACCCGTGCTGCCGACCTTGCCGACGATATCTCCGGCCTCGATCTTGTCGCCGACGGCGACAAGTATCTTGCTCATGTGGGCGTAGCGGGTCGTGAAACCCTTGCCGTGGTCGATCTCGACCATGCGCCCGTAGCCGCCGTTCCAGCCTGCCGTAACGACAGTGCCTGCGCCTGAGGCGCGCACGCTCGACCCCGTCGTCGCACGAAAGTCCATTCCGGCGTGCAGGGCAGGGGTTCCGAGCAACGGGTCCTTGCGGACGCCGAAGGTGCTCGACACCTGCTTGCCGGGCGCCGGATTCGAGATTGGCAACTGGCGCGCCTTTTCCTTGACCGTGTCGAGCGCCGTGAGGGCTTCGTCGAGTTCGTCGACCACCGCGTCGAACTGCAGATTCTGGTCGAGCGGGACAAGCGGCCCGCCGACCGAACTCGCGCCATAGCCCTTGGCGATCGAAAGGCCTGCGCCCTCCAGCGCGTTTGAGATGGCGTCGGCCGTGCGGTAGGCCTTCTCGGTCATCGACTTCAGGCGATCCATCTGATCGGCCTCGATGGAGCGCAGCGATTGGTTGATTGAGACGAACAGACGATCGGCATTGTCGGCGGCGGAGAGATTCTGGCTGCCGCCGCGCAGGTCGGGGAGAAAACTGGCGATAGCGGCATGGGTGGTTGCATCGAGGCCGGCACGGACGTCCGGCCGCGAGGCAGGCGTCGGAACGGTCTCGTCGGAGGAGGTTTTCAGGTCCCCCGCGCTGTCGAGCAGAGGCCCGATCTTGGCCTGGCGCGCCGCCAGCTCCTGCTGGCGGGAAATCAGCTCGCCGACCTTCTCCTCCATCATCTGCTGGTCGAGGAGCTGACGGCTGGTGATGCGGTCTACCTGAGCGCGCAGGGCGGATATGCGGTCCTCGTAGGCCTGCTGCATGCGTGCCTGCCGCGCAACGGTCGCACCGATTAGGTCGTCGCGCAGGACGAGATAGGATGTCGCCAGGAGATATCCAACCGCCACCGCCGCGAGCGCGGATCCCGCCACCGCGGCGATCCACGGGCGGACGGTGAAGTGGCGGATCTGATCGCCTCTGGCGATGATGACGGTGTGCGGCTCCTTGCGCTTGCCGAATATTGCAGACTGACGGGACTGGCTCACCGGGTTCACTCTTCTCGCCTGGAGATGAGCGCGATTACACATTGTTAGGGTTAACAAAGTTTTCCCAATGGGCGGAATTGCCTGGATTTTCGGCAGCCGAGGGCTATTCGGCCCTCCCCAATGCCCTGGCCGCGTCGAGAACTTCCTCCGCATGGCCGGCGACGCGGACCTTTGGCCAGATCCTTGCGATCCTGCCCTCCGGATCGATCAGGAACGTCGTGCGCTCGACGCCCATGTAGCTCCGCCCGTACATGCTCTTTTCTTTCCACACACCATAGTCCTCGGCCGTCTGCCGGGTCTCGTCGGAAAGAAGGTCGACCGTGACGTCGTGCTTGGCGCGAAAGCGCTCCTTGGACTTTGCGCCATCCGGCGAAATGCCGACCACATCTACGCCGATGCCGTCGAATTCGCGCTTGAGCCGTGAGAAGTCCTTGGCCTCGTTGACGCAGGCGTCGCCACCGTCCTTGCAGAAGAAGTAGAGGACAAGCGGCCTGCCGGCGTGTTCCGCGAGGGATCCTGTGCCGCCTCCCGCCTTCGGAAGCTCGAAGTCCGGGGGGATGCCGCCTTCGGTCAGATCAGCCATAACTGCGCCCTTGTTGATGATTATCGGCCGGGTTTCGCGCATATAATGATCGTAGAGGATTCGTCCATGTCCGTGACAGTCTCGAAGCCGACCGGATGACTCGTTGGAGCAGGTGACCCCGAAGCACGAGAAGATACGGTTTCGCCGCCACGAGATCGCCCGGTTGAGCGAACTGCCGTCGGCGTCCGCGCAGGAGCGTCTCGTTCCCGAGCCGAAGATGGGCTTCAGGATCGTGCCCATCCTCGCCTGGGGCTTCGCCGCGATCCTGCTCGTTGCGCTCGCCGTGCCCGCGGCCGTCTTCCTTTTCGGCATCCCCGGCATCGGCGGGGAGAGGATCCGGATCGAGGCCGAAGCGGCCCTGACGCGAATGGCCGGGTTCGACGTCGACGCAGCGATGGGCGATCCGCACCTATCGGTCGACGCGTCCCGCTTCATCGCATTCCAGGTCGACGACGTCCGGATCAGCCGCGGCGGCGGCGGAGCGAACCTTGTAGAGGCAGGATCGCTGCGTTTTGGCCTCCGTTTCCTGCCGCTGCTGACCGGACAGGTCAGGCTTGGAAGCGCCGGCATAGAGGACGCGCGTATCAGCCTTTCCGCCCTCCCTCCAGGCGAGGGGCCCAACGCGACGCTGGCATCTTTGACCGGCCCCGACGGGCTGATCGATCCGGGGCTGGTCATGAAGGCGGCGTTTTCGGCCGTTCATCGCACCTTCGAAGCCTTCGACGCGGGGGCGACGCGCAGGCTGGATTTCACCAATGTCGAAATCCTGCTGCCCGCAGGCATGCCCGGCGGGACACTCCACCTGGAACAAGCAAAGATCGAGCGCGGCTTGTCGGGCGCGATTGCCTTCGATGCGGTGGCGAGCTGGGCCGGGCGATCGTTCCGGCTCGAAGGAACCGCGGATCGCGACGGGAAAGACCTGAGGCCGGTCGCGTTCACGACGTCGCTTGCCTTCGACCGGACCGAATTCGAGCGGGACCCCGAAAGTCTGAAGGGAGATCCCAAGACTGCGATCATGCGCGTCGGCGGCGCTGCGCGCATCGACATTGCGGGCAGCGAGGCGGAGGGGGACAGGGGACAGTTGCGGGTCGATGCGACGCTCGACGATGCGGATATCGTGTTCGCGAGCGGCGATTCCATCCGCGGTTCGGCCAGCATCGCCGCCTCCTTCCAGCCGGATGCGCAGAAGATCGAGATCGAGCGCGCGGAGTTGCTGGCCGGACGTTCGCGTTTCAAGGCGCACGGCGCCGTCGGGCCGGCGCCGGCGCTTGAAGGTGAGGCCGCCCATTATCGCTACGAACTGGTCAGCGACGGTTCCCTTCTCGCGCCCGAAGGATCGAGCGAACCCGACCTGCCCATCCTGGCGCGGATTGCTGGCACGTTCGACCCCGCGACCCGGCGGCTGACCGCCCGCGACATCGGTGTGCGCACGTCGAGCGGCCAGGTCATGGGAACCGCGATCATCTCCTTCGTCGAAGGGCGCTCGCCGGGAATCGACCTCGCGCTGTCCGTGCCGGAAATGACGGTCAGCAACATCAAGCAGATATGGCCCTGGTTCGCCGCTTATGGCGCGCACAGATGGGCGAACGAGAAGCTGTTCGGCGGCACGGTCAAGAATTCACGCCTGTCGATGTCGGTCGCGCCCGGCCGCCTCGGCAACGGCACGCCGCTGTCGCGGGACGAGATATCCGGCTATTTCGAGGTGTCGGGCACCCGCTTCGACGTGACCGGCCAGATCCCGCCGGTCCGCGACGGGGTCGGATCAATCAGCTTCCAGGGCACCGATGTCGACGTGCGGCTCTCGTCCGGAACCGTATTCCTGTCTACGGGGCGGACGGTTGCCGCGAGCAACGGCACTTTCGTCATCCGGCGTGCCGAACTGCCTCCGGTCATCGGGCAGCTTGACATCGATATTGCCGGCTCGGCCGACGCGGTGGCTGAGCTTGCTAGCTACAAGCCGATCGATGCCATGCGCCACCTTCCGATCGCGCCGGAAGACCTCTCCGGCCAGGTCAGCGGCAATGTCGAGGCGCGCATACCGCTCCAGGCCGAAACCGACATGTCCAATCTCGGTTGGGCGGTGAAGCTGTCCTATACCGGACTTTCGATCGCGAAGCCTTTCGAGGGCCAGAATGTCAGCGACGCATCCGGGACGATCGAAGTCGTGCCGACCGTGGCGGAGATCAAGGCAAATGCGAAGCTGAACGGGATGACCGCGACGCTCGACATTTCCGAACCGCTCGGCGGCAGCGGCGAGGCGCGTAAGCGCGACATCACGCTCGTCATGGACGCCAAGACGCGAAACGCGGTCGCCCCCGGCCTCGAATCGCTTCTGGACGGTCCGGTGAACGTGAAAATGTCGGGCGAGGGGGCCGCGCGACGGATCGTTGCCGATCTGGCCGACGCGCGCGTCAGCGTTCCATGGGCGGGATGGTCGAAGGGCCCCGGCATCCCTGCCAAGCTCTCCTTCGGCTACGACACCGTCGGCGGAGAGACGCGGATTTCCGACATCGAGCTGTCGGGCCAGTCCTTTTCGCTCGCGGGATCGGCAACGGTCACCTCGTCGGGTCTGTCGCGCGCGCGATTCCAGCAGGTCAAGCTGAACCGCAACGACGATATCTCGGTCGACATCAAGCGCGACGGCAACGGCTATGCAGTGACGATACGGGGCAACGTCTTCGACGCCCGTTCGCTGATCAAGCAGAGCCTGGAGGCTGCCGGCAGCGGAGGTGGCGGAGGGGACAAGGATTCCGTCCAGGTGACGCTCGACGCCGACGTCGCCTATGTGGCGGGCTTCCAGAACGAGGCCATGACCAACGTCAAGGTCGCGTATCGCGGCTCGGGTTCGCGGATTCTCTCTTTGGATGCGTCCGGGACGACAGGCACGGGAGACTCGTTCACCGCGTCTGACCGCACCGAGTCCGGACAGCGCTCGGTCAAGGTGGAATCCGGAAATGCGGGCGCGGTGCTGAGGTTCCTCGACATCTATCCCTATATGGAGGGCGGAAAGATCACCATGGCGCTCGGTGCGCAGGGAGATTCTGCGCTGCGTGGCCAGATCGACGCTCGCAACTTCACGCTGGTCGACGAGCCGCGGCTCCGCTCGATCGTCGCGAGCCGGCCGACAGCAGATTCACGAACCCTCAACGAAGCGGTCAAAGGACAGATCGACACGTCCCGCGTCGGCTTCGAGCGCGGCTTCGCACAGATCGAGAAGGGCAAGGGATATCTGAACATCGACAATGGCGTGCTGCGCGGGCCGACGATCGGTTCGACATTCCAGGGCGCGCTCTACGATGCCAAGGGCAACATGTCGATCACGGGGACGTTTATGCCAGCCTATGGCCTCAACAGGTTGTTCGGGGAGATCCCGCTGCTCGGCCAGATTCTCGGCAATGGCCGCGACCGCGGCCTGATTGGCATCACCTATAAGGTGGCCGGCAGCACCAAGTCGCCCCAGGTTCAGGTCAATCCGATCTCGGTGATCGCGCCGGGCATCTTCCGCTCGATCTTCGAGTTCAACTGACGCGCCTCTAGCGCCTGAGATGCCTCCCCGCGGCGTAAAGCGATACCGCGGCGGCATTGGAGACGTTGAGCGAGTGGATGGGGCCGGGCATGTCGAGCCGCGCCAGCGCGGTCACCGTCTCGCGCGTCTTCTGGCGCAGGCCCTTGCCTTCGGCGCCGAGCACCAGCGCGATCCGGTCGCCCGAGAGCGTGTCCTCGAAGGTCGAAGGGCCTTCCGAATCAAGTCCGATCGTGCGGAAGCCGGCCTCGTGAAGCTCGTTCAGCGCTTCGGCCAGGTTCCGCACCTCGATGAGGTCCAGATGCTCGAGGGCCCCGGAGGCGGCCTTGGCCAGCACGCCCGACTCCTGCGGGCTGTGGCGGGCCGTGACGATCAGCGCGCCGGCACCGAATGCGACCGCGGAGCGGATCACTGCGCCGACATTGTGCGGATCGGTCACTTGGTCGAGTACAACCACAAGCGGCGTGTCGGCAAGTTCCGCCAGCGCCTTGGGCTCCAGCGGCTGCGCCTCGACCAGCGCGCCCTGGTGCACCGCATCGCTGCCGGTGATCCTGTCGATGTCGCGCGGCTCGACGATCTCGACCGGGAAGGGCAGGGAAGCCGGGTCGGCGATGTCCATCCGCTCGAGCGCATTGCGCGTGGCGAGCATCCTGGCAATCTTGCGGCGGGGATTGTCGATCGCAGCGCGCACCGTGTGCAGGCCGTAGAGCCGCACCAGTCCGTCAGACGGCGGATCGCCCGGCTTGACCGGCTGGCGTGGCCTGAAGGGTCGCGGGCCGCCGGACTTTTCGTCGCGGTGGGCGCGGCGCAGTTTGGCGTAATGCGTGTCTTTCGCCGTGCGCGGCTTTTCGGGCTTGCTCATGCGCGGCTTATAGCCTGCCGACCCGAACTTGCCTATGCGGGCGGAGGCGTCATTTCGTTGCCCTTTTCCAACGCGGGCGTGTTGACAGTGCGGGGCCTTGCCGCCATAAGGCCCCTCGCTGATTTCGGGCCGCACAGGCGGTAGCGAAGTTCGCTCGTCGCTCGACCCCGTCGCAGTTCAGGAGGGGTGCCCGAGTGGTTAAAGGGGACGGACTGTAAATCCGTTGGCTCAGCCTACGTTGGTTCGAATCCAACCCCCTCCACCACTGCACGAGGTGTCGTCGACGTTGCGGGTGTAGCTCAATGGTAGAGCAGCAGCCTTCCAAGCTGAATACCCGGGTTCGATTCCCGGTACCCGCTCCAGATTGATTTCCAATCGTCTAGCCTTGCTTTCGCATCCATTATCTGAGCCAGGGACGCCGGATAATTGACATCAGTAAGCCACCATCTATCGTCCAGCGATGGTACCATTCTCGCATCTCTGGCCATGGATCGGGCTCGGCCTGACGCTGATCCTGCTGTTCGGCCTGATCTGGGGCGATCTTCGCGGGGATCGATCCGTTCCGCGCGCTAGGGATGTCGTCTGGCTGACATGGGCAGCCACCGCCGCTTACATGCTGCATCAGTTCGAAGAGCATGGCATCGACGCGCAGGGTGTGCATTACGCGTTTCGCGGCGCGCTGTGCGCCACCTTCGGTTTCGCCGAACTCGCCGAATGCCGCATTCCCGAATCCTTCATCACCGCGGTGAATATTCCGGTGGTATGGATCGCCGGTCCGGTCTGCGCCCTTCTGGGGCGGCGGTGGCCCGCAATCGCTTTCGGCTATTTCGGCGTTCTGGCCATCAATGCGATCGTGCATATCGCTCCCGCGATCACAGGCGGTGGCTACAATCCCGGCCTGCTCACCTCGGTCCTGCTTTTCCTGCCGCTCTCGCTGTGGGCGATGTGGGTCGCGTTACGGCGCCCTGGACTTGGCGTCCCCGCGATCGCGGCGATGCTCTTGGGCGGCGTGATCGTGCACGCGGTGCTGTTCCTGTCGCTCAGAGCCTATCTGGACGGCAAGCTCGGCACGTACACCTTGCTTGCCGTTCAAATCATCAATCCAGCATTCCTGATCCTCGTCTCGGGAATCGTCATGGCACGCCGGTCGCTGCGACCTGCCGGTCGATCTCCATAGATTTTCGTCGGCGACCGAATCCTATTCCGCCATCTGTCCGCGGATGAGCCGCTTCATCTTTGGCTTTGCCTTTCGGTGGTAATGAGTTGAACCGAGCGGTTCCAGCCGACATGATGATGCAAAAATCCGGCGCTACTGCTGGAATCTTGCGGGCTGCAGGCGATGACCGTGCCAACTATGCCGCCGCTGCCGGGAGAGCGTATGCAGAACCAGATTCCTTTGTTCGGACCGATGCGAACCGCGCGGCCCGCCGTTGTGCCGCCGCTGACGGCGGCCCGCTGGCTGCTGGTGCTCATCGTGCTCGCTGGCGCCTACTTCTTTCATGGCTTCGTCGTGCCGGTGCTCGCCGCACTCGTCATCGCCTTCGCGACATGGCCGCTCTATCGGCGGTTGCTACGGTTTTCCGGCGAGAACCGGTCGGTCGCGGCGACTCTTGCGCTGCTGCTGATCCTGGCCTTCCTCATCGCGCCGATTGCGCTGGTGGCGCGCTATGCGGTGGCCGAGACGCAGGAATGGGTATCCTGGGTGGTCGCGGCGAACAGGACAGGCGCGGTGACGCCGGACTGGATCGCGACGCTGCCTTGGGTCGGCGAATTTCTTGCCGAGCAATGGATGCACTATTTCGGTCATCCAGGCGGTTTCGGCGAGGTCGTACAACTCGTCAGCGGGTCGAATATCCGCAACATCTACCTGACCGTCGTCGCAGCCGGCGGCAGCGCGTTCTCGCTCTTCCTGACTCTTCTGTTCATGCTGATTGCGCTGTTCTTCGTCTATCGCGACGGTACGCGCTTCCTGGGTCAGGTCGACCTGATCGGCGAACGCGTGCTGCCGGGGCGCTGGGACCGAATCTCGCGTGTGGTGCCCGCCACCATCAGCTCCACCGTGACCGGCATGACCATCATCGCCTTCGGCGAAGGCATCGTGCTCGGCGTCGCCTACTACATCGCCGGAGTGCCGTCGCCCGTGACGCTCGGCGTCATCACCGGCGTCATGGCGCTCATACCCGGCGGCGCGCCGCTGTCGATGACGCTGGTCTCGATCTATCTCGCGGCGAGCGGATCGCCTTTCGCCGGCATCGCGCTGTTCGCCTGGGGCACGATAGAACTGTTCGTCGTCGACAAGACGATCCGGCCGAAGCTGGTCGGCGGACCGATCAAGCTGCCGTTCCTGCCCACGATCTTCGGTCTGGTCGGCGGCGTGAAGACGATGGGCTTCCTCGGCCTCTTCGTCGGCCCGGTGCTGATGGCCCTGCTGGTCGCGATCTGGCGCGAGTGGATCCACGAACTGGAGCTGACCGCCGCCGCCGCGCGGCCGGCGCTGGACGTGACCCCGGCGCCCGACTTGGAGGAGCGGCCCGCGGAGCTCAGAACCTGAACGACCAGAACAGGCAGGCGAGCGTCGCGGCGACGAAGATCACGAGGCCAAGCCCGCGCAGGAGCACGTTGCGCCGCACCTCGTCGAGGACGAGGTGACTCACCACGATCGCCGGAACGAAGATGAACTGCCAGTCCCACAGCTGCCATAGAGCACGCGGCATGCCGAACGCGGTGCGCGCCAGCAGGCAGCCGACGATGGTGGCAAACAGCGCGACCACGGTGAAGAACAGTCGGTCCGTTGCATTCAGCAGCACGAAGCTCGCCGCGCGCAAAGGCAGGATCATCAGCAGCGCCGCTGAGAAAAAGTAGAGTGCGGCCAAGGGGATGAAGCTGGCTGAATTCGCGAGCGATTCGAGGCGGCCGACGCCGATCGGACCGAACGGATAGGCCTTCTGTGCAAGATAGAGCGACAAGGCCATCAGGATCGCCGTCAGAAGCGCGATCAGCGCGAAGCTCGTCAGTGTCTTTCCCATGGCCATCCTGCGGTCGAATCGAGGTGCGTTAGCTGGAGTGTGAACCATCGCCGCGCCGTGGGATCAACCGATCGGCGACAGGCATGATCATCGGACCTAGCGACTGCGGCCGATGCGGGGTCGTTATCTATTTGTGAACCATGATCGAGATAAGAATCGCCCATTGTTTGGAGTGGGTGTGTCATGGGTGATCGGGTTGAGTTGACGCGCAGGGGGTTCGTCCTTGCGATGGGCGGCGTGGCGCTGGGCGGATGTTCGACCAGCCTGGAGATGCCGGACCTCGGGCTCGACACGACGACCACCGGCTCCATCCGTCCGAAGATCAGCGTCGACAAGGGCATCACCGATCCTGACCTGATGTACGCCTCGGTCCAGGAAGGGCCTTTTTCTCTGCCGGCGATTCCCTATGCCAAGGTGCCGCGGCAGTTCCAGCGCCAGATCGTCCCGGATCCGACCGGCGAGGCGCCGGGCACCATCGTGGTGAAGCTGGCCGAACATCACCTCTATCTCGTCCAGGAGGGCGGCGATGCGCTTCGCTACGGCGTCGGCATCGGCAAGGCCGGCTTCGAATGGTCGGGCAGGGCGGTGGTGCAGTACAAGAAGCAGTGGCCGGTCTGGACGCCGCCGTCGGAGATGATCGCGCGCAAGCCCGAGCTTGAGAAGTGGCGCAGCGGTCAGCCCGGCGGCCCGGACAATCCGCTCGGCGCACGTGCGCTCTACCTGTTCAAGGACGGCAACGACACCGGCTATCGCATCCATGGTTCGCCGGAGTGGTGGTCGATCGGCCAGAACATGTCGTCGGGCTGCATCCGCATGATCAACCAGGACGTCATCGACCTCTACAACCGCGTCCCGCCGAAATCGACCGTCGTGGTGGCCTGACGTCCGTCAGGCCGCTTCGCTGCGCTGGGGGCTGGTCGAATGCCGCCGATCCGGCTCGGTGGATTGTTATAGCGGTCCAATGAAACGGCCGCTGGGATGAACTGATCCTCCCATCCTTGCCCGGCGCCGGGTCCTTTTCCGCTTCGACCCGCTGCCGGCCGCATGTGCCAGGAAGCCAGCGCGGCTACATCCATCGCGATCCCCTACTTTCCCCCGACCTGACCGACCGGGCATATTGTCAGCGCGTCGGAACGTCTTAAAATCACCATCCGAACACCTACATTCGTGTTCGAGTCCGGGCGCGAAGGGTTAGGTGGGCACAGGTGACGACAGGCGGGGCGCCAATGCGGTTGCAGAAACGGCGCATGCAGGCAGGTGAAGGCGACAAGGGCAACCCAGGACGAGGGACTGCCGTCATCACGCGCACCAAGCCGAAGACGAAGAAGCCCAGCCTCTACCGCGTGCTCATTCTGAACGACGACTACACCCCGATGGAGTTCGTCGTGCATATCCTCGAACGGTTCTTCCAGAAGGACCGGGAGGCCGCCACCCGCATCATGCTCCATGTTCACAATCACGGAGTCGGCGAGTGTGGGGTCTATACATTCGAGGTCGCCGAGACCAAAGTGACGCAAGTCATGGATTTTGCCCGTCAGCATCAGCATCCTTTGCAGTGCGTGATGGAGAAGAAATGAAGTCCGTCAGCGCGGACCTCCCACCGCGCCAGGACGGAGAAAGAGCGAGGTACTGAATGCCGGCTTTCTCACAAAGCCTCGAGCGGGCGCTTCATCAGGCGCTGACTTTCGCCAACGAGCGCCATCACGAATATGCGACGCTGGAGCACCTGCTCCTGGCGTTGATCGATGACACCGACGCGGCCGCCGTGATGCGGGCGTGCAATGTCGACCTTGATGAACTCCGCAAGACCGTGGTCGGCTATGTCGACAAGGAGCTCGACAACCTGATCACCGGCTATGACGAGGACTCCAAGCCGACTGCGGGCTTCCAGCGCGTCATCCAGCGCGCGGTGATCCATGTCCAGTCCTCTGGCCGTGAGGAGGTCTCCGGCGCCAACGTGCTCGTCGCGATCTTCGCCGAGCGCGAGAGCCATGCCGCCTATTTCCTGCAGGAACAGCAGATGACCCGCTACGACGCGGTCAACTACATCTCGCACGGCATCGCCAAGCGCCCCGGCGCCTCGGAATCGCGCACGCCGCGCGGCGCCGAGGAGGACCAGGCGAACGAGCGCAACGGCGAGCAGCAGGACGAGAACGGCAAGGGCAAGAAGCAGCAGGACGCGCTGAGCGCCTACTGCGTCAACCTCAACCAGAAGGCAAAGGTGGGCAAGATCGATCCGCTGATCGGCCGGATGAACGAGATCAACCGCACGATCCAGATTCTTTGCCGCCGTTCGAAGAACAACCCGCTCTATGTGGGCGATCCGGGCGTGGGCAAGACGGCGATCGCCGAAGGCCTGGCGAAGCGTATCGTCGAGGGCGACGTGCCGGGTGTGTTGCTCAACGCCACGATCTTCGCGCTCGATATGGGCACGCTGCTCGCGGGCACGCGCTATCGCGGCGACTTCGAAGAGCGTCTGAAGCAGGTCGTGAAGGAGCTCGAAGAATATCCGGGCGCGATCCTGTTCATCGACGAAATCCACACCGTGATCGGCGCCGGCGCAACGTCGGGCGGCGCGATGGATGCGTCGAACCTGCTCAAGCCGGCGCTTTCCTCCGGCTCTATCCGCTGCATCGGCTCGACCACCTATAAGGAATTCCGCCAATTCTTCGAGAAGGACCGTGCTCTGGTGCGCCGCTTCCAGAAGATCGACGTCAACGAGCCGTCGCTTGAGGACGCGATCGAGATCATGAAGGGGCTGAAGCCGTATTATGAGGACTTCCACAAGGTGAAATACACCAGCGAGGCCATCAAGGCCGCGGTGGAGCTCTCGGCGCGCTACATCTCCGACCGCAAGCTGCCGGACAAGGCGATCGACGTGATCGACGAGACCGGCGCTTCGCAGATGCTTCTGCCGGAAGGCAAGCGCAAGAAGACGATCACCATCAAGGAGATCGAGCACACGATCGCGACGATGGCGCGCATCCCGCCGAAGACGGTCTCGGCCGACGATGAGAAGGTGCTCGCCAATCTCGAAGCCGAGCTCAAGCGCGTGGTCTACGGCCAGGAGACGGCGATCACCGCGCTCGCCTCCTCGATCAAGCTGGCGCGGGCCGGCCTGCGCGAGCCGGAAAAGCCGATCGGCTCCTACCTGTTCTCGGGTCCGACGGGCGTCGGCAAGACCGAGGTGGCAAAACAGCTCGCCGCCTCGCTCGGCGTCGAACTGCTGCGCTTCGACATGTCGGAATATATGGAGCGCCACACGGTCTCGCGCCTGATCGGCGCGCCTCCGGGCTATGTCGGCTTCGACCAGGGCGGCCTGCTTACCGATGGTGTCGACCAGCATCCGCACTGCGTGCTCCTGCTCGACGAGATCGAGAAGGCGCATCCGGATCTGTTCAACATCCTGCTGCAGGTGATGGACCACGGGAAGCTGACCGACCACAACGGCAAGAAGATCGACTTCCGCAACGTGATCCTGATCATGACCACCAATGCGGGCGCGTCGGATGCGCAGCGCGCGGCGATCGGCTTCGGCTCGACCAAGCGCGAGGGCGACGACGTCGAGGCGATCAACAAGCTGTTCACGCCGGAATTCCGCAACCGTCTCGACGCGATCATCCCGTTCGGCTCGCTGCCGGTGCCGGTGATTCATCAGGTGGTGCAGAAGTTCGTCATGCAGCTTGAGGCCCAGCTCGCCGACCGCGGCGTCACCTTCGACCTCGCGCCGGAGGCGATCGCCTGGCTCGCCGACAAGGGCTATGACGAGCGCATGGGCGCCCGTCCGCTCGGACGCGTGATCCAGGAGCACATCAAGAAGCCGCTCGCCGACGAGGTGCTGTTCGGCAAGCTCAGGAAGGGCGGCACGGTGCGGATCACCGTTGACGGCAGCGGCCTCGATTCGAAGCTGAAGCTCGAGGCGGTCGCCGACGAGGTTCCGGTCAAGCCGAAGAAGGAAGAGCCGGCACCGAAGAAGGCTGCTGCCAAAAAGGCCAAGGCCAAGCCTGCCGCAAAGGCCGCGGCGCCTAAGGCCAAGGCGGCGGCGAAGCCTCAGGATCCGCCGAAGCGCAGCATGGTGCCGCAGCTCCCGCGCAAGTGAGCCTGCGCACGAACGGAAAGAAAAAGGGCCGCCTTCGGGCGGCCCTTCTGCTTCAGTGAACCGCTGGATGCTTATGCCGGCTTGCGCGTGCGCATGTGCAGGAAGATCGGCGCCACCCGCGTGTCGGCGACATGTGGCTCGACAGCTGCGAGTTCCTCGTTGGCCATGGGCTCGCCGAGCTTCTCCAGGATGAGCCCGGCGGCCACGATCATGTCCACCCACTGGCCGAGCGTGCGATGGAAGCGCGGGATGCGGAACGGGCCGAACGCCTTTCGCTCCTCCTCGGTGGCGGCCGAGAAATACCAGCTCTCGATCTCGCCATCGATGCCGTCGAAATAGCGCGCGACCTGAACCGCCACGGGCTGTCCCGTCTCGTCGCGGATGTTCTTGCGGGACGGCGGGACGAAGCAAGGGTGCAGGATGGAGAACTGGAAGAACCCGCCCGGACGCAGCACCCGCGCCGCCTCCGCGACGGCCTGTCCCGGCTGCGCAACGTCCATCATCGACATGAACGCAGTGGCGAAGTCGAAGCTGCCGTCGGCGAAGGGCAGGGCAAGTGCGTCGGCGGCCCGGTAGTCGATGCCGAGCGGGGCACGCGCCTCTTCCTCCAAGGCATGCGCGACGAAGGTGGGCGCGATGTCGACCGCCGTCATGCGGGCGCCGAGACGCGCGACCTGCCGCGTGTTGGCACCTTCGCCACAGCCGATGTCGAGGCCGTGGAGACCGCGCACGGGCGGCAGCATGTCGAGAAAGGCGGGCGTGTTGAGCGTGTCGCGATAGACGTCGTAGCCGGCACGAACCTGCATCGTCCACGCCCGCGCATTGGCTTCCCAGAGCCGGCCAACTTCTTCCGTATGCATGATCTTCTCCGTTCGGGATTCGTCTGCGACAGCCACCGTCGCGCGGCTTTCATGCATGTGTTAGAGGCGACATCATGGACGATCACGGAGATATCCCGCCGGGCGAGCGGGTCGATCGCACCGCCTGGTTCTGGCGTGGCGTGCGAACATCTTTTTCGCTGCCGGGACTGATCCTCTGCTCAGCCTTCGTCGGCTTCGCGGGGCTCGCGCGCGAAGCCGGGCTATCCATCTACGAGGCGGTGTTCATGGTCGCCGTGATCTGGGCGCTGCCGGCCAAGGTGGTGCTCGTTGGCGCGATCATGGCGGGGAACTCGCTACCGGCCGCCGCCTTCGCCGTGGCCCTGTCCTCGGTACGGCTGACGCCGATGGTGGTCGCCCTTGTGCCTGAGATTCGCGCGGCGGGCACGCGCAAATGGGTTCTCTACGCTCTGTCCCATTTCGTCGCAGTCACCTCCTGGGTGCTGGCGATGGCGAAGTTGCGCAACGTGCCGCGCGATGCGCGCACCGCCTGGTATGGCGGCCTCGGCGCGACACTCGTCCTGCTCAACATGGTCGTGGTCGGCGTCGTCTACCTGATCGCGGGCCAGCTGCCGCCGATCGCGTCTGCGGCATTGCTTTTGCTGACGCCGATCTACTTCCTGACCTCGATGTGGGGTTCTGCGCGCGAACGCGCAGGTTATGTGGCAATGATCCTCGGCCTTGCCCTTGGGCCGGTGGCGCATGTTCTGGTGCCGGGATTCGATCTGCTGGCCGCCGGATTGACCGGCGGGCTCGCCGCCTTCGGTTATCATCTCTGGGCGAGGCGACGTCAGGCATGACCTATTTCGGGAGCGAAGCCTGGTGGTGGCCATACCTGTTCATCCTGCTCGCGGGATGGTTGGCGACCGATTTCTGGCGCTATCTCGGCGTGTTCATCGGCGGACGGATCTCGGAGGATTCCGACGCCATGGTACTGGTGCGCACGATCGCGACCGCGCTCGTGGCAGCCGTCATCGCCAACCTGATCGTCTTTCCCGGCGGCGCGCTGGCCGACACACCCACGGCGCTGCGGGTCGGGGCTGCTGCTGCCGGCTTTACCGCCTTCCTGGCGACGCGTCACAACATGCTCGCTGGCATCGTGGTGGCCGAGGCGGTGCTGATCGCCGGAATCCTGTTCGGCCTCTAGCGGCTTACCGGGATTTAACTGCATGCGGCTACTGTGCTTGCGGGCGCGAGGACGCAGATCTTGATATTCCATCCGGCTGAACGAACGATCCTTCTGGTGACGGCGGCGCTCGGCGTCGCGAGCTTTTTTCTCGCTTGGTGGAAAGACATCGCCTTCGGTCCCGGATTCTTTACGTTTTCCGTTGGCTTTGCGGCGCTGATGATCGGTATCGGCCAGATCTACCGCCAGGTGCGCGACAGCGAGCGGATCGCGCTGGCGACCCATGTGCTTGGCCTGTTCGTCGCCTATTCGGCCTTCGGCGCGTTCTTCAACATCGTGCTTCTGCCGCGCCCTACGGCGCCGGTCGACGCGGCGTTGGTTCGGATGGACGCACTGCTTGGCTATTCCTGGCCGGCTTTCATCGCCTGGTTCGCAAAGCATCCGGATTTCAATGAGGTCGTCCGGAAGCTCTACACGCTGACCTTCATCCAACTGCTCGCAGCCTTCATCGCGCTCGGCTTCATGCTGGACCGGCGGCGACTGCATGCGGCGGCTCTCGGCACGGTGATCGCGTCGCTCGCGACGATCTTCTGCTGGGCCATGCTGCCTTCGGGCGGCGCGGCGGCCTACTGGACGCTCGACCCGGAGGTCGAACGCATCGTGCGGCCCGTGGTCAGCTCGGCCTATGGCGCGGAGCTAAACCGGTTGTTCCGGGACGGGGTGACGGACCTTTCGGCGATGGGCGTGACGGGCCTGGTCGGCTTTCCATCGTTTCACACGGTGATGGCGCTGATGTCGCTGTTCGCGCTGTGGCCTTACCGGATCGCCCGGTTCCTGCTTGTGCCTCTAAGCCTGCTGCTCTTGCCGGGCATTCTGGCGCATGGCGGGCACAATCTGATGGACGTTCTGGCAGGAGCCGCCATCGCGGTCGGTTCGTGGGTGCTCGGCCTCAGGATCTACGACGCGCAGACCCGTCTCGCGGAGGCCGCGCAGCCTATCCCGACGCCGGTCTAGATCTCGTTCAGGGCTGCGCGGATCTTGTCCGCATTGGCGGCCAGCACTTCGGGCTTTTCCATCTGGCCGGTATGCGGCTTGAGGGCGACGCCCTCGAAGCGGGGGATGACGTGGACATGGAGGTGGAACACTACCTGTCCGCCCGCGGTCTCGTTGAACTGCTGCACCGTGACGCCGTCGGCCGAGAAGGCCTTCACGACGGCCCTGGCGAGCTTCTGCGTGGTGCGCACGACAGCGGCGAGGCTCTCTTCCGAGACGTCGAGGATGTTGCGCGACGGCGCCTTCGGGATCACCAGGCAATGGCCGTCACCGCGCGGCATGATGTCCATGAAGGCGAACGTGTCGGCATCCTCATAGAGCTTGTGGGCGGGAAGCTCGCCGCGCAGGATTTTTCCGAAGACGTTCGAAGGATCGTAGGCGACAGCCATTTCGTTCATCCACTCCTTAGGCGCAACCGGCGATGTCTTGTCAGCTATTCGCCGCAGACGTCAACCCATTCGGCCGAGGTGAGCGCCGCCATACGCTCGGGCGTGATGCGCACGGCCGCATTGGTGGCACCGGCCGCCGGCACGACCTCGTCGAAGCTCCTGAGAGAGACGTCGCAATAGACGGGCAGGGGGCTTGCGACGCCGAACGGACAGACGCCGCCGACCGGATGGCTCGTCAGCTCTAGTACCTGTTCGGCGTCGAGCATCCGCGGCTTGCCGCCGAAGCGGTCCTTGAACTTGCGATTGCTTAGACGCGCGGTGCCGCTGGTGACCAGAAGCAGCGTTTCGTCGCCAGCGCGCAGGCAGATCGTCTTGGCGATCTGCGCCGGCTCGACCCCGTGCGCCTGTGCGGCGAGCGTCACGGTCGCGGAACTTGCTTCCGTGACGATGACATCGATGTCGGGTGCGTTCGCCTGGAAGAAGGCGCGGACGGATTCGAGAGACATATCCGACTGTTAGGCCGGCCCCGCAGGCTTTGCAAGGCGGCTCAGCCCTTGCGGAACGGGCCGTGTTCCTCGAGATATTCGCCGATCTGCGCGACTTCCTGCCGTTCCCGCTCCAGATATTCGGCGACTGCCCGGCGCAGGCCCGGATGGGCGATGTAATGCGCCGAGCGGGTGGTGACGGGCATGTAGCCGCGCGCCAGCTTGTGCTCGCCCTGTGCGCCTGCCTCGACGACCTTCAGTCCGCGCTCGATCGCGAAGTCGATCGCCTGATGGTAGCAGACCTCGAAATGCAGGAACGGATGGTCCTCGATACAGCCCCAGTTGCGGCCGAACAGTCGGTCGCCGCCGATGAAGTTGATCGCGCCAGCAACATAGCGGCCGTTGCGCTTTGCCATGACCAGGAGCACGTCATCGGCCATTCGCTCGCCGATCAGCGAGAAGAACTTGCGGTTGAGGTAGGGCCGGCCCCATTTGCGGCTGCCGGTGTCCATGTAGAAGCGGAAGAAGTCGTCCCAGACGGCTTCGGTCAGATCCTTGCCGGTGAGCCGGTCGATGGTGATGCCGTCCTGCACCGCGGCTGCGCGCTCCTTGCGCAGCGCCTTGCGCTTGCGCGAGGCCAGCGTGTCGAGGAAATCGGCATAGTCGCCATAGCCCTCGTTGCGGAAATGGAACTGCTGGTCGGTTCGGGGCAGGAAGCCTGCTTCCTCCAGCAGCTCGATATCTTCGTCGATCGCGAAGGTGACGTGGGCAGAGGAGACGCCGAGCCGGTCCGTCAAGGTCTTCAAGCCGCCGGCAAGTGCTGCCCGCACCGTCGGCTCCGACGCGCCGCGCGCGACGAGCAGGCGCGGTCCGGTCGCAGGGGTGAACGGAACCGAGACCTGGAGCTTCGGATAGTAGCGCCCGCCGGCCCGCTCGAAAGCGTCGGCCCAGCCATGGTCGAAGACATATTCGCCCTGGCTGTGCGACTTCAGATAGCACGACACGGCGCCAATCAGCGTGCCTCCGGAGGTTTCGAGCCGCAGGTGCTGCGGCTGCCAGCCGGTCTGGCGCGAGACAGTGCCCGCGTCTTCCAGCGCGGACAGGAAGTCGTGCGAGATGAAGGGGTTGTACGGCGTTGTGCAATCGCCGCGCGACGCGCCGGACAGGCCTGACCATTCCTCTTTCGAGAAGTCGTCCATGCCGGTCACGACTTTCAGCGTGACATCGCCCGATCCTGAATTGCCGCCGCCTGCCGCTGAGTCCATGGCCCCCAATGTGGGACCGGCGGCGCTGCGGGGCAAGATACGCTGCGTCAGGCGACGGCGTCGGGATCGAAACCTTCGAAGGTCATCTGGTCGGCGTGGGCGAAGGTGGTCTTGACGGCGTCGGCGTCGCGTACGGTCCAGGTGATCACCGGCAGGCCGAGCGTCTCGCGCATGAAGGTGACGAAGCGGTTGGGCAGGTGGCCGTAGTGATAGGACGTGAAGGACAGTCCGTTGGCGAGCATCGAGAAATGCGCCTCGATCTCGGGCGGCTTGTCGCCCCAGGCGGTGAGGCCGGCCGGTATGCCCGCCGCGTGAACCGGGAACTGGCGGATCAGCCAATGGTCGAAGGACATGATCGCGGCCTTGCCGTCATAGGCACGCAACTCCTTCGCGACCGCCTGCACCAGTCCCTCGTCGTGACCGGGAATGCCCTTGAGCTCGATGACCAGCGGAACGCGCCCGGCAACCAGGTTCAGCATCTCACGCAGCGTCGGCGCGTGGTCGGCGGTGCCGCCGATCCTGAGCGCACCCATCTCGGCCGCCGTCTTCTGCCAGACCAGCCCGCCCTGGCCGGCGAGCCGCTGCAGGTCGTGATCGTGGAAGATCACCGGCACGCCGTCGGCGGAGAGTTCCACGTCACATTCGATGGCAAAGCCCTTCTTCGCAGCGGCGTCGAAGGCCGAGAGTGTGTTCTCCCAGCGCGTCTTGTTCATGTCGTGATAGCCGCGATGCGCGATCGGGCGTTCAGTCAACCAGGAGATATCGGACATCGATCGAGCCTCAGGCAAGTTCCACGATTGCTTCGATCTCGACCGGCGCGTTGAGCGGCAGCGAGGCCGTGCCGACCGCCGAACGGGCATGCTTGCCGCGCTCGCCCAGCACCTTCGCAAGGAAATCCGAAGCGCCGTTGGCAACGAGATGCTGCTCGGTGAAGTCTGCCGTCGAGGCGACGAACACCGTGATCTTGACGATGCGCGCGATCTTTTCGAGATCGCCGGCCGCGGCCTTCACCTGGGCGAGGATGTTGATCGCGCAGGCGCGGGCGGCTTCCCGACCCGTCGCCGTATCGAGGTCGCGGCCGAGCAGGCCCGTTGCCACCAGCTTGCCGTCGGCGAGCGGCAGTTGCCCGGCGGTGAAGAGCAGGTTGCCGCTCTGCATGAACGGCACGTAGTTCGCGGCCGGCGCGGCGGCCGCCGGCAAGGTTACGCCTTCGGCGGCGAGGCGGGCTTCGATCGTGTCGGCCAATTTTCGTTCCCCGTTAATCAGACTCGTGCCATTGTTCGCGAAGGGCCCGCGCGGTCCGCCTCGCTTCGGCCACGACTAGAGTGGAGAATGCCGGCGAGTCAACTTAACCGGCCGCATCCGTGCGGATGCGGTCACCGGAGAACGTTAGATGCGCGCTTCGCGCCTTGTCCTTCCCGCCATCCTTTTCGCAACTGTCTTTCCGGTCGAATTCGCCAGCGCGGCAGGGGCGCTGCTTGCGCACCGCGCGGTCTACGACCTCGATCTCGGCGAGGCGTCTGAAAAATCCGGCGTCACCGGCGTGGCCGGTCGTATCGTCTACGAGTTCACTGGATCCCGTTGCGAGGGATATTCGACCAATTACCGCTTTGTCTCCCAGATGAACGTGGAAGAGACGCAGCGCATGAACGACTACCAGATGACGACCTACGAGGACGGCGAGGGCAAGTCGTTCGACTTCGTGACGAAGTTCTTCGTCGACGACGGGCTGGACAAGGAGACGAAAGGCTCGGCTTCCATCGACAGCAAGGGTTTGGCGGTCAAGCTCCAGAAACCCCAGTCCGAAACGGTTGATCTGCCGGCGACGCATTTTCCCACTCAGCACATGATCGAGCTGATCGAGAAGGCGAAGGCGGGCGAGAATTTCTACGAAACCTCGATCTTCGACGGATCGGACGAAGCCAACAAGGTGATGACCACGACAGTGGTGATCGGCAAGAAGACGACGCCGGCCGCCAACGATCCGGAACTGCCGGCGCTCAAAAGCCTCCAGTCGGAACCGTACTGGCCGGTTTCGATCGCCTATTTCGACCTTTCCAAGGGCGACGGCGAGGAAGTGCCGGACTACGCGATCAGCTTCAAGCTCTACGACAACGGTTTCACGCGCGACCTGACGATGAGCTACGGCGAGTTCTCCATCAAGGCCAAGCTGGTCGGGCTCGACCTGCTGGACAGCAAGGACACCTGCAAGAAGCCCGAATAGGTGCTCGCAGGCGATATTCACCGGGATCGGGAGCTGATCGTGACCGCACATTCGGTAGCCGAGGCGCTGCGCATTCCAACCTTCGAGGACGTGCGGGCGGCTCAAGCCCGCATCGCAGGCCATGCGCACAGGACGCCGGTGCTGACCTCGCGGACGGTCGATCGGCTGACCGGCGCCTCGCTGTTCTTCAAGGCCGAGAACCTGCAGCGCGGCGGCGCCTTCAAGTTCCGCGGCGCCTACAATGCGATCGCCGCGCTCGACCCGGCTGCGCGTTCGCGCGGCGTGCTCGCCTTTTCCTCAGGCAACCACGCCCAGGCGGTGGCCTATGCGGCCAAGCTGCTGGGTGTCGGCGCCACGATCATCATGCCGAGCGACGCGCCGACGGTGAAAGTCGCCGGTACGCAGGGCTACGGCGCCGAGGTGGTCTTCTACGACCGCTACAAGGAGGACCGGCGCGAGGTTACGCAACGGCTCGCCTCCGAGACCGGCGCGGCGATCGTCCCACCGTTCGACCATACGGAAGTGATCGCCGGGCAGGGGACGGCGGTGCTGGAACTCATCGAGGAGGTCGGCGACCTCGACATCGTCGTGACGCCGCTCGGCGGTGGCGGGCTGCTCGCCGGCAGCGCGCTTGCCGCGAAGGCGCTGTCGCCCGGCTGCCGCGTTTTCGGCGTCGAGCCCGAGGCAGGCAATGACGGGCAACAGTCGTTCGAGAAGGGCGAGATTGTCGAGATTGCCGTGCCTCGCTCCATCGCCGACGGCGCGCTGACGACCGCGCTCGGCTTGCGCACCTTCCCGATCATCCGCGAGAAGGTCGAGGCGGTGGAGACGGTTCCGGACGAGGCGCTCGTCTCGGCGATGCGTTTCTTCGCCGAGCGGATGAAAATGGTGGTGGAGCCGACCGGCTGTCTCGCTGCGGCCGCCGTATTTTCGGGCAAGATCGATTGCGCCGGCAAACGGGTCGGCATCGTGCTCAGCGGCGGCAATATCGATCTCGGCGCGCTTGCAGGCCATTTCGCAGCAAGCTGAGGCATCGCGCGACGCGGTTGCGCTTGCGTTTCGGCCGCAACGCCTCTATATGCGCGGCCATTCCACACACGGACTTGGGTGGTCTTCCGGGAGAAATCCGGCTGACGCCTCCGGTGGCGCAACGAGAAATCCGAGCGTCGAGCGTCCGTGGAGGCAAACCGGAAAAGGATAAGACATGGCACTGCCCGACTTCAGCATGCGCCAGCTGCTGGACGCAGGTGTTCACTTTGGACACCAGACCCACCGCTGGAACCCCAAGATGGCGCCCTATATCTTTGGCGCCCGTAATAACATCCACATCATCGACCTGTCGCAGACCGTTCCGCTGCTGCACCAGGCGCTCAAGGTCGTCTCCGACACCGTTGCCGCCGGCGGCCGCGTGCTCTTCGTTGGCACCAAGCGCCAGGCTTCGGACATCGTCGCCGACGCCGCGCAGCGCTCCGCGCAGTACTACGTCAATTCGCGCTGGCTGGGCGGCATGCTCACCAACTGGAAGACGATCTCGAACTCGATCCAGCGCCTGCGCAAGCTCGACGAGTTGCTGGCCGGCGAGGCCCAGGGCTTCACCAAGAAGGAGCGCCTGAACCTCGACCGCGAGCGCGAGAAGCTCACCAAGGCTCTCGGCGGCATCAAGGACATGGGCTCGACGCCGGACCTGATGTTCGTGATCGACACCAACAAGGAAGCGATCGCCATCCAGGAAGCCAAGCGTCTCGGCATCCCGGTCGTCGCGATCATCGATTCGAACTGCGATCCGGACAAGGTCGACTACCCGATCCCCGGCAATGACGATGCGCAGCGCGCAATCTCGCTCTATTGCGACCTGATCGCGCGCGCCGCGATTGACGGTATCGCACGGCAGCAGGGCGCCATGGGCGTCGACGTCGGCGCCTCGGCCGAGGCTCCGGTGGAGCCGGCCCTGGACGAAACCGCGCCGGCCTGAGCCGAACCCAGATAATGGGCGCGGCTTCGGCCGCGCCCATCCTTTCCAGGCGCACGATGCCAATCGCGCGCCATCGTTTTTTGAGATGAAGAGGCTGAAATGAGCATTACGGCGGCACAGGTCAAAGAACTGCGCGAGCTGACCGGCGCAGGCATGATGGACTGCAAGGCGGCGCTGACCGAGACCAACGGCGACATGGAAGCGGCGATCGACTGGCTGCGCAAGAAGGGTATCGCCAAGGCCGACAAGAAGGCGAGCCGCACCGCAGCCGAGGGCCTGGTGGGCGTCGACGGCGGGTTCCACGAGGCCTCCGTCGCCGAGGTGAACTCGGAGACGGACTTCGTCGCCCGCAACGACCAGTTCCAGGACATCGTGCGCAACGTCGCCAAGGTGGCGCTCGCTTTCGGCGAGACCGACAAGGTCGCTGCCGCCACCTATCCGGGCTCGGACAAGTCGGTCACGGACACGATCAAGGACGCGGTCGGCACGATCGGCGAGAATCTGAGCTTCCGCCGCTCGACCAAGCTCGCGGTGTCGAAGGGCGCGGTCGCGACCTACATCCACAATGCGGTCGCCGACGGCCTGGGCAAGATCGGCGTACTCGTCGCGATCGAGACCGAAGGCAATGCCGAGGCCGCCAAGGCATTCGGTCGCCAGGTGGCGATGCATGTCGCGGCGACCAGCCCGCTGTCGCTCGACATCGACGCGCTGGACCCAGCCGCGATCGAGCGCGAGAAGGCGATCTTCTCCGAGCAGGCCCGCGCGTCGGGCAAGCCAGAGAACATCATCGAGAAGATGGTCGAGGGCCGCCTGCGCAAGTTCTACGAGGAAGTTGTGCTTTTGAAGCAGGCCTTCGTCATGAACCCGGACCTGACCGTCGAGAAGGCGCTCAAGGAAGCCGAGAAGGAGATCGGCGCTGCCGCGAAGATCACCGGCTTCGTGCGCTATGCGGTCGGCGAGGGCATCGAGAAGGAAGAGACTGATTTCGCAGCCGAAGTCGCCGCGACGGTCAAGAAGTAAGACCTTCATCCCTACAGGGATAAGCGAGGGCGCCGCGTGACATCGCGGCGCCCTTCGTGTATCGCAGCACCGTTTCCGAAACGCCTGTCCTTCAAGAGAAAGCAATCGATGCCGGCAAAGCCTCTCTATCGCCGCGTTCTCCTCAAGGCATCGGGCGAGGCGCTGATGGGCGACCAGCATTTCGGCATCGACGTTTCCGTCGCCGACCGCATCGCCTCCGACATTGCCGAAGCCCGCGAAATGGGGGTGGAGGTCGGCCTCGTCATCGGCGGCGGCAACATCTTCCGCGGCCTCGCCGTGGCCTCCAAGGGCGGCGACCGCGTCACCGGCGACCACATGGGCATGCTGGCCACCGTCATCAATTCGCTCGCCATGCGCACCTCGCTGGTCAAGCTCGGCGTGGACACGGTCGTCCTGTCGGCGATCGCGATGCCGGAACTGTGCGAGAGCTTCTCGCAGCGCCAGGCCACCGCCTACATGAATGCAGGCAAGGTCGTGATCTTCGCCGGCGGCACAGGCAACCCGTTCTTCACGACCGATTCCGCAGCAGCGCTGCGCGCCGCGGAGATCGGCGCGGACGCACTCTTCAAGGGAACGCAGGTCGACGGGATCTACTCGGCGGATCCGAAGAAGGACCCGGACGCGGTGCGCTACGACCGCATCACGCATCGCGAAGTGCTGACCCAGGGCCTGCAAGTCATGGACACCGCGGCGATTGCGCTTGCGCGCGAGAACAACATTCCGATAATCGTCTACTCGATTCACGAAAAAGGTGGGTTCGGCGCTATTCTGCGTGGTGAAGGCCACTGCACGATCGTCGCGGACGCCTGACGTCAAGCTCAGGCGCAACCACCAACAGACCGGGAGAAACACATGGCTGACGGAGTGGATTTCAAGGATATCCAGCGCCGCATGGATGGTGCGATCAGCTCGTTCAAGCATGATCTGGCGTCGCTCAGGACCGGCCGTGCCTCGGCCAACCTGCTCGATCCGATCGTCGTGCAGGCCTATGGCGCGCCGACGCCGATCAACCAGGTGGCCTCCGTCAGCGTGCCGGAGCCGCGCATGATCAGTGTCAGCGTGTGGGACCGGTCTCTGGTGGGCGCGGTCGACCGCGCTATCCGGGAGGCCAATCTCGGCTTCAATCCCATCATGGATGGCACGACGCTTCGCATCCCCCTGCCAGAACTCAACGAGCAGCGGCGCAAGGAGTTGGTGAAGATCGCCCATCAGTACGGTGAGGCGGCGCGCGTCGCGGCCCGCCATGTCCGGCGCGACGGCATCGACAGCCTGAAGAAGGCCGAGAAGGACAGCGCCATCAGCCAGGACGAGATGCGTGTCAGTTCCGATCGGGTCCAGAAGATGACCGACGACACGATTTCGACCATCGACAGCCTTCTCACGGAGAAGGAAGCAGAGATCATGCAGGTCTGACGAGCAAGTCGGCGCGAATGCCGTTGACGGGAGTGCTCGATTGAAACTGAAGCCTGAGCACATCGCGATCATCATGGACGGCAACGGCCGCTGGGCGCAGGAGCGGGGGCTGCCGCGCACCGCCGGCCACCGCGCGGGCGTCGAAGCGCTCCGGCAGATGGTGCAGAACGCTGCCGATCTCGGAATCCGGTGGGTCACCGTCTATGCGTTCTCGTCCGAGAACTGGTCGCGCCCGAAATCGGAAGTGACAGACCTGATGGGGCTGCTGAAGCTTTTCATCCGGCGCGACCTCGCGGAGCTGCACCAGAATGGCGTGAAGGTGCAGATTATCGGCGAACGACAGAGCCTGCAGCGGGATATCAGCGGGCTACTGGACGAGGCCGAGCAACTCACTCGCGACAATACCGGCCTGCGTCTCGTCATCGCCTTCAACTACGGCTCGCGCGACGAGGTGGCACGCGCGGCCACCAAGATCGCCGAGGCAGCCGTAGCCGGGAGACTCGCGCCGGGCGACATCACGCCGGAGACCTTCTGCACATTCCTCGATACGGCGGAGATTCCCGATCCGGACCTGATTATCCGTACCGGCGGCGAGATCAGGCTGTCGAACTTCCTGCTCTGGCAGGCGGCCTATTCGGAACTGGTCTTCCTGTCCTGCTATTGGCCGGATTTCAACAAGACGCATCTTGTCGAAGCGATCCAGACCTTTGCCGCGCGCGAGCGCCGCTTCGGCGGAGTTCGCGAAGCGGGTGTCGCCTCGTGAGGGTGCGGGTCGAAGCGGTGGCCGCGCGATGAGCAACCTTCAGCTCAGGATCATCTCGGCCGTCGTTCTCGCTGCGATCGTTCTCGGCCTGACATGGCTCGGCGCTGCGCCGTTTCGTGCGCTTGCGGCGGCGATCGGAGCGCTGGTGTTCTACGAGTGGACGACCGTTTCCGATCTGAAGCGAGACCGGACGGTCTGGCTTGGGGCATGGATTCTCGTGGCGATCGCGCTGGCTGCGCTCCTTGTCGGCCTTTCAGGCTATCCGATGCTGCTTCTCGCGGTCGTTTCCACGATCCTGGTATTGGCAATCGGCCGGGTCCGCGAGTTGGGCAGCCTGGCGGCGACCGGTATGGCTTATGCGGTGTTGCCGGCCGTGGCGCTCGCCTTCCTGCGCGGTGGAGATCTCTCCGGACTGCTCTCGATCCTCTATCTGTTCGCCGTCGTGTGGGGCACCGATATTTTCGCCTATTTCGTTGGCCGTGCGGTGGGCGGACCGAAGCTCGCGCCGTCGATCTCTCCGGGCAAGACCTGGAGCGGGGCAGTGGGCGGGGCCGTCGCGGCACTTGTCGCCGGATTCGCCGTCGCTTGGTTCGCCGGACACCCGTCACCGCTCTTGATGGGGCTGCTTGCGCTGCCGCTGTCCGCCGTCTCGCAGGCGGGCGACCTGTTCGAATCCGGCTTCAAGCGGAGATTCGGCGCAAAAGATTCAAGCCACCTCATTCCCGGCCACGGCGGCGTAATGGACCGGGTGGATGGTCTTGTCGCGGCGGCGGTGGCGCTGTATCTCGCAGGCTGGTTGCTGGCCGGTCCGGCTTTTCCGTCGCACGGGCTGTTTCCCGTCTGACCGGCCTTCGGCCGTCACGGAATCGCCTGGTTTGCAACCGCAACTTCCTGCCACCGCGGCCGGCCGCAGAGTTCGAGGCATTCCTGTTGGGTGATATCGTCAATTCGATCGTCGGTGTGGATGGGGTGATCCTCGGCACGATCGTGCCGTTCCTGTTCGTGCTCACCGTCGTGGTCTTCGTGCACGAGATGGGGCACTATCTGGTCGGGCGCTGGTGCGGCATCGGCGTGAAGGCGTTCTCGATCGGCTTCGGTCCGGAACTCGTCGGCTTCAACGATCGTCACGGCACGCGCTGGAAGCTGTCGGCCATCCCGCTCGGCGGCTACGTCAAGTTCACCGGCGACATGAATGCCACCTCGACGCCCGATGCGGCGGAGATCGAGGCGCTGACCGAGGAGGAGCGCAAAGTGGCGTTCCACACCCAGCCGGTCTGGAAGCGGGCCTTGACCGTCTTTGCCGGCCCGTTTTTCAACTTCCTGCTGACAATCGCAGTTTTCGCCGTTCTTTTCGGCACCTACGGGCGGCCGGTCATCCAGCCGGTGGTCGCCGAGGTGGTGGCCGGCAGTGCCGCGGAGCAGGGAGGCTTCAAGCCCGGCGACCGATTCGTCTCGGTCGATGGAAACCGAGTGGAGAGCTTCGCGGACGTCCAGCGCTACGTATCGGCCCGAACGGACGATCAACTCGCCTTCGTAATGCTGCGCGATGGAAAGGAAATCACGCTCACTGCGACGCCGCGACTGACCGAGCAGAAGGACGCCCTCGGGAATACGATCAAGGTGGGCGTTATCGGCGTGGCAACGAACCAGGAGGTCGGGCAGGGCAGGGTTGAACACTATGGCCCGCTCGAGGCGGTCGGCCAGGCCGTTTTGGAGACCGGGTCGATCATCAGCCGGACGGGACAGTTTCTCAAGCGCTTTGCGTTCGGCCGCGAGGACAAGTGCCAGCTCGGCGGGCCGATCAAGATCGCCAAGATGTCGGGGCAGGCCGCGCAGCTCGGATTCCTGTGGCTGGTCAACTTGGTGGCGCTGTTGTCCGTCGGCATCGGCTTCCTCAACCTGCTGCCGATTCCGCCGCTCGACGGCGGCCATCTGGTCTTCTACGGAATCGAAGCGGTGAGCCGCCGACCCGTGCCCGAAAGAGCGATGGAAGCGGTCTACAGAATCGGTCTTCTCGCCGTGCTCCTGTTCATGGCCTTCGTGGTGTGGAACGACCTCTTCGGATGCTGAACCCAATGAAAATTCGACACTTATTAACCATGACAGGCGTTTGGCGTGACGAGAAAGTCACGCTCAACGGCTTCGTAAACGCAAATTAACCAGAAGCCTTGCGTGTAAGGAAAATCCGGCTATTACGGTATGGCGGAATGACCGTCACGTCCGGTTTCTCGCCGTGGGGACTACGAGAACAAGGTAAGACAGCCCTATGAAGGCAACTAAAAGACTGATGGGCGCGGCATCCGCGGCAGCCCTTGCCGCTGGAATGGTATTCTCGGCGTCTCTTGTCGTGCAGGTCGCTACGGTTTCGGTCGCGGAAGCGGCTGTCGTCAGCAGCGTGTCTGTGCGTGGCAACAGCCGTGTCGATGCCGACACGATTCGGGGCAATATCAGCATTCAGCCAGGCCGGACCTTCTCCGCAGCCGATATCGACGAGTCGGTGAAGCGTCTTTTCGCGACCGGCCTCTTCTCCGACGTGCGGATCAACCAGTCGGGCGGCACCCTCATCGTCGAGGTGCAGGAGTATCCGGTCGTCAATCAGGTGCTCTTCCAGGGTAACAAGAAGCGCAAGGATGCCGACCTGGCGCGAGTCGTCCAGCTCAAGCCGCGTGGTCCGTTCTCGCAGGCGCAGATGGAAGCCGACGTCGAGGCGATCAAGGCTGCGTACAGCGCCATCGGCCGCGACGACGCCGAGGTCCAGACGCAGGTCATGGATCTGGGCGAGAACCGCGTGAACGTCGTCTTCACGGTCAACGAGGGCGGCCGCACCAAGATCAAGGCCGTCAACTTCGTCGGCAACAACGCCTTCGGCGATCGCCGTCTCGGCGACGTGATCTCGACGAAGCGCTCGAACATGCTGTCGTTCCTGTTCCGCGACGACATCTACGACGAGAACCGCCTGCGCGCCGACGAAGAGGCGCTGCGCCGCTTCTATTACGATCGCGGCTATGCGGATTTCCAGGTCGTGTCCTCCTCGGCGGAGCTTGACGAGGCGACGAACGAATATACCGTCAACTTCACCGTGGACGAGGGTGAGCGCTATACCTTCGGCGACGTGTCGGTCGAGACCTCGATCGAGGGCATCGATTCCAAGTCGCTGAATTCGGAAATCAGAACGCACTCGGGCGATGTCTACAGCGCCAAGAAGGTCGAGGACACGATCATCGGTCTGACCGAGCAGGTGGCCGGTTCAGGTTACGCCTTCGCCCAGGTGACGCCGCGCGGCGACCGCAATTTCGAGACGCGCACGATCTCGGTCGTCTACACGATCGATCAAGGCCCGCGCACCTATGTCGAGCGTATCGAGATCCGCGGCAACGAGCGCACGCGCGACTACGTGATCCGTCGCGAGTTCGACATTTCCGAAGGCGACGCGTTCAATCAGGTCCTGATCCAGCGCGCCAAGCGTCGCCTGGAACGGCTTGATTACTTTGAGACCGTGAACATCGCGACCGCGCCGGGCTCCGAGCCGGACCAGGTTATCTTGGTGGTGGATCTGGTGGAAAAGTCGACCGGCGAATTCTCGATCGGCGGCGGCTACACCACGGGTGAGAGTGCCGGCTTCTCGGTCGAGGGTTCGGTCAGCGAGCGCAACTTCCTCGGCCGCGGCCAGTTCATCCGGATTTCAGCTGGGGGTGGCAAAGACACACGCAACTACGCGCTGTCGTTCACGGAGCCCTATTTCCTCGGCAGGCGTATTGCGGCTGGTTTCGATGTGTTCAGGCAGACACAGAAGTATACGAACTACGACTCCGAGACGACCGGTGCGACGGTACGCTTCGGCCTGCCGATCACGCAGAATCTGACGACGCAGTTAGCGTATAATCTGACGTCGGAAGAGTATGGTCTTTCAGACGACTGTCTTCCAGGTGCCGACAACAATGGCGATGGGAAGATTGACGCTTTTGATACAAAATGTGAGATTTCGAAGGCTATTCTCGACGGTATTGAAAGCAGTCCTTGGATTAAGTCGTCTGTAAGCGCCACGCTGCAATACAATTCCATCGACGATATGAAGAACCCTCATTCGGGTATTTATGCAACTTTGACGGGTGAGATTGCTGGCCTTGGCGGTGATGCTAAGTGGGCAAAGATAACAGCACGCGGCAATTACTATTATACGCTGTCAGAACAGCAGGACATAGTCGGCTTGGTGACTGTTGGTGGCGGACACGTTCAGTCCTTTGGTGACAATGGTCTCCGTGTGTTCGATCAGTTCAAGGGCTCTGACCGAATGATTCGCGGTTTTGCCCATAATGGCTTCGGTCCCGTTGATACGAACGGAGCTACGAACGAGGACGACTACGATCACCTGGGTGGCACGACCTACTTCCATGCGACGGCGGAGGCACAGTTCCCGATGCCTGTGCTTCCTCCTAGCATGGGCGTGAAGGGAGCGGTGTTTGCTGACGCGGCTACGCTATTCGGTGTGAGTGATCGTATTTCGGCGGCGATCAACAACCCCGCCCACGAGGCCTCCTTCGACATGCGCTGGCGTGCGTCGGTCGGCGCTGGCCTGATCTGGGCGTCGCCGTTCGGTCCGATCCGGATCGACTATGCGATCCCGGTTCTGAAGGAGGACACCGACATCGTCCAGAACCTCAATTTCGGCATGTCGGCCAAGTTCTAAGAGTTGGTAGTACCCTTCCGGGCGTCTGGCCCGGAAGTCTGGGGCATTTATGAGCGATCCGGTGTTTTTCTCGCCCGTCCGCCGGATCGATGCGGCGCAGGTCGCAGAGCTGTGTGGCGCGTCTCTCGGAAATCCGGATGCGGCCGGGGTGGCAATAACCGGGATAGCCTCTGCCGATCAGGGAGGCCCCGGAGATCTCGTGTTTCTCGAGGGACGCAGGGGCGCCGGGCTTCTACCCAAGCTTCGCGCCGGGGCTGTTCTGTGCACGGCGGACCTTGCCCCCTCCGTCCCGGCAGGCATCGCGGTTCTGGTGACGCCACGTCCGCAGCAGGCTTTCGCGCTGATTGCGCGCCATCTTTTCCCTGACGCGACGAAGCCGGGGCCGTGGTTTTCGGCTGTCGCCGGCATATCTCCCTCAGCCCATGTAGCAAGCGATGCGCAGGTCGAGTCTGGGGCGACCATAGAGGCCGGTGCGGTCGTCGGACCGGGAGCCATGATCGGCGCCGGCACGGTGATCGCGCCCAATGCGGTCATCGGCCCGTCTTGTCAGGTCGGCCGCAACACCTTCGTCGGTCCAGGGGCCAGCATCCAGGCGGCGCTGATCGGCGATCGGGTGATCATCCATGCCGGAGCGCGGATCGGCGCGGATGGCTTCGGATTCGTATCCGGCCGTGCCGGGCTGGAAAAGGTGCCGCAGATCGGCCGCGTCATCATTCAGGACAATGTCGAGATCGGCGCGAACACGACTATCGACAGGGGCGCGCTCGGCGACACGATCATCGGTGACGGCACCAAGATCGACAATCTGGTCCAGATCGGCCACAACGTACGCATCGGGCGCTCATGCGCCATCGCCGCGCAGGTCGGGATTTCCGGTTCGGTCGTCATCGGCGACTATGTGATGCTGGGCGGCCGCGTCGGCATCGGCGATCATCTGACGATCGGCAGCGGCGCGCAACTTGCGGCGGGCAGCGGGCTGATGCATGACGTTCCCGCAGGCGAAAGGTGGGGAGGGGCGCCCGCCCAGCCGATGAAGAGCTGGCTCCGCGAGGTGTCGCTCCTGCGCGGCATGGCGCAGGAAAGGTCCAGGAGAAAGAACGGCAATGGCTGAATCGGGCGCGAAGCAACTGGAAACACTGGATATTGATCGGCTGCTCAAGCTGCTGCCTCATCGCTATCCGTTCCTCCTCGTCGACAGGATCGTCGATATCGATGGCGACAATTCTGCGACTGGCATCAAGAACGTCACGATGAACGAGCCGCACTTCCAGGGGCATTTCCCCGAGAAACCCGTGATGCCGGGCGTGCTGATCATCGAGGCGATGGCCCAGACGGCGGGTGCGATCTGCCTGCATTCGATCGGCTCGGAGAAGCCGTCCTTCGTCTATTTCCTGACAATTGACGAGGCGAAGTTCCGCAAGCCGGTGGTGCCGGGCGACCGGCTGGAGATCAAGGTCGTCAAGGAACGGCAGCGGGCGAACATCTGGAAGTTCAAGTGCGAGGCGGTTGTCGACGGAGCCAAGGTCGCTGAGGCGATCATATCCGCGATGACGACGCCGGCAGGCAGCACCGGAGCGTGAGCAGAGTGGCAGGCGAAACGATCATTCATCCGCTTGCGGTCGTCGAGCCGGGCGCGCAGCTCGGAGCCGGCGTCCGGATCGGGCCATTCTGCCATGTGAGCGCAGATGCCGTCCTCGGCGATCGCGTGGAACTGGTCAGCCATGTCTCGATCCTCGGCGCGACAAGCCTCGGCGAGGGCTGCAAGGTTTTCCCGCAGGCGGTGCTGGGTGCTGCACCCCAGAACAACAAGCATAAGGGTGGACGCACCACGCTGGTCGTCGGGCGCAACTGCTTGATCCGCGAAGGCGTGACGATGCATCTTGGCAGCGACACGAGCAAGGCCGAGACCGTCGTTGGAGACAACGGCTATTTTCTCGCCTACACGCACATTGCACATGATTGCACCGTGGGTAACAACGTCACCATGGCGAACCTTGCAACGCTGGGGGGGCATGTCGTCGTCGGTGATTTCGTCAACTTCGGTGGTCTTTCGGCGGCGCACCAGAACACGCGCATCGGTCATCACGCCTTCATCGGCGGCATGACGGCAGTGTTCGAGGACGTCATCCCTTACGGAATGCTGCGCGGGCCGAACGGCGCGCTACGCGGCCTGAACCTGATCGGCATGAAGCGGTCGGGAATGCCTCGCTCCGAGATCCACGCGTTGCGAAACGCTTTTAAGGCAATCTTTGATCGTTCGCGCACCATGGACGAGAACATGACTGCCGCGGAACAGCGCTTTGCCGATTCTCCCGCTGTGCTGGACGTGCTCGCCTTCATGCGTTCCTCCGGTCGACGCTCCTATGCGACTCCGTGGCGGGGCGGGGAAGATCAGTCCGACGACGATGGCGAAGTCTGACTCGACATCGGCGTTCCAGCTTCGTCCGGGCGAGCGGATCGCTGTCGGGGCCGGTGCCGGCAAGCTGCCCATCGAACTCGTCGGTGCGCTGGTCGCATCCGGTCATCGCCCCTTCGTCGTGCTTATCGAGGGCGAAGCCGACGCCTCATCGCCGGTGCTGACCGACCAGGATCACTGGATCATGCCGCTCGAGCGGATCGGTGAACTGGCGGCGAGATTTCGGCGCGAAGGGGTGACGCATCTCGTGATGGCGGGGGGCGTGAGCCGTCGACCGCGCCTGCGCTCGGTAAGGCCAAGCCTCGGCATTCTCCACATGGCGCCACGCATCCTGGCTTCGCTTGCGCGCGGGGACGACAATCTGCTGCGTGCGATCGTCCGGTATTATGAGGGGTTGGGCATCACTGTCGTCGGAGCACACCAGATCCTGCCCGACCTGCTTGCACCGCCCGGCGTGCTGACCCTGAGGGTGCCCCGCGCGCGGGACCGCGACGACCTGAAGGCGGCGGCCATCGCCGCCCGGGCGATCGGCGCGTTGGACATAGGGCAGGCTGCAATCGCGATCGGGGGGAGAGCCGTGGCGCTCGAGGGGATCGAGGGAACCGACGGGCTGCTGCGGCGCACCGTGGAGTTGCGATCGAACGGCCGCATCGAGGGGCACGCAGGCGGTGCTTTGGTAAAATGCGCCAAGCCGACGCAGGAGCTGCGTGTTGATCTCCCGACAATAGGCGTCGAAACGGTCGAGCTCGCCCATACGGCCGGACTGGCGGGCATAGGCGTTGAGGCTGATCGTTCGATTGTGCTCGATATGGGAGCGGTCACGGCACGCGCCGACGAGTTAGGCCTGTTTGTCGTCGGCCTCGTCGAACGGGACTGGGCAACATGAGCGATCGGTCATTGCGCCTCGCCGTGGTGGCGGGAGAGGAGTCCGGCGACCTGCTCGGCGCCGATCTGGTTGCCGCACTGCGTGCCGCATCGGGCCGCGACATCGTCCTCACCGGGATCGGCGGGCGGCATCTCGAAGCGCAGGGCCTTTCATCGCTGTTCAATTCGTCGGAGATCGCCCTGATGGGCGTCGCGGCCGTGGTGCGCGACCTGCCGCGCCTGATCCGCCGGATCGGACAGACCGCGCGGGAGATCGTGGCGGCGAAGCCGGACTGCCTCGTCACCATCGACAGCCCGGATTTCTCGCTGCGCGTCGCCAAAAAGGTGCGCGCCGCCGACCCGTCCATTCCCATCGTCCACTATGTCTGCCCGAGCGTCTGGGCCTGGCGGCCCGGCCGAGCGCCGGCGATGAAGCCTCATGTCGACCACATCCTGTGCGTCCTGCCGTTCGAGCCGGATGTGCTCGACAAGCTGGGCGGGCCGGAGGGAACCTTCGTCGGGCATCGGCTGACGGCCGATGCCGGGGTGAAGTCAGCCGCGGCTGCGCAGGCCATCGCACGTGATCTCGCGCCCGAGCGCGAAAAGACACTGGTGGTCCTTCCTGGCTCGCGCGGGTCGGAGATTGGCCATCTTCTCAAGCCGTTCGGCGAGACGATCGACATCCTGCGCGCGCGCGGCAACCGGCTGCGCATCGTCCTGCCGACGTTGCCGCGCCTGCGTGACCGTGTCGCCGCCGGCGTCGCAGGATGGGCGCAGGCGCCGGAGATCATTGTCGGGGCAGACGAAAAGTGGCGGGCCTTTGGCGAGGCGGATGCGGCGCTGATCTCGTCCGGCACGGTGTCGCTAGAACTCGCGCTTGCCGGTGTCCCGCTCGTCTCCTGCTACAAGTTCGACTGGCTCTCCCGCCAGTTCGAGGGCCTGATCACCTCTTGGTCCGCCCTGCTGCCGAACCTCATCGCGGACCGGCCGGTCGCGCCCGAATATTACAACCAGTACGTCCGGCCGGAGCACATCGCTCGCTCGCTCGAATGCCTGTTCGCCGACACGGAGATGCGCGCCTGGCAGCGCGATGGCTTTGCCGAGGTCCGTCGACGCCTCGCCACCGACAGGCCGCCTGGTGTGATCGCCGCGGATGTGGTGATGTCCCACATCAAACGAAAAACGGGCGCCTGAGCGCCCGTTTCGATTCCTGCCTTTATTCCGATCAGCGCTTGGCGATCGGCACGTAGTCGCGTTCGGTCGCGCCGGTGTAGAGCTGGCGCGGACGACCGATCTTCTGCAGCGGATCCTCGATCATCTCCTTCCACTGTGCGATCCAGCCGACGGTGCGGGCGACCGCGAACAGCACGGTGAACATGGTGGTGGGGAAGCCGAGCGCCTTCAGCGTGATGCCGGAATAGAAGTCGATGTTCGGATAGAGCTTCTTTTCGATGAAGTAGTCGTCAGTAAGCGCGATCTTCTCCAGCTCCATCGCGACGTCGAGGAGCGGATCGTCCTTGATGCCGAGCTCGCCGAGCACCTCATGCGTGGTGCGCTGCATGATCTTGGCGCGCGGATCGTAGTTCTTGTAGACGCGGTGGCCGAAGCCCATCAGGCGGAACGGATCATTCTTGTCCTTGGCGCGGGCGATGAACTCCGGGATGCGATCGACGGTGCCGATCTCCGACAGCATGTTGAGCGCGGCCTCGTTGGCGCCGCCATGAGCGGGTCCCCACAGGCATGCGATGCCGGCGGCGATGCAGGCGAAGGGATTGGCGCCCGACGAGCCGGCAAGGCGCACGGTCGAGGTCGACGCGTTCTGCTCGTGGTCGGCATGGAGGATGAAGATGCGTTCCATGGCGCGCGCGAGCACTGGATTCACCTCGTATTCCTCGGCCGGCACCGCGAAGCACATGCGCAGGAAGTTGGCGGCATAGGAGAGATCGTTCCGCGGATACACGAAGGGCTGGCCGATGTGATATTTGTAGGCCATTGCCGCGATGGTCGGCATCTTCGCGATCAGGCGGATCGAGGCGATCATGCGCTGGTGCGGATCGGAGATGTCGGTCGAGTCGTGATAGAAGGCCGACAGAGCGCCGACCACGCCGCACATCACCGCCATCGGATGCGCGTCGCGGCGGAAGCCGCGGAAGAAGTTGACCATCTGCTCGTGCACCATGGTGTGGCGCGTGACGCGGTTGTCGAAGTCTTCCTTCTGGCCCTTGGTCGGCAGTTCGCCGTAGAGCAGCAGGTAGCAAGTCTCGAGAAAATCGCCGTGTTCGGCCAGCTGGTCGATCGGATAGCCTCGGTGCAGCAGGATCCCCTCGTCGCCATCGATGTAAGTGATGGCCGACTCGCAGGAGGCGGTGGAGGTGAAGCCAGGATCGTAGGTGAAGGCACCCGTTTCCTTGAACAGCGGCGCGATGTCGATCACGTCCGGTCCCACGGAGCCGCTTCGCACTTTCATATCGAAGGACTTGCCGCCAAATTCGAGTTTCGCCGTCTTATTCGTCATTGCAACTCCCTTCGATGCCCCAGAAACGCGCCGCGAGGATGGATGGTGCGGCGCGAAGAGATGAACCCGCCCGGTGTTTATGCCGGGCTTGTGCTATCGCATTTACGACATGGTGCCAAGTTGACCGTTCGCCTGATGCTGCAATGCAAAACACGGGCGGTCCAGTGAATTTTCGGACACCATCTGAGAATTCATTAACCTATGTCGGCATGCCATGGCGCGCCCAGACCGCGGCGATCTCGGGCACGCCCGCGACGCGATGATAGAGGCCGCGCAAGGCAGGGAAACGGGCGCAGAACTCGTCGAGATCGTCGATCCAGCTGATCAGCATCGCGGCGTAGATGTCGACGGCCGACAGCCTGTCTCCCAGGGCGAAGGGCCTGTTGCCGAGCGCCTCGGAGAAGACGGACCATTCGAAGCTCTTGCGATCGAGCGAGGCCTGCTTGACCGCGTCGGCGCCGAATGCGTCGGCGGTGTAGCGGTGCGGATAGAAGTAGCGCAGCTCGCTCATGTAGATGTTGGAGGAGAGATAGAACATCCAGCGCAGGAAGGCCGCGCGCGAGGGCTCGCCGATGGCCGGCGAAAGGCCGGCGGACGGGTGCAAATCGGCGAGATGCACACACATGGCGGCCGATTCGGTCATGGCGCTTCCGTCTGGCAGAATCAGAACGGGCACCTGGGCGAGGGGGTTGATGGCGAGCAGTTCCGCCGGAGGTTCGCCCTCAGGCCAGCGCGGCAGGTCGACAACCTCGCACTCGATGTCGGCGAGCCGCAGGATCGCCTCGACTGCTCCTGAACCTGAGCCCGGCCTGCCATAGAGCTTGAACATCGTCCTCCGGCTCCTTTTCCCGGATCATCCCGCCTGGTCGCGGATGCGCGCAAGCGATTCCTCGCGGCCGAGCACGGCGAGGACATCGAACACGCCGGGCGACGTGCTCCTGCCTGTAAGAGCGGCGCGCAAGGGCTGGGCGACCTTGCCGAGCTTCAGCCCGCCGGCTTCTGCAACATCGCGCACTGCGGCTTCGGTGTCCTGTGCGGTCCAGTCGCGCACCGAGGCGAGGGCATCCGCCGCCTTCGACAGGACCGCACGTGCGTCGGCATCGAGAATGCCGGCCGCCTTCTCATCGAGCGGAAGCGGTCGCTGCGCGAACAGATAGCCGGCGCTGTCGGCGAGCTCCACGAGCGTCTTCGCGCGTTCCTTCAGGCCCGGCATGGCGGCCAGCAGCTGGGCGCGTCTGGCATCAGTCAGCTTGGCCAGCATCTCCTCGCCGCCGGGCAGGAAGGGCAGCGTGGCCACCAGCGCGTCGGTCAGTTCGCGGTCGTCGGTGCGGCGCATCCAGACGCCATTGAGCGCCTCCAGCTTGGCGAAGTCGAAGCGGGCAGCGCCCTTGTTGACGTCCTCGATCTCGAACCACGAGATCATATCTTCGATCGACATCACCTCGTCGTCGCCATGGCTCCAGCCGAGGCGGGCAAGATAGTTGAGGAGAGCCTTCGGCAGGTAGCCCATGGCGCGGTAGGCTTCGACACCCAGCGCGCCATGGCGCTTGGAGAGCTTTGCACCGTCGGCGCCGTGGATGAGCGGGATGTGCGACATCGACGGCACGTCCCAGCCCATCGCCTGGTAGATGACGGTCTGGCGGGCAGCATTGGTCAGATGGTCGTCACCTCGGATAATGTGCGTAACGCCCATGTCGTGATCATCAACGACGACAGCGTGCATGTAGGTCGGATTGCCATCCGAACGCAGGATGATGAAATCGTCGAGATCCTTGTTGGGGAAGCGCACCTCGCCCTGGACGCGGTCGTGCACGACGGTCTCGCCCTCGCGCGGCGCTTTGATGCGGATCGCGCCCTTCACGCCGGCAGGCGCGTCGGACGGATCGCGATCGCGCCAGGCGCCGTCGTAGCGTGGCGGACGACCCTCGGCCTTCGCCTTCTCACGCATCGAGTCCAGCTCCGCCGGCGTCTCGTAGGCATAGTAGGCCTTGCCCATGGCGACGAGCTGTTCCGCGACCTCACGATGGCGCGGGGCACGCTCGAACTGCGAGATCGGCTCGCCGTCCCAGGTGAGGCCGAGCCAAGTCAGCCCGTCGAGGATCGCGGCTGTCGCCGCATCGGTGGAGCGTTCGCGGTCGGTGTCCTCGATGCGCAGCAGCATCCTGCCGCCGGTGTGTTGGGCATAGAGCCAGTTGAAGAGCGCGGTGCGGGCGCCGCCAATATGGAGGTAGCCCGTGGGCGAGGGCGCAAAGCGCGTGACGACAGGACTGGACATGAAGTGTTCCGGGTGGCCGCGCGAGCCGCGCGGGTGGCGTTTCGGTGCGGTTCATGTAGCATGAAGTGTCGGGGACGCAAGATCGTCGGGTGGCTGTCGCATGGACGGCGAGGGGAGCGGTCAGAGACAGGACGAGCGCGGCCTGTTCGCGCTCGCCGTCGCGCGGGTAGACCTGCCGCCCGCTATAAAGGATCCAACGCAACCGCCTGCCGCGCTGTCTCCCGACCGCCTGCCGATGGTCTCGCGTCGCGCACCGGCGGCAAAACGCGTCCGAGACCGTCTCGCCCATGCTCAAGCCCAAGCTGCCTCGGCCGTCCAGCTCGAAGTCGACAGGGGCGGGGCCTTCCTCCTGGTGCCCGTGCTGCTCTGCGCGGGGGCGGCCATCTATTTCGCGCTCGATGTCGAGCCGGGCTGGATGCCGCTCGCCTCGTTGTTCTTTCTCTTCGCAGCCGTCATCTGGATGGCCCGCGAGGCTGCCCCGGCGAAATATCTTGCCCTCGCGGCTCTGCTCCTGCTGGGCGGTGCCCTTCTCGGCAAGGTGGAGACGTGGCGGGCGGACACCAAGGTCATCGGCGGGGAGATCACGACGCGGCTGACGGGCCGGGTCGAGACGATCGAAGTCCGCGAGAAGGGTCGGGTGCGGCTCACCCTGACGGTGATGGCGACAGAGCGGCCGAAGCTCCGCTACCAGCCCGACCGCGTGCGGCTGACCGCGCGTTCTGCGCCTAAAGGTCTTGAGCCCGGCGCCGTGGTGACGGGACTGGCGCGACTCGCGGCACCGCTTGGACCTCTGCGGCCGGGCTCCTACGATTTCGCCTTCGAAAGCTATCTCGACGGCATCGGCGCCACCGGCTTCTTTCTCAAGGGACCGGAGGTCGTTGGGGAGACGGCCACCGCGCCGCTCGGAGCGCGGTTTCAGGCCTGGATCGAGGCGCACCGGATAGACCTTGCCGGGCGCATTCGCAGCCACATCACCGGACCCGAAGGGGAGATCGCCGCTGCGCTCGTCGCGGGCGTGCGCGGCGGGATACCGGAGGATGTCAACGAGACGCTGCGTATCACCGGGCTGGCGCACGTGCTTTCGATCTCCGGCCTGCATATGGCGCTGGTCGCGGGGGTGGTGATCGGCTCGTTGCGGCTCGGCTTCGCGGCCTTTCCCGGCTTTGCCTCGCGCCATCCGGTGCGCAAATACGCGGCCATCGGCGCGCTGGTGGCGCTTGCCGCCTATCTTCTCATCTCAGGCTCGCAGGTCGCCGCCGAACGCAGCTTTCTGATGATCGCGGTGATGCTGGTCGCGCTCCTGTTCGATCGCGCCGCGCTGACGATGCGCAACCTCGCGATCGCGGCGCTGATCATCGTGGTGCTTTCACCGCACGAGGTCGTCGGACCGAGCTTCCAGATGTCGTTCGCGGCGACCGCCGCGCTCGTCTCCGCCTATGCCTGGTGGGCGGAGCGGCGGGCACTCCGGCCGGTGACGAATCCGGCGCAGCGCGGCTCGCTCACGCGGATGGCGCGGACCGTCACCCTATATGTCGTCGGATTGGCCGCCACATCGCTGATCGCCGGCATCGCGACCGGCATCTTCGGCGCCTGGCATTTCCAGCGCGTCTCGCCGCTCGGCCTCGTCGCAAACCTCGCGGCGATGCCAGTGTTTTCGGTCGTCGTCATGCCGTCGGCGGTGGCCGGAATGGTGCTGATGCCCTTCGGGCTCGACGGTCCTGCCTTCGGGATCATGGGGCAGGGGCTGTCGCTGGCCCTTGCCATCGCCCGCTGGCTCGCCGAGCGCACGCCGGTCGATGCGATCGGTGCCATCCCCGCCGCGGCCGTCATCCTGCTCGCGCTCGCTCTGGTACCGCTCACGTTGGCCACCACGGCCACCGCCAGGCTGCTTGCCGTCCCGCTTGTCGTCGCCGGCCTGGCGAGCCTCACTTTCCGCGAGTTGCCGCAGGCCTATGTGTCCGAGGATGCGCGGCTTGTCGGTGTCAGGACCGGCGATGGCGCGCTGGCAGTCAACCGCGATCGGCCGAATGCATTTACGGTCGAAGACTGGTCGAGGGCGACGATGGCAAGCGCTGTCGTGAAGCCGGCAAAGGACAGCGAGATCCCGCCGCCCGAGGAAATTTCGCCGGCACGCTTCACGTGCACGGCCGGCCTTTGCCTGATCGGACATGGGTCCGGTGCGGTGCTCGCGCATGCGTCGACAATGCCCGACGCGGAGCGCATCTGCGACGTGGCGAGCGTGATCGTCATCGCCGATCCAACCGCCGCCAATCCCTGTCCACATGGCAAGGCGCAGGTCATCACGGCGCGACGGCTCGCGCTCGAGGGCAGTGCTGAGGTTCGCTTCGACGGCTTCGGAAACGCTTCCGTCACCCACGCACTGCCCGGCGCGCGTCCCTGGCATGACCACCGCCGCTTCTCACGCGCGGCCAGAGGCATGGCTCCTTATGAGCCCCCAAACAAGAAAGCCGGCACGAAGCCGGCTTCCTGAACCACCCGTCAGATCTTCGCGACGATCAGTATTTGCGGATGAGGCCGACGAGACGGCCCTGCACCTTGATCCGGTCCGGGCCGAAGATCCGCGTCTCGTAGGCCGGATTGGCGGCTTCGAGGGCGATCGAAGCGCCCTTGCGGCGGAAGCGCTTGAGCGTGGCCTCTTCCTCGTCGACCAGGGCCACGACGATGTCGCCGGGCGTTGCCGCGTTCGTGTTGCGGATGATAACCGTGTCGCCGTCGAAGATGCCGGCCTCGATCATCGAATCGCCTTTGACCTCAAGCGCGTAGTGCTCGCCGCCCGAGAGCATTTCCGGCGGCACCATGATCGCGTGGGTCTGGTGCTGGATCGCGTCTATCGGCACGCCCGCGGCGATGCGGCCCATGACCGGGATCGAGATCGCACTGCCTGCGTCGTTGCTGGCGACGGGCGCGCGGGGCGGCTCGGCCGGCTTCTGACCCAGGCTGCCCTGAATGACGCTCGGAGAGAATTTTCGCGGGCCGGAGAGGGCGGGAGACATCGATTCCGGCAGGCGGACGACCTCCAGCGCGCGCGCCCGGTTGGGTAGGCGGCGGATGAAGCCGCGTTCCTCCAGCGCCGTGATCAGGCGGTGGATGCCCGACTTGGAGGCAAGGTCCAGCGCCTCCTTCATCTCGTCGAAGGAAGGGGGAATGCCGGACTCCTTCATCCGTTCGTGGATGAACATCAGCAACTCGTGTTGCTTGCGCGTCAGCATCTCGCCCTCCAAGAATCGCCAGACAAACAAAACCAGAACAAACACTATCTGTTCGATATGTGTTCTGCAACCGCTTAAATTTTAGTGAATTTGTTTACCGTTCGTTCAGGCTATTTGCCGAGCCGGCCGCTCAGCGCAGCAGAACCACGCGGCAGGGAGAGCCCGCAGATGCTGCGGGAGCGAAGGGCGGGCGGACGATCAGCGCGTTGGCGTCGGCTAGAATCCGCAGCATGGAAGAATCCTGCACGGGGAAGGGGGCGGCGACCAGTACTCCGTCGCGAGTCTCGACGCGCGCGCGGACATAGTCTTCCCGCTGGTCGTTCTCGGCCATGTCGACACCCAGAACCGCGTCCCGGATGTCCAGCGCATAGGGTCGTCCACCCAGTAGCGCGACAAGCGGCGCGACGAAGAGGTGCGAGCAGACCAGGGAAGCCACCGGATTGCCGGGCAGGCCGAGTATGCGCACGTCGCCCAGCCGTCCGAACATCAACGGCTTGCCGGGCCGCATCGCGATCTTCCAGAAGTCGAGCGTCATGCCGGACGAGGTCAGCACCTCGCGCACGAGATCGTGGTCGCCGACCGAGGCGCCGCCGAGCGTGACGATGATGTCTGCGCCGGCCTCGCGTGCGCTATCGATCGCCGCGGCAATCGCAGGGCGGTCGTCGGGCACGATGCCGAGATCGAGCGGCACACCGCCCATCTTTTCGATCACGGCGGCCACGCCATAGGCATTCGAGGAGATGATCTGGTCCGGCCCGGTCTCGCTGCCGGGCGGCAGCAGTTCGTCGCCCGTGGCGAGAATGGCGACCAGCGGCTTGCGGATGACCGGCAGCGTCGCGTGGTTGGCGGCGGCCGCCAGCGAGACGGCGGCGGGATCGAGCACACGGCCCGCTCCGAGCAGAGACTCGCCTTCGCGGAAATCGAGACCTTGCCTGCGGATGTTGCGGAAGGCTGCAACGGGTTCCAGTGCTTCGACGCCTCCCGGGGAGAGACGGGTATTCTCCTGGATCAGCACGGCGTCGGCACCGGCGGGAACCGGCGCGCCGGTGAAGATGCGGACCGCCTCGCCGGGACCGACCTTGCCCGTGAAACCCTTGCCGGCCGGCGCCTCGCCGATCACGTGCAACGTGACCGGTGTGGCTGCCACGTCTGCGGCGCGGACTGCATAGCCGTCCATCGCGGAGGCATCGAAGGGCGGTTGGGTGCGTAGCGCCGCGATGTCCGCGGCGAGCACGCGCCACGCGGCCCGACTGATTGCAACGGTTTCGGATGCGAGCGGAACGGCCCCGTCCAGGAGGCGCGCCAGGGCGTCCTTGACCGGCATCAGGGCCATCGGCTCAGCCGTCTGTCCGGCGGTAGTCGCCAGACTTGCCGCCGGTCTTCTCGACCAGGCGGATGCCTGTCAGTTCCATCTCGCGGTCCACGGCCTTGGCCATGTCGTAGATGGTGAGGCAGGCGACGGACGCGGCCGTCAGCGCCTCCATTTCGACGCCGGTTCTTCCGGTAACGCGAGCGGTCGCCGTGACGCGGAGGCCAGGAAGCGTCGCGTCGGGCTCGATCTCGACGGCGACCTTGTCGAGGAGCAACGGGTGACAGAGCGGGATCAATTCGTGCGTCTTCTTGGCGGCCATGATGCCGGCGATACGGGCGACGCCGATGACGTCCCCCTTCTTCGCATTGCCGGCGACGATCATGTCGAGCGTTTCGCGCCTCATCACCACCGCGCCCTCGGCGACCGCGACGCGCTGCGTCTCGGCCTTCGACCCGACATCCACCATGTCGGCCTGCCCGTCGGCGGCGATATGGGTGAGGCCTGGCGAGGAGGAGCCCATCGTCACTCGGCTGCGGCTGCGGCGGCGCCGTTGAGAAGCAGCCGAGCAGCGGCCGCGACATCGGCCTGGCGCATCAGGCTCTCACCCACCAGGAAGGTGCCGATGCCGTGGCGGGCCAGCCGCAGGCAGTCGTCATGGGTGAAGATGCCGCTCTCGCCGACGAGCAGCCTGTCTGCCGGCACCATGCGCGCCAGCCGCTCCGATACGTCGAGCGAGACTTCGAAGGTACGCAGGTTGCGGTTGTTGACGCCGATCATCGGCGAGGCGAGTTTCAGCGCACGCTCCATCTCCGCCTCGTCGTGCACCTCGATGAGAACGTCCATGCCGAGGTCGAACGCGCAGGCCTCGAGCGATTTCGCGTCGTCGTCGGAGAGGCTAGCCATGATCAGCAGGATCGCATCCGCGCCCCATACGCGGGCCTCGAACACCTGGTAGGCGTCGAACATGAAGTCCTTGCGCAGTGCGGGCAGGGCGCAGGCTCGGCGCGCTTCAGTCAGGAATTCCGGCGCGCCCTGGAAGGACGGGGCATCGGTGAGGACGGAGAGGCAAGCGGCACCGCCGGCCTCATACGCGGCGGCGAGCGCCGGCGGGTCGAAATCGGTCCGGATCAGACCTTTCGACGGGCTCGCCTTCTTGATTTCGGCGATGAGGGCAAACGCGCCGGCCGCGCGCTTTGCCCGCAGAGCCTTGAGGAAACCGCGTGGTGGTTCGCGGTCGGCGATGCGCGCCTTGAGCTCCGCGAGCGGCGTGCGTGCCTTGGCGGCCGCGATCTCGTCGCGCTTGTAGGCTTCAATCTCGCGCAGGATATCGGTCATGCGTTCGACACCTGTACCAGTTTCTCCAGTCGCGCCAGCGCCTTGCCATCATCGATGGAGCGGACGGCCAGCGCGATGCCTTCCTTCATGTCGGCCGCCACACCGGCAACGACAAGCCCCGCGCCAGCGTTCATCAGCACCGTGTCGCGATAGGCGCCGGGCGCGCCGGCCAGCATATCCCGCAGCGCCTTGGCGTTGAAGGCGGCATCGCCGCCCTTGAGCTCGGCCTGCGTGTGCCAGGCCAGGCCGTACTGCGCCGGCGTGATCGTGAACTCGGAAAGCACGCCATCGGAGAGTTCCGCGACATGCGTCTCGCCGGTCGTGGTGATCTCGTCATAACCGTCGCCGTGGACGACCCAGATCTTCTCGGAGCCGAGTTCCTTCAAGGCTTCCGCGACCGGTCCCACCCATTCCGGCGCGAAGACGCCGACTAGCTGCCGCGTCACGCCGCCGGGATTGGAGAGTGGTCCGAGCAGGTTGAAGATCGTGCGCGTGCCGAGTTCGACGCGCGAAGGGCCGACATATTTCATCGCCGGATGATGGGCTGGCGCGAACATGAAACCGATGCCGGCCTCCGCGATGCAGCGCGAGATCGCCTCGGGCGAGAGATCGATCCTGATCCCGAGCGCCATCAGTACGTCCGCGGCGCCCGATTGCGAGGAGAGGTTGCGGTTGCCGTGCTTGGCCACCGGCACGCCGCAGCCGGCGATGACGAAGGCGGACCCGGTCGAGATGTTGAGGCTGTGCGTTCCGTCTCCACCCGTGCCGACGATGTCGATCGCGTTGCCGGGGGCTGTGACGCGCAGCATCTTGTCGCGCATCGTGGCGACCGCGCCCATGACTTCGGGCACGGTCTCGCCGCGCACGCGCAGGGCCATCAGGAAGCCGCCGATCTGCGACGGCGTCGCTTCACCCGACATCACGATGTCGAACGCCTCGCGCGCCTCCTCGAAGGTGAGCGCCTTTCCGGCGGCGACCTTGGCGATGAAGGGCTTGAAGTCGGCCATGGTCGTCCTGTCAGAAACTCAACGCCTGCTGGATGGCGGCGGGGTTGGACGTGACGGCGAACTCGCCCTGGAGCCGCGCAACGAGCTGGTCGAGCAGGTCGTCGGCCATGCCCGACGCATAGGCCTGCCGGTTCTCGGCAGACACGGCCTCCGCGCCCGCGCCGGCCGGCTCGAAAACCTCCGTCACACGGAAGAGTATCTTCGTGTTGCCGTCTGCCGGTGTCGTGACGCCCGCACCGTTCTGCGCGACGGCGAAGACAGCGGCGGCGCCGTCGGGGCCGAGGTCGACGTCCTCCGCACCGCGCCGCAGACCGCGCTTCACCTGCTTTTCAAGGCCGAGTTCGGTCGCGACCGCATCGAGCGAGTTCTCGTCCTTGACGCGTTTTTCCAATTCCGCCGCCTTGGTCGAGAACAGGCGATTGCTCTCTTCTGCGATCCAGTCGGCAACGACCTTGTCCTTGACCTCGTCCAGCGTGCGGTCGCGGGCAGGGGTAACCTCCTTGACCTCGTAGAAGACGAACCCGCTGGAACCGAGAGACAGCGGCGGGTTCTCGACGTTCGGTTGCGTCTCAAAGGCGCCCTGAAGCAGCTCGCGGGAAGCGGGAATGGTCGAGATCACCGTGCCGACCGGGTCCTGTGCGTTGCGGTCGACCGCGTCAATGGTGACCACTTTGAGCTTTGCCGCCGCGGCGGCCTCCTCCATCGTCTGGCCGCTGGCGCGGGCATCTTCGTAGCTGTCATGCACGTTGAGCAGCTGGGTGTTGGCCTCGACGAGCGCCAGGTCCTTGCGGATCTGCTCGCCGACCTCCGAAAGCGGCTTGACCACTTCCGGCTTGATGTCGGTGACGCGCAGAAGCACCGGGCCGAACGCGCCTTCGACGACCGGGCTCACTTCGTTGAGCGACAGCTTGAAGGCGGCGTCGGCCACTGCAGCGTCGGCCACCTTGTCCTTCTCGAACGTGCCCAACTGGATGTCGGCCATCGTCTTGCCCTGCGCCGTCACGACGGAATCGAAGGACGAGCCGCCGCGGATGCTCTCGGCGGCCGCGTCCGCGGCAGCCTTGTCGGAAAAGACCAGCTGTTCGATCGTGCGCGTCTCGGGCGTCGTGTAGCGCTTCTTGTTGGCCTCATAGTCCTTCGCCACGTCCTCGTCGCTGATCGCCGCCGCGTCGGCGATATCCTCGGGCTCGAGCTTGACGTAGGCGATCTTGCGATATTCGGGCGCCGCGTAGCGCGTCTTGTTGTCCTCGAACCACTTCGCCAGCACGTCGTCGGCCGGAGCGGCGACGGTGCCGATGATCGATTTCTGCAAGGTGACATATTCAATCGTCCGGTTTTCGCCCTGATAGAGCGACACCGCGCGCAGGAACGTATCGGGAGCCTTCAGGCCGTCGGAAACCGCCTCGACGATCTGCTGGCGGACCGCCACCTGTTCGCGATTGCGGAAATAGTCCTCCGGCCGCATGCCGACCTGGTTCAGCACGAATTCGAACTGCCGCCGGTCGAACTGACCGCCCGCGCCGCGGAAGGCCGGATCCTCCGCCGTGAGCTGAGCGATCTTGTCGCGCGAGACTCCGAGCCCGATCAGCCGAGCCTGTTCGTCCAGCACGGCGCCCGCGGTCAACTGGGTAAGAACCTGCTGGTCGATGCCGAACATTGTGGCCTGCTCGCGCGTGATGCGCTGTCCGAGCTGCTGCGAGATCATCTGCACCTGACGGTCATAGGCCAAACGGTAGTCGAGCACGGAGACCTTGGTCCCGCCGGCTGTGACGACACTGCTCGACCCGGTTCCCGTCAACAGCTGACCGGATATTCCCCAGATCGCGAAGCTCACCACGAGCAGCAGCAGCAGGAGCTTGGCGACCCACGTGCCTGCGGCCTTTCTCAACGAGTCAAGCATCGAAACTCCCGGAATTTCCGCCGCGAACGGCATCTTCTTGCGCTGCCGAACCGGCAATAGCGCCCTTCCGGGCGACTGTCGATTGCTTTATGGCCGCATTTTGATAGTGACCGCCGCGCAGCAGTACAGGAGGACAGCGCATGACCCACGGTATCCGTTCGCTCGTCGCCGGCAATTGGAAGATGCACGGCACGTCGGCCTCGATGCCGGAGCTGCATGCGATCGCCAACGGTTTCATGCAGGGGCTCGATGCGGAGACCGAGGCGCTGATCTGCGTGCCGGCAACGCTTCTGACGCGCGCGGCGGACGTGCTCAAATCGTCGCCGGTGAAGGCAGGCGGGCAGGACTGCCATGCCAATGCCAGCGGCGCGCATACCGGCGATGTCTCGGCCGAGATGCTGAAGGATGCCGGCGCGAGCTTCGTCATCGTCGGTCATTCGGAACGCCGGACGGATCATGGCGAGACCGATGCGGTTGTGCGTGCCAAAGCCGAGGCTGCGTGGCGGGCGGGCCTGACGGCAATCATCTGCATCGGCGAGACCAGATCGGAGCGGGAAGGCGGCCAGACGCTCGCCGTCCTGTCGCGCCAGATATCGGGATCGGTTCCCGCTTCAGCCACAGCCGCGAACACCGTCATCGCCTACGAGCCAGTATGGGCGATCGGAACCGGACTGACGCCGACCGTCGAGGATGTCGCCGAAGCGCACGCTCACATCCGGTCGGAGCTTTCGGCCCTGATCGGCCAACGGGCCGCGACGATGCGGATCCTCTATGGCGGATCGGTCAAGCCGTCGAATGCGCGCGAACTTCTCGCGATCGACAACGTCAACGGCGCGCTGGTCGGCGGCGCGAGCCTGAAGGCGGCCGACTTTCTTGCTATTGCGGAAGCTTACCTGACCATAGGCTGAGCATTGCGGCGCGGCCATTGCAAAATGGCCGCTCAAGTTCCCATATCCGGTGCCGAGATTGCCGCAGGGGTTGGATTTGCGGGCAAAGCCGTGTATTGACCCGCGGCCACGCGCCGGACTGCGCGTAGATCCAGCCAAGATTGCCCGGATACCCGCATGGAAACCGTTATTATCGTCATCCACCTCATGGTCGTGCTCGCGCTCGTCGGCGTGGTGCTGCTCCAGCGCTCGGAGGGTGGCGGTCTTGGCATCGGCGGCGGTTCGGGCTTCATGACCGCGCGGGGCGCGGCCAATGCGCTCACCCGCGCGACGGCGATCCTGGCGGCGATCTTCTTCGCGACCTCGCTGCTCCTGTCCATCATGGCCCGCTATGGCGAGCGCCCGATCGACATCCTCGACCGCGTGCCGTCCTCGACCGGCCAGCAGCAGGCGCCGTCGGGTAGCGGCATCCTCGACCAACTCGGCGGGCAGGGTGCTCCGTCGACGACGCCCGCCGCGCCTTCCGGCGAACAGCAGGCGCCCGCGGCTGGCGCTCCAGCAGAGGGCCAGGGTGCGGTTCCGATCGCGCCGCTGACCCCGCTCGCGCCCACGACGCCGGCCACGCCAAGCGTCCCCTCCGGCCAGTAGCCCCCGACGGGCGGCTTATCGCCGCCCGGCCAGCGAATTGTTGCCGCAGCGCAACAAGTTCCGTTCATTTGCCGGTGTGGCTCCGAATTGACGCCAATGTGAAGTGTCGAGGCGTCCTCGGCTGCTTGAGCGCGTCACCGATTCGAAACTATAAGAACTCATAGGTTGTGCCGGCCTCCACAGGAGGGGCCGGCCTCCCGGCTGTTGGGCGGCCAAAGAGCATTGGATTGGGGTTTGTGAAAATGAAGATCAGGACCATCGTTCTGGCGGGGATGGTTTCATCCGTGTGCATCGGTGCGCCGGCATTCGCAGAGTCGGGCGCAGTGCCGTTCTCGATGACGGTCAAGAACACGGCCTCCGCGACGCAGCCCGAGAAGAAGGCCGAAAAGAAACCGACGAAGTCTGCGAAGACGGACCAGAAGTCCGCCAAGGTCGATGTGAAGAAGGGTGCCAGGAAGGAAAAGCCCGTCGAGGTCGCGGCCGCGGCGACGCCGGTCGAGCTGCGCAGCTACAATCAGGAGCGCGGTCTCTTCAGCACTCTGTTCGGCGCGCCGCAGCAGATGCTTCCCGAAACCCAGCGTCGCGACGCGGAACTGCGCAGTCGTGACGAGAAGGGAAAGAAATTCAGGGTCAAGGCGGACTTCGTGCCGCAGGTGGTCGATTTCCCGAGCAGCTATTCCCGCGGGACGATCGTGGTGAACACGTCCGAGAAGTTCCTCTATCTGATCGAATCCAACGGCAAGGCGCGCCGCTATGCTATTGCGGTCGGCAAGGACGGCCTCAAGTTCAAGGGCACCGGCAAGATCCAGGACAAGCAGGAATGGCCGCGCTGGATCCCGACCCAGGAGATGCAGAAGCGCGATCCGGCCAAATATGGACGCTATAAGGACGGCATGCCCGGCGGCCCGGACAATCCGCTCGGCGCCCGCGCGATGTATCTCTACCAGGGCAAGAAGGACACCCACATCCGCATCCACGGCACCAACCAGCCGTGGACGATCGGAACCGACTCGTCGAACGGCTGCTTCCGGATGGTCAACGAGCACGTCATGGATCTCTATACGCGGGTCCGGGTCGGCGCCGACATGGTCGTCCTCTAAATAACTGCATTCATTGCGATCTTCAGAGGCCGGGCTTGCCCGGCCTTTTTGCATGGCGGCTATGCCGGGGGAAAACGCGGTCGAATCGATTTTCGGCTGGCGGAATCAGGTTCGCGGCGCTATGCGATGAATCCCATGGCGCGATACGTATTCATCACTGGCGGCGTGGTTTCCTCGCTTGGAAAAGGCATTGCAGCGGCCGCACTCGGCGCGTTGCTACAGGCGCGCGGCTATCGCTGCCGTATCCGTAAGCTCGATCCCTATCTCAATGTCGACCCGGGCACGATGTCGCCCTATCAGCATGGCGAGGTCTTCGTGACCGACGACGGTGCCGAGACCGATCTCGATCTCGGCCATTACGAGCGCTTTACGGGCAGGTCCGCGAACAAGCAGGACAACATCACCACCGGCCGCATCTACAAGAACATCATCGAGAAGGAGCGGCGCGGCGACTATCTCGGCGCGACGGTGCAGGTGATCCCGCATGTCACGGACGAGATCAAGAATTTCGTCCGCGAAGGCAATGACGACTACGATTTCGTCCTGTGCGAGATCGGCGGCACGGTCGGCGACATCGAGGCGATGCCGTTCCTGGAGGCGATCCGTCAGCTCGGCAACGAGCTGCCGCGAGGAGGGGCAGTCTACATCCACCTGACGCTGATGCCCTACATCCCGGCCGCCGGTGAACTCAAGACCAAGCCTACGCAGCATTCGGTCAAGGAACTGCGCTCGATCGGCATCGCGCCGGACATCCTGCTGGTCCGCGCCGATCGTCCGATCCCGAAAGAGGAGCGGCGCAAGCTCTCGCTGTTCTGCAATGTGCGCGAAAGCGCCGTTATCCAGGCGCTCGACGTGGCGCATATCTACGATGTGCCGATCGCCTATCACAAGGAAGGGCTGGATTCGGAAGTGCTGGCAGCCTTCGGCATCGACCCAGCACCCAAGCCGCGCATGGAGCGCTGGCAGGAGGTGTCCCGCCTCATCCATAATCCGGAAGGCGAGGTCACGATCGCAATTGTCGGGAAGTATACCGGCCTCAAGGACGCGTACAAGTCGCTGATTGAGGCGCTGTCGCATGGCGGCATGGCCAACAAGGTGCGCGTCAAGCTCGACTGGATCGAGAGCGAGATTTTTGAAAAGGAAGACCCTGCGCCCTGGCTGGAGAAGGTGCATGGCATCCTGGTGCCGGGCGGCTTCGGCGAGCGCGGCTCGGAAGGCAAGATCCTCGCGGCCAAGTTCGCCCGCGAGCGCAAGGTTCCCTATTTCGGCATCTGCTTCGGCATGCAGATGGCCTGCATCGAGGCCGCCAGGTCGCTCGCCGGCATCGAGGGCGCCTCGTCGACCGAGTTCGGCCCGTCGAAGGAGCCTGTGGTCGGCCTGATGACGGAATGGCTCAAGGGCAACATGCTGGAGAAGCGCCAGGCAGCCGGCGACCTCGGCGGCACGATGCGGCTCGGCGCCTATGATGCGAAACTCGCGTCGGGATCGCGTATCGCCGATATCTATGGTGACACCGACATCTCGGAACGTCACCGCCACCGCTACGAGGTCAACATCGACTATAAGGAGAGGCTCGAGGATTGCGGCCTGGTCTTCGCCGGCATGTCGCCGGACGGCGTGCTGCCGGAGACGGTCGAATATCCCGACCATCCCTGGTTCATCGGCGTGCAGTATCACCCCGAGCTAAAATCGAAGCCCTTCGAACCGCACCCGCTCTTCTCGAGCTTCATCGGCGCGGCGGTGGAACAGAGCCGGCTCGTCTAGGCCGGATTCGATATCAAGCGTCGGCCGTTGTCAGCCGGCGCTCACCTTCTTGTTGAACTCCGAGAAAAACTGGCCGGCAAGTTTCTTCGACGTCGACTGAATCAGCCGGCTGCCGAGCTGAGCGATCTTGCCGCCGACATCCGCCTTCGCGGTGTAGGTCAGCAGCGTGGCGTTCGCGCCTTCCTCCTTGAGAATCACGTCCGCGCCACCCTTCGCGAAGCCGGCGATGCCGCCCTTGCCCTCGCCGAAGATCGTGTAGGAGTGGGGCGGCTTGAGGTTTTGCAGCTCCACTTCGCCGGCAAAACGCGCCTTGATCGGTCCGATCTTGAGCGCGACCGTGGCGGCGAGTTCCGTGTCGGATTTCTTCTCCAGCGACTCGCAGCCCGGAATGCAGGCTTTCAGCACTTCCGGATCGTTGAGTGCTTCCCAAACCTTGCTGATCGGAGCCTCGATGCGCTCCTCTCCCTGCATGTCGACGGCCATGACTTTCCTCCCTGGGTGCCTCGTTTCGAGCGGGTGCCTCGGTCCGGACTATCGGAGCGGACCAAGGATGTCTATCGCACCAAAGTCCGGCCTGCCTCACCTTGCGGGAAGCTTGCCGACGAATGGCCGATGCCATATCCCTAGTATGGAAGAGTGCGGAGGAATCCATGTCGGTCGGAAACGGAACCAGGCGCCTGCGGTCGCGGGAGTGGTTCGACAATCCCGACAATCCGGGCATGACGGCGCTCTACCTGGAGCGCTACCTCAATTTCGGCCTGACCCGCGAGGAGCTGCAGTCGGGCAAGCCGCTGATCGGCATTGCGCAGACCGGCTCGGACCTTTCGCCCTGCAACCGCCACCATATCGAGCTGGCCAAGCGTGTGCGCGCCGGGATCGAGGCGGCGGGCGGCGTTGCCTTCGAGTTTCCCTGCCATCCGATCCAGGAGACCGGCAAGCGCCCGACCGCTTCGCTCGACCGCAACCTCGCCTATCTGTCGCTGGTCGAGGTGCTCTACGGCTATCCTCTCGACGGCGTCGTGCTGACGATCGGCTGCGACAAGACCACGCCGGCGCTGCTGATGGCTGCCGCCACGGTGAACATTCCGGCAATCGCGCTGTCGGTCGGCCCGATGCTGAACGGCTGGCACAAGGGCGAGCGCACCGGGTCCGGCACGGTCGTGTGGAAGTCGCGCGAGCGGCTTGCGGCCGGCGAGATCGACTATGACCAGTTCATGGAGATCGTCGCCTCGTCTGCGCCCTCCGTCGGCTATTGCAACACGATGGGCACGGCGACGACGATGAACAGCCTCGCCGAGGCTCTCGGCATGCAGTTGCCAGGCGCTGCGGCGATCCCTGCGCCCTATCGCGAACGCGGCCAGATCTCCTACGAGACCGGCAAGCGCATCGTCGGCATGGTGCATGAGGACTTGAAGCCCTCGGACATCATGACCCGGCAGGCCTTCGAGAACGCGATCGTGGTCAATTCGGCCATCGGCGGTTCGACCAACGCGCCGATCCATCTCAACGCGATCGCACGGCATCTCGGCGTCAAGCTCGACAATGACGACTGGCAGGCGATCGGGCATAAGATTCCG